>MDTE01155232.1_pt1 | contig 35195 bp, 26 predicted proteins | sample 811231 | NCBI WGS metagenome assembly MDTE01 (sample SAMN05326651, study PRJNA326480) | marine metagenome | isolation source: seawater | place: Indian Ocean: Red Sea | collected 2010
GGCGTTTTCTTCCCGGATAGTGGCGAGGGGTTGGTCATCCGCGTCGGTGATGTCGTAAGACGCTTTCCAGAGCGACTTCATGCCTTGACGGCGGACGGAACCGAGTGAGTTGCCGTCGGCATCGGTAATGCGGTAGCAGGCGGACCAGTCAATCACCCGGTCGGCGCTGATCTCGCAGAGGGGCGTGGTCTGGCTGTCATCGGCAAAGACTTTGATGTTTTCCTTCAGCTTGAAGAGCTTCTGTTTGACGTAGCAGACCCAGTTGCCTCCAGCATCCTTGACGTAGATCTGAGGGGCCAGTGCCAGCAGTTTGAAAGTGAAGGAAAGTGGATATTGCATGGAATGCTCCGGTCCTCGATGTGCAACAGACTTAAGATTGTTCGGAGTTTCTCTCGCGTTCTTTGGCCGCATCGACCTCATCAGTACGTACTCGCAAGAGGAGCAGCAGCGTCGGTAGTGTCACTAGTCCCACGAACCAGAAAGTAAGCTCATAGGAGTACAGATCAGCAGCCCGATCTTCGAGGCCGTTCGACTCCGCGATGCGGGTGCAATAGCTACGTACAGGGCCGGCTAGCCAATTACCGACTATGTGGGAGACATTGGACAACGTCATATACAAGGTAAAGACAGTGGCCGCCGATTGTGACCAGCTGATCCGCATGGCCATGGACAGAAATCCAACCGATCCGATGGCATTGAATACTTCGTAGGCGAGCAAGTAGGACAGAGTGAACCAACCTTCTGTCCAGAGATGAGAGCAGGACGCGAACAGCATTGCCGAAAGCGCCAAGCCACCAAATCCCACACACAAGACCAGACGTCTTCCATAGAGATCCGCCACAGCACCACCTAGAAAGGTAGCGAGCAACAAGGGAACCATTGTGTACAAGCCACTTGCGGTCGAGAATTCGACATCGGTCCAACCCAGTTGCTGGGTATAGAGTGTGTTTGCAGCTACCTCATTAACACCAGATCCAATGAGTTTGGTTAGTGTAAAGAACACAAACAGCAAGAGGGTTGGTAAGGAGAGCGCCTGAAATGTTTCGTAAAGCGTTGCTAAAGGATTACGAACATTGCCGCTGGTTTTGTGGGGGTTTGCGACTCCTTTATTGGCTGCCCAGGGCAAGTACTTTTCCCCTGGGCGTTCCAGAATGAGGAGAGGGACAGCCATGATCAATAGCAGTAACGCGACTTGGATGGCAACACAGGCTTCGATCCCCGCCCAGGACATGACGTGGGACAGGACCCAAGCGCCGCCCGCCTTGCCGACGAGCTTGCTGCCCCACATCAGGCCATTCATCTTGCCTTGTTCATTGGGCGGCAAGATGTCGACCGCTAACGCGTCGGTACAGACATCCTGCAGGGAGGCAAAGCAGTTGTGGATGAAGTACATCCAGACCAGCGTTTGAACCTGCTGAGAAAGATCACCTAGTCCGATCATACCCAAGAGCGTAAGGGCCATCAGCAATTCAGATCCGATGATCCAAGGGCGTCGACGACCCATACTGCGGATCGTGAAGCTGTCCATGATCGGCGCCCAGATCAATTTGAATGACCAGGGTACAAGAATAATGGCCTTGAGTGTGCCAATCTCGTCGTCGCCGATGATGTCTTTAAAGTTGTAGGCCAGATACGACGGCAACGTAATCAGCATAAATCCCCAAGGGATTCCCTGCGCGAAATAGAGGGCACAGAGTGTCAGTGTGCGCTGGCTACGGTTGTCGGAGAGGGCCATGGTGCCATCCATTCGGACCGGGTAGAGAACAAGAGCCGCACGATCGACCGACCATCCTATCTGGCGGCGCAGTAAATTCCTACTGGAACAGCCTGATTCCTGCTGTCGCTCAGTCTGCGGACGTGCTGTGCTCGATGTTTTGAATCGAAGTTAACTCCACGCGGCTTGCGGCCGATGACTAGCAAAAACCGTACCGGCACACCGGTTCCAGCAGGTTGATGAACCAGGGACTTTTACATCGAGGAGCTCGTTTCGTGTCTTTCGATAGGTGGGGATTGAAATCACTGCTAGCGAGGTTGTCTTGTCTATTGCTGTTGGCTGGGACCTTGGGCTGCGCCACCACCGCCACGTTGCCCGTATTCTTGCCGGCCCGATTTGACGTCCAGGGGATCGAACAACTGGCGATCATGGAAGTGACCGGTCCCCAGGGAATGACGCAACAAGTGCGCCAGCAATGTGTCGAGGAACTGAGAAAATCTGGGTTCTATCAGATCGTCGATCCGGGCCCGCCGCCGCAGATGGCCGACAACAGTCAGCAGGTACAGGTCATGCTGGCTGCCGCACAGCGACTTGGCGTCGACGCGATTTTCACCGCGGAGCTGCGCCGTGAGGTCGATTTGGGACAGGAGTTTGGCGGCGTCCGCATCCAGTTTGGTGATTCGAAGGTGCACGTCGAAATGACGTGTCGTGTGATCGATGCCAGGTCGGGTGTCGTGCGTCATGAAACGACTATCACCGAGTCGTTTTCCGGGGAGTTTGACGAGCATCGTCCGGAGACTGTGGAGAGTGTGATCGTTGGGCTCAAGGATGCGTGTATCAGGAAAGCGATTCAGCAACTGGTGGTCACCCGCCAGCCGGTGGACGTGAGCCTGACTTCCACGGCGTGGCCGTGGTCCAACACGATGCTGAAACAGGGAAACGAGGCTGCCCGTAACGGCGACTGGGCAAGGGCACGACAAGCCTGGCAACAGGCGGTTGACCGTGAACCGGAAGATAGTCGGGCACTCTACAGTTTGGGTCTGGCGTACGAAGCGGAACACGATTATGACCAGGCGCGACACTGGTACGAGCAGGCTCAACGCAACTCGGATACGGAGTTGTACCGTGAGGCATTGCGACGGGTGGAACTCACCGCCGACGGATATCAGCGGTCAAACGCGCAATTAGCCCGGCCCCGTAACGTTGCTCAGCAAGAGCCGGTTGCCAGCAAACCGCAGTCTGCTCCCCAGCCTGGTCCGCGTTGAATGTGGAGCGCTGGCGCAACGGTGGGTTGAGAATTGTGGAGTTGGGTTGCCCCAAGAAGTCCGCTTGGATCTGTCTATGGGACTGCAACATGGTGGGACGATGTGGCACTTCGCGATCAATGGAGTTCGACAATACGTTCGGTGCGAGCTGATTCGTCGAGCGCCGAGCAGACACGCTGGGTATTGACCGCAATCGTTGGCCATTGCGTATTGATCTGTCCCTGGGCGATTGCCGTAGAAAAATGCTCCACCATGCACTGCTCTTGGATGGGCGTTGCGGTCACGTGCTCTTGCGATTCCAACGCCCCGTTGTGGGTCCAATAGCGGGGCTTTTGGGGGTCGCGCGGGTTGACGAAGTCGTCACAGACCAACGACCCGTCCGTGCCGGTGACCTCAAACCACTTTCGCCAGACCTGATCGTACCCGCAATCGAAAGACGCGACGCGGTTATTGGAGAACCACATCAGGCCACTGAGATTGAAATCGACATCATTAAAGAAGCGGGCTGTGGCCAGGACACGTTCTGGTAATTCGTCGAATGCCCACAAACTGGCACGGACGCAATACCATCCCAGGTCACCAAGTGCACCACCACCCAGGTCACGCTGCAGTCTCAGCTCGTAGGGAATGGCCTCTTCGAGGGTGGCGATTTGTTGCGGAGCTCCCGGGAGCTGGTTTTCTGGCCGTTGTAACCAGTTTTCCATATGAAAACTGAATGCCGAGGTGACGCGTTTCAAGGTGCCGAGTGTCCCATCGGTCAAAGCAGCTTTCATTGCGGTGGCCCGCGGGTGATGGACCCACATGACGGCGTCCATTAACTGTCGATTATGTTGCTGGCACGCCGCGGCCATCTCTGCGGCCTGGTTGGCACTCACTGCGAGCGGCTTTTCACAGAGGATGTGTTTGCCGTGTTCCGCTGCTTTGAGTGTCCATTCGTGGTGCATCGAGGGAGGGAGAGGGATGTAGACAGCATCCACACGATCATCTTCCAGTACCTCCTGATAACTGGCGTAACTTTGGCTGGCGCCATGCTGTTGGGCCCACTGGTTGGCGCGATCTGGCGAACGGCTGCCGATCGCCAGGAGCTCGGCTCCTGGTGTGGAGTTAATAGCGCTGCTGACTTTGGTGGCAATTCTAGCGGTGCCCAGAACGCCCCAACGCACGGTTTTGGGATCTGACATGTCAAAGGCTCGGCAAATGAAGAGGTTGAATGTTTCTGGCAGGTACCCAGGTTCAGTGAAGCCAGATGGAGATGTGTTTTCAAATACAACCAGCAGCCGCACCGGCAGCGAATTGCTATGCAGCGGCTGTGACAGATTCGATTTGTGTGTCGTAAATGTCGCTGCTCCAGCACCTTGTCGCTTCATAGGAAGGCGAGTCAGAGGCAGCTCCGGAAATCAGGAAATCGCGTGAGCGACACGATTGACCCCTTCGATCAAGCGGTCAATTTCCTCGATATCCCATTCCCGATTCCCCACCGCTAGTGGTGCGCGTGGCAACCCCACGTCCACCCCGTGCAAGTGTTTGAGTGCAGTTTGCAGGAACGTCCAATGGGATCCAGTAGACAGGATTTCGGCAAGCGTGGACTGAAAGACTTGCATGAATTTGAGACCGGCCTGGAAGTTTCCATTGATCACAGCGTTCCTTGCCTGCCGGCAAGCGGGTCCCCAGACGTTGTAGAACGTACCGATTGCACCTGCACTACCACTCAGAGTTGCATGACACAGCAACTCGTCCGCGCCGCTGAATAGCTGTAACTTGTCACCTGCAGTGTGGTAAATGGTACCGAATTGGAACAAGTCGCGATCAGTGATCTTCATACCGGCAATGTGAGGAAGTTCGCAGACACGGCGGGCATAGTCTCGGGCATCTAATGCCAACTGATTGACACTGCTCAAATGATAAACAAACAGTGGCAGTTCGGTGGCCATGCCAATTTGGCGGAAATGTTCGAAGATATGGTCGGCAGTCCAGCCGTAGTAGATCGGTGCGACACTGGAAATGGCATCGGCACCAGTGTCCATTGCATGACGTGCCAGGGCGACGGCGTCGTCCGTCGCCGCGCTACCCACATGGACCATTACGGGAATGCGTCCAGCCGCAGCCTGCACGACGTGTTCGACCACCTGACGTCGATTTGCCATGGAGAGCATCGGCCACTGGCCGGTCGATCCAGTTACGTAGAGGCCATCCAATTCCTGATCAACAAAGACGTCAACCAGTGCTTCGATAGCGGGCACACTAGGGTGGCCTTTTCCATCCAGCGGCGTGACCATTGCTGGCCAGACTCCAGAAAACCGAGACATAAAAGATCCTCCGATGCGTTGGTTCACTGAGATTGCGGGCTCGTTGCGGCCCTGCTTCGTTAAAGCGTCGTTTTGTTAAAGCGTGATGACGGTGCTATCAAACCTGTGTTGGGTGTGATGCAGCGACACGGATCTGTGGTGCGTTGTTGGTAACGCCTTGAATGAATCTGACGTAGTACTTGGAACTGTATCAGGTATGCAATTGGTTGTAGCGGTATCAGAGGTCCGGAAGAACCGGTGTTCTAGAGGGATTGGGGGGCGGATCTAACGGGTCTGTGAGTGACGACCGGGAATATGTGGGGCGGTTTCAGCAACACACGCGATAAATCAACATTTTTTGTACCAGCTGATTTGACAGCTGCTAATTGTGACATAGGTTTCCAATGTGATGGGTTCACGAAGTGCTGTGGCACGGGTTGTGAGCGAATCACGGTCGCTGAGAGGGTGCCGTGAGGCATTGCGATTCAACGGTCAGTGAGCGTCATTTACCAGCTTTTTATCTCGGGTTTGTTGGGTGGTTCAAACTGCTTTGTGAAGACCTGAACAGGGGAGATTGTTATGAAACGTTTTGCAGACAAGATTCGACGATTTGTGGTATCTGAAGATGGTCCGACTGCAGTGGAATACGCTGTTATGCTGGCGTTGATCATTGTTGTCTGTCTGGCGGCAATCACGACGGTTGGCGAAAGTGCCAATGATACATTCCAGAATGTGGCCAACCAGTTGTCAGCCACAAGTGGCGGTAGTGGACAATAGTGCCGGGCAGGAGTCGCCGGCTCTTGCTTGAGATCTGGCCGCGATGCCGATGGTCTGAGTTTGCAGGCTGTCGGCATTGCCGTTTCTGTAGGCAGGATTTGCGGCGCGAATGTCCAGGTGATACTCCGGTGCCTGTAGCAGCAAAGGATGTGGAAGTGGCGACACTTGTTTCATTTGATGTGACGGCGCTTGCTTTGCAGTGGATGTGGGGGTGTATTGCTGCAGTCGTATTCTCTGCAGGGTACCTGGTTGCATTGCGGCCTTGAATCTGCGGGTGGCTTGCGACACAACAGCCAAAGGAAAAATACGTCATGGATTCGCTGACATCATTTGCCGTAACGGTAATCGCACATTGGCCTATCTGGGTGGTGACTGTGGTGCTCATCGTGGCAGCAGTTATTGACGGGTTTGAGCTGCGTGTGCCGAACTGGATCACACTGCCCATGATTGTTACGGGCTGGGTCTTCAGTTGGTATGCCTTTGGTTTGGCTGGACTGGGCTGGAGCCTGATCGGTACCGTCACTGGGTTGGCACTGTTGATGCCAGCTTACGCGATTGGCGGGATGGGGGCAGGTGATGTCAAGCTGCTCGCTGGTGTAGGTGCATGGGTGCACGCGACACACACTTTTTATGCTTTCGCGGTTTCAGCAGTGGTTGGTGGGATCCTGGCAATTGGTATGGTGCTGGTCCGGAAGGCCTGGCAGAAACACTCCCGCCAATTCGCCAGCATCCTGGGAGAAATTCACCGCATACGGAATCCAGAGCGTTTGTCGGTATTGGCGGCTGAGCGAAAGAGTTCCATGCTGCTATTGCCCTACGGCATTCCGATTGCCATTGGTTCGATCTTTTACTTTGCCTGGACTGGCTTGCTGATCTAACGTGATGGTGAAGATGTGAGGTTTGAGTAAAGAGTAACGATTGTGTTCGCTTTGTGTTTAACGAGACCCCGTAACACGGAGTGTGAATCTATGGATCAGGCAAGAACATTCAATTCCAGAACACGTGACTTTCGCACCAAAAGTCGAGGTGTCGCGGCAGTTGAGTTTGCCCTCGTCGCCCCTCTGTTTCTGCTATTTCTATTCGGAATGATCGAATTTGGGCGCATGGTCATGGTCCAGCAGGTGCTCACGAATGCTTCTCGTGAGGGTGCCCGAATTGCGGCTTTGGATGGCGCCACGGCAACCAGTGTCATCGACACGGTTGTGCACCACGCAACACAGGCTGCGGTAACCATCGACCCTGCGGGTGTGACGATTACACCAAATAATCCGGGTGATGCGGGTTATGGCGAACCGGTTGAGGTTAGCGTTGCAGTTGAGTTTGATCAAGTTAGCTGGTTGCCTGCGCCAATGTACCTTGGGGGAAAGTCTCTCATTGCGACCACGGTGATGCGTCGAGAAGGCGCACAGTAACGATTGATTTGTCAGACGTGTTGGAAGGTGGTGCGAAAACGGGCATCGCTGGACAGTGTGTGGCAATATTGCTTTCTCGCTGTTTCGACTGGTGAGCGAGGTACCGCTGATTTGCTCTGCTCGTGTCTGCCGCTGACTTTCTGTAGCGGTTCGTGGAGGTGGAAGCAGCTATTTACCTTCGCTGGATTGGTTTTTTGAGGGTGTCAACGTATGCGTGCAAAGTCACTAATCTTGATCTTCATAGCGTTGGGTTGTGGACTGGTCGCTTCGATCGGTATCAGCCAAATCATGGAAAAGGATGTGGCTACGGCGAACGTGATTGAAACAGTGGATGTGTATGTGGCCAGAACGGATCTCGATATCAACACTCGCCTGAGTGCCGAAAACGTCAAGCTTGAGCAGTGGCCCAAGGGCAAGACCCCCGGTGGGGTTGTCTCGCAGCTGGAGCAGCTGGAGGACAAGTATTCGCTCCATCGGATGTACGCCGGCGAGCCGATTCTAGTCCGGAAACTGTCCGATCAGGCCACCGGACCATCCCATACGATTCCACCAGGTTATCGTGTTACGACGGTGCGCGTTCAGGTGGATGAGGCGGGGGGCGGATTGGCGAAACCGGGTGATCGTGTGGACATTATTGCTTTCCTGCGCAAGAGCCGTGATGTCCCGGTAACCATGACCAAGACAATACTGCGCAATGTGCGTGTTTTTGCTGTCAATGATCAAACCGAACGATCGCTTGACGATAAAGGGCGTAGCGTCACAGTGAAAACGTTGTCCTTGTTAGTCAAGCGAGACCAGGTAGAAACACTGACTTTGGCAACTGAATTGGGCCGGTTGCGTATGTCGTTGCGGCGTCCTGGCGATGAGGCGGATGACGAGAGTTCGTCGACCGACAGTAATGTAACGAGTCTCGTTAGTTGGCTGCCCCAACTTGCCGATGATGTGTCGGACCCAGCGCCTCAGGCGACGTCTTCCGCCCGTAATCCGTTTCTCGGTTTCCTGGATGATCTCGAACGGTCGAAGGATGCTGGCAAGAAAGCTGCTGTTGTGGATCAGATTCCCGTTCAGCAACCAGTTGTCGAAGACCCTTTTGTACACCGCATGGTAGTGATTACTAACCACGGTACCGTGACCTACGGCTGGAAGAGTGGGGCAGTGGCACCACAGATGCTGAATGGAAATGAAGCGAATGCGCCATTAGTGCCACCGCGTAAACAGGTTGCCCCTTTTGTCGATCGTGAACCGGAAGGATCCCGTGACGATCGAGACGAAGAGCAACTATTGGCGGTTCCGGCACTGGAGGGTGAATAGGCTGTCATAGTTTTGTTGGGGCAATGGAGAGTCCCACCAATTTCGCAGCATGATACATGGCTGCAAGAAGGACAAGGATGTTCAGACGATCCGTGACAAAGCTGGTCGGTACGGCGGTAGCCTGGGTGATCATTGCGCTTGCGCAGGGATCGGTGGTCTCTTTACGGGCGGAACCGTCGGGTAATCCGGTATTTCGAGTGAGTGGACCTTCCCAACGCATGGAGATGGTCGTCAACACCAGCCGCACTTTGACGCTACCGTACAAGATTCCGAGATTGGTGGTCCAGAATCAGGATCTGGTGGATGCAACGCCGCTTTCGGCCAGTCAAATTCAAGTGTTTGCCCGCCGCGCTGGGATTACCTCACTCAATCTTTGGGCGGATGACGGCTCAGTACATACAGTAGACGTCGTTGTCACTGGTGATGCCAGGGAGCTTGAACGCCTATTGCAAATGCAGTTTCCCGATGCTGAATTGCATGTTCAACCAGTGGCGCAAAGTGTCATCCTGTCAGGGTTTGTTCCGAGTGCGGACGTGGTGAGCTCAGTATTACGGATTGCTGAAGCGTATTATCCCAAGGTGATCAACAATCTTCGTATTGGCGGCGTTCAGCAGATTGCCTTGAAGGTCAAGGTCATGGAAGTCTCGCGAACAAAACTGCGCAAACTGGGTTTCGATTGGGCCCAGCTCAGCGGCAATAACTTTATCGTACAGACCGTCAGTGGAACGATTGGTTCTGTTGCCGCCGCGGCCACTGGTGCGACTCCAAGTGCCGTGGGAACAGGTAATGAAACCGTCAGTTTTGGGATCGTAGATGGCAACAGCGCGTTTTTTGGTTTCATCGAAATGTTGCAGCAGAACAATCTTGTCAAGGTGTTGGCTGAACCAGTGTTAACTACGACCAGTGGTCGTCCGGCGTCTTTTCATTCCGGTGGTGAGTTTCCCATCATCGTTCCACAGAGTCTGGGAACAATGTCGATTGAGTACCGTGAATTTGGCACACGTCTGGATTTTGTGCCGATTGTACTTGGCAATGGTGACTTGCGACTGGAAGTACGTCCGTCGGTCAGCGAGATTGATGGCGCTCGAAGTGCGACCATCAATGGAATTTCGGTACCTGGCATCCGCACAAGATGGGTCGATACCGCGGTGGAAATGAAAGTTGGACAGACGTATGCGCTGGCCGGCCTTATACAGCACCGTGTGGAGGCCGAAAACCGGGGGATTCCCTGGTTGGCAGATTTACCTTGGGTAGGTGCCGCATTCCGCCGAGTCGTCGAACAAAACAACGAAATTGAACTCTTGATCATGATTACACCAGAGTTTGTCGGTGCGATGGACTCCGATGAAGTACCCCGACAAGGTCCGGGTACATCTACGCGTAGTCCGAACGACGGGGATCTGTACATCCGTGGCAGACTGGAAGTACCGATTTCAGGAGCAATTGAAACTTCCCCCCATGAGGAATCGCATACCGAGGCTGCGAACCCATCTGTGTTCAAACAATCGCAGGAAATTGAAACTGTGAAGCGAACGGGTTACGTCACACCAAGTGGTTTCACGACATCCCAGGAAACGCGGCGTTTACCGCCAGTGGTGATTGATGCGACTACAAAGAAACGAGCTCGGCGACGCCCCAGTGGGGCCGAGAGAAAGCCTGTGATTCGTATGGTTGGTCCGCTGGGATACGAGTCATTGCGTTAGGTTCGGCTTGTTCTACTCGATGAGAAAATCTGAACGAAGATTGAGAGTATCTGTTTAGAGGCAGTCTATGAGCGGTGTTTTTCGTCTGGCGATCGTCGATCCTCAGGACAGCAGTCGAGAGTCCCTCAAGCATACTCTGGCTGAGCTTGCCTGCGTATGGCTGGAGTCCGAGTGTGCGCGATATGAATTGTTTGCAGAAATCGTGGTGCAGACTCGGCCTGACGTGATCATCGTCGCCTTGGATGCAGATCCGGATCGCGCTCTCAGGTTGGTTGAAGAGATCGGGCATCTCGTGTCCGACGCGAGTATTCTGGTCACCAGTGGTACGGCGGATGGTGGATTGATCCTTCGTGCGTTGCGGGTTGGTGCGAAAGAGTTCTTGACGTTGCCCATCGATCTGTCCGATTTCACAAACGCTTTAACACGCATTAGCGACTTGGATGACGGTTCAAGTGGTGAGAAAACACAGCGCAATCTGACGCTCGCAGTGGCTGGGTCATCGGGCGGAGTCGGTGCTACAAGCCTCGCGGTCAATCTGGGTTGTGTGTTAGCCAGAGAGCAGGAAAACGAAGTCGCTCTGGTCGATTTGGATTTGGCACTTGGTGACACGGACGTGTTCCTGGATTCCATGCCCGATTACACGTTGACAGATGTCGCATTGAATGTGGCACGCTTGGATCTTCCCTTGCTCAAACAGTCGTTGACGCGTCATGAGTCAGGTGTCTATCTACTGCCGCGGCCACTTGCCATTCAGGATGCTGGGATCATCAACCCCGATGGATTGAGACGTGTGATAGGCCTGATGAAAGCCGCGTTTTCGCATGTCATTCTTGATCTATCAAAAGGATATAGCGCACTTGACATGGTGGCACTTGATGCTGCAGATGAAGTGTTCTTGGTGACACAGCTCGACCTGCCAGGATTGCGAAATACCGTGAGGTTATTAGGGTGCCTGGGTGAGATTGACGGTCTCGTGGACAAGGTCAAAATAATTGCCAATCGTGTCGGGCGCGGTGATGGGCAAATTGGATTCAAGAATGCGGAAGAGAATATCGGCAAAGAGTTTTTCTGGAAGTTGCCCAATGACTATCGATCCATGATCGAAATGCGCAACAATGGCGTGCCTTTGATTGAACGGTCGCCCCGCGTAGCGCTCACTCAGGAAATTGTCGGATTAGCGATGTCGCTACCCGGACAGGCTTCTGCAAAACGGAGCACGAGATCTTCTTTGGCTAGCCGCTGGTTAAGTTTCTGGCCTTCTGCAGAACGAGCGCCGATCGAAGACCCGTCTCGACTGAACTGAATCTGGTTCGGGAGATGTCAGGGCACGAGTGGTCTGATTGGCTCGGCCCAGGAAATCGTGGACGCCCAGCGACGGTTCGTGAGATGCCGGTGAGACGCGCTGCGATGAGGCGGCGTGGGTTCTGAAGATCGCAACAAGCTGCTACGCCACATTTGAGTTTTGCCAATCAAACAATTTCAGATTGGCGGTGTCTGATCGAAGACTTTACACTCGCAGCAGCGGAATCGACTTTCAGCGATTTGCGGTACCCTGGGCGAGTTGCATTGTTACCTGCTGATACGATAGTCATCGGACGGGCAACTTGCTTAATGCTCCATCAAGGCTATTGCCGGATCTTGTTTCAGGGCGGACAGCATGGGGAGATACGCAGCAATTGCAGCGATCAGTGGAGCCCCGAGGATCGTGATTGCTAATAAAGGCCAATTTGGTTCAAACAGCTGTCCGGTAATGGACAGTTGGCGTCCGACGATTACAGCTAGTCCATAACCAGTGCCACATCCAGCGACGCCACCGAGAATTCCCATCAGCGCTGATTTTCCCAGAAAGAGAGCTGCCACGTTCAGGCCGCTTTTTCCAAGGGCACGAAGGACGCCGATTTCGGTTCGTCGTTCGCGAACATTCAACCAACTCATGATTCCAACAAAAGTCGTGGCGGTGAGAATAACTAATGGAATAACACCATTCACAAGGCTCTTGAGTGTCTCTTCCTGATTTTTGCGTCGTTCCGCCTGATCGGTATACAGCTGTTTTGCCTGGTCGTAATGCGCATTAACTCTCGCGAGCTGTTCGTTGCGAGTTTTCTCGACAAGATCGCGTTGTTTTTCGCGTGCTGTCGCTCGGCTACGCAGTTCTGTGACTTTGGTGTCAGGCAGGACTCCTTCCAGTTCTTTGCGGATGATGGAAATGCGATCTCCTTTGCATTTGCAATTGAGCGCCATGATCTGATTGATCTTGCCAGGTTTGTCCAGCACTTTTTGTGCGTCGCGCAAGTCGACGACAAGTTGTACATCTTCCAGGCCGCCCGACGGATCCATGATGCGCGCGATCGTGAAAGCATGGCCTTCGATGTCGATTGTTTCACCAACCTTCCGGCCAATCCCTAATTCGTGCCCGACCAACACGGAGCCAGCTTTGACGCCGTTCACCATGTGTTTTTTCTCTTCGTTCTTCTGCGAGCTGGTGAGTACAGGTTGTATGCCAGTTAACAACGTGGTTCGTTGATTCCACGTGATCTTGTGTTGTAAGGTTGCAACCAGATGCACAATGGTTTCGATTTGCGGGGCCGTGGCGAGTCGATTGACGTAGTCTTCCGGAAAATCCTCAGCGACAAAATTGGTATACAGGCTATCCATCCTGGTATTGCGATGGATGATGCGCAGATTAATCCCCAAGTCGCGCATGATACGTTTGGTCTTTTTGTCGAGTGCGCTGAGTTCTTTCGCGATACTCAGCTTCATGGTTTGGGTTTGGGTTTCCAGTTGTTTAACATCGGCGCTCAGATGCTCGAGTTTCTCACGTGTGTCACGCGCGTATCCGGAAATGATCGCTGGACCCGCAATAAATAGACTGGCGGCGATTGTGATCGCGAGAAGCGAAAGGGCAAAATTCAAGATTCGGAAACGTGTTTCGGCCAGGATCAGCCGTAGAATGCCCACGCGTGCGTCCTCCAATTCGTCGGTTTGAAAAAAGTGTCGCCCCACATTTGTCTGCCCCGGCAAAGTCCATTGCAGCTGACATATGTGTCTCATCCCAGGAGGGCAGTTTATCAGATGAATTGTATTTGTGTCTCACGTATTTTTTTGGATCCAGCCACGATTTCGAGAGATCAGGTTGAGTTGTAATGACGGGGTTCTTGCAGTCGGAACGTCATCAACCAGCTTAAGAGAATGATCAACGAAATTCCCAAGAATATCGCCTTGAATCCAAATAGATCGATGAGAAGGCCTGCCAGCGGTGACAATGCAGCTGGACCGGACAGGCAGAGATTGAGTGTGCCCAGGTAACGCGGATGTTCGGCACGTGGGCTGAGTTCGAGCGTCAAGTTGTTCAAGGTGCGAATTACGATAGGCATGGGGCCGACCAGCAGGAAGACCAACGGGTAGAAGTGGTGTAGTGTTGAGTTGCCCTGAGACAACAGCAGTGCTGTAATCGGGGCGAACATGAGGCAGAGAAGGAGCACCCGCAAGACCAGGCGATTGCCAAAGCGATCGGCAAGCGGTCCTGCCAATAGACTGAACAATGCCGTTCCAGCGTTTTGGACAATGACCCAAAATGTCAACTCGCTAAGGTCGTTTGACTGGCTCTCATATCCTGGGGCCGCCTGTCTTCCGAGCAGCTGATAATGGGGCATCAACATAATCGAGAACCCGTATAACGCTGCCACGATTGCACAACGACGAAAATTGATGTCCGTGACAAGAATGTTGAATGCCGATCCGAAGATCCCAGCGATCCCTTGTGTTTCTTGAGAGTATTCGTCGCGTTGTTCGGCAAGGAGCATGCCAGTGCACGCTGAAAGAGTGAAACAGATTCCGGTAAATCCGAATATCCAAGTGAACTCCGTGTTGCCTGGACGCAACCACTGTTTCAGTAAGGTGGCAGCGCAGGCAATGGCGACTACGGCACCTAGTACATTTGCGGATAACATGAGACGTCCGCGGCGCTGGGCGGGGATCAATTTTCCTTGCAGCGTGCTGAATACCAGCTGATTGACGCCCGTGCCCATAAAGAAAGCCGCGTAGACAATCAGAAATGCCACGGACATCCAAGGTGCAGGTTGCCCTTCGGCGTAATACCAGACAGCGGAGAGACTCAAGAAACAGAAAGCCATTACAAGGCCGCAAGCCGTCAACGCCGATTTCTTGAGGCTTAGAAGTTTTATCCGCCGCGACAACAGCAGGGGTGGGACACTCTGTCCGAACCGATTGAGCATCGGCAGGCACCCGCGCAGTAGCCCCGTACCCCCAAGCCAGTCGAGAACGGCTGGCATGATGATGCTTTCGGTCTTGAAGATCCAGCCAGTCCGCATCAGGACCTGGTGCACAACAAGAACGAAAAAATTGTGTTTCTGGTGTAGAAAAGTTTCGTTTGGGGAGGAAGAGTCGGGAGAGCTCTTCTCAGCGGTTGCGTGGCGCAAGAACTGCGAACCGGGCTCCGAACGGGAGGAATGCATTGCGGTAGTATACTGGTGGTTTTCCGGGGCGAACAGAGAACTGCCGTGAGCGCGTGGGCCTATGTCGTATTCGGCTCACGAACGAATCGCTAACGATTGTTGGTTGAGGCGTTATCCTCTCACTTACTATCCAGAGCCTCGTCACGCGAACGCGGGCGAACGATTCTGCCGTTACGAATTGTTGCAATGGCGGACCAGGTGTGGGCCACGCGCGTATTACCGATTGCGTCCTCCAATTCTTCAGGGAGGTCTGACCACTTCAGGATTGCCAGGTCGGCATTGGTGCCCGGTTTGAGACAACCTGTATGGGGAAAGACACGCAGGACTCTGGCTGGCGTTTCAGAAACAGCTGAGAAAATATCCGATTCCTCCATGCCGGCTGCTTTCAGTTTTGCCATCGTTCGTGGGAGTGTGTGGCGAGGAGACATGTCGAGATGACGTCGCTGCAGGTCGGTTGAAATGGTATCGGGGGTAAATCCGTTCGCGATCGCAGTTTGCGCTACGTCGAAATCAAAAGAAGCGGCGCCGTGTCCGAGATCAAACAAAATTCCCCGATCCCGTGCCGCTTGAATTTCTGGAAGGACTCGCCCTTGCCTGACAATACAATGCGGTTGCCGGCGATAGCAATAAGTCACGACATCTCCCGGTCGCAGAGATTCGAGCTGTTCCTGCAAGGCCCAGTCTTTGGCACGACGCATGCCAAACAGAATGGGGATCTCACATGCTGTAGCGACGTGCAACCCTCGTTCCAGAACCTCACGCGGGTCTGTGGTTCCGCAAGCCACATGGCTTACATTAACAGCCAGACCCCAGATCGCATGGCGATACGAATTGATTGCGCGGATGCACCGATCAGTGTCCGCGTCTCGCAAGTTCTCGAAACAGCCGGTTGTCTTTGTTTCACCAACACGAGACAAATTCAACGCGAGAAGAACACGTGTTTCAGAGCAGTTGATGGTATGTTCCAGGTATTCTCGACAATGGTCCGCTCCCACGTCGCCCTGTGATAAAACGGATGTGACGCCATGAGCCAACATGTGTTCATCGGGTGCGATACCAAACACCGAACCGCGATTGGCTGGATGCGCGTGGAGGTCGAGCATGCCAGGTACAACCACCGCGTCCGGAAAACTCAGCGTCTGGCAAGCGCTTCCCGCAACTCGTTGATCGACAGCGACAATGCGGCCATTTTGCAGGGCAATTTCCCCCGGACCGTCCCTTTTAGTTGCGCTACAAAACAAGCGGCCGGCACGGATAAGCAGGTCGTATTGTCCTGGCGAGGGCGTCATCGGGGCTGCTTATGTTAATGGAGGGGTATTTTGGGTGACGGAGTAAAAGAGTGTCTCTCGTGGACTAACGCCACTCCTGACACCAATCAGCTGTATGAAGTTGACTGCGAATGCGCCACTCTCGCAGCACTGCCAGCATGCTCTCTCGTATGGGTAGAGTTGTTTGTTGATCCCATAAATTGTCGATTTCGTCGGGATCATTCTGAAGATCGAACAATTGGCCATATGGTTCATCGAGGAAGTGCACAAGTTTCCATTGTTTATTCCTGACCATTGTCATGAACTGAGTTCCCTCCAGAATGCCGTCTTGTGCCTGTTCGGCGAATACGACGTCTCGAAGAGCGTGAGTCGGGTCCTTTAGCGCAGGCATTAAGCTGATCGCTTCCAGTTCAGGTGGACGAGCGATTTCCGCCAGTTCAAGTAGAGTGGGGCCGAGATCCATCTGCTGACACAGGCTATCAACGACTTGACCACCGGCGAACCTCGATGGCGACCAGACAATGAGTGGGACACGGGTGACCTGGTCGTACATTGTCCATTTCTGGCTGTGGCCGTGATCGGTCAGGCAATCACCGTGGTCTGAGGTAAAGACAATTACGGTGTTCTTCAGGTAGTTGTTTCGTTCGAGTGCATCAATAATTTCCCCGACTTTCTCATCGATCATGGTGACATTTGCCAGGTAATACGCGCGTTGACGAAGACGCTGTTCATGAGTTGGAGCGAGCAGATGGACGACTGAGTCATGATCTACTTCGGTGTTGTGCTGCCTCATTTGTTTGAATGGAGGAGGTTGTTGTTCCAGTTCTTCGGGTGCAACGTCAAGCAGTGGCAAGGCACGGTTCATGTAATCAGCTGCAAATCTCGGCACCGGGTCGTAAGGTGGGTGGGGCCCTGGAAACCCAATCTGTAAGAACAATGGTTCGCTTTGCGGAAAATGGTCCAGCCACCAGACAGCCATGTCTCCGACGAAGTTGTCCGGATGTGAATCTTCCGGTAGTTCCCATTCAAATGCGCCTAGTCGTTCCCGATAATCGGGCCGTTTCCGGTACGATTCGCGTTGTTGTTTGACCAGCCCTCGAAAACGTAAGGCCTTGTCCCATTCGTCGAAATAGTACCGCCCTTCGAGGTAGCGGTCTTTGTTTTCGACAACATAACGTTCGTGGAATCCCAGAGGTGTTTCGAAAGGCCAGGAATGCATCTTGCCTACATTTGTGCAGTGGTAGCCCGACTCGTTCAGTAATTCGATCCAGGATCGACGCCACGTGTCAGCATTCTTGAGGATGCCCGTTGTGTGGGGATAATAGCCTTTGAATAAACTAGCACGGGCCGGTGCGCAGGATGCGGCCGTAACATGGCAATCGGAAAATGCGACACCTTCCTGAATCAACCGGTCCAGGTGAGGGGTCTTCACAAAATCAAATCCCAATCCAGCGATCGTGTCGTAACGCTGCTGGTCTGTGATAATGAAGATGATATTGGGTCGCATATTGGCCATTGTGTGATTCTCCGTAGTGCGTCGTTGAGTCGCTTTGTTGGCAGGTATCGTCATCAGCTGGCGGGGCAGATCTAATGTATCGTTATGCGGAGCGTTACCTGGGCCATGCGGATGTTGCTGGGGCGCTGATGGTGGATTGCGAGAACCTCTTCATGAACCAGTAATGACGCAGCAAGCAAACACTAGCCCGAGAAGAAAGCGATGAGTCGCTGCAAATGACTTGTGGTGTTTGTGCCGCACGGTGTAACGAGCACCTTACTTGTCGCCACTGGGCGGCGTATGCAAGGCGGCGAAAATCAACATGCTTGTAGATGTGGCCAAGGTACAGAGTGGACATCGTCTGGCGTTTTTTCTTTTGCAAGAAGCGACTACCGGACGGATGAGATGATGGAGTAGCAAGAGACAGGATAACGCATCATCTTGTCGATGACGCCTCTCTGAAGTGCCGGGTAAGTTTATGGGTGACAATCGTACCGTGAGCAATCTGGTACACTCAGCATTCTACCGGGAAGTACGAGCCCGAACACGTTTTTCGTGCGCGTGATCGAGTACCAATTGCTGTTGCGCGGTGAGGTGGGATGGAATGAAAATTGCGATGCTCCAAGGTCCTCGTGATTTGCGGATCGAGGATTGTGATCTCGATGTTGCCGCTCTTAAGGCAAATCAAATTCACGTCCAGACTGAGATCACGGCGTTCAAGATCGGTACAGATCGGGGAAACTATGAAGGTGCGGAACGCGTGCCGGGGGCCCCTGATTATCCACGATGGGTTGGTGACAGTAATCTCGGAGTGGTTCGTCACATCGGGGAATCCGTATCCCAATTCCGAGTAGGTGATCGTGTTGTCGGTAATGTGCCACATCAATCGGAATATATCGCAAACGAAGACGATGCGATTGTCCGAGTGCCTGAGAACGTCGCTTCAGAAGACGCGGTGTTTGGGTGGTTGTATGCTCTCAGTTCACTCTGCTTCCGCAAAGCGCGTTTTGAGCCAGGTGAGCGTGTCGCTGTAGTTGGTCTCGGTGTGCTCGGACTGGGAGCCGTCGCATTGGGGCCGGCTTTGGGAGCGCGTGTTGTGGGGCTTGGTAATAGTCCCATTCGGATGGAGATGGCGTGCCAAATGGGAGCCGAGGCGGTGTTTGATTCAAGTGATCCGCACCTGCAAGAGCAATTGGATAGTTGGTCAGATGGTGAGGGCATTGACCTGGTAATTCAAACAGCCAATCCATGGCCTGCCTATCAAACCAGTGTTGAAGTGGTTCGCCCGGGTGGCCGCGTCGCTATTGTGGCACTGCCAGGACGCGGTGAGCCGCCACTTGAATTTAATCCGCTTGATATGAAGTGGTTTTATCAGAAGGGAATCTCACTAATCGCTGTTTCTGGCGCTGCAGGGGATCGTTTCCCCGACCAAACGTTGCGGTTTACACGCCACAGGGAATGTCGGTTTGTACTTGATCTCATGGCGGCGGGGCGTTTGCGGCCCAGCCAGTTGATCACACACCGGTTTCCTTATGCAGCAATGGCAGAAGCTTATGAAATGGCGTTCCAGCGTGAAAAGGGGATGCTGGGCGTGATCTTCAATTGGAGCTAATTGGTTTCGGGCGCAGATTTATCGATCCATGTTCAAGAATCAAGCCTGCGCTGTTGGGTTTGTTGGAGAGTGCCCGCGCTGGACCGATCGGTGGCTAGTCCACAACCGTAGGTGCGGATGTGAGCGTTCCGAATGTACAGTCGGCAAGCTGAATCCAATTGGGATTCACACGGAGCCCGAACGTATTTCGCGGAGCAGCGTTGCCAGTAGCCAGAACGGTTTCAGGGTTGGGCGAACAGGCTCAGTGTTGAGTGATACAGTACAGCTGGGATACTGTTCGGAGCAGTAACTTGCCCTGTGAGACTGCGGGTGTCGCGATACACAGTTCGTCTAGGGCATTGACGCGCTCAATCTTGAACTCTCTCCCGACTGGCATCACAAAGGTGTTACCGCTTTCGTCGAGAAAAAACACTTTTCCGTTATACGCCCAGGGTGACGCAGTGAAACTTGCGCCTTTCGGAAAGCGTTTTCGATTGTAGACAAGTTCGCCTGTTTGGGCGTCATGGCACGTGATCATGCCACGATCGAGCAAGGTGTAATAAAGACCGCCGTAGACGATTGGAGACGTATTGTAGGGTCCCATCTTTTGGAGTGACCAGACAATGGAGTCGTTTGACTCACGGTCGTCGGTCAGGCCAATGTCTCCCTTGGCACCCGGGCGTAATGCATAGACAGGCCGTTTGTTGTCTTGGAAGTATCCAGACGTAATATAAAGCAATCCGTCAGAGGTAAACGGTGAGGGAATCGTCAATACGGACATGCGTCCATCAAAGTGCCATAGCAGCGATCCGTCAGTGCCATAAGACCGGTTTTCGTTCTTGCCCGCGGTGACAATTTCAGTTCGGCCATCATGTTGCCAGACAAGAGGCGTAGCCCAAGTACTTTTCTCTTCGCGGTTTACTTTCCAACGCGTCTTTCCGGTGGCCGCATCGATGGCAGAAATGTAGGAGGATTCCTGGTTATCGTAAACCATGATTACCTGACCGTCGTGAACGACAGGCGATGCCGCTGCGCCGTAACCCCACATTGTCTTGCGCGCTTCGATCGGGTGCTTCCATAGTGGCGTGCCGTCAAAGTCATAACAATAAAGTCCGACATCACCGAATAGTACGTAAAGTCGCTTTCCATCGGTGGTGGGGGTTTCAGCAGCATAGGTGCTTTTGGGATGACGTGGCACCTTCGGCTTGCCCTGATGTGCTTCATGTTTCCAGAGAACCTTGCCCGATTCGAGGCTGAGACAATAAACCATCCAGTGGTGAACTGTGTCGGGCGGCGTTTCACGGCCACGTCCGAGATAGAGGCCGCCTTTTGGTTTTTCGTAGTCTTCATCGCTGTGCACTGCTGAGATAAAGACGCGGTCTCCCCACACAATTGGACTTCCCCAGCCCCAGCCCGGGATCGGCGCTTTCCATTTGATGTTGGCGTTCTGCCCCCAACTATCAGGAAGTCGCTGGTCATCTGCTGCGACACCATTCGCATTGGGCCCTCGGAAACGGGTCCAATTTTCGTCTGATCCAAGAGCTTGGCTCGACAGGAACACCAATAGGCTCAATAACATGAAGGTGCGCAACTCAGATCTCCAGCTAACAGGGGGATAGGTTTGGCGACCTGATTCTTGTCGGGTCGCGATGTGTGATTCTGACAAGCAGTGGTGTCCAGGGGCAATTACCTGAGGCAGATTGTGGCACAGGTCATCGTGGTTGGCTATATCGGTTGTTGCCCCAAAGCACGATCTTCCGGGAAGTGGCATCTTGAAATGGCCGAGAAGTCGAGGTCAGTTTATAATTTGAGAGTTGCAGCGAATTGTGGCCGACCTTTGCGGGCTGGCGAACGTCGATCTACTTTGACGTGCGGGATTTCAATGAAGAACTTTGAATCTTATCGTTTGTGTTGTCTGATGACCTGTTGGTTCATGGGCGTTGGACTTGTCGGCTGCCAGCCAGCAGCTCTCCCCCCCGTCGCCTTGAAGACTGCAACTCGTTTGCGCCATCCGGTGGCATTAGAAGTCGTCGATGAGGGGCGTCAATTATTGGTTTGCAACCAGCGTAGCGGAAGCCTGAGTCTGATTGACCTTGCGATTGGCGCTGTGGTTGCGGAACGCGATGTGGCTGACCAACTTTCAGATATGGCGTATGCGGCACAGCAGGAACTTGTTGTCGTACTCGATGAGCAGAATAATGAACTGCTCACCTTCCGGAAGGTTGGTTTGGACATGCGGCCTTTGGGCCACCTGTCTGTTCCGGCGAATCCGGTGAGTGTCACATTGCTCCCTGGTGGAGACGTCGCTTTCGTCGCCTCGCTCTGGGCGCAGCAGTTAACCAAGGTCGATCTTTCCCGTCCCGAGTCACCAAAGGTCGTTAGCAAGACTGACCTTCCTTTTGCACCCCGAGAACAGTATCTGCTTCCGGGAAGATCCGAGTTGATTGTGGCGGATGCATTTGGGGGTAGTTTGGGAATCGTTGAGTCCGCGTCGGGAAAGCTGCAGACGACTCATGAGTTGAACGCTCATAATTTGCGGGGATTCACGCTGCTGCCTGAACAACAAAAGCTACTCGTGTCTCATCAAACACTCATGAGTGAGAATGCGACGACGGAATTTGATGTTCATTGGGGTACCGTCATGGTGAACGTACTGGAATCTGTTCCCTTGACGGCTTTGACCGCAGTTGGGTCCAAGAAGCAGCGTGCTGCCAGACTGACTTATCTGGGGACGGCTGACCAGGCGGCGGGTGATCCGGATGAGGTAGTGGTCACGAAGGATGGGCATCAGGTCATTGCGTTTGCGGGTACCTCGGAGGTGGCCATTTATCGCCCCGGTAGTCGCGATGAATTTGAGCGTGTTACGGTTGGTCGTCGACCTGTTGCTTTGGCATTGAATGCCACCGGGGACGCTGTTTTTGTGGCGAGTATGTATGAGGATCAGATTTCGCTGGTAGATGTGAAAACAGCCCGAATCAAACAGGTGATTTCACTTGGTTTACAGCCTGAGTTGACAGAACTGGATTGGGGAGAGCGTTGGTTTCACGATGCGAGTTTGTCTAGTGATGGCTGGTTTAGCTGTCACAGTTGCCATACGGATGGTTACAGCAACGGCCGTCTGAACGATAACTTTGGTGATGGCGGTACCGGGGCTCCCAAGAGAGTACTTTCACTCTCAGAAGTTTCGCACACTGCGCCTTGGGCTTGGAATGGCCAGATGTTAGATCTCACTGAACAGGTTCGGAAGTCGATCAAAACAACGATGCGCGGTCCCGACCCGTCCGAGGAGCAGGTGGCTGCGATTGCTGCGTTCCTAGGAACTGTTCGCGCGCCGCCGTCACGCGACTCGGCACGGGGGAGGATAGACCAGCCCCTGGTAGATACCGGCCAGGGGCTGTTTGCACGCTTGAGTTGTGTTGATTGCCATGCCCCACCCTATTACACGACTCCCGAGTCCTATCGTGTTGACATCGCTGCTGGGGAAACGCAGCAGGACTTCAATCCGCCTTCGTTGCTTGGTGTCAGTCAGCGGCGGTCTTTTTTCCATGACAACCGCGCGAACGATCTCAGGAGTGTGCTGGTTGACCACGGTCATGGACTGGAAAATCCTTTGTCGGACGGCGATTTACAGGCATTGCTGGCTTTTCTACAGAGCCTGTAGCACTCTGGTGTGGTGGCTGGCAGAACTGGCGGATCGGTCAGACAGCCTTGGCGAAACGCTGCTGGAGTTCTCTGGATTATTCGTAAGTTGTTGAAATGAAATCAGATATGTTATTTGTTGTGAGTGGTTTGGTCCCTGTTTTGGGTTCGCGGTAGCAGGGAGTGGGTCGCGTCATCGCGGGCGTACTGCGGGCAACGAACCGCGGGCCGGATCCGGCCAAGAAAACCATTGTCGACACACATAGAAACCGTTACTCTCTGTTTTGTGGGCCTGACTCGGGTTGGTCGGCCTGACTTGCTTCGTTGGGAATGATTGCCATGTTGACGATTCCCGGACCGGCCGCTCGTTTTTGTGACGGGATTGCCAGGCGTTCGTTTCTGAAAATTGGTGGCCTGGGATTTGGTGGCGCATCTCTGGCTGACCTGCTTCGTGCCGAAAATCCCGAGAGTGCCGGGAATCGGCAAAAGTCGATCATCATGATCTTGCTTCCAGGTGGCCCCCCCCACCTGGACATGTTTGATATGAAACCGTCGGCGCCGGCCGAGATTCGTGGGGAGTTTCAGCCCATCGCCTCCCGGGTTCCGGGGATTGACGTTTGCGAACTAATGCCCCTGACTGCCGGGATCATGGATAAGTTGGCGGTTGTTCGTTCTTTGCACGGTGGCCTCAATGACCATAATCTCCACCAATGTCTGACCGGATGGGAGACGCATCCCCAGCAAGGTGATTCCGTAGCGCGGCCTGGATATCCCCCCGGTGGCTGGCCCTCACTTGGTGCAGCAGTGTCCAAGTTGCAGGGATCTCGGCACCCCGGCGTTCCACCTTTTGTCAGCCTTTCACCTCCCAACGCCGAATCAACCACACGCGCGTCTTTAAACCAGCCTGGATTCTTGGGTATTGGCCACGCTGGATTTGAACCCAATCGACGGAAAAGGAACGACATTGTCTATAAGTCTGGAGTTTCCCAGAAACAGGTGAAGCGAGATGCGGAATCTTCTGCCGACATCGTTCTCAAGGACATCAGTCTTGATCGCTTGGGAGATCGTCGCAGATTGTTGACTTCCTTCGATCGATTGCGCCGGCGAGTCGACGCCAGTGGTGTCATGGAAGGTATGGATGAAATCAATCGTCAGGCACTGGGTATTCTCACTTCTGGTCGCCTGGCGAATGCTTTGGCGTGGCGTAACGAAGAAGTTGCGTTGTGCAAGAAATATGGAATTCCAGATTCGGCCATGCCTGTGTTGGGAGGCGCGGAACTCTTGAAACAGTTCCTGGTTGCTCGCCGGTTGGTACAAGTAGGGGTCCGCTGTGTGACGTTGGCATTCAGCCAGTGGCCTTTAGAGCGAATGAGTCGCGGTGGATTCAACTGGGACTGGCACAGTCAGAACTTCAAGAATGCCCGTGATACTTTGCCAATGCTGGACGTCGGATTGAGTGCCTTGATTGAAGATCTGGCGGCTCAAGACATGCTTGAGGATGTTTCGGTTGTGATGTGGGGTGAATTCGGACGAACTCCCAAGATCAACAATACCGCAGGCAGAGACCATTGGCCGAACGCAGGATCAGTGTTGCTCGCTGGTGGTGGCATGAAAGTCGGGCAAGTTGTCGGTTCGACAAATCGTCTCGGCGAGCATCCGCAGGACCGGCCCGTTCATTTTCGAGAGGTGTTTGCCACGCTGTACCATCAGTTGGGTATCAACGCCAGCCATACGACGTTATCCGATTTGCGTGGTCGGCCCCACCCGCTTGTAGATGGTCGGCTACCAATTCGCGAGCTGGTTTGATGGTTTGCGTGTTGCCTTGGTTAGCGCATCTACGATAGTCCCCCGGGCCATCCATGGGACCAGCGCTCGAACTCGGGCATCGTGCCATGGCCGCACAGGTCGACCAGCCCATCGCGGCTCTACTGAAAGACCTGAAGGCGCGCGGGATCCTGGACGAAACGCTGGTCATCTGGGCCGGCGAATTTGGCCGGACGCCGTTCTTCCAAGGAAGTAATGGGCGTGACCACAACCTATTTGGTTTCAGTATCTGGATGTCCGGCGGCGGGGTGAAGGGGGGGACGATCTGCGGCACCACCGAAGAAGATGGCTACTACGCCATCGAGAACCGCTGCACCGTCCACGACCTCTGGGCGACGTGCTCCACGATGTTCTCACCTGAGCCCGTTCCATTCTTGTTACGGTTTTCGGCCGTGGAATCCGGCAGCACGAGAGAGACGGGAAAGCGCGGTCCCAACTGTCGGGGGAAGTACCGCCGTCGTCGTGACAAGCCGTGCTTTACCTGTAACTGCGGACGGCACCATATCTATCCGCAAGTCGGAACACCGTTGCCGCTTGCCTCATCAAAATCCTGCCGGTCTTACTGCAAGCCATAGTGAACGTTGGTCATTCTATCCATCACGAATCCCTGCTCAAAGTCTGCACGGATGTCTTCATGATGGCCGTCTCTCTCGGCAGAATGAGCCAGAAGCAGTGCGGGTGGTAAAGGCCTGAGATCGAACGTTATTTGTAATCTCGCACGTGGTGCGAAACCCGAAATGATTCGTCGTCGTCTTGCCCACCGCTTGGACTATCGCTAAAGCCGATAGATGTGCGAGCCAACTCGCATAAGTCCGCAAATGCACCCTGGGACAAACTCGCTTGCTTTCTGAGTTAACGAACGCGTTCGGGGCTTACGTTTTGTAACTCACTGGGCAACTCAACAAATGCCGGATTTCTGCTCAATGCTCGAGCACGGGTCAGTCATGCATCTCAATAAACATGCTGTATAGAAACGAAAAAACCCTCACTCACTATCGTATGCCGATAAGTGCTGAGGGTCTTAGTGGGCGGTATTGGGCTTGAACCAACGACCTCCACGATGTCAACGTGGCGCTCTAGCCAACTGAGCTAACCGCCCTTGAGTAAACGACGCGCCGGCCAAACAACCGGATCGGGGTCATTTTGTGCACGCACTAAGTCGATTATTCTAAAGGACTTCGCACAAAAATACGATTCGATTTCTTAGCCGACAACGCAGATTAGCACGTTCGAACGCCCTGCAGAAGGGGTTTCGTAGTGCCGCACAGTCGTGCAATCTGACGCGTTCCTCGTTCGCCGTCAAGAGTGGGCAGGGTGTATGGCTCCTCACGACTTGCCCCAAGTTCTTTCAATCTTATACTTTACCCCCAAAAGTCCATGACAAAGACCAGTCCGTAATAATGCGGGCGAGAGCTGGCTTTCACGACTTTCTGAGAACAAGTGGATTCGCCTATGTTGACCGTGAGACTGCCCGACGGAAGTGAAAAGAACTTTGCGCACTCGGTGACGCCCAGGAATGTTGCCGAAGAGATTGGTCCTCGGCTGGCCAAAGCGGCATTGGCTGCGGAACTTGATGGCGCGACAGTCGGTATCGACTTTGCGCTACCCGATGAAGGTAGCGTTGCTCTGCGCATTTTGACCAAGAACGATCCCGAGGCCTTGGCAGTGATGCGGCACTCGTGTGCCCACGTGATGGCTCGGGCAGTGATGCGTCTGAGGTCCGGAGTTCGTTTGGCTTTTGGTCCCACAATTGATGCAGGATTTTACTACGACTTTGATTTGGACGAGCCGATATCGGAGGACGATTTTCCACAGATTGAAGAGGAAATGCGTCGCATCATTGAATTGGACGAGCCTTTCGAGCGGATCGAAGAGACGCGGGAGAAATCGGTTCAAATCTGCCGTGACCTCGAACAGACGTTCAAGGTCGAGCACATTCAAGAGGGTCTGGCGAACCACGAAACGCTGTCTTTTTATCAGCAGGGTGAATTCCTTGACCTCTGTCGTGGACCCCACGTTCCCTCAGCGGGTGTAATTGGCGCCTTCAAGCTGGTCTCCGTCGCCGGTGCATATTGGAAAGGAGACCAGTCACGCCAGCAGTTACAGCGGTTATACGGAACAGCGTTTTTTCGGCAACAGGATCTGAAAGCCCACCTGGAGACAATTGAAGAGGCTCGGAAACGTGATCATCGAGTGCTGGGCAAGCGACTGGAATTATTTTCGATCAGCCCTCTCGTTGGTTCCGGCCTGATTCTGTGGCAGCCCAAAGGTGCTGTCATCCGGGGACTGTTGGAAGAATTTGTAAAAAGCGAGTTGCAGCGCCGCGGGTACCAGCCGGTGTACACGCCTAACGTGGGGCGTGTGGAACTGTATGAAAGATCGGGCCATTATCCGTATTACTCAGACAGCATGTTCGCTCCCATCATGATGGAACAAGATGAGCAATACATGCTGAAGCCGATGAATTGTCCGCATCACATTATGATCTACAAGGCGCGACCACGTAGTTACCGAGAATTGCCTCTGCGTTTGGCGGAATTCGGCACGGTGTATCGTTATGAGCAGTCCGGTGAGTTGTCTGGTATGACGCGGGTACGCGGCTTTACGCAAGACGACGCACATATTTTTTGCACCGAAGATCAGGTTGCTGACGAGTTTCGTGGTTGCATCGATATGACCCAATTTGTGCTGAAGTCCCTGGGACTGGAAAACTATCGCGTCCGCTTGGGTTTCAGGGCTCCTGATAGTGATAAATATGTGGGCCCAGAGGCGAGTTGGGAACGTGCTCAACAGTCGCTGGTGGAAGTGTGCGACAGTCTCGGTATGGCCTACGAGGTCGAATTGGGTGAGGCAGCGTTTTACGGCCCGAAAGCTGATTTTGTGGTAACAGATTGTATCGGTCGTGAGTGGCAGCTGGGGACCGTCCAGCTTGATTACAACCTTCCAGGCAAGGACCGTTTTGATTTGGAGTACATCGGTTCGGATAACACCCCGCACCGGCCTGTGATGATTCATCGTGCGCCACTCGGTTCGATGGAGCGTTTCATCGGTGTCTTGATTGAGCACTTTGGTGGCGCGTTTCCATTGTGGTTGGCGCCGGAACAAGTGCGTGTGCTGACCGTTAGTGAGAAGTCTGAAGAGTACGGCCGAGAAGTTGAACAGCGGTTGCAGAGCTCTGGATTCAGGGTTGCTGCAGATTATCGAGCTGAGAAGTTAGGAGCCAAGATTCGCGACGCACAACTGGAGTTAGTGCCCTACATGTTTGTGGTCGGTGAACGGGACCGAGAAGCCGGCGAGGTTTCCGTACGGGATCGTGTCGAAAGTCGTAATTTGGGGGCCATGAGCCTGGATTCTGCAATTGACCGGTTGCAGACGGAAGTCAGCCAAAGGGTGGTCCGGCGCACATTCAGCGGTGATGCTGGACTCGGTGAGCGTGGTACCAGCAATGAGTATTGAATCGTACTGTCCTGGAGTGTTGGGAAATGCGGGGTATTGGCCTAACCGAGGACCGCTCTGTTTCAAGAAACCGCTCTGTTTCATGAAAGAGGCGGGGATTTCGTCTCTTTTCACATGCGCGTGCAGATGTTGGTTTTTGCCGCGGTTTTCGTATTTTGAGGGTAAGACCTGAAATACCCGCGGTAATCTAGTTGACGATGGGTCTATGAGTTGTTGATACTCAGTAGTAATGATGGGGTTTGGCAGGACGGTATGGGCATCGGTTAGCGTGTACAAAAGCCCCACCGCTTTCAATTTTCTTTTGTTGTAAAGGACATGAACAATCGCCAAGGGAAACGTGCAGACCAGAATCAATGATCAAATTCGGATCTCGCCGATACGTGCCGTAGACAGTGATGGGACCCAATTGGGCATCATTTCTACTGATGACGCAATTGCGAAAGCTGTCGCAGCCGGCATGGATTTGGTCGAGGTCGCTCCGAATGAGCGACCACCTGTTTGTCGAATTATGGATTTTGGTAAGTTCAAATACGACAAAAAGAAACGCCTAGCGCAGTCGAGTCATGTCACCAAGACCAAAGAAATTCGATTGCGCCCGAAGACGGGACAGCACGACATCGACTTCAAGATCAAGAAGGCTAAAGCGTTCTTGCAACACAAAGATAAAGTACAGGTAACCGTGCTTTTTCGAGGTCGCGAAATGGCGCACATTGCTGAAGGGCGCAAAGTAATGGAAGGCGTCATTGAACAGTTGATGGACGTTGGCAAGCTAGAGACGAATCCGGAACAGCACTCGCGCCGGATGATCTGCACGATTTCGCCGAAATAGTGGCCCGGGAACGCCACCGTTGGCCTGGTCCTGGAAAGCTGTTGCCGCGCATTGCAGGTAGGCTGGATAGCAGCTGTACAGGGATCCGTTTGCGTTTTGTACCTTTGCTGTCCTCCGCTGCGCTGATGCTGCCCGCTGCGCTGAAGCAAGGCGTCGTTCTTGTTTGCCTCCAGGTGTGGCACCTGAGCAGGCCTGTTCTCCCGTCGAGCCCTCGGTTGAGTTCATCCGGCTACATTCGTGCCTGGCGACCCTGCAGCAGTTTGATGATTCTTGGCAGGGGATGGGCAGGTGAGTGGGAAGCAAATATTGCAGTTCCTGCGGCAGGCGCGTACGGTGGTCCAGTATGGCGCCTTGCAGCTGTTCGGCGGTCAACCCCTGGCAGCCATCAGGTCAGTACCGCGCAAGTCAGCACCGTCCAGTGTCGCTCGATTTAATAGTGTTGCCATAAACGGTGCTTCCGGTTTGGCGTGCGGCCGGTTCCTCTTGGCTTGGGGCAATAGTACGTCGCGCCGCAAATCCAGCGTTCACCAGCGCGCTGGTTAGCTGCACCGGCAGCAAACGCAGGCTTGGCGCGCGCCCAGGACGTACCTATCAGCAAGGCGTTTGGCCGCAGGTGAACGGAGTCGAAATGTTCTGGTCGCAGAAGTCAAGATTTCCTGCGGTATGCATGCAACAGTGTATTAATCGGAGAAATTGGAAACGGTTTGCATTGCTTCAAGTGGCCCTTTGTTTCCCAAGAAGACAGCCCGATCAGAGGTGACGTGGAACTCCTGTGGTCGTTCTCGGGTACAGCGCGATTCAATGCAGAGCCTGTTACGAGCGGAGGGCTCGTAGCGAAAAGTCCACGTAAAACAGGGCCAGTTGTCGTTTGCGTCTGAAATGCGGTTTTCCACTTAGGCATGATGGAGAGTCCTGTTTGCTTAACCAGCCTTGTTTTGTGAACGGGCTGGCGCCGCCTCGCGCCTCGTCAGTGGTGTCTCACAATGGTAAGATGACGACCGTGAAAATTGCGCTTTTGATTACCTGTTTGGGCGATGTGCTGCGACCGTCGGCGGGCCGAGCTACGGTCGATTTGTTGCGCCGATTGGGCCACGAGGTTGTTTTTCCGCAGGACCAAACTTGCTGCGGACAACCGATGTACAACAGTGGATTTAGCGAACTTGCCAAAGCGCAGGCCCAGCATACCATCCGCGTCTTTGAGGATTTTGAACGGGTCGTGACTCCCTCGGGTTCGTGTGCCGCGATGGTCAAAGTTGAGTACCCGCATTTACTTCAGGGCGAACCGCAGTGGCACGAGCGAGCGGAACAGTTAGCGAGCCGTACGTTCGAGTTAACAGATTTCCTGGTGAATCAGCTGGGGGTCACGGATGTTGGTGCGAAATATGAAGGTCGTGTTGCGGTGCACTTCGCGTGTCATTTGCGGATGTTGAACCAGACAGACGAAGTTGATCGCCTGGTATCAAATGTAGCAGGCGCCAAACTGATTCCGATCGAACGACGCGACCAGTGTTGTGGTTTTGGCGGTTCATTCGCGGTGCGTTATGCTCAAATTTCCGGTGCGATGGTTGATGACAAGATGGCTTGTATTCTTCGGACCGATGCTGATGCGCTGGTGTCGACCGACAATGGTTGTTTGATGAACATCGGCGGCCGTTTACATCGTGAAGGGCAGCAGACAGAAGTTTTGCATATCGCAGAGTTACTCGAGAGACGTTAGAGGAGCCGTCTCAATGGCGGTAATAGCTCAATGCGTTGGTTGATCGCACGACTGTTATTTCTACCCACACTGGTTTGGAATCTCTCGTTGGGACGGTTTCTCCGTGTGCGGGACTGGTGGAATCAGGTTGACGACGGTGTCTGGATTGGAGCTCTGCCGTTGGCTCGTGACGCGACACAACTACATGCTTTGGGAGTCCGTGGGATCGTGAACACGTGTGAAGAGTATCCTGGGCCAGAAGCCGTCTATCGCGAGTTGGGGATGACTCAATTGCGTGTTCCCACCATCGATTTCACGGCACCCAATCTACAAGATGTGGAACGAGCGGTTGATTTTATCAACGACTATCGGAGTCGCGGCGAGGGCGTTTACATACACTGCAAGGCAGGGCGAGGGCGCAGTGCTACCGTGGTTTTGTGCTGGCTTGTACAAGCTCGGAAGTTGTCGCCCGAAGCAGCACAGCAGCGATTGCTCGAAGTTCGACCACATGTCGTGCCGAATGTGTACCGACGGCCAGTTGTGCAGCAGTTTTGGAAGCTGCAATCGGCTACAGACCATGCGCCCGAATCGAGTCGCTAGGATGGTGCGCCTCGCGGTCGTGGCGTGTATTTGGTATCGCTAGCTGCGAGGCTGAGGAAGGGAGGGGTCATGGCGCAATCCGTTGTCCGGGAACCACGGCTTCGACTTGCGACTGTCCTTCTTCAATTATGAGATGTTGGTTGCATTGTAGGTCGGTAAGTTCCTGTTCGTGACCCGACGGCCAGTGCACACGAAGCCGGTCGATTTGAGCCGCGTCTCCGATGCCAAAATGCACAATGCTGGGAGCCTGTGATTGGTTGCTGTTGACAGGGTAAAGTTCACGTACGATTTTCTGGGTGCCCACACTCGCGACTAGTCTTGCGCCGATTCCGAGGCGGTTACTTTGTGTTCCGCGCAGGCTCACCTTCAGAAAGTTGCTTGCGGGAAAGCGATTTTCAAAAATCCGTAAGGGTCCGCCTCCAGCCTGTCGCAAGACGAGGTCCAACTGTCCGTTGTTACGTGTATCAACAGCCAAGACAGCGCGACTGTCCGCGTCGATGTCGGCACCTGTCAGATGGCTGACTTCCAGGAAATTCTCGCCATGCACATTGATGAAAACACGGTTGCGTTCAAAGCTGCTTAGATTGTGCTGTTCGAAGATGGTCCAGGGATTTCCGGACCAGAACTCATTGAGTTCCTTGTCTACGCTGCCGGGTTGCGAGACGTTACAGTTCTTGTTGCACGGCTGTGACACGACAGCCAGCCAAAGGCAGTTTCACCCGTCTGGCTTGCTGCGGTTGCGACTCATGAAGCCGGCCGTTGCATACAAGTCGAGCCAGCCATCGTTGTTCAGGTCAGCCATTGCGGAACCCCAGGCCCAGCCTATCGCATGGACCTGAAAACCTTTCCCAACGCGTTGAAATTGGCCGTCCACATTTCGGTACAGCTCGCTGCCTGCCACCAGGGTTCGCAATTGATCGGTGATTTCATTTGAGTAGCACCGGTCTGGGAGATTTGACATGACGCGGCTGCCGGCTTTGGAGTACATGTTGGATACATAGATGTCAATCTGGCCATCGTTGTCGAAATCACCGCAGCTCAAGCCCATCGATCCAAAGTCAGCGGGACCGTCGATCAACTCGCGGGCATGAAACTTCTTGCCTTCCTGGTTTTCCAGATAAAGGCCGTTACCGAATTCATTGATTACATATAGATCGGGCCAATTGTCGTTGTTTGCATCTAGCCAACCGGCTGTAAACACCGAGCGGCCGCCGCCATTCACCGACATTTGATCGGTTAAGTCTTCAAACTGCCCATTCCCTTTGTTCCGTAGCAGCTGGTTTGCGGGGCCGCGTGGCATGGTCTTTTCCAGCCACGATCCTGTTGGTTCACGATGGCGGGTTACGTAGAGATCTGTCAGGCCATCGCGGTCAAAGTCCGCGGGAATCAGGGCTGTAATTCCAAGGTGGGGTTTGAGGACTTCGAGCAAATTGCTCCACTTGGGAGCCTCAATAAACTTGCCTTTGTAATTGCGGTACACCAACCCAGTAAATTGTGGCAGGATCAAGTCCTCCCAGCCGTCGTTATCGAGGTCAAAGAACGCAGCCGTCAGGCCTGCTCGATCGGAGTCTGAAGTGAGGCCAGCTTTCTCCGTAACGTCGGTAAAAGCGCCGTTTGGTCCACCCGCAAAAAGCGTATAGCGGTAGGGACTGACATCTGCCTGGACACCATTGTTCAAGTCCGTCACAAACAGGTCGACCCACCCGTCGCGGTTGTAGTCACAGGCGTAGATGCCACCGGTGTCGACAACCTTGTCCAACGACAGCCAGTTGTCGTGCATCGGGTACACGTTCTGCAAGCGTTCTTTGGTGACCTCCCGAAAGAGATAGTCTTTCGCGGCAGCGCTGCTTATTTGTTCGGTCTTCCAGGTCAATAGCCAACCTTGTTCCTGGACCCGGTTCTTGGTGGGTTGTTCCACTTCCAGCAAGCAACGCATGGTAATTTCCAAGGGTCCGCTTTGCTCTGAGCTCTCTTCGGCGGTTCCCCAAAGACGTAACAAGCAGGAAATGGTCCATGTTCCGGCATAGTTTTCCGAGGAAGGTGGCGTCAGCTTCATGATGTCAAATCGTGAACGCGGAGTGCCAGCGAAACGCCGCTTGTATCCGAGTAACCATTCAGAGAACTCTTGTGCATTCAGGATTTGATAACGAGTGTCATTTTCGCGTTGGGCCGATAGTGCTGCGCTCGTGAATTCGATCTGTTGTGGATTGTCCAGCACCTCAGCAGTGAAGTTTGCTCCCAAGACGTGCTGCAATTGTTCTTGCTGGTCCTGACAGATCGATTCACCAATTTTGCGCAAACCAATCTGGCTCAAAACGTTGCCGTGGTGCTCGAGGTCCCAGAGGTATTCGCGATCGGCTTCTGCCAGTTCTGGTAACGGAGGATCCGCCACGTCAGTCGCCGTCGGGCCTGAGTTTGATGGTGCGCATGCGATACAGGTAGCCAGTACCAGGTGACCGACCGTCAGAAAGCAAGAGTTTACCTTCATGTGATTTCCTGGCAGAGCTATCGAGTCGCGACTGAACACCAATGTTCCATTCATTATGGAACAGAGAGATTTTTCGTGCCACCGAGCATGGGGCACGTGGACGTAGAACTGATTGGATCGTGACGGTTTTCCCGATTGTGCATGACGCTGGGGGCGAAATCATCTGGGTTACGAGAGGCACAGCGACTTGCTGTGGGCATTGCCTGGTCTTTGATACGATGGAAGAAGCGTCAGGTAACTGGATTAGATTTCTCCGCTTACCCGTTTGAGGCCTGGGGAGTCCTGCTGCCGCAGGGCTTTTCTGTGCGCTTCAGGCTGGCGACGCTCCAACGGAAATGCTGGATGTTTGGGGTTGGACTATTCGGGGGGCAGGCAAGAGAACGGCGTTGCTACAATGACCAGGGTCTCAAGATCCATTTCGGACTCGGTTGCAGCACGAATTAGCCTTGTGCTATCAGCAAATAGTTGAACCGGATTCGCTGATTTTTCGTAATATAAGGCATCAGCTACTTGTCGTACGGATCACGAGCAAATCATCTGGCGCAATGTTGGTGATACTTTGGACAACAGGAGATTTGCGTTAACAGTAGAGCCATAGACAATTTGTAGAATTCGCTCTGGCAACGAAGCCGCCATGACGGCGGGCCGTGAAAGGAGAAGACCGCTTCCCACGACCGTATAGCCAGGCAGCTGCCAACCCGGACCGCAGGTTTTCACGTCTTCAAATATAGGAGTCTGGTTCTTCTGGACAGTACTCCCTAATTGGCCTCAGTCATTAAGACTGACTAGCTGGCGATCGGCGACAACTGTGAATCGTTCATCCTTATTGCTTGCTGCGTTGGCTTTCGCGGTTGCCTTGTTGGTAACTCGCCGCCGCGGCTCGACTGCGCGTTCCACGATAGTGGCAGGGGTGGTGTTTGGAGTTGTCTTGGCGCTGGGCTGGTCGTGGCAGCGTTTCCTGTCTGTGTCACCAATCCAGATCAGCAAACAAAATTCCGCTGGTGATGATTCCGCTGTCGTTAGTGGCGATGTGGCGTCGCCCTCTGGTGTCAATCCTGTCGAGTTGTTGAGTTCTCGGCCGATTGAGGTGTTGGGAGGTGGGTATGTGTCTTCTGATCGGTGCGAACAGTGTCATGCGGCCCAGCACAAGACTTGGCATGCTTCTTACCATCGCACCATGACTCAGGTGGCAACGACGAAGACGGTCTTTGGTGAATTCGATGGTCGTGAGTTCGATTGGCCAGGCGGGTCCTGCCGTGTGTTTCGACGCGGAGATCAGTTTTGGATCGAAATGGATGACCCTGATGAGTCCCTGACGGGAGTGGAAAAGCGAATTGAACGCCCTGTTGTCATGACAACAGGTTCCC
>MDTE01142888.1_pt1 | contig 35194 bp, 36 predicted proteins | sample 811231 | NCBI WGS metagenome assembly MDTE01 (sample SAMN05326651, study PRJNA326480) | marine metagenome | isolation source: seawater | place: Indian Ocean: Red Sea | collected 2010
AATAGTTCCAATAGAAAACTCAACTGAAGGCCCTATTAACCAGACTTTAGATTGTCTAGCAGATTTCAATTTAAAAATTTGTGGTGAAGTGGAAATGTTAATTCATCATAGTTTGATGGGATTAAACCAAGCCTTCCCAACGAAGGGATTTGAGATACATGCTCATGAACAGACTCTAGCACAATGCAAAAATTGGTTAGATTCTCATTGTCCTGATGCGATAAGAGTTTCTGTATCTAGTAATGCTCAAGCAGCTAAGAATGCTAAAGAAAATTCTGGAATACTAGCTATAGCAGGATCCTTGGCATCAGAAAAATATGGACTAGAGATATTAAAAAATAATATTGAAGATTATTCTGACAATACAACTCGGTTTATTGTTATTGGATCACAAGAAGTTGAAAGCACAGGTGAAGATAAGACTTCTCTTTTGGTCACTACCAAGAATGAGTCAGGTGCTTTATATAACTTATTGAAACCTATACAAAAAAATGGTTTGAATCTAACTCATATAACTTATAGGCCTTCAAAAATAGATAAATGGAATTATTCTTTCTTTTTTGATTTTGAGGGACATAAGGAAGATAAAAAAGTAATGAGCTTGTTAGATGAACTATCAGCAACTAATTCTGAGATAAAACTATTAGGTTCTTACCCACATTCTGTGAAATAAAAAAATGAATTTAGAAATTAAGGATTTAATTAATTCTAATATTAAGAGTCTCACTCCTTATGAACCAGGGAAGCCAATTGAAGATTTAGAAAGAGAATATGGAATAAAAAATGCCGTAAAGTTAGCAAGTAATGAAAGTCCCCTAGGCCCTAGTCCTAAAGTTTTAAAAGCTTTAGAAGAAGTAATTTCTGGAGTTCATCGTTACCCAGATGGTAATGGATTTCGATTGAAGAAAGCACTTAGTTCAAAACATTCAGTTGATATGTCAGTCCTAACTTTAGGCAACGGGTCTAACGACATTATTGAATTTGTAGCTAGGTGTTTTTTAAGCCCGAAAGATAACGCAATATATTCACAATATGCTTTTGCTGTTTATCCGTTAATAGTTCAAGCTTTAGGAGCAGAAGGTATAGAAATTGAAGCTAAAGATTGGAGTCATGACCTCCAATCAATGCTGGATGCAATTAATAAAGACACAAAAATTATTTTTATAGCAAATCCAAATAATCCAACAGGTACTTTTATCAAGAAGAATGAGATGATTAGGTTTCTTGAGAAGGTTCCTACCCAAGTAATAGTTTTGTTAGATCAAGCCTATTTTGACTATTCAAATTATGAATTAGAAGATGTTTCCTCTAGTTTAGTAGAGGAATTTCCTAACTTAATAATTTCGAGAACTTTCTCGAAGGCATATGGCTTGGCAGGGCTAAGAGTGGGTTATTCTGTATCTTCTAGCTATATAGCAGATTTTTTAAATAGAGTAAGGCAACCATTCAATGTTAATTCATTGGCTTTAGCTGCTGCTGAATTTGCCTTAAAAGATAATGAGCACTTAGAAAAGTGTCTTAGAATTAATAAAGATGAAAAGGAGAGGCTTTATAAGTTCTTTATTTCTAATGGATATGAATATATCGAATCATTTGCTAATTTTATTTCTTTTGATTGCAAAGGAAATTCTCATACAGTTTTTAAGAGCCTTCTTCCAAAAGGTGTTATAGCTAGGTCTATGGAAATGTACAAAATGCCCAATCATCTTAGAGTTACTATTGGCCTTCCCGAAGAGAACGCAATATTTATGGAGAGTTTGTCCTCTTTAGATTAGTCCAGATATGGAACTTCCTTTTAAAAATTTAGTAGTAGTAGGTTTAGGTCTGATAGGAGGATCAATCCTCAAAACCATAAAAGACTTAAATCTTCCTTTAGAAGTTTTTGGTGTAGATTTAGACGAAGAGATAATTAAGGAAGCTAATAAAATTGGTCTAATCGATAACAACGATAATCAACTGAAAAAAATACAAGAGGATTGTTTAATTATTTTTGCAGTTCCCAGCTTAAGTATTGAAAAAGCTTTTAGATTAATTGAAACCTCTTTTATTTATGAAAAAGTTATCTTTACTGATACTTTTAGCTCTAAATCCAATCTAATTGAGTTCTTAGAATCGAATACTAAAGTTAAGGAAAAATTTATTATGTCTCACCCAATAGCTGGGTCTGAGAAGAGTGGATTAGCTAATTATAATTCTTTGCTTTTTAAAGATAAGCTAGTTGTTTTATCAACTCTAAATGGAGGCAAAGATACTACGGAATTTAATAAGGTTAAGAATTTTTGGGAATTTCTTGGTTCTAAAGTTACCACCTTGGATCCTGTAGAGCATGACAAAGTGTTTTCAAAAACTAGCCATTTACCTCATATTATTGCCTTTGCTTTAATGCATTACCTTGAAGAAGAATTGGGTCATAAGGTTTTTAAATACTCTGGAGGTAGTTTAGAGAACTATACAAGAATTGCTTCAAGTGACCCTTTGATGTGGAGAGATATTACTATTTCCAATAAGGGAGCAGTCTTAGAAGCGATTAAAGGATTTGAATCTTCTTTGAATCAAATGTCTAAGTTAATAGAATCAGAAGACGAGGAATCTATTCTCGAATACTTAAGATTTGTAAAGGAAAAAAGAGATAAAAGACTAAAAGAGGATTCTTGAAGATGGATCTAATAGTTAATTCCGGAAAAGCATTAAAAGGTGAGATCTTGATTCCTGGGGACAAATCTATTTCTCATAGGTCAGTTATGTGTGCTGCCCTTGCTGAAGGCGATAGTGTAATCCATGGATTTTTAAAAGGTGAGGATTGCATTGCAACACTCGATGCATTCACTGAGATGGGTGTTAGTATTTATCAACAAGAAAACAAAATAGTAGTTCATGGGGTTGGTTTACAGGGACTAAAAAAACCAAACTCTGATATTTACTTAGGTAATTCTGGGACATCAATGCGTTTAATGAGCGGTTTATTATGTGGTCAAAGTTTCTCAAGTATTTTAAAAGGAGATGCTTCTTTAAGTTCTCGACCCATGGAAAGGATAGTAACACCGCTAATAGATATGGGGGCAAACATATCAAGTAGTAAAGGAGGTTGCCCACCTTTGGAGATAAATCCTTCTAAAAAGCTGGAAGCTTTCTCATATGAATTACCTATAGCAAGTGCACAAGTAAAATCATGCCTTATGTTTGCAGGTCTATATGCGCAAGGCCCTGTAGTTATAAAAGAGAAAACACAAACTCGAGACCATACTGAACTTATGTTTAAGAAATTTGGTGTACATGTATCCATTAAAGAATCAGAGGGCTTAAAAGAGATTCTTGTTTCACCTCCTAAATCCATGGAAGCAACTAATATTAATATACCCGGAGACTTTTCGTCTGCTGCTTTCTTTATCTTGGGAGCTTTAATCACACCAGGATCAGATCTGAAGTTAATTAATATAGGAATCAACAAAACTCGGATAGCATTGTTGGAAGTCTTAAAGGAAATGGGAGCTAATATAAAGCTTTCAAATGTGAATAATGATTATGAACCTTCTGCAGATATAACTATAAGAGCATCTGAACTAAAAGGAATTACTTTGAATCCAGATTTAGTTCCTAATTTAATTGATGAAATGCCTGTTCTTTTCATTGCCGCCGCTTTAGCTGAAGGAACAACTAGAATAAGGGGGGCAGAAGAATTAAGGTTTAAAGAAAGTGACAGATTAGATTCTATGGCAAGGACTTTAAATCTATTTGGCGTTAAACATAAATTACTTGATGATGGAATAGATATTGAGGGTACTAATCAATATAAAGTTGACTTTCCTTTTGATGCTGCCGAAATAGATAGTTTTGGAGATCATAGAATTGCAATGGCTGCAACAGTAGGTGCTATTAGAGCTAAAGGTAGTTGTAAAATAAAGAATTGCATTAATATTGCAACATCTTTCCCAGGTTTTGTTGATTTAGGAAACCAATTAGGAATGAGTCTAAAAGAAGCATAATGTTAAAAGAAATTCCGGTTATAACTATTGATGGCTTGAGCGGTTCTGGAAAGGGCACTATCTCAAAAATGTTAAGCAATGACTTGGGTTGGAATATCCTAGATAGCGGTGCTCTGTATAGGACTCTAACTTTTCTTATAGAGAAGAACGGAATTTCTATTACAGATCTCAAAGAGAAGAAAGAGAAAATTCTTAAAGATTTTGAAGTTTCTTTTGAAATTGGATTATTAGGTGAGCCAGTTAATATTTTTTTAAAGGGAAAAAATATAACAAATCTCGTTAGGACAGAAGAAATTGCTGAAAGAACGTCAGTCCTTTCATCAAATAAAGAAGTAAGAGATTTTATAAGACCCTGTCAAAGAGCTTTTAAGAAGATGCCAGGTTTAATTGCTGACGGAAGGGATATGGGTACAGTAATATTTCCAGAAGCCAATTTAAAGATTTATCTAACTGCCTCTTTAGAAGAAAGAACAAAAAGAAGAGAAACTCAGTTGAAAAGGCAAGGAACCAAGGTTAACATGCGCATCCTTTTAAAAGAGTTAGAAGCAAGGGATAGAAAAGATATAGAAAGAGAACTTTCACCGCTTAAACCTGCTAAAGACTCTTATGAAATTGATACAACAGGCTTATCTCCTGATGAGGTATTAGAGAAAATAAAATATTTATTATTAGAACTAAAATTTTAAAAAAGAAATGGCAGTAAATTTTGAAGAACTCTTAGATAAGAGCTTAAGTACTGTAACTATGAAACCCGGAAGTTTATTAACCGGTATAGTTATAGATATCCTTGAAACCCATGCAATAGTTCATGTAGGGTTAAAATCTGAAGCCTCTATACCTATTCAAGAATTCATTAATGAAGAAGGGAAAGTAGATATCAAAGAGGGAGATGAGGTACAACTTTTTTTAGAAGCAATTGAAGACGGGCATGGTAATACTAGGGTTTCTAGAGAAAAAGCTATAAAACAGGAAGTTTGGAAAAGGATTGAAGAATGCCTGAATGGAGAGACAATAATTAATGGACTAATTACAGGTCAAGTTAAAGGAGGGATGACGGTAGATATTCAAGGAGTAAAGGCTTTTTTGCCAGGTTCTTTGGCAGAAGCAGTACCGTCAAAAAACTTAGATCATCTTGAAGGGAATTATGAAGAATTTAAAGTTATAAAATTAGATAAAGAAAAAAGTAATGTTGTTTTGTCTAGGAAAGCAGTCCTAGAGGAAGTTAATTCTGAAGAAAGAGAGAAACTACTTTCTGATCTAGAAGAAGGGCAAGTAATTGATGGCGTTGTAAAAAATCTAACCGACTATGGAGCTTTCATAGACCTGGGTGGAGTTGACGGACTTTTGCATATCACAGATATTTCTTGGAGTAGAATTAATCACCCTTCAGAAGCTTTGAATATTGGTGAAACTATACAAGTTAAAGTTGTTAAGTTTGATAAAGAAGAAAATAAAGTTTCTTTAGGTGTGAAACAGCTTACTCAAGATCCTTGGCAAGGAATAGAAAATAAATTCCCACTTAAAACCTCAGTGATGGCTAAGGTAACTAATTTAACCGATTATGGATTTTTTGCTGAAATAGAAGCAGGTGTAGAAGGCTTAGTTCACGTTTCAGAGATTGATTGGACTAATAAGAATATTCATCCTTCTAAGGTAGTGGAGTTAGGAGATACATTAGAGGTTATGATTTTGGAAGTTGACGAAGAGAAAAGAAGGATTTCTCTAGGAGTAAAACAGTTAACAGAGAATCCTTGGCAAGTTTTTAGCCATAAACATCAAGAAGGCGAAAAGATAAAAGGAAAGATTAAATCAATTACTGATTTCGGTGTTTTTATAGGTCTTGAAGGCGATATTGATGGATTAGTTCATCTGTCTGATCTGTCTTGGGAGAACGAAGAAGAAGCAGCAAAAAAATTAGAAAAAAATCAGGAAATAGAAGCTTTAGTCCTTTCAGTTGACTCTGAAAGAGAGAGGATTTCTTTAGGTATAAAACAACTTCAAAGTGATAACTTTAATGACTTTTCGACTTCTAATAAGAAAGGGGATAGGGTTAAAGGAGTCACTGATGAAGTTAATGATGAAAGAATAATTATAAATCTAACTGAAGGAGTTAAAGGCTTTCTTCCAAAGAAAGATTTTGACAATTCAACTCAACAAACATCGATTGAAGTTGGTACAGAGATTGAAGTGGTCATTGCCAATATAAACAAAAAGGATAGAGAAATAATTTTATCTTTGCGAGCATTAGAGAAAGCAGATGAAAGAGAGGCTCTTAGAGATAATGCCGAAAAGAATAAAGAGATAGAACAGGCATCTAAATCAAATCTAGGAGATCTTATCAAGGCTGAAATCGAAGAAAAGGAAGATGAATAGACCAGATCTTGTTAAGAGGATATCTAATCGCTTAAATTTTCTTGATATTAAAGATGTTGAAGAAAGCTCAGTTATACTCATAAATTTTCTCTCAGAGAATATAAGGCAAGGAAATAGAATAGAGTTAAGGGGTTTTGGTTCTTTTTCTTTAAGGAAAAGAAAAGGACGGTTTAGTAGGAATCCTAAAACAGGAGAATCAATATATATAGGTACTAAAAGTTACTTATATTTTAGACCTTCTATCAACCTTAAAGCCTTGATTAATAAATAAATTTTCTTTCTGGATCTTATGATATTCTTTTCCTGAGGTTGAATATGTCTTCCGAAATTTCTAGCAAAATTAAGTCTTCTTTTGAGGATTCTATTGATCTTAAGAAATTAATTCTTGATAACAAATTGTTTTCTGTTTTAGAGTCTTTTGGAGAAATAATAGCTAACTCGATAAAGAAAGGTGGCAAATTAATGATTTGCGGTAACGGAGGTTCTGCAGCTGATGCTCAGCATTTATGTGCAGAATTCTTAGTTAGATTAACCTCTCAAGTTAATAGAAACGGCTTACCTGCTATAACTCTGTGTCAAGATATTTCAACTTTAACTGCTACAATTAATGATTTTAGTGGAAATGAAATTTTTAGCAGAAATCTTTTAACCCTATCTAGACCAGAAGATGTCCTTTTGGTAATAAGCACTTCAGGTAACTCTCCAAATATAATTAAGACTCTTGAAGTTGCAAAAGATCTAGATTTAATAACTATGGGTTTTCTTGGATCTGATGGAGGAAGGGCTTTGGGTTATTGTGACAAGGCTTTTGTAGTACCAAGTAGTACAACAGCCAGAATACAGGAAGTACACATAACAGCAGGGCATGCAGTCCTCCAGTATGTTGAAGACAGGCTCATTGATGAAGATTTTATAAAACAATTGTAAGAGAAATGAGGTTGAATACATTAATACTTACATTACTTTTTAGCTCAGTCTTGTTAATGGGTTTTTTTATTTTTAAATTGAACGATCAAATTGTTTCTATAGATTTATTATTTTTAGATCTAGAAACTTCAATTGGAAAGATGGTTCTTTCAAGCTTTTTGACAGGTATTATTGTCACTGCATTACTCGAGCTAATGTATAGTTTTCTCAAAAAGAAAAGAAAGGACTAAAGTAGTTTTTATAAATGTCTAGCCCATTAATCGTAGCTTTAGACCTAGAACCTAAGGAAGCTATGGATTTAGCTAAAAAATTAGATCCTGAAGATTGTAAACTTAAAGTAGGTAGTAAACTTTTTACTTCTTCTGGGCCTTCTATAGTTAATTCTTTAAATGACATGGGATTTAAAATTTTTTTAGACCTAAAATTTCACGATATACCAAATACTGTTTATGGAGCTATACAAGAAGCTTGCAAATTAAATGTATGGATGACCAATGTCCACTGTTCAGGAGGTCTAGAGATGATTAAATCAGCCAAAAAAAGCATGTTAGAAAATAGCGAGTCTACAAAAACTATTGTTGTAGGAGTAACACTATTAACTAGTATTGGCCCTACAGAAGCAAAAAAAATTGGAATAAATAGTGTTAAAAATCAAACAATAGAACTAGCTAGGTTGGCCAAAGAGGGCGGATTGGATGGAGTTGTCTGTTCTCCACAAGAGGTAAAGAACATTAAACAAAACATTGGAAGAGAATTCTTAACTGTTACACCTGGAATAAGGAGAAGAAGCTCTAAAGGAGATCAAAAAAGAATTTCTACTGCTCAAGAGGCGGTAAAAAATGGTTCTGATTACTTAGTTATAGGGAGACCTATAACTGAGAGTAAAAATCCAGTAAAATCCATTAAGTCTCTTCTAAAGGAAGTGCTCTGATGAGATTAAATATTCTTGATATAGGTGGCGAGGTCGTTAAAAAAGACGATAGATATGTTGTCTCTGACAATAATTTTCTAAAGAATCTGATTGTTAGCAGTACTGATCTAAAACCAGGTAAATCTACTTCAGGACATTCTCATGCTGGTCAAGAAGAAGTTTATAATTTTGTTAAAGGAAAAGGTCAAATGAAAGTTGATGATGAGATCTTTTCGGTTAAAGAAGGAGATCTAATTCTAATAGAAGATGGAAAGTTCCATCAAGTTATAAACAATTCTGAAGATAATCTTTACTTTGTATGCATTTTTGATGGATCAAGGAATCATTAAGCATCCATAAATTAACTTGGTTCCTAAAATTTCTAGATGCTTAAAATTCCTAGCTCAAGAGATTTCTTCTCTTTTATAAAAGATCTACCCACTTCACCAGGAGTTTATACTTTTAAAGACTCTAATAGAAAGCCTCTATATATTGGAAAAGCTAAAAATTTAAGAAATAGGTTAAAAAGCTATTTATCAGATTCAGAAAATAGACCTAGAAAAATTAAAAATCTTATGACTGAATCAAGTTTCTTAGATTTAGTTTTAACTAAGAATGAACTCGAGTCACTCTTGTTAGAACAGCATTTGATTAAAGAAGAAAGGCCTAAATATAATATCCAATTTAAAGATGATAAAGGATATCCTTGGATATCCTTTCAAATAAATAGAGAATTTCCATCAGTAAGATCATACCAAGGAAGGAAAGTCCCCGGAGATTTATATTTTGGGCCATTCCCTAGTTCTTATTCAGTGAAAAACGTATTAGATTTAATCCAAAAGGTATTTAAACTTAGGGACTGCTCAGACTCTTTCTTTAAAAATAGAAATAGACCTTGCTTACAGTTTGAAATTGGAAAATGCTCTGCTCCATGCGTAGGCTATATAAGTAAAGAAACCTATCTTAAAGAAATTCAACAGGCTAAAGCTCTCTTGAAGGGTAATTCTGAAGACTTAATTAAGAATCTTTATAAATCTATGGATTTATATTCTAATAAAAAAGAGTATGAAAGAGCTGCTTTATACAGAGATAAGATTTCTTCTTTAAGAGAAATACAGAGAAGTCAAAGTACTTCTGGGTTTTTACAGGAAAGAGACGCGATCACTTTTAGTAAGTCCAGTAAAGATATAAGGATTGGAGTAACTGAAGTGAGAGGAGGGTGGATAGTTTCACATAAGAATTTTATTTCTAAAGAGACTTTTGAAGAATCTTTCCTAATTGAAAAATTTATATCTAATTATTATTTGGATAAAGCTACTATCCCCAAAAATATAGTAGTTTCTGAAGGTTTGAATGATAAGAAGACCCTTGAAAAGGCCTTATCAAATTTTCATAAGAAGAATATAAAAATAATTTCAAGACCTGGAAAGAAAGACAAAGGTTTATTAGAAATCTCTCAATCAAATACTAATTTTTCTCTTAATAGAGTTAAAAGATCCAAAAGAAAGCTAAAAAACCAGTTCAAATCAATTCAAAAACTTGTAGGTTCTTTAAATCAAATTAAAAGAATTGAAGGTTTTGATATAAGTCATTTTTCAGGAAAAGAAGCTGTTGGATCATGTATAGTTTTTGAAGATGATGGAAGAAAGAGTGATGAATATAGGCTTTACAGAATTAGTAAAAATAATATAGGAAATGATGTAGGATCTTTGATAGAGGTAGTAAGAAGAAGGTACATTAAAGCCATAGATAGCAGAAAACAACTCCCAGATTTAGTTATTATTGATGGAGGGTTAGTTCATCTCAAGGCAGTTAAGAAGGAACTAATCAAGCTAGATATATCTGGAATTAAGTTAATTGCCTTAGCAAAAGGGGCAAGAAGAAAAGAAGAATTCGATAAGCTTGTAATGGAAACTGGTAAATCATTTAAGGTAAATAGGAGATCTAAAACTCATTTGTTAATCCAAGAGATTAGGGATGAAAGTCATAGATTTTCTATAAATAATCAAAGGAAAATTTCTTTAAAGAACCTCAAGAAATCTAAACTGGATGATATAAAAGGTATAGGAAGGGTAAATAAAATCGCTTTATTAAGGTATTTTGGTGATATTGAACAGATGAAGAAAACAACTGTAAAGGACTTAATGAGAGTAGAAGGAATAGGAAGAGATAAGGCTTTAAAAATTTATAATTACTTTAATAACATCATATGACTACCGCCTCCTACATAACACTATTAAGAGTTCTTCTAATATTTCCAATAATTATATTTAGTTCCTTTCAAAGTTCTCTCTTTAATTACTTAGCTCTCGTCCTTTTTATATTTGCAGGATTAACTGATTATCTTGATGGTTATATTGCAAGAAAAACAAATTCTGTTAGTGAATTAGGCGGTTTATTAGATCTTTTGGCCGACAAGCTTTTAATATCGGCAATTCTTATTTGGCTGCTTTTTTTAGATAATAGTATTTTATTAATGATTCCTATAATTATTATAGTTTTAAGAGAATTAATTATTTCTTCTTTAAGGCAATTTGCCTTAGAAAGACGTAAAAAGATAGAAGTTTCGATGTTGGGAAAAGGAAAAACTACTATCCACTTAATATCAATAGGGTTAATTATTATTAATCCAGAGTTTGGTAAATTTTTCTATATTTTTTCTGTCTTCTTTCTTTGGGTTGCCGCTTTTATTTCAATTATTTCTTTAATCAAGTATCTAAATAGTACAATTAAAACTTTCAAAGTTTAGATACAATGAAGTCTAAAATTAATTTTGGCTGGGTGGCAGAGTGGTTATGCAGAGGATTGCAAATCCTTGTACGCCGGTTCGATTCCGACCCCAGCCTCCAGTACAAGCTAACTTTGGTCTATTCAATTTCAGTGAATTAAATGACGTATAATCTCTTTTTTTTATTGCCCGGGTGGTGGAATTGGTAGACACAAGGGACTTAAAATCCCTCGGAGGAAACTCCGTGCCGGTTCAAGTCCGGCCCCGGGCACCACAGATTTATGCGAAAAATTAATTACCTAAATGAAAAAATTGGAATAGTTGGTCTAGGGTATGTTGGATTACCTTTAGCTGTTGAATTTTCTAAAAAGCAACAAGTTATTGGCTTTGATATTGATGAAAGAAGAATTAATCAATTAAAAAGAGGAATTGATAACACTCTTGAAGTAAAGGCTAATCTCTTAAAATCGAAAAAGTTAAGTTTCACAACTGAAATAGGCAATCTAAAAGAATGCAAAGTATTTATTATTACAGTTCCTACACCTATAAATAATAAGAAGGAACCTGACCTTGGACCTTTGAAAGAAGCTTCAAGGATTGTAGGGAGGTGCTTGACTAAAGATTCATTAATAATTTATGAATCAACTGTTTATCCTGGGGCCACAGAAGAAGTTTGTATTCCTATTTTAGAAAAAAGTTCTAAACTTGAATTTAATAAAGATTTCTTTTGTGGATATAGCCCTGAAAGAATAAATCCTGGAGACAATAGCAAAAAACTTTCTTCTATAATTAAGATTACCAGTGGTTCTAATCCTAAAATATGTTTAGAAGTTGATAGACTTTATTCTCAAATAATAAAGGCTGGAACTCATAAAGTTTCTAGTATTAGGATAGCAGAAGCTGCAAAAGTCATTGAAAATACGCAAAGAGATCTCAATATTGCTTTAGTAAACGAACTTTCAATAATCTTCAATAAACTTGATATTGACACTAATGAAGTACTTGCAGCTGCTGCGACTAAATGGAATTTTATGCCTTTCAAACCCGGATTAGTTGGAGGTCATTGTATAGGTGTTGACCCTTATTATCTTACTCATAAAGCTAAAGAAATAGGATTAAAGCCTGAAATTATAATGGCTGGCAGAAAGACAAATGATGATATGTCTAAGTATGTTTCGAAACAGGTAGAAAGAAAACTTTTAAAAAAATAAAAAGAAATTACTAAATTCAAATATTCTAATTTTAGGATTAGCTTTTAAAGAAGATTGTAAAGATATAAGAAATACAAGGGTTGTTGATATCTATGATTATTTTTTAAAAAGGAAAGCAAAAATTGAAATATATGATCCATGGATAGATAAAGTTGAGGCTAAAAATAGATATAACTTAAAGTGCTTAACAAAGTTACCAAAATCGAAAAGGTATGATGCAATAATTATTGCAGTAGCACATAGTGAATTTAGAAGACTTAAAATCAATAAACTTAGATCTATGTTAAAAAGAAATGGACTGATATTTGATGTTAAATCAATATATCCGAGATCTAAAACTGACGGCTCTCTATAACAAAAGATAAAATTTTAAATAGACTTATAACAGGATGAAAGTATTAGTAACAGGAATTGCAGGTTTTATAGGATTCCATTTATCGAAAGCTTTGTTAGAGAGGGGTGATGAGGTTGTTGGAATAGATAATATCAATAACTATTATGACCCTTCTCTAAAAAATGACAGACTAAAAGAGCTTGAAAAAGTATCTCTTAAAACGGGGAATCTAAATTTTGTAAAGGGAGATATAGAAAATAAAGAATTGATCGAAGAATGTTTTGATAAGAATTCTTTTAACAAAGTGGTAAATTTAGCTGCTCAAGCTGGGGTTCGTAAAAGCCTTGAGGATCCTTATACATATATTGAAAGTAATATTTATGGTTTTTTAACCATCTTAGAAGCCTGTAGACATTCAAATATAGAACATCTTGTTTATGCCAGTACCAGTAGTGTTTATGGATTAAATGAATCGCTCCCTTTCCAAGAGACTAAATTAGCTGATCATCCTATACAGTTATATGCTGCAACTAAAAGATCTAATGAGTTAATGGCACATTCCTACAGCCACTTATTTGAAATTCCTACAACTGGAATGAGGTTTTTTACAGTCTATGGACCTTGGGGAAGGCCAGATATGGCTTTGCACTTATTTACAAAGAATATAATAGAAGGCAAACCTATAAAGGTATTTAATGATGGTAATCATTCAAGAGATTTTACTTATATTGATGATATAGTCGCAGGTATACTTCTTTTGCTTGATAAACCGCCTTCTCAAGATAATTCCTGGAATCCCAACTCTATGAATCCATCAGATAGTAGTGCGCCCTATAAAGTTTTTAATATAGGAAATGGGAAAAGAGTTAATTTATCCGACTACATAACAGCTATAGAGTTAGAGCTAGGAATCAAAGCCAAAAAGACCCTTTTACCTATACAAAAAGGCGATGTTCCTGATTCACTTTCTGATATATCTAAAATTAAAGAATATACTGGCTATGAAGCAAAAGTTTCTTACAAAGAAGGAATCGCAAATTTTGTAAAATGGTATAAGAATTACTATGGATTTAACTAAAATATGTCAGATATAGTTGAAAGGCCTTGGGGAACTTTTGAAAGTCTAAGGTTAGAGGATAATTTTCAAGTGAAGGTATTGACCATATTTCCTAAAATGAAAATTTCTCTGCAAAAACATTTTAAAAGATCCGAACATTGGGTGGTAGTGCAAGGAAAGGCAAAGGTAATAGTTGATGATCAGATTAAGAAATTAAGTCGTAATCAGGCAGTATTTATTCCCAAAGAGAGTATTCATAGGATCATAAATGAATCTTCAGAAACTCTTAAGCTTGTTGAGGTCCAAGTAGGTGAATATTTTGGAGAAGATGACATTGAAAGAATAGAGGATATGTTTGATAGGGTATAATTCAAGTTGTCCCTTCTTACTTTCTAGTTTTTTATGAATGGAAACTCTAAAAATGATATTCAAGCTATCATTATTGCAGGGGGCTTTGGTACCCGCTTAAATAGTTTATTTCCTAAAACCCCTAAGTCTCTTGTGCCCTTAAACAAAATTCCTTTTATCTACTATCTTTTAGAAAAATTAATTGATTATGGAATTAAAGAAGTAATAATCTGCACTGGATTTTTAAGAGATTCTTACAAAAAAGAACTTGGTACAAAATACAAGTCTTTACAAATTAATTACTCAGAAGAAAATGAGCCCTTGGGTACTGCCGGAGCTTTAAAAAATATTCCTATAGAAAAGATAAAGAATTTGAATTTAGTTTTAAATGGAGATTGTTTCTGTGATTTTAATTTTGATCTAATGCTTCAAGATTACCAAAATCAGAATAATGGGATAATGATACTTATCAAATCAATTGAAAACGACGGTAATTTTGGGCAAATCCTAATAAACAGCTCTAATAAGGTTTTAAACTTCTTAGAAAAAACTGATAATAAAGAAGTTATTCTTGCAAACCTTGGATATTATCTAATTGATAAAGCTTCGTTTAAAATGTTACCTGAGAAATTTCCTTCTTCTTTAGAATATGATTTTTTTCCTAAAATGATTCATAAAAATTTCTATGCTTTTAAAACTTCTGAAGAATTTTTAGAAATTGGAACACCGGAAAGCTTAATGTCATCTGAATTAAAGTTAAAACAAACCTTCGATTTTAAAAAATTTGAATTAAAAAAATGAAAAAAAAAGTAGCACTTATTACTGGTATCACTGGGCAAGATGGAGCCTATTTAACTAATTTTTTACTTACTAAGGGTTATGAAGTGCATGGTTTGAGAAGGAAAGCTTCTAGCATAAACACTTCAAGGTTAACTCCTTTTTTAAAATTCCCCCAGGAGAAGACTTCTAATTTCTTTTTACATTTTGGTGATCTAACTGACCAGGCTAATCTAATTCAATTAATCAGTAAGATAAAACCAGATGAAATTTACAACCTTGGGGCTATGAGTCATGTACACACTTCATTTGAAGAGCCTGAGTATTCCGCACAAGTCGATGCAATTGGAACCTTAAAAATATTAGAAGCTATAAGAATCTTAAACATGAATAATGATTCAAAGATATATCAAGCCTCTACCTCTGAACTTTTTGGTTTAGTTCAAGAGACTCCACAAAGTGAGAAAACTCCCTTTTATCCCCGAAGTCCTTATGCTATTGCCAAGCAATATGCTTACTGGATTAGTATCAATTATAGGGAGGCGTATAACTTTTTTGTTTCGAACGGAATTTTATTTAATCATGAATCGCCCCTTAGAGGAGAGGATTTTGTGACCAGGAAGATTACTAATGGTATAGCATCTTTAATCTTTGGTAAAAAGGAAATGGTTTATCTAGGTAATTTAGATGCAAAAAGAGATTGGGGTCATGCAAAAGATTATGTGGAAGCAATGTGGTTAATTCTTCAACAAGAAAAAGCAGATGATTTTATTATTGCAACTGGAAAATCTCACTCAGTAAGAGAGTTTGTTGAAGAAAGCTTTTCATGCATAGGAATAGAAATTGCTTTTAAAGATAAAGGCTTAAAGGAGAAGGCTATAATAAAATCTGTAAATAAAAATTTTTTAAAACAATTTATAGATGATAAACAGATTGAGGAGAGATTTCGTAAAGGAAAACAGGTCGTTGCTGTAGATCCATACTATTTTAGACCCACTGAAGTTGAAAGCTTAGTAGGAGACCCAAGTAAAGCCAACAAGCAATTAGGTTGGGAGCCAAAGGTCGATTTTAAAACTCTTATCAATGAAATGGTTTTATCTGACATTAAGTTAATGGGCAACAGCATGCTTATTGAGAAATCTGGTTATATACAAGAAATTTTTGATTTAAATGAGAATTAAAATTGGTTCACCTTCTATAGGTTTAGAAGAGGCTAAAGGTGTTTTTAAGCAAGTGAAATCGGGCTGGATAAGCCAAGGAAAAACTACTGAAAAATTTGAAGATAGAGTAAAAGACCTTGTTAAGGCCAGGTTTGGTGTCGCAGTGAATAATGGCACTTCTAGTCTCCACCTTTCCCTCCTTGCTCTAGGCGTTAATCCCGGTGATGAGGTAATTGTTCCTTCTCTTACTTATATAAGTTCTGTTAATTCAATACTTTATTGTGGAGCTATTCCTGTTTTTGCAGATTGTTGTCCAAAGACTTTTAATGTTTCTATAAAAAACCTAGAAGAGGTAGTTTCATCTAAAACTAGATTTTTAATGACGGTCGATATGAAGGGAATGCCTGTTGATTACGATAAAATTAGGAAGTTTGTTAATGAAAGAAAGATCAAATGGATTTCAGATGCTGCTGAATCACTTGGAGCTTCCTATAAAGATGAAATGGTTGGTTCCCAGGCAGATCTTAATTCTTTTAGTTTTTTTGCAAATAAAAACTTAACAACAGGTGAAGGCGGAATTATTTTGGGAAAAAGTTTAGCCCTAGAAAAAAAGTTGAGGAAGCTAAAAAACCATGGTCAGTACAAAAGATATCATCATGATCAACTGGGTTTTAATTATAGATTTAACGATGTTTTAGCTTCAATAGGTCTAGTTCAGTTGAAAAGATTAAGGTCAATCATGAAAGTAAAGGAAAAGAATGCCAATCTCTATGACAAGATCTTTGAAAGCTTTAAGCTTCCAATTACTACACCATATGTTCCCGGCTATGTATCTCAACATTCTTGGTTTAATTACTGTATAACTTTTCCTTCAAAGAAAACAAGAGATAAAGCTCAAAAGCTTCTGGAAGAATTAGGCGTGGAGACAAGAATTTCCTTTCCGCCATGCCATAAACAAAGATCTGTTTTAAAAGAAAAATTTTTAAAAAGATCTAGTTTAGAAAATACAGATAAGTGTTTTTCTACTATGTTAGATATACCCTGTCATCACAATATGACTAAAAATCATGTAGAATATGTCGCACAAGCCATCAGGAAATCCTTCCTTGCTTAAAGACCAAAATAAAAAAAATATAACTCTAATATCTCCTGAAAGAAGCTTATGGGTATTCAATTTAGTGGAAGCATTAAAGTATTTAGACCTAATATACCTTTTAGTTAAAAGAGATTTTGTTACTTTTTACAAACAAACTATCTTAGGGCCTCTCTGGTATATTATTCAGCCAATTTTTAATTCTCTAGTTTTTACTTTAGTCTTTACTAACATAGCCGGTATTTCTACCGATGGTATTCCTCCTTTCCTTTTTTATATGGCGGGAACAGTCATTTGGGGTTACTTTGCTTATTGCCTCAAAGAAATAAGCAATACATTCGCTGCAAACGCACCTATATTTGGAAAAGTTTACTTCCCCAGACTGGCTGTACCTATTTCCTTAACTATTACTGGCTTTTTACAGTTTATTGTTCAATTTTGTATTTTTTTGGGCTTTTTAATTTATTTTTATTATCAAGGAAATGAAATAAAGCCGAATAAACTTATAACACTATTACCGCTTTTAATTGTATTAACTGCAATGATGTCTGTTGGTTTTGGGATGTTGCTTTCTGCAATAACTGCTAAATATAGAGACTTAAAACAAGCGTTAGAATTTATTATACAGCTTTGGATGTTCTTAACACCTGTGGTTTATCCTGTTTCTCAAGTCCCCGAGGAATATCAAACTTTAATTTATTTAAATCCAATGACTTCTGTTGTTGAATTGTTTAGAGAAATGTTTTTAGGCGTCTCTTCATTAACATTTTTTAGCATAACTTATACTATTGCTTTCGCATTTATTATCTTCTTGTTGGGATTAATAGTATTTAATAGGGTTGAAAAAAACTTTATAGATACAGTTTAAAATATCTTCTCATGGAAAAATCTATCGTTGTAGAAAATGTATCCAAGGAATATCTCTTGGGAGTAATTGGTTCAGGGACTCTTTATAGAGATCTTCAGAGTTGGTGGGCAAAGCTAATAGGAAAGGAAGACCCTAACTCATTAATTGGATCTGGTGTAAATCGAGAAAACCAATTAACTGATAGAGTTCTTGCTCTAGATAATATTAGTTTTGAAGTTGAACAAGGAGAGGTTCTAGGGATTATTGGGGGGAACGGAGCTGGAAAGTCTACTATTTTAAAAATTCTTTCTAGGGTAACAGCACCTTCAGCAGGAAAGATTTCTTATTTTGGAAGAATGTCCAGTTTATTAGAGGTTGGAACAGGATTTCATCCAGAACTAACTGGAAGAGAAAATATCTTTCTAAATGGATCTCTAAATGGATTGAATAGAAAACAGGTTACTACTATTCTTGATGAGATAGTTGAATTTTCTGGAGTTGGTCAATACTTAGATACTCCTGTAAAAAGATATTCTTCTGGCATGTATGTTAGGTTGGGGTTTGCGGTTGCTGCACACTTAGAACCAGATATTTTGGTTGTAGATGAAGTACTTGCAGTAGGAGATGCTAGTTTTCAACAAAAGGCTATAGGGAAAATTCAAGATGTTAGTCAGAATGAAGGACGAACTGTTCTTTTCGTAAGCCACAATATGGCTTCTATACAATCGCTTTGCACTAGAGCTTTATTATTGAATAAAGGTAAAATTACTTCTGAGGGTAATCCTTCAGAAGTTGTAAATTTTTACTTGAATTCAAGTACAAAAAATCAACCAGAATTAGATCTTGATGATCTAGAGTCTGCAAAAGAAGAAAAACTTTTTCATGGACTGAAAAAATTCCAAATTAATAAAATTATTACTTTTAATGATGATAGAGGCCCTTCATTAAACTTTGATTCCACTGAAGAGATAGTAGTTCAGGTAAATTTCTCTTGTTTTGTGAAAGTAGAAGACTTTAGATTAATGCTCTATATAAATTTAGGAGATGGTACCCATCTTCTGTCTTCAGTATTTTCTGATGATAATAGTATGAAGAAATATACAAGCCTTAAAGAAGGAAATTATTCATGGCTTTGTAGAATTCCCAAGAATACTTTTGGTTCTAATGACTATTATTTTGGTGTTATGGCTTTGGAACATGGCGTTCAGCATATTCGGCTAGAAAATATTCTTAAAATAAGAGTTAATTTTTCTGGTTACAATGATGTACTTAGTCTAGTAAATAACGTTTCACCTTTAAAACCTCAACTTAAGTGGGAGGAAATAAATGAGTAATTCAAAAATTTTGGTTACTGGAGGCACTGGCTTTATAGGTTCTCACCTGTGTGAATTTTTAGTAAAAAAAGGACTGAGGGTGAAAGCTTTTGATAGATATAATCCCCAAAATCATGCAGGCTGGTTAGAAAATTCTCCTTTAAAGGGAGAGATAGAGATTGTACTTGGAGATATAAGAGATTTTGATTCAGTTTTTAAGGCTTCTGAAGATTGCTCTACAATTTTTCATCTAGCTGCTTTAGTAGGAATACCTTACTCATACATCTCTCCTCTAGCTTATATAGAGACAAATATAAAAGGAACTTACAATGTACTCGAATCTTCTAAAACTAATAACATAGATCAGTTACTTTTAACTTCTACAAGTGAGACTTATGGAACTGCTAGGTATGTTCCAATGGATGAAGAACATCCTTTTAAAGGTCAATCCCCTTATGCAGCTTCGAAGATATCTGCTGATCAATTAGCAATAAGCTATTTTCTTTCTTTTGATCTTCCAGTTAAGATTGTAAGACCTTTCAACAATTATGGTCCTAGACAATCTGCTAGAGCAATCATTCCAACTATAATCTCTCAAGTTCTTGCTGAAAAGAAAGAGATTGATCTAGGGAATACTTCCCCCACTCGAGATTTTACTTATGTAGAAGATACTTGCGATGCAATTTTAGATATATCTTTAAATGAAAAATATTTTGGAGAAGCGGTTAATATAGGTACAGGGTCTGAAATATCTATTTTTGAACTAGTAAAAAAGATTGCTCTAATTTGCGGAAAAGAAATAAAAATTTCTGAAGATAAAGAAAGAGTAAGAAAAAAAGGTAGTGAAGTTGAAAGGTTACTAGCAAGTACAGAAAAGTTAAAAAAAGAAACTAACTGGTCTCCAAAACATTCACTTGATGAAGGTTTAGTTAAAACAATAGACTGGTTTAAAGACAATATTCATTCGGTTAATCCCGATTCTTATAATGTCTAATCTCTTAAATATTCATGAGCCAGTTTTTTTTGGCAATGAGTCAAAATACCTAAAAGACTGTATAGATTCAGGATGGGTATCTTCAGCAGGAGCCTATGTAGGCAAACTAGAAGAAAGTATCTCTAAATTTGTAAAAGCTAAGTATTGTGTAGCTGTTATAAATGGAACAGCAGCTTTAGAGCTGGCTTTAAGATCTTTAAATGTAGTGCAAGACAGTGAAGTGATAGTTCCTAGTTTAACATTCATAGCTCCTGTAAATACTATAAGTTATTTAGGTGCTCATCCAATATTTATGGATAGTGATGAGTTTTTTAATATTGATCCAGAAAAAACTATAGACTTTATTAAGAATCAGACTTATTACAAAAGCGGAAGGACTTATAACAAGAAGACCAAAAGATTTATTTCAGCCATTATGCCTGTTCATATATTTGGAAATCCCGTTGAGTACAAAGAGTTGTACAAAATTTGTAAGCAAAGGAATATTTCTATAATAGAGGATGCAAGTGAAGCTCTAGGGTCTTTTTATATTAATCCAAATAAACATGCAGGAACAAATGGTGATGTCGGATGTCTCTCCTTTAACGGCAATAAGATAGTTACATCAGGTGGAGGCGGGATGGTCTTTACCAACAATTATAGAATTGCAAAGAAAATGAGATATTTATCAACCCAAGCTAAAGATGACCCTATTAAATATGTACATAATGAAATTGGTTATAACTTTAGGCTAACTAACCTTCAGGCAGCAGTAGGTTTAGCCCAAATAGAAGGTATAAAAAAAATACTCCTTAAAAAGAGAAGGCTGCATAGTTGGTACAAACAAGAATTTAAGAAGCTGGAAGGAGTATCTTTGTGTGAATCTCCTTTGAATTCTAAAAGTAATTTTTGGCTAAATGTTGTGAGATTTAAAAAAGAAGGTAGAGTAGATCAAATGCTTAAATTTAGTAAGTCTTCTGGTTTTGCTACTAGACCTGTATGGAAACTAAATCATCTTCAAAAGCCCTATATGAAGTGTCAAAATTATAATGTAGAACTAGGGTATAAATTAGCTAACACTTCAATCTGTTTGCCTTCAAGTATGAATTTACAAAAAAAGGATACAACTTTTATATCCAAAAAATTTGATGTTTTCCTCAGGTCATAACAAAGTACTAGTCTTAGCACCTCATCCAGATGATGAAACTTTAGGTTGTGGAGGAACTCTATTAAAGCACAAAGAAGCAGGTGATAGGATTTATTGGGTGATAGTGACTTGTATTAGCGAGAAAGAAGGATGGGATACAGCAAAAGTTAAAGAAAGGAAAGGTGAAATAGAAGAAGTTTTGAATTTTTATGAGTTCGAAAAGCACTTCTCTTTAGATTTCCCTGCAGCCAAGTTAGACCAAGTGCCAAAAAAAGAACTCACCAATTCTCTAGGCAAGGTTTTTGACAAAATTAATCCTGATATTATTTATGTAAATCATGGCGGGGATATACATTCTGACCACAGATCAGTTTTTGAGGCTGTTTCTTCTGCTACAAAAGACTTTAGAAGACCCAACATAAAGAAAATAGTAACTTATGAGACCATTTCTGAAACTGAATTCCAATTACATGAAGGAAAAGATTTAAATGAATCCTTTATTCCTAATATGTATGTAGATATAACGGATTTTTTTGATAAGAAATGTCAGGCTTTTAAAATATATGATTCTGAGGTGATGGAAGGTTCTTTGCCTAGAAGCTTATCTTCAATAGAGGCTTTAGCTAGATTTAGAGGAAGTAGAATTTCATCAACCTATGCTGAAGCATTTAGGATCCTTTATGAAAAATGTTAATGAATTAAAGGTTATCTTTATTGGAGGATTAACTAATGGGAGGATAGCTTTGGAATATCTAAATCAAAATAAGTTTATAGATATTCCTCTTGTGATAACGCATTCAGACACATCACTTCCAAGATATGTTGATCTAAGAAAAGAATTTAAAGAATTAAGTTTTATCTTATCTGATGATGCTAACAATCACAGTTCTGAAATTACAGAATTATCTCCTGATTTAATTTTGGTTGCAGGGTGGCCGGGACTTCTTTCAGAAGAAATACTTAATATTCCTAAATTAGGAGTAATTGGATTCCATCCATCAAGACTCCCCTATGACAGAGGTAGGTCGGTTCTTGCGTGGCAAATTGAAGAAGGATACTCTGAAACAGCTCTTACAATGTTTTTTTACAATGATTTACCCGATAGCGGGGATATTCTTGGTCAAGAAAAGATAGTTATAGAAGATAATGACTATATCAATGACATCTTGAATAAAGTAGATAAGGCTACTTATAGTCTTGTTAGGGCATATTTACCTCTTATAAGAAAAGGTGTAGAGATTAGAAAAAAACAGGAAATTAGTGAAGGAAGTTTTAGAAGATTAAGAACAGATTATGATTCTTTAATTGACTGGGATCAAAATGTTCAGGTAATTTTTAATAAAATAAGGGCTTGTTCAGATCCTTACCCTGGTGCAATAGGTATAATTGAAGAAAAGAAATATCGTATTTGGAAAGCAGAAAAAACCTTGGATAATATAAGCGATAATCCAGAAAAAACGCCAATTGGAGCATTAAAAAGTAAATCCAATAAAAAGCTAATAAGATGCAGAGATGGATTTATAAAGTTACTAAATTTTGAAGAAATTAAATAATCTTCTCTTTTTTGTTATTCACCCTAAAGTAATTGATTACTTAGATGATTTTTTTGGATGTATCATTAATCAGACTATTTCTAATTTTGATATCCTAGTTATAGAAGATCAAATCGAGAGAATAAGATATCCGTCAAAGCTGAAAAAATTAAAAATCCTCAAAGCTGGGGACAATCAGACTCCAAGCGAAATAAGATCTATGGGCTTAAAGTTTGCTGTAGAAGAAGGTTATAAGAATTTAATTTTTTCTGATGCAGATGATTTCTTTACAAAGAACAGACTAGAAAATTCAGTTTATCTTCTTACTAAATACGATTTTATTTTTAATGAACAATCTTCTGTAGATGTGCTAGGAAGAATACTAAGAAAGAACCTTCTCAAAGAGTTTAATGCACCACGAACACTTAACTCACTTGAAGAAATACTAAATAGAAATTTTGTAGGATTAACAAATTCTGCAGTTAAAATATTTCCAGATATTGTAAATTTTGAAATAAAAAAAAATAAAGCTTTCGATTGGTTTTTCTTCTCAAAATTATTGTTAGAAAATAAAAAAGGTTTCTTTGATAGTTCATCAGTTTCTTTTTATAGGCAAACTGATTCAAATATTGTTGGCATACCTTCTGAGATTTCTTATGAATCACTAGATCAAAACTTAGATATAAAATTAAAACATTACGAAGATTTATTAATATTTATGAAGGACAATTCTCTAAGAAAAGATGAAAATATTTTAAAATCTCTCTATGATGACTTCTCAACTTTAAAAGAGAAGTTTAAATCTGCCGGATTCAAGAAAGACTATTTAGGGAAAGTTAATAGAAACTTTCACTTAATATATAAGGGCTGGTGGAGTGAAATAATTACTGAAAGAATGCTAAAAGAATATGAGTGACTTTTTTTCTTATATCTCTGGTGATAACTCTCCTTACATCATAGCTGAGTTAGGCTCTAATCATAATGGAGATATGGATATTGCAAAAAACTTAATAGATGTAGCTAAAGATTGCGGTTCAGATTGTGTAAAGTTTCAGAGTTGGTCTAAGGACTCTATTTTTTCTAAGAAGAAATACGAAGAAAATTTCTTTCTTACAGATGATTATCGAGACAGAAAAGACACCAATTTAGAAGATATAGTTGAGAAATATTCAATCTCGGAAGACCAACTCCTAGAAATGGGTGCTTATTCTAAAAAACTTAAGATAGATTGTGCCTCTACACCATTTTCAAAGAATGAGGCTAATTTCCTTAAGGAAAAAATGGAAGTTCCTTTTATCAAAGTCGCTTCTATGGATCTAAATAATTATCAGTTTTTAGACTATGTTGCCAGACTTAAGAAACCTATTGTTCTTTCAACAGGATTAAGTGAATTGTCTGAAATTGATAAAGCTATAAGGACAATAGAATCTACAGGTAATCAGGAAATAATCATTCTACATTGCGTAGCTATTTATCCTACTCCAGAAATTGATATACATCTGAACAATATAAAAACATTACAAAGACTTTACCCTTACCCAATAGGGTTTTCAGATCACAGCTTAGGGATTTCAATTTCCTTGGCAGCAGTAGCACTTGGGGCAAGGGTAATAGAGAAACATTTTACTTTAGACAACTCTATGTCAGGTTGGGATCATGAGATGTCAATAAATCCAGACGAATTAAACTTACTTTGTACTGAGAGCAAAAGAGTATATAAGTCTTTAGGGTCTAAAAGAATAGTTTCTCCGGAAAGTGACGAAAGAAAACAAGAGTTTAGAAGAAGTATAGTCGTTTCACATGATTTAAAGGAAGGACATAAAATTTCTAATGAAGATGTTGACTTTAAACGTCCAGCTACTGGTATCTTACCTAGTGAGTTAGAATACGTTCTTGGCAGGACTCTAAAGAGAGACTTGGGAGCTGATGAAATAATAAACTGGGAAGATTTAATTTAAGCTCGTGGCTAGAAATGCTTTTAAAAAGTATTTAATAAATGAAGAATCATCCATTAGAGATGCTATTCTAAGATTATACGATTCCAAAGTATCCATCCTCATTTGTCATGACCGAAATGACAATGTTACAGGCGTTTTTAGTGAAGGTGACTTCAGAAGAGCTGTCCATAAGAAAATTGAATTAAATTCTTCTTTGAAGGAAGTGTTTAATAAGTCTTTTTATTTTATTGAAGATATAAATGATCTAGAGAAATTGGATAATATTTTACAAAAAGAGAATATTGAATTAATTCCTGTTCTAAAGAATAAAAAACTTAAAGACATAATTCATACAGAAAAATACAGAAAAGATAAATCTTCAAAGAATTCTAGTGCTTTAACAGAACATCCTCTCCTTATTATGGCAGGAGGGAAAGGAACTAGACTTGATCCTTTTACTAGGATTTTACCTAAACCCTTAATGCCAATAAAAGATGACCCAATAATTAAACTGATAATTAATAAATTTCTATCCTACGGAGTAAATAAGGTTTTTATCTCTCTAAATGAAAAAGCTGAGATGATAAAGGGATATTTTTCTTCTCAAGAAATGGGGTGTGAACTTTCTTTTCTAACAGAAGAAAAACCTCTGGGCACTGCTGGTAGTTTAAGTTTACTAGGTAATATAGAAAACCATCTTTTTATGACCAATTGTGACATCATTATAGATACTGACTATTCCAAAATCTTAGAATTTCATAAGGTTAATAAGAATATACTAACTTTAGTAAGCTCAGCTGTTGAATACAATATTCCTTATGGAATTTGCGAGATTAAAGAGGGAGGGGAATTAAGTAAATTAGTTGAGAGACCCAAATTGGACTATTTAGTAAATACGGGTTTATATTTATTAAGCCCAGAAGCTATTTCTCTTGTTCCAAGTAATAAAAGGATGGATATGCCTGATCTAATTGAACTATTAGTATCAAAAAAGAAAAAGATAGGAGTTTATCCAGTTTCAGAAAAATCTTGGCAAGACATAGGCCAATGGAGTGAATACAAAAAAACTGTTTCTTCTTTTGATATCTAGCTTTAGATCTACTGAATCAGAGTTAAAAATAAAATGAATAATCAAAAGGTTATATATTCATACTTTCAAGATGACTTCAGAAAGGATGTCATTATGTCTTTGAAAAAAAATTATAAATGGGATCCAGCTTTCATACTTGGAGATGAAGAAATGGGTAGGTGGGCTGAGAAAAATCTAGAATCTTGTCTTTTTCATGATGCCATGTCTTTAAGAAGATTAGACATAGATTTTTCTAATTTAAAAGAAATATTTCCTGTAGATTCAGATATTCTTTCAAAACTAGCAAGATTTGAAAGTAATTATTTTAACTGGTTACAGGAAACGGCTGAAAGTAATTTTACTTTTAGACAAAGAAGAAAATATTTCTACAATATTTTGACTTTCTGGAACTCTATCATTAATCAAGTTAAACCAAGCTTATTTGTAGCTTATACATGGCCTCATACTCCAGGTGATTATCCTCTCTACTTACTGTGTAAATATGTTTATAACATTCCTGTTTTGTTTCTTGAATACACTCCTTATTTTGATCAAAAGAATTATGCTATAAGTACTTCTCTGGAAAATCTTTCTGCTTCTTTCACTAGAATTTATTCATCTAAGAATGAACTCCCTTTATCAAAAATAGTTTCAGATCATTTAGAAGAATTAAGGTCAAATGATGCTAAGCGTCCTGATCATATAGAGCAGTACGAAAGAATTCTTGATGAGGAATTAAAAAATTTCAGTTTTTGGAGATCTTTATTTAAAGGAATTTTAAGCGGAAACTTATTTAAGAAAGCTCAAGTAAGTTTTAAGAAGAATAAATCCTTTGAGACTTCTTCTTTTAGTATGAGCAATATGGAGTATCTGCTTTTTCAGAGGAAAATGATATCTATGAATAGGAATCTGTCTGATCAGTATAAAGTTTTAACCAAGAAACTGAACTTAGATGAAGACTATATATACTTTGCTGCTCCTTACCAACCAGAAGCTAATAGTAATATAGCTGTTGGGGTATATGAAGATGTTGAGTTGATGATTCAGATGATCTCAAAGGCCAAACCTAAAGGGTGGAAAATTCTTTACAAGGAACACCCTACAACCTTTTTCCCAACTTCTAAAGGGTGTTTAGAGAGAGATAATATCTTTTACAAAAATTTAAGTGAAATAGAAGATGTAGTCTTTGTACCAGTTTCAACTAGTACTTTTGATCTAATTGATAATTCACGAGCTGTTTGCACAGCAGGGGGTACTGTAGGTTGGGAAGCTTTAGTTAGAGGCAAGCCTTCAATTATTTTTGGAGCTTTATGGTATCAAAAATGTAAAAGTGTTTTTTCTATAAGTACTTTACAAGATTTAAAAAAAGCTTTTTTAAATATCAAGGAAGGGTTCTTGCCTTCAGAAGAAGACATAGATAGATTTGCAGAAAGTGTTTACAGATCCACTTATTCTGGATTGATTAGAATTAACGATATTGACGAATATCATGAAGAAGATGAACAAATTCTTATAGAAGTAACTTCTAAAGCCATTTACAATGAGTTTTGTCGTCACTATGATTCAAATTCACCTTTCGATGATCCTTATATGATACGAAGGAGTAACTAGACGTGCAAAAATATTTTGGAGGCCTTATATGAATATAATCTCTGATCAAGACTCTTCAACTTTTATATTAGATAAGACATCATTAAATCCCGATTATGAATTCGCTACTTCTAATTTTAAAGTTTTTTTATGGGGATCTCTTTATGGTTTCATCGACTCTGAAAGGTTGGTTAACAATAACCTAAAAGAATTTGAAAAGAATATTACTGAGCTATCCTTATCGGAAGAAACAATTAATGTAATTGTAAATTCACTTGAGGGGCATTTCATTGCCTTAGCTTCTTCAGAAAATGAAAGCTTTATTTTTGGAGATAAGTTTGGAAGAAAAGATTTGTTCTATCTCTTAGAAGGAAATTCTCTTATAGCCTCAACTTCTCTAGAATTTATTTCTTCTAATAAAAACATCAGTCAGTTCAATCAAAACTCTCTAGTAAGCATGTTTTCAGTTTACGGAAATTATTGCCCAAAAAAAGAAACAATATATAAAGATGTATTAAGACTGGGTGTTGGAGAATTATTTGTAATCAAAAAAGGGCAGATAAATTTAAATAGTCTACCTTTAGAATTTAAAGACTCTTTACCAGAAGAAAAATCTTCTGTGGAAGATTATTCTTCTAGACTCCATGATGCTGTTCTTTGCAGAGCATCGGATTCTATGAACTGGGTTCTTCTTTCTTCTGGTTGGGATTCATCCTCTCTACTTTCTCTTTTAGTGAAACTTAAGGGGAAAGATAAAGTAAGAGCTTTAATTGCCAGATTTGCATATTCAGAAGAATCTGGAGTAAATAATGAATTTGAAGTTTCACGAGCTGAAGATATCGCTGAGTTTTTTGGAGTTAAGATAGATATTTTAGATATAGATTATAGGAAAAGTGACTTTGTAGAGTATTGGGAACAGATAAAACACCCGTTAAAGGCTAATCATTTGTATGTAAGCACTAATTTTAATTATATGAAGTTAGCTGAACATATTAAGAAAGAAGGCTCAAATGATGATTCTGTATTCAATGGAGAGACAAGCGATGGAGCTCATAGTCTAGGTTTTTCTCAATTTGCTACAGTACTTGAGCATCCTGATCTTAGTTTCAGAGAATATTCAGATAAGATGGCTTCCTATTTGTATGGCCCTACTTTTTTAAATTGCTTATTGGATGGAAGTTACGAGAATGACTTTGTTTATAATTCTTTAAAGTCCAGGTATTCCGGTTTTGATTTCAAAGATATAAAGGGCTCTTCTTCGATAGATATAAAAAGAAATTTTCTAGAAACTTTTTTTACTCAGAATCTTCGTTTTCCTTTATTGAGTCCTAAATATTCAGAAGTTTTAACTGAGAAGGGTGTAGAGGAATATATTTCTGATGTTAATGAGAATTATTTTGAAGGTATTCTTGAAAGCTTCTCCTCAGAAAATCTATATTCAGTTTTCCTTTCTCTATATAATTCTTTTCATTGGCAAGGAGGAACTGTAAAAGGTTTTACTCACGCCTCAAATCATTATGGCTTATCTTCGGAAATGCCTTTTTGGGATTCAAGGGTACAAGACTTCTTGTCTACTATGCCTGAATCAATGGGAAGAGGGTTAGATATTAGGCCTACTAAATACGTGCTTAAAGAGGCTCTTAAGTCTAATAATAATTACCCTTTTCATTTGCAAGTTGGTCCTCACTCTTATCTTTACGATATTAATCCAGATTGGAGTGCTGATGGTGATATTCTCTTCGGATCTTCTGGAGTAAGTTATTTTAAAGATATTCTTAATCAAAAGTCATATGAAGATATTCTTGATGAAAGCTTTTTTAATTTCACTTATCTCTCATCAATTGTTGATGAATATAAGTCAGGCATAGTTTTTACAGGACAAAAAAGAACAGATTTAAAGAACTTATTAAGTTTAGTTTTAGTAGGCTGGTACTAGTTTAATAATTAATTGAGCGAAGATCTAACAAGAAGAGTAAAAAGAGTTCTTTCTGAATCATTTGAAATTGATATCAATGATATTACAGAAGACCTTTCACATTCTTCAATTCCTTCTTGGAGAGGTCCTAATCATATAAGGATGATTTCAAATTTAGAAAAAGAATTTGATTTAAAATTCGAAGAAGGAGAAAAAGAAATTCTTTTTAATTATAAAAATATTTTGTCTACGGTTTTAGCTTACTTAGATTAGGAAGATTCTTAAATTTATGAAATTTTTAATTTTAACTGATTCATTGGGAAACCCTCGCCCCTTTCCTGAAGAATCTAAAGTTTCAGTTGAAGAAACTTTCCCATACTTATTAAGAGATAAATATAAAGAGTCTATTTTTTGGCAATTATCTTATGGAAACTTAACTTCAGACGATTTAATCAATCAAGCTGCGGGATATGTTTCTAATTGGAATCCAGATTACGTAATTATCCAATCTGGAATAAACGATTGTAGACCTGAGGCTTTTACGGAGTTTCAAAAAATAATTCTTAATAAGACCTTATTGTTTAATTCTTTAAAGGATAGAATTTATGACCCTAATTTAATCAGAAGAAGGGCAATATATAGAGTTTCAGAAAAAAACTTTAAGAAGAGTGCATTAAAGCTAAGGAATCTCTTTTCTTCTTCAAAGATATTCTGGTTAGAAGTATCTGCGAATGATAATTACGAGAACAAGAGACCTGGAGTAAAAAAAAGAATGAGAAACTATAACAAAATATTAGAGTCAATTTTTAAAGAAGGCTTCTTAGAAATTTGCAATCAAGTTAAAGATGTTGACGGTTTTAATAAAGATGGATTACATCTAAACGTTTTTGGACATAAGGAAATATTCAGAATTATTACTCAAAAACTTTAATTTCTATGAGAAGAATAATTGTTTTGGGGATGGGTAATATTGGTAGGCGTCATTTAGAATCTTTATCTTCTAGTAATAGTCCTTTCGAGTTGCATGCATATGATCCCCTTAACAATGAAGAGAATCTTTCTTTTATTGCAAAAAGAGAAAACCAACCTAATCAAATTATTTACCACTCAAACTTAGACCAGGTCAATAAATATTTCGATTTGGCAATTTCTTCAACTACCGCTGATAACAGATTTTTATCTTCTGAGGCTATATGTAAAAAATCTAAAGTAGCTAATTGGCTTTTTGAGAAGCCTTTATCACAATCAATTAAAGACTTAGATGGGATAAAAAACATTACTAAAATTTCAGAATCTTCGTGGGTAAATATCAACAGAAGGTCAATGCATTGGTATAAACAAATTAAAAAAAAGCTACAAGGAAAAGGGCCATTCAAAATCACTGTAGGTGATAATAACTGGGGTTTAGCTTGCAATTCTTCTCACTTCTTAAATTTAAGTGAATGGTTTACTGGAGAGGAGATAGTAGAATTTGATACGTCTAACCTTCATCATGAGTGGATTAGTAGCAAACGAAAAGGATTTTTTGAAGTTCTGGGTGAGATAAAAGTCTCTTTATCTCAAGGAAGTTCTCTTTACTTAAAGAATGATGGAGGGAAAAAATTCTTGATTTCAATTGATGGTTCTTTTGGTAACTGCACGATTGATGAGGATGCGGGGCTAGCGTATTTCCCTTCTCAAACCCTTGAAGGCAAATATAATTTACAGAGTGAACTAACTGACTATCAAATTTCTGAAATATTTGAAAACCCTTTTCCTAACCTTGCTTCTTTTGAAGAATGCTATTATCAACATAAAAAATTACTTTTGTCTCTTTTGACACACTGGAATAATTGTAATAATTCTAAGGATACTGTTTTACCTATAACATGATAAAAAATCCCTCTATATGGCTAATTGGTCCTTCTGATGTAGCAAAGGACTACCTAAAGGTCCTATATGCTCTTAAAAGGCCCCCTGTAGTAATAGGAAGAAGCAAGAGGACAAGCGAACTATTTTCAAATCAAACAGGAATTGAAGTAGTACCTGGTGGAGTAGTATCTGCATTAAAAAGCTTAGAAAAGCCAGATATTGCAATTGTTACAGTTGGAAGGGAAAACTTAGACAAGGTAGCGTTAGATCTAGTTAATTTTGGAGTTAAGAGGATACTTCTTGAAAAGCCAGGAGGATTAAAATTACAAAATCTAAAAAAATTAGAACGTAGAGCTATTTCTAATAAGATTTCAATCCATATAGCCTATAACAGAAGGTTTTATCAATCAGTGTTAAATTTAAAAAAGATGATTTTAAAAGAAGGAGGCCCTGTAACTTGCCACTTTGATTTTAGTGAAAGGTCTAAGATTGTCGAGAAATTGAATAAAGAAAAAATAATCAAAGAAAGATGGCTCTTGTCAAATTCTTCCCATGTAATAGATTTATTCATCCATTTATGTGGATATCCTGAGAAATTGGCTAGTAATAATTCAGGCTCTTTAAGTTGGCACTCTTCTTCTCAGAATTTTAGTGGTTCAGGTATTACTAAGGATAAAGTTCTTTTTTCATACAATTCGAATTGGCTTTCTCCAGGTAGCTGGTCTTTAGAATTAACATCAAAAAAAAGAAGATATCTGCTTAAACCCCTAGAGACATTAAATATTATGGAATCTAACTATATTTTTAAGCCTAAATCCATCCGGTCAGAACTAGATATTCAATATAAGCCAGGATTTTATCTCCAGATAAAAAAATACCTAGAAGAAGATTTAGAAGAATTTTGTGATCTAGAGTCTCATCTATTGAATTTTAAAATTTATAATAAAATAGCAAGTTATAAATGAGTAAAGAGCTTTTAGCTATAATTCCTGCCAGAGGTGGATCAAAAGGTATTCCTAGAAAAAACGTAAAGAAATTGTCTGGAAAACCTTTAATCGCCTGGACAATTGAAGCAGCAAAAAAAAGTAAGTCTATTGATCGGATAATTGTTAGTACTGATGATAATGAAATTGCGGAAATTTCTAAAAAATATGGTGCTGAGGTTCCTTTTTTAAGACCAAGAGAGTTAGCAGAAGATTCAACCCCTAGCATAGATGTTATGTTGCATGCACTAGATTCTATAGGTGATTACCCTTTAGTTATGATGCTTCAACCTACTTCACCTCTTAGAAATAATGAAGATATTGATAATTTTTGTAGCTTTTTTAATTCATCAAAAGCCATTTCAGCAGTTTCGGTTTGCGAGGCAACTAAAAATCCTTACTGGATGTATTCTTTAGATGAAGAAAAAAGAATGCAGCCTGTTATGAATGGACCCTTGATACCTCGAAGGCAGGAACTGCCTTTAACCTTTGTTCTTAATGGAGCAATTTATATGTCTAATATCTTGAGTTTAAGAACTGAAAAGAATTTTATACATGGTAAAACAAAAGGTTTTGTAATGTCAGAAATAAAGTCAATTGATATTGATTCACCTCTCGATTGGAATATTGCTGAGGTTTTAATTAAGGAAACACTATGATTTATATTTCTACTGGAGGTTTTAAAAATGAAAGCCCTTATGATGTCAGTAAGAATTTTATCGATGCTGGTATTACAGATATAGAGTTATCTGGAGGACTGTATGGAGATAATCTTCTGAATGATTTAAAAAAATTAAAAAACAGAGCGAATTTCAGAGTTCATAACTATTTTCCTCCTCATAAAGAAGCTTTTGTTTTTAATTTAGCCTCCCTAGATAAAGATATATATGAACAGTCAATAGAGCATGCGCTAGAAGCAATGAGATGGAGCGTAGAACTCGATAACCCTGTATATGGTCTTCATGCAGGGTATTTAATTGATCCTAAAGCTCATGAACTAGGAAAAAAAATTAAAGTCAGACAACTTAATTCTAGGGAAAAGGGTATGTCTAGATTTCTTGAAGCCATTAACCTCTTAAGTAATAAAGCACAAGATATGGGTGTAAAAATTTTAATAGAAAATAATGTTTTATCTGAAAATAACTCAAAATCTTTTAAATCCAATCCTTTTTTGATGGCTGATTCAAAAGAAGTACAAATTATCATGGATAACACACCAGATAATGTTAGTCTTCTTTTAGATCTTGCTCACTTAAAGGTTTCTTCTAATTCTCTTAAATTTGATAAGTTAGATTTTTTAGAAAAGTGTTCTCAGTGGGTATCGGGTTATCATTTAAGTGACAATAAAGGGCTAAGGGACTCTAATGATCCCATAAAGAATGATTCATGGTTTTTTAACTATCTAAAGAAAGATATTAATTATTATACTCTAGAGATTTATAATTGTTCTTTAGACGAACTTTTAGCACAAAGAGATTTACTGTCTAATTTTTTATCTAAGTAAGGCTTTAATTAGATCTTTTTATCTTGCGTCAAGAATTATATTTCTTGGTTTCTTACTTCCCTCTAAGATTTCTTTTGCAACTTCTGAAGCCGATTTTCTCATTTCTATAAATGATTCCTGAGAGTAATAAGAAGTATGAGGGTTAATAATAATTCTAGAAGAAAGAGAGGATTCTCTTTTTCTCCAGACTTTTATTAATTCCTCATTTTTAGGAGGCTCACTAGCTAAAACATCAAAAGCTACACAACCAATCTGACCCGATCTAAGTCCTTCATATATTATATTTAGATCAGGAATAATATTACCTCTAGATGTATTTATGATAGATGCACCTTTTTTCATTTGTGATAAAAAATCTTTATTAACCATCCCATAAGTTTCTCTATTTAAAGGCACGTGAATCGAAATAATATCACTTGTGGTTAATAGGCTATTGAGGTCATAGTGACGAGAAACCTTTAGTGTTTTTTCATATCCACTCTCTTTAAAAGGATCATAAAAACTAACATTAAAACCAATGGACCTTGTTTTAATTATTACAGAAGATCCAATAATTCCTGCTCCAATTACACCTATATTTGTTGAAGACGTCCTTTTTAAACTTGAGATAGTATTTATTTCCCAAGAGTCCTTGTAATCTCTACATTCATAGTCATATCTAGAAATTCCTCTCTGAATATTCATGATCATTGCAACGGCAGTATCACTAACTTCATCCACACCATAATCCGGTGTATTGCATAAGATAAGTTTTCTCTTTTTTATTTCCTCTAGATCTATAGAGTCTATTCCAACACCATATCTAACTATGCCAACTAAATTAGGAAAATTATCTAGATAAGAAGAGTCTATTTTTTTATGCCAAGCTAAAAGAACTTTTACATCTTTATTTATCTTTTTAGAAATGCTATTTCCTAGAACCTTCTTTTCTATGTCAGGGTTTTCTACATAGTCAGTTATGTATACATAGGACATAATCTATCCTTTTACAAGTTTTACAGCGTTTTCGTAGGCATTTCTGAGGACATCACAATCAACTAAATAAACTAAGTAATTAATACCCATATCAAGAAATTGTTTTAGGCTTTCTTCAGAAGTTGCAATTGTTCCAACTTGTTTACCAGCTTTTTTACTTTTATTTGTTATTTCTTGTAAGTTTTTTAAGACTTTAGGGTTTTCAATCTCTCCTGGAATCCCCATAGATTTTGATAAATCAAATAATCCTACAAAAAGAGCATCTATAGAGTCTACTTCTAGGATTTCATCTAATTTTTCTATAGCTCCCTTACCTTCAATATTTAAGATCACAGCTGTATTTTGATTTGCTTTATCAGTCATTTGAGCAGCATTCTTTCTGGAATACATTCCGGCTCTAGTAAAAGGGGAAAGACCCCTATCTCCTTCGGGGGGATATTTTGAGAATTCAATAACTTTTAAAGCATCTTTTTTGCTTTCGATATTTGGAATCTGTATCCCGTGTACACCTATATCAAGAGCATTTTGTATGAAAGGTTTATCTATATCTCCTATTCTCATTACCGGAGAAGTATCATGAAGTTCACAAGACATACACATTCTTTGCGCAGTTTCGAAAGTTATAGGTCCGTGTTCTCTATCAATAATTACAAAATC
>MDTE01140359.1_pt1 | contig 35191 bp, 30 predicted proteins | sample 811231 | NCBI WGS metagenome assembly MDTE01 (sample SAMN05326651, study PRJNA326480) | marine metagenome | isolation source: seawater | place: Indian Ocean: Red Sea | collected 2010
GGAACATATCCATCAGTAAATTCCAGTGACAGAGCTCTTTCTGGTGTGTTAACCAGGCCTACACTAAGCATGTCAACCTTACCGGCGATTAATGCAGGAATAAGTCCTGGAAAATCCATATCGACCACCTCAAGCTCTACACCAAGGTCATTAGCCAACATTTTCATTAGCTCTACATCGTAGCCTGCGGGTTCCCCGCTGTCATCCCGATACATTTGTGGTGGATACTGCAAAGTTGAACCAATCTTAATAGAGCCACGATCAATAATTTCATCGAGCAATGAACCGTCCGAAAAAGAAATAGACGGCATCAATAAGCCTATTGGGATTAGTGCAACAACAATTTTTAAAAAGAATTTTCGCATCTTTTAGTTCCTCTTATATTTATAAATTGCAAGCGACAAAGATAAACGCGCCTGTCAGTAGAGTCTAACATGCTGTCAACTTTAGTAAACCCTATTTATTTCATACGATCTTCTACCATTTTTGCGATATGAGAAAGTCCCAATGCCAAGGCGACATAAATCAGTGCGGCTACCGTATAGAATTCGAATGGTCGAAATGTATTTGAAGTAGCAATCATCGATTGCCTCATTAACTCATTAACACCAATAACCGAAACAAGAGCCGAATCTTTTATCATTGATACACCCTGGTTTGCCGTTGGTGGAATTACGATCTTAAATGCCTGAGGTGCAATTATCTTCACAAATGTACGAGCAGGAGAATAACCCAGTGAATAAGCAGCTTCCCATTGCCCCTTGGGTATAGCCTGGATACCAGATCTGTAGATCTCTGCTAAGTAACCACCATGTTGCATTGACAAACAAATAACCCCTGCCATAACAGGTTCAAAATTGATACCTGTGGCCATAGCAAGCCCGTAATATAACCAAATGATGAACACAAGAAGTGGTATTGCCCGAAAAAACTCGATATACGCGTGTGCGAAAAGCGTAAGGGGTACTGATTTAGAAATTCGAAGTATGGCTACAATAAGACCGACGACTAAGGCAACAACCATAGACATGATTGAAATATATAAAGTTAAACCAAGACCGCTTGCGATCCAAGTCCAGTACTTATCAAACACTTCCCAGTGAAATTCCATACCTCTATCCTAAATAATTTTTTTCTCAGTTTTACTGTTACATGTATGCATGCATAACAATTAGCTAATCGATCTTCTAGCTACAGCACCGTAGCAACGACAAAAATCTATTACTAACTACAATATTCCGAACTAATGAGAAATAATTTGACTAAGAAACTTCTTTGTCCGCTCCTCTCTCGGATGCTCAAAAAACTTTTCAGGCGACTGACCCTCAATAATTTGTCCTTCATCCATCATTACGATTAGATCTGCAACCTCACGCGCAAAGCCCATTTCATGACTAACAACTATCATTGTCATGCCATCTTCAGCAAGATTGCGCATTACATCTAGTACTTCCTTAATCATTTCAGGATCCAATGCCGAAGTTGGCTCATCAAACATCATCAGCTTTGGATTCATCGCTAAACCTCGGGCAATTGCAACACGCTGTTGTTGCCCACCAGAAAGCGAAGAAGGCATTTCGTTTTCCTTGTCTAGAATCCCCACTCTATCAAGTAATTCTCTAGATAATTGCAGTGCCTCGATCCGACTCATTCGTCGGATATCGATGGGAGCCATTGATACGTTCTCTAAAACCGTTTTGTGAGGAAAAAGATTGAATTGCTGAAAAACCATACCCGTTTCAGTTCTAAGGAGTCGTAGCTTACGCTTATCCTTAACAGATATACCATCGACAACAATATCACCAGCATCTATCGATTCTAGCCCATTGATACAGCGTAACATTGTACTCTTGCCACACCCACTTGGGCCGCAAATTACCACGACACTACCATTTCTTATGCTTAGCGAGATGCCACGGATTACCTCAAGACTGCCAAAACTCTTACGCACGTCTTCTAGCGACACAACTACGTTTCTATCCACTGATGGGTCTACTAAGGAATCACTCATTGAATCTAATATTTATTGAGACAGTCGTTATAGAATAGTTTAAGGCCAATTATCTACTGAAAACTAAATAGCATAGCCCGTTTTTTGCTCTCATCAACCCAAACAACTTAACATCACCTTACCTCTTTTGTCGGCCCTTTGAGACGCGGTAATCGCCTTATAAAAGTCTTCTAAAGCATAGGTCTCGCCTATTGGTGGCAGTATAACCTTTTTGTTTATCAAAAGACTCCATATAGAGCGTATGTACTCATCCTTTACCTTATCAGGCGTATTTCTCAACCAATGTTCTTGAATCGACCAGCCGCGGACCAACTTATCATGCCGACAAAGATGAGTAACAATATCTACGTTAACTGAGTAATCTCCAGATAGTGCTCCATAATAATAAATCACCCCACCAGGACTTAACAGATCAAGGCAAAATCGGCCAACCGACCCAGAGACAGCATCAATAGCATATTTGATGGGAGCGCTACCTACATCTTGACTTATTTTATCGCTAATAATATTTCGATCATCGTCATTCCCATCATAAACATAAACGGAATCTATCTTATAAAGATCTTGCAATTCTTCAGCTGTTTCCCTTCTACGCACAATGTTTAGAGTTCGGAACCCGAATATCTTTCCCAGCTGAATCATTACTCGTCCTACTACTGATCCCGCTGCTGTTTGCAATAACACGTCATCAACACCAAGATTCATTTCTTTAACCATCGCATAAGGTGTCATAACATTCACAAAAAGCTGCGCAGCGACTTCATCATCAATCTGATCTGGAATTGCAACTAGAGCTTCTGGTGGAAACACGCAGTAATCTCTCCAAACCCCAACCCAATGTTTCCAGGACCCGAAGATATGTGTCGCGCACACATGGACCCTCTGTCCTAATTGATAATGATTGACCAGGCTCTCGCCAACATTCTCAACGACTCCAATAGCTTCAAATCCACCCACTGCAGGTAGCTTGATACCGTTGACCAGCCCCGTTGCGCAACCTATATCGCATGGATGAACCATCGCCTTTTTTATTTGAACTGTAATTTCCCTTGGGCCAATCCTGTCAGGAACAGCAACTCTGACTAACTCAAATACATCTTCTGGATGAGTTTCAGAGAACTTTCTATAGGATATCTCTCGTCCTGTAACCATAATTTTCTCTCACAAAGCAGTTCTTGTAAGTTAAACCCTTACCGTGGCAAGCACCTAACAATTCAAAACAATCCATACAGAATAATTAAACCTAACACCTACCCCCGCCCTAAATCACCATCCGAGACAACAGTATTAGATTAGAATACAGGCTTAGACAGGTAGCCTAACGCTTCGCTACGACTGACTTATATTTATATTAACATCTTGGTATAACAACCACATGAGTAATTATTGATGTCACAGAGAGCCGCTATTTCTCATAAAACGGTACCAGAAATTGAGATCGTCGTAATTGGTGGTGGCGTTGTAGGTTCATGTCTAGCTACATTTCTCGCCGAAGAAGGAATGGAAGTAGCATGTATTGATGACCAACATCATTCAGGCAGTACTACCAACGCGGGCAGCCTTCACGTCCAAATGCAAAGCAGAAATATACGACTATCTCCTCAATTAATGCCGCAATTAGAAAAAGCCTTGCCTCTGTACCCCCGGGCTGTCAGTGCGTGGAAAGAACTTGCAGCGCGTACTGACCTTGATATTGAATTAACAATCAACGGTGGATTAATGGTGGCTGAAACCGATGATCAATTTAACTTCTTGAGTGAGAAATGCGCTCGGGAGTTGGAGTTAGGTCTCCGCGTAGAAATGCTTGATCGTATCCAAGTTGAGCGCACAGCACCCTATCTTGGGAAATCGATCGTAGGCGCTGAACTGTGTGCAGATGAAGGAAAAGTTAATCCTCTACTCGCTAATACAGCAATCAAGAAACTCGCTGTGGAGGCCGGCGTACATTTCTTAAAAAGACTTCGTGTCGACGCAATTAACATAGATGATGATCAAATCTACTTAGAAACACTTCAAGGCCAAATTAGAACATCTAAGCTAGCGATTGCTGCGGGAGCTGGTGCCGGTCGTCTCGCTGACCAAATTGGTATCCATGTGCCAACCTTGGCAGAACCTCTACATATGAACGTTACGGAGCCTGCGGCTAGCATTATCCCTCACCTTTTGCAGCACGCTGAGAAATCAATCACCATGAAACAACTTGCAGCAGGTAACGTTGTCATAGGAGGTGGCTGGCCTGCTAAACTCTCTGGTCCCGAAGAATATCCAACGGTACGGATGAAGAGCCTTGTTGGTAATTTGCAACTTGCTGGAGCCATTGTGCCAGCCATAGAGTCACTGCAACTGATCAGAACCTGGGCAGGCGTAAATTCCATTACCGATGGACGATCTATCCTAGGGTCGAGCAAGACAAACAGCAACATTTTCTTTGCTTTACCCGGAGATGCTGGGTACACCCTTGGCCCACTTTGTGCACGACTAGTGGCTGATACCATTCAAAATCGGATACCTGAGATATCTTTAAGTGACTACTCACCGGACCGATTCTCGGGAAATTATCATAGGATGGACCGCGAAGAAAATTGAACACTTTTTTTAGATACTAAACTAGATAATAATATGCATGATACAGTTGACAGAACAAATTTTTTACATTCGTCACTGACAAGCTTGTTAACATTGATCGTAGATAAACTAGTAGGCAATCGATTTGTTGCCAAACTCATAGAATGGAGACAGTATGGATCGAACTAGCATAGACTGGCATGGGCCAATGGTTGCAGTAGTTACACCTTTTGACAGCAACGGTACTATTGATCAAGCAAGTTTTTCGGATAATGTAGAACGTATGTTTAATAATGGTGCAACGGGTATCGTTGTCGGTGGTTGTACTGGAGAATTTTGGACACTGTCTCATGACGAGCGAAAAACACTATACCATCTCGGTGTTGAGGCTAGTAATGGACGCGGCATAGTTGTCGTTGGAACCGGCGCAATTACAGCTGAAGAAACGATACAACTTACACTTGAAGCCGAAAAAGTAGGTTGTACAGGAGCGCTGATTCTACCGCCCTACTTCGTAAAACTAACAGCAGACGAGATATTTTATCATTATGAGCAAATCGTTGGTGCAGTGGGATTACCCATTATGCTCTACAACATTCCGGGCAATGCGGTGAATGCAATTACTCCGGAAATTGCAGGACGCCTAGCTAAATTGGATAAAGTGGTCGCAATAAAAGAAAGCTCAGGAGACTGGAATAATTTCTACTCAACATTATTGGAAGTGAAGGAAACACTCAGAGTTTTCTGCGGTCCATCGTCGCTGTTTGGAGCTCCAGCTGTGTCCCTTGGAGCTGATGGCACAATTGATTGTTTTCCAAACGTCTGGGCTCCTGGTGGCATGAACCTCTTTTATTCAACCAAGTCTGGCCAAGTAGATGAGTCTCGGGCATTGCAACTGACCGGGCAAAAACTTACAGAACTATTCACCAGTGGAGAACGCACGCTATACCCATCTACTAAGGCAGCTATGAATCTTCAGGGACATAGTGCCGGCTTACCTAGGCAACCATTGCGACAACTGGGGAGGCGTGCACTTGAGGAGCTCGAACATGGGCTTATAGACCTTGGGATACTAGACTAACTTGACGGTCAAAATTTATGTAATTAATTTATTGGAGAAACACCATGAATGATGTAGCAAGAGGTACATCGAGCAACGATAACAACTTAGAGATGATCCCAAAAACATACAAAACCAATTATGGCGAATTTATTGGTATTGGCGGCAATGGCAACCTCTGGGTCGAAGATTGTGATGTAGAAGAGCTCGCTGACAAATTTGGCTCGCCACTCTTGATTATTAGTGAATCACAATTTCGATATGGCTATAGAAAATTCCGAGATGCTTTTCGAAGAAGATATCAAGGAGAAGTAGAGGTCTTATTTGCCAATAAATCTAATAATAGTCTCGCCCTGCGCCATATCATGAATCAAGAAGGCGCTGGCGGAGACTGCTTTGGCGTGAATGAGATGTATATAGCGTTATTAGCAGGAACTAACCCTAAAACCCTCGTCTTGAATGGCTCAAATAAACAAACAGAAGAGTTAGAAATGGCTATATCAAATGGTCTTTGCATAAATATTGATGCCATGGACGAGCTCGATCGTATCGATGAAATATGCCAATCCTTAGAAAAGAATGCTGATATCGGGATACGGTTAGCTCTTGATCTTGATCCCCTAGCAGATAAATATGGTGTCGCAATGCATGGACCAGGAACATTGAAAGAGCAAAGTGACAGCACAAAATGGGGAATGACACGCGAACAAACTGTTGAGATAGTTAAACGCGCCCTTGATATGCCCCACATAAACTTAAAAGAAACACACTTTCATCTGAGCAGAATGACCAACGAGGTTGGACCTTTCGCGGTTATGGCGAGAGAAATGCTCACTTGGTCAGGTTATATAGCCGAGCACACCGGCTGGGTGCCACCATGTGTTGACATCGGAGGTGGCTGGACCTTTGGTAAGTGGTACGGCACAGGCCCCAATAGTCAAATCGATGATGACTCAGCACCAACTGTTGAGGATTACGCTGACCATATAAGTGCAGCTATAGAAGATGAAGCTGGAAAATTATCTCTACCAATCCCCAAGCTTCGGATCGAACCTGGCCGTATTTTGTCGGGTCCAATCGGTGTTGCTGTTGGAACCGTTGGAGCAGTAAAAGAAAATGGTACGAAGAAATGGGTTAACTTAGATTTGTCAACAAATCACTTATCGTGGGCAGCAATCCTAGACTGGTATTATCATGCAGTCCCCGTTGAAGATACTGCTCGAGATGGCAGTGAAATAGTTGACCTCGTAGGGCCACTGTGTAACTCCGATGAACTGGGTAAACATCGTAAAATGCCGCCGCTTAAACGAGGCGATCGGGTTGCATTTCTCGACGCAGGCGGCTATGTTGAAAGCCAAGCTGCTCGTTATAATGCGCAATGTCTCCCTGCGACTATATTAGTGTGTGGTGCTACAGCAGAGGTTACGACGGAGAGAGAACAACTCAGAGATGTTTCTGGACGCTTTAGGGTTCCTCCTCGACTGCTTGGTGCATCATTTGCTTAAGCTATATAACATAATGAGTAATGGGTACTCTTATATTTGTATAGCATCGAAAATAGTCGCTAAGGATTAGAAGTTAATCTATGGAAAGCACATCACTACTGAAGCCAGATAGCCGTGTCATTATGATTTCAGGTGCATCTCGAGGAATAGGTGCAGCTATTGCTAAAAAACTTATGACGGAAGGCTACCGACTTTCACTCGGAGTCCGTTCGCCAGAAGCCCTCCAAGCATCATTTAATCAGCAGCAATTAAGTGAAACGCTTATTTGTCCTTTTGAAGCACAAGACCCAGCTACGGCCGACACTTGGGTAAAAGAAACTCATCGAACCTATGGACGCATTGATGGCTTGATTAATAATGCTGGAATTTTACGCCAAGTAAACTTCGAAATCGGTGACGAAAGTGATCTGGATGCTATGTGGGCAATAAATGTCAAAGCCCCATTCCGACTAACAAAACTATGTCTTCCTTATCTCCGAGAAGTATCAAATGGACGAATAATCAATATCGCATCGACTGACGGAAAAAGATATCGGGATACTGTTTCGGTAGGATATACGATGGTGAAACATGCGCTAGTAGCAATGAGTCATGCCACTAGATTTGCTGGTTGGGATGATGGAGTCCGGGTAACAGCCCTATGTCCCGGTGCTGTAGATACTGACCTCGTAGCAAATATTCCAGGAGTAACACCAGCTGGAGAACGACTATCGCCACATCTCGTAGCAGCGATGGTCTCTACGGTTTTGAGCTTACCTAACACCGCCTCTATTGCAGAGTTACCAATAAATACTAGATTGGAATCGTCTTTATAACTGACGTTTCCTAATAGTAGGGCCTAATCAGGGAAGGCCACCATCTACAGGAAAGATCTGACCAGTAATGCCCGACGAAAAATCACTAGCAAGAAACAGAGCTGTATTTGCTACTTCCTCGTCAGTGGCTATTCTATTCAATGCAGTCCCAGATTTAAATTTCTCTAAAACTTCTGCTACAGGAAGATCTCCCTGCTCATGACGAGTGGCAATTCTCGAGACTAATGCATCCGTAGCAATAGGTCCGGGCCCAATTGCATTCACGCGGATATCATCTGCACCAAGATCTAGTGCTGATGAGCGAACAACTCCCAAAACAGCATGTTTTGTCGCAGTATAGAGTGTTTGCCCTACTGCCCCCCTTCTTGAATTTAGTGATCCCATCAAGACAAAAGAGCCACCGTTATCTTTCATCAAGGAAACACAATGCTTCATAGTGATAGCAACACCGCGGACATTAACAGCAAATGTCCTATCCCACTGCGACATGTCGAGTTCCTCAATCTTGCTCCAAGGTGGAACGATGCCTGCATTAGCCACAACAACGTCTAGTCGTCCATGCGTGTTGCTAATATCCTCAACAGCTGCCAACAACGATTCCTCTTCTGTGACATCGCCCGTGTAGGCAGTCCATCCCTCTCCCATATCTGGCTCGTCTTGCCAGGCTTGATCTAGACCCATTCCAACAGCGCCTTGTTGCCGAAAAACGTCGACAATGCGCCTACCTAGACCTTGTGATGCTCCTGTTACCAGTGCCACTTTTCCACTAAGTATTTGATTCATGTTGTGTCAATATCCAGTACGGAGGGTTCCGCATCATCATTATTTAGGTATAACGAAGGTTGCCATCAAATAATAGTTGTAGAGAAAATTTTACATATCTGCGACTCATTCTATCAAAAAATCTAATACAATCTGTCAATTGTAATAACCATTATAGAGAGATGGTAACATTTCACTATTATAAATGACAAAATCGTTACCCAATAGAGAGAAGTAGAGAGCATGAATAATGATCGGAACAACAAAAATGTAAGAGTCGCTATTGATATTGGAGGCACATTTACTGACGCAGTAGCAACAACCACGGATGGCACCGTCTTTACAGCAAAGTCCTCTACGACACCAGGAAACTTAACAGATGGTGTCATTGATGCAATAGAAGGTCTAGATGTTGACCTCAAGCAAGTAACATCTTTCATTCACGGAACTACTGCTGGACTCAACGCACTACTGGAGCGTCGTGGAGCCAAAGTTGCATTGTTAACTACCATGGGCTTTCGAGATATATATGAAATCGGACGTGCAAATAGACCAGATTTATATAATGCTCGCTATAAACGACCAATACCACTTGTTCGGCGTAATGACATCCATCAGATAAGCGAGCGCATAGCCGCAGATGGTTCTGTAATTGACCCAGTTAATGAACAAGAACTCATAGCGTGTTGCAAGAATACTCTAAGCAACAAATACGATGCGATTGCAGTATGTTTGCTACATGCATATCGAAACGCATCTCATGAACATACAGTTCAAGAAATTCTCTCGGCACATTTGCCCGGAATTCCTGTTATTTTATCGAGCCAAGTAGCTCCTGAATGGCGTGAATATGAGCGCACATCAACCACAGTAGTTTCGGCCTATGTCGCCCCGATAGTTGGTGAATATTTATCACGACTGGAAGAGCGTCTTCGTGAAAAAGGCATGTCGGCTCCGGTCTTAGTTATGCAATCAAATGGCGGTGTAGTATCCGCAAGCATTGCCAAAACACTTCCAGTACAAACATTACTATCGGGGCCCGTTGGAGGCGCTACAGCAGGTGTTGCAATTAATAATGTCTTGGGTGATGTTAGTCCTGATGGATTGATTTGTGTTGATATGGGCGGCACATCCTTTGACGTTAGCATGGTTGTCAAAGGCGAGGCACAAATAGAGTTGGAGTCGTCAATTGACGGGCATGATCTTCTCTTTCCAGCTGTCGCAATTCACACTGTAGGCGCAGGAGGTGGAAGTGTTGCTGAAGTATCCGCTGGTGGATTACATGTAGGTCCACGCTCTGCTGGCGCTATTCCTGGTCCAGCAAGTTATGGTCGTGGCGGAACAGAGCCGACCGTGACTGACGCCAATCTAGTCCTAGGTAGAATATCTGCTGATGCAAAACTTGGCGGAGATATGCCCCTAGAATTGAATACAGCGCAGCGTTCAATGCAAAACATTAGCAATAAACTGGATCTTGAAACAACTACGCTTGCGGAAGGGATTGTCAAAATTGCTGATAGCAATATGGCGAATGCAATACGCGAACTAACGGTTTTCAGAGGTATAGATCCACGTGATCATGCGCTAATGGCTTTTGGTGGGGCAGGACCACTTCATGCAGTAGCTCTAGCGGAAGAGCTAGAAATCTCAACGGTAATTGTTCCAGCATATGCTGGTGTTTTATCTGCATGGGGCATGCTGCAAGCAGACTACCGAGTAGATCGATCAACTTCCTGCTCTGGCATACTTGGAGCGTTAGATAGTGATCTTGTGAGTACTTTTGCAGAAGAACTTACTATCGATGCAAAGGCAACCATCGCTATAGATAATTCAAGATCCGTGGACTATCAGCTGCGGGTAGCTGCTGACCTTCGATATGTTGGGCAAGAGTATACTCTTACCGTCGTAGCACCTAATTTTGACGATCATTGGCAAGAGGAGCTGCGACAGGACTTTGATTCGGCCTACCAAATTCGCTTTGGCCATTGCAATAAAGATGAAGATGTAGAAATTGTGAATCTGCGAATTACACTCACTGTCAACAACGATCCAATCCCTGAAAAACTCGATGAGTTGATCGATTTCTGCACACCCATCTCAGAAGGACAATCATGGTCTGGCTCAGATTGGCTAAACACACCTGTCTATAGTAGAGAGCAGCTAGCTCATGATCAATTGATCGATGGCCCTTCTATGGTACTCGAATCAGAAGCGACTACCTTTGTTCCGAAAGGGTGGCAACTCCAAATGCACAAGCAAGGACATTTGCTAATAACAAAAATTGGCTAAAAAGATATGAATAGACCTAAAAGTAATAGCAACAAGCAGACGACCACTTCTCAAGCTGATCCGATTACGGTAGAGGTGATACGAAATAGTTTTTCCTCTATCGCTGCGCAAATGAACCAGAATCTCGCTCGATCGGCATATACTCCGATTATCTATGAGATGAAAGACTGTTCCGTGTCTCTTTTTGATCGCAATATTGAATTGGTGGGTCAGTCATCTGGCCTGCCTGTATTTCTTGGAACATTAGGTCCAGCGGTTGAAGCAGTAGTTGACACTTTTGGCATCGAGGACATGTCACCTGGAGACGTCTACCTTTTGAATGACAGCTATATCGTTGGAAGTCATTTAAATGATGTATCGGTACTATCCCCTATTTTTCTTGACAGCATGCTGATTGGCTTTGGTGCAAGTAAAGCACATTGGATGGATATAGGAGCTAAAAGCCCGAGCTCCGCAACTGACTCGACTGAAATATATCAAGAGGGATATAGACTTGGTCCAACTCGGGTATTCAAGAAAGGCATACCTGAAAAAAATGTAATTGACTTTCTTACTAGAAATTCGCGTTTACCAAAAGCTATCTGGGGTGATCTGCAGGCCCAGGTGGCAGCGTGCCGAACCGGAGAGCGCGAAATGGCAAAACTCTATCAACGGTTTGGTCTTGAAATTATAGACTCTGCTAGTGAACAAATTTTCGATCAGAGTGAAATTGCTGAAAGAGCTGCGGTTGCTGCTCTACCTGATGGTACATGGCAATCGGCAGGCAATCTTGACTCTTGGGGTCCAGGCGGCGAAATCGTACCTGTAGTTACCACGGTAACGATCACTGGAGACCAAATGCATGTTTCACTAGAGGGCTCAAGTCCACAAACACCAGGCTGTCTTAATTGCGGTCTGCAACAGACCATCGCCGGGATACGATTAGCATATAAATTTGTGATCGAACCAGGCCTTCCAATCACCGCAGGCTCATTTAGGAATCTTACAGTCACAGTACCAGAAAGATCAGTCTTTGACGCCCGTGAACCAGCTGCCTGCCAGCACTACTACCCTCATATTGGTTTAATGATTGACCTATTCCTCAATGCGCTATCAAATGCGGCTCCTGAAGCTGTGATCGCAGGTCAGCCTGGAGATGCAATGAACATCATGCTCACTGGCAAGCAGCCATCAACGGGTGAATTATTTGTATCGGGTGAGGCAACTGGTGTCGGGTGGGGTGCTTTTCAAGGAGGAGATGGGTCAAATGGTATGATTACGTACGGTGGCGGAGATCTGAAAAATTTCCCCATAGAAGTTCAAGAGCATCGATTTCCAATCAGGATCCATGAATATTCATTAAGACCAAATTCAGGAGGGCTAGGAAAGTGGCGAGGAGGCCTGGGCTTAATAAGAAGATATGAAACATTAAGTGAAGCGAGACTCTCGACTTGGTTTGAACGCACTCAAACACCCGGTCGCGGCCTATTTGGCGGGGAAAGCGGTGAACCAGCAATGGTCACCGTCGACGACGGGCAGGAAACTTGGTCAGCGCTAAAGTGTGCTGATGTACCCATACCCGCTGGCACCAAGATTACGGTAGCTACTGGTGGAGGGGGCGGCTTTGGCCCCACCCATGAGAGATCAGAACACGATATCGAGAACGATACACTTATGGGCTACACCACCCAATAGGGCGACCTAATAAGCACAGTAGGCCTTACTCTGATAAATTCATGTAATAGCTTAAATGAATTTTTCTTTATGTTGGCATATAACAAAATTTAGGAAACTATCCAAAGAGGTAATCAACTTATGACTGGCCCCAAGATTCTTATATTAAACCCCAATGGCACTGATATTTATGATGAAGCAACCCGCGAAGTAGCAATACCTGCAGTGTCTCCCGACACGGTTGTAGAAATTAGAAATCTAGAAGGTAGCGTTCCAAGAACAGCATTTCTTCCAGCAACCTCAGTTCTCATTAATCCATTGCTTACAGCAGTCGTAAATGCTGAAAAGGAAGGATTCGACGCAATAGTAATAGCTTGCTGTGATGATCCCGGCCTGCAAGAAGCCAAAGAGCTGGTATCAATTCCTGTAACAGGGCCAATGGAAGCTGCTGCTTTTACAGCCGCACCGCTGGGTCGACTAGCTGTCATAGCGCCCCGAATTGAATCGGGAGAAAATGAAAATCTACCGACAAACTCTAATTGGGTGCGTCGACATATACACCGATATGGCATGAATTATAATTTTGCTGGAGTCCGACATGCACCATGCCCACATCCACCGAAAGAAGAAACAGACCGCTTGCTTGATCAGGACATTGCACAACTTTGTAACATTGTCCGAAATGGAATGGCCAATGCGCTCGACGAAACTGGAATAAGGCAAGCGCAACTCGCATGTGACGAAGATGATGCTGATGTGCTGTTTTTTGCATGCACGATCTGGAGCGGTCTCTTGGGTCCGGTCCAGGAAAATGTGTCTGCAACCGTTCTAGATCCTGTAGCGACGCCCGTGAGATTCGCTGAAATGCTAGCACGTAACGCAATGCAACAATGATCTTATTGATATTTATAGGTATCTGTAATTTTTAGTTGACAAAATCATTGGGATTAACGTAAATACAGGATATCCACGAGGTCTTTTGAGGCCACCACAGCACTGTGGAAGTGGGCTTTATTTATCATATCTATGATGGAGGATAAAATCGATGCGATCTAAACTATCAGCGATTATCGTCGCCTTGGTAGCAACGTTGGCCTTTCAAACGCCAACGCAAGCTCGTGATTTAGTGGTTGGGATTGGAGGAGACATCGAGACGTTCGATGTATGTTGTGCCAACTTTATACAATCACATCATGCGCTTTATGCTGTCTATGAGCCCCCTGTAATCTATCCAACGATTGAAGTAGCAGGCGGCGCCCTAGTTGGTGATCCTGCTGGCGTTGTCGGAACAGTCTTTGAGTCGTGGGAAGCATCTGACGACGGACTAGCTTACACAATCAAGATCCGAAAGGGATTAACTCTGCAAAACGGAACCCCAATCAATGCTGAATTGGTGCGTTATACAATCGATAGAAACTTGAACACCCCTGGTGGTGGTGCATGGCTGCTAAAGAATATCGCTTTTGTCACTAAGCCTCCTGAAGTGGTCGACGAATACACCATACGATTGGTAGGAGATGCAGCGAGCCCCATGATCATGAGTCAGTTTTACATGACAAGTTCTGCGATGCTTGATCCAGCAATTGTTCAGGAACATGCCACCGACGAAGACCCTTGGGCTAATGAATGGATGACCCGCAACGTCGCGGGAGGAAGCGGTCCGTATAAAATCGTCAGTCATATCCCAGATCAAGAAATAGTTTTCGAAGCCTGGGATGGGTATCATAGTGGGAAAGCCCCGATCGACCGCATGGTATGGAAAATCATACCATCCGCGGCGCAACGCGCTTTGCTGCTTCGAAGTGGTGATATCGATATTGCAGAAGGCCTAGGTGAAGAAGAAATTAAATCTCTCGAAGGAGCAAGTGGTGTTCAGATCGTAAAAGCTCCATCTGGCAACCAAGTCTACTTTGGCATGAATAATTCGATTGCGCCTTTTAACGACGTGCTTGTACGACGAGCAGTATCCTACGCTATCAATTATGATGACATTTTGCAAAATGTGTACAACGGAGATGCTGGACGACTTTGGGGACCACTCTCGGAGACTTCAGGAATGTCACTAGGTGAAAGCGCCGGATACAAACAAGATGTCGCTAAAGCAAAAGAATTGTTGGCCTCTAGCAGTTATGGTGGAGAAACGGTAACCATCTCGATCGACTCCGCAAAAGCAGACCGTGAACTGATTGCGGTGAGAGTACAAGCAGCTCTTCGTGATATCGGCCTAAATGCCGAGATTGAACGCGTAACGCCTGCGGTCTATTCTGAGAGAAAAGTTGCAAAGCAGCTTCAGTCAACTGTCGATTCTATGTTGGCATGGATTGATGACCCCAACTACTCTCTGTCTCTGGTGCTCCAGTGCGGTGTTTATGGAAACTACATGGACTACTGTAATGAAGAAGTAGATGACATCATTAAGGCTGGCTGGGGAGAATCAGATCCTGACAAACGCCGAGCAATGTTTGACCGCGCTCAAGAGTTAATCATTGCAGATGCCCCATGGGCCTTCTTGGCGCAACCTGACTTCAAGTTAGCAATGAGCTCAGATCTGGGTGGTTATGTTCATTACGCGAATGAGATACCCAGATATCACAATTACCATTGGAAGTAGAGGATACTTAAGTCAGTATTTGGGTGTTCCAAGAATTGGCGGGCATTGCCTTAGGGTAATGTCCGCCTAACTTTTAGCCGAAGGTGTTTCAGTGCGAATTCTTGCATACATTGGTCAACGGCTAGTTCTACTAATTGTGGCCCTTTTAGGTGTCTCAATTATCACCTTTGTTGTAACTCGCGTTCTGCCTGGTAATCCAGCTTATCTGATCGTAGGTGTCCAAGCTGATTATTCGACTGTTGCAGCTGTGATCGAAAAACTCGGACTCGACAAGCCCATTCCTGAACAATACTTTTTGTACATGAAGCAGCTCTTCGCCGGCGACCTTGGTTCGAGCTGGCGCACTGGAAATCCGGTCACTTACGACCTCAAATCTCGATGGCCAGCAACGATAGAGTTAGCTACCATAGCTATGCTGCTCGCTATTTCTTGGGCCATACCACTTGGACTGGTCTCAGCCCTAAAAAAACGCTCAATAACAGACCGTCTAGCGAAAATCCTTTCAGGTCTTGGAGTGTCTATACCGGAATTCTGGCTGGCAACACTACTTATTCTTGTCTTCTTTGCAATCTTCCATATTGCTCCCGCACCAATCGGCCGAATAAGTCGAGCATCTCCCCCAGATCTCATTACTGGAATGTATCTCATCGACTCTATCTTGACCGGTAATATGACCGCTCTTAAAGCTTCAGCAAAGCAAATTATTCTTCCAGCAGTTACTCTTGCCTTTGTTATTGGAGCACCCCTCCTCAGGGTAACTCGTGCATTCATGAATGAAGTTCTAGAGTCACAGTACATTCGTTCAGCCAGAGCAATGGGAATACCAAAGCAATCGCTTATCTTCCGGCACGCATTACCTAACGTACTTTTACCCGTAACAACTATGATCGCAGTTTTGTATGGATACCTTTTGGGAGGAACTGTACTTGTTGAGTACGTGTTCGCTTGGCCGGGGATGGGTAAATATGCTATTGATTCAATTAATTCCTCAGATTATGCCCCCGTTATGGCTGTTGTCCTTTTAAGCGCTCTAAGCTATCTGATCATCTATCTGTTAACCGACTTGTTACATTTCTTCATCGATCCAAGAACTCGTTAGCCATGCTTCAAGATCAACTTAATCGCGATGCCAAAAAGAGTCTCACGCATAATATGAAGTGGTGGCTTATCAAAATCCTGTACACGCCATGCTATCTTGCGCTGGCGATCATTTTCTTGATCGCATTGATTGGGCCGTGGTTTGTTGGCGATCCGCTAGCCCTCAGTGTTGGTCCACGTCTAACTGCCCCTACTCTGGCTTCACCTTTTGGAACTGATCAATATGGCATGGATATACTGTCCCGTGTAGTTAACGGAGCTCGAATAGACTTGTTAGCAGGTCTATCAGCAGCCATGTTGGCAGCATCGATCGGGATGCCGCTTGGTGCTTTTGCCGCATATCGGGGTGGAGTCTGGGATCAGGTGATGTTGAGAACATCAGAATCGTTTCAGGCCTTTCCTGTTCTTATACTCGCTATGGGAGCCATAGCAGCACTTGGATCAAGTATGCTGAATATGATTATGGTCATAGCGCTGGTTAATGTTCCTGTATATATAAGATTAACCCGAAGCGCGGTGCTCCCCCTCAGAGATAAAGACTTTGTTCTCGCAGCCCGATGTGCGGGACTTACTGACTGGAAAATATTAAGGCGGCATATCTTACCCAACGTGGCTCCAGTCATCATTGCACAGTTTTCAGTTAATTGCGCATGGGCCATTCAAATTCTTGCTGCCCTAAGTTTCGTTGGTCTTGGAGTTAAACTGCCAACTCCTGAGTGGGGTGCCATGGTTCGTGGAGGATCTGATTACATCTTATATGGACAGTGGTGGGTTTCAGTATTTCCAGGCCTCGCAATTCTACTTACGGTACTAACGCTTAATCAGGTTGCAGATCGTATCGGACAAATTAGAAGGTAATAAACTGAGTTAAGAAACACTGTATGAGCAATACTTCACCATTAATTCAAATAGATAATCTCTCAGCTCGTATAAGGAATGAAGATCAGACGCTCTTCCCCTTGCAGGGTGTATCTTTTTCGATAGAGCGTAATGTGCGTATGGCTCTAGTTGGGGAATCTGGATCCGGGAAAAGCCTAACAGCTAGCGCTATTCTTGGAATGCTTCCCACGGGCAGTCAAATCACAGACGGGACAATAATAATGAATGAACGCAACCTTGCCCTGATATCCGAAAAAGAATTTCAAAAAATCCGAGGCAAGGAAATTTCAATCGTTTTTCAGAATCCCAAGGCGTCGCTTAATCCGGTTCGCACCGTCGGCTCCCAGATCGCTGAAGTTCTGCGCGTACATGAAAGAATCAACCAAAAACAAAGCCATGATAAAGCAATTCAACTATTAGAATCCCTAGGACTGCCTGATCCTAAGAAGCGAGCTCGAGACTACCCTCACCAATATTCGGGGGGAATGGCTCAAAGGGCGGCCCTTGCAATGGCGATGGCCTGTCAACCATCGCTGTTAATTGCTGATGAACCAACAAGTGGGCTCGATGCAACCCTCCAACAACAAGTTCTAGATCTGCTAACGCAACAAGTCCAACACCAGAAATCTTCCCTACTTCTAATCACTCATGATATTAGTGTAGTAGGTGCAACCTGCGAACAAGTGGCGGTAATGTATGGAGGTCGTATCATGGAGGTTGGACCAACAGAACTTATCCTGCGTCGGCCAATGAACCCCTATACAGAAAAACTAATTGAGTCTTTTAGTCGGTCACAGGATGGGAAAATGACATCTATTCCGGGCACGGTTCGGCCCCCGACAACGGAGTTAAAAGGATGCCCGTTTGCAGATAGATGTCATATGGCAAACAAACAGTGTCATACTCATCTGCCTGAACTAGCTCCGAAGGGTGATCGATTGATTGCCTGCATCAACGTATGACTAACCAAACAACAACACACGGTGATGCTGCCTTGCTTCAGGTTAACGGGTTAGTCAAAGAATTTGAGATTAAGGATGCTGCTCTCAGGAGTCGCACGCTCCGCGCAGTCGATGGTGTTGATTTTGTCGTACGTAAAAAAGAGACCTTTGCTATCGTTGGAGAATCTGGATCAGGTAAATCAACAATTGGTCGCGTCCTGCTTGGTCTCGCTGAGAAATCAAGTGGTGACATATTATTCGACTCAAAACCACTTTCTATTAAAGATCGGTCTCAGTTTAGACATATTCGCAAACGACTGCAAATCGTATTTCAGGACCCTGTAGCAGCGTTTGATCCTAGAATCTCAATTGGCAAAAGCCTAATGGAGTTCCTTGAGCTCAGAGATGATCTTGATCTACGAAAACGGCGGCAAAGAGCGGAGCACCTGATAAGCGAAGTTGGCCTTGTACCAGAGATGATCAATCGATTGCCCTCACAGATGAGTGGGGGGCAGTTGCAGAGGCTTAGCATTGCGAGAGCATTAGCCAGTGAGCCTGAGTTAATTTTCTTAGATGAGCCTACTTCAGCCCTCGATGTATCTATTCGTGGACAAATAGTCAATCTATTACTCGAGCGGCAAAAACAACACTCAGTCAGTTATCTTCTGGTCGCGCACGATCTCCGTGTCGTTGCGGTCATGGCTGACCAAGTCGCTGTCATGTATCTCGGACAATTTGTAGAGGTTTCTGAAAAAGATCAACTATTTAGTCACCCCTTGCATCCCTACACCCGAGGCCTAATTGAGGCAGCCCATCTAGATGATCTGGGTTTAGGGCGCGAAACTGACACCGTTAAACTGAGTGGTGAATTGAGTGAAGATGACGCGAAGTCGATGGGCTGCAGGCTGGCCCCAAGATGTCCTTTTGCAGAATCCAAGTGCAGCAAACCACAAGAGTTAGTTGAACTCAAGCCAGGACAATTTGTACGTTGTTGGAAAGCGCTAAGTATAGAAGGAGTTCCTGGACACAAATAACATATCTGAGGCGCATGATCGAAAGGAATACATTAGTTATAATCTTTGACGCGTCAGAACAATGTAATGATTTATGTAGATATCATATTTTTACTTATACTATTATGGAAGAGATTAAATTATGAGTAACCTTAAGATTGGTGCCTATATGCCTAGCGCTGGTGACCTACCAGCACTTCATGGAATTCATAAACTAGCAACCCAGTTAGAAGATGCTGGATTCTCTTCGCTATGGGTGTCTGACCATGTCATTATGCCGGAAAGTATAAAAGCGGCATATCCTTTCGCAAAAGATAAGAAGGCAACTTGGGCGACGAATGTTCCCTGGTATGATGCCATGACTATTCTTGCTATGACAGCGACTGTTACAAAAAATGTTGAGCTGGGCACCGCTGTCCTCGTTTTGCCTCTACGCCAACCAATTGTATTTGCAAAACAAGCAGCAACTATAGACTCGCTTAGCGGTGGACGGCTAACTCTAGGTGTTGGTGCTGGCTGGCTTGAAGATGAATTTGACGCACTAAACGTTCCATTTAAAACTCGAGGAAAAAGGCTAGAGGAGTGGATTGAACTTAGTAGAAATATATGGACTGGTCAGCCAACGCCTTACAAGGGAAACCATTTCGATCTGCCTTCAGGAGTTCTATCCTACCCCTCCCCAGCACATGACATTGACTTTTTAATTGGTGGACATAGCAGACCTGCACTTAAGAGAGCAGGCACTCTAGGCAATGGATGGTTACCACATCAGTCCGGCCATTCAATGGATCCAAAAGCGCTCGAAGAACCAATTAAGAAAATGAATGAAGCCGCTATTAACATCGGTGATAACCCAAATGACCTAAGAGTTGTATTGAGGATTAATCAGTCAGCAAACTGTCTTACGCAAGTCGCTAACAATCTTGATGCATTTGAAGCGGTAGGTGTCAACGACGTAGTAGTTGATGTTGATTGGACATCTGATGATGGACCACAACAAGCAGCGGATATACTTATCCACAAATAGACCGCATAGCATTTAACCGGAGGGCCGACGGGGATATTCTAGTGATCGTAGCTAAGAGCTAGATTTTAAATGCAATTAAGCTAGCTATTCGTATTTAATTTTTAGATCTACAATGTGATTGAGATCTGAAGGTACAGGATACGCACGCTTACTATGGGCTATTCTAAGACGAACTAGCGTTTCAGCCATAAGAACAGAAGCCTGAACTGGACTAATAACTGGAACACCAAGTTCATCGCGTAAATGGCTTATCCCCTCAATACTACCATACCCTATAAGGCTATCAGCTCCATCCTGTTCAATTGCACGCCTTCCCTCAACCAGTAATCTCTCCAGGACCCCACTTTTTCTAGCAGCAAAATCAAGTGGGGACGCGTCAATTTTTCTAACAGACGCAAGTTTATGTGCGAAGCCATACTTTTTTGCCAAATCTTCTAAAATGCCCTTACTTTCAGGAGAGCCCCCAATAAATGAGAATCTTCGGCCAACCAAGGAAGCATAGTGCATAGCTGCCTCTGCTTCACCAACTGCGGGTATCTGCAGCGCTTCCTTGGCCTCTGACACTCCCGGCTCATCCAGACAACCCAATACTACAGCGTCATAACCAGCTCGCTCAGCCTTTATAGCCTCCTGAACCTGAAGCATCGCCACCAAACTAACGTGATAAGCCGAGTTTATTTCCTTTATTGGAGCTTGAGGCAAATCAACTTCGGTTATCTGTACATCGGAACTCTTTAAAGGCTCTAAGAGACCTTTCTGGATACTGCCCCATTCTTTTAGTGCATCACGCACAGGCATAATCTTATAGAGTCGAATTGTCATGCTATGCCCTCTCGCGCCACCCTATACATTGTCAAGGAAAATAGATCTAAAGATCTCCGTACTCTCTTTTGACTGCCATTGCCGTAATTTCTGTTGTTATCCCGCTGCCGAATAACTAATGCAGATCGGGAACCGCTCCCTGCGCCGGATCAGAGTAGTCTTCAACACGATCAACTTTGCCATCGCTGCAATATATTCGAATCATGGCATATGTTTCCATTGCCCCTTTATTTTCTTTATACACACCACGAAAAACACATTGCTGTATATAACCACCAGAAATTAGAAATATATTACAATCTTCAATCTTAAACTCCGACATCTCATCAACCACCCATTTAGCTGATTCAAGCGCTTGCTTCCGTGTTCTCTCTATCTGATCATAGTTATGCCAAACAACAACATCGTCGCTATAAAGGTTGGTTATTGCATCTATATCCCTATCTTCAAAAGCTTTTTTTAGCTTTTCTGCCAACAGCAATATTTCCTCTTCTGACATACGACTACTCCTGGCCATGCATACACGCACTCGGAGCATGGTCTTCATGAGCACATCCACCAACACCTGAATCAAGAGTTCCAGATGCACTATCAACGGTCACAAAATTTTCTGAGTATGTATTAAGTTTTTCGCCGCCGTTTTCAGTGACCACAATGATATCTTCAATGCGGGCACCAACGCGACCTGGCCAAAAGATTGATGGCTCGATGGTAAACGTCATACCAACTTCAAGTGGCGTGTCATCTTCCTCCGAAATGAATGGATGTTCATGAACATCTAACCCTATGCAATGGCCTGTACGATGGCGAAACTTATCACCATATCCTGCATCTTCAATCACTTTTCTGGTTGCACGATCTACTTCGCTTGCTAGTGCTCCGGGTTTAACTGCAGCCAGACCTGCGTTGGCAGACTCAATAACAATGTCATATACCTCAGATAATTCAACATCAGCCTTACCCACAGCGAGTGTGCGACCAAAATCGGAGCAATAACCATTCATAATTGCCCCAAAGTCAAAAAGCAAAGAACTGCCGGACCCGATAACAGAACTTGTTTCTCGATCGTTCGCATCACGATTAGTCGACGGACCCATCGCCCATACCGCAGTATCGAAGGAAACTCCCCTCGAGCCCTCAAGATGCAACAAATGATCTAATTCTTCTGAAAGTTCACGCTCCTTAATGCCATCTGATACTGATTTAGTTATTTCACCCATAGACAAATCAGCGAGGCGACAGGCATCTCTTAATAGATCAATCTCGCCAGAAGATTTCACACGTCGCATTGGATTTGTTAGGAAGCTCCCATTCTGAACTTTGGCTCCAGTACAATTTGCTATTCGAAGCGTGGTATCTGCCCATGTTCGTTCTTCTACTGCCACTGATTTTACAGGGCCGAAACCTTTCACTAGCTTTTCAAACATCGCTGGACCGTCATCGGTCTCACTTATTGTCAATATTTCACCTGTAGCACCATGCGGCATATCAAATTCCGCAACCATTCGTGGCAGAACAAATAGTGGGTCATGGTTCGGGCGAAAAAAAGCGCCGCAAACCCAGCCATGGGTGTATGCAATATTTCCAAATGTAGGTCTCCTACGCTGCGTTCCGGTAAGATATTCTAAATCTGCCGATGGAGGGCAAAAAAATAGTTCTACGCCATTCTCTTGCATCCTTCGGCCGAGTTCCGATTGTCGATTCTTATAAACTTCATCTTGAAATATGCGCATTACTTCCTCCACGTTTGGGTCTACCTATTACCCGAATAATACCACTTGTTGTGTCAGGTTGACATCGATCATGACCTCCATACCCCTTAACTATTAGTAAATTATCAATCTTGACCTAAAAATTTTCTTCTAGCAATAATCAGAGTCATCATAGCTCGATCACGCCAGCTTACCCGCTCCTCCCACTTCTCTAGAGGTAGCTTTGCTCTTCGTGCAGCCGCGACTTTATCGACTAATTCTACCCCCCAGGAGGTATTAGTACCTCTCTCAGCGCCAATTTTTTCGTAAGTTGGGCCCATCCTAGCAGCATGCTGTTTTATTCCACCTCTAGTATTAAGATCTACCGTCTCAAACGGCCCAAGAACCGACCATCGTAAGCCAAGAGCATCTCTCACAATCAGATCAATACCTTCAATCGAGACAATACCATCATCAACTAGAGAATATGCTTCATTTAACAATGCACCTTGCAGTCGATTGAATACAAAACCAGTTGTTTCATGCGACAAAACAATCGGATGCATTTGTACATCTATCATGAGTTGTTTTGATTTTTCGACTACCGACATAGATGTGAATGGTGCGGGAACAATTTCTGCAATACGTAGAAGATATGGTGGATTCCCCGGATGAATTACGAGACATCTCTCTCTATGTGACACATCAGATGCAAAGGTTGACGCGGGAAGAAATGAAGTGGAGCTTGCAATAGGTACATCTGGAGGAGTCAACTCTGACAGTAGAGCGAATAATTTCTTCTTATCCTCTTTGATCTCAGGTATGCATTCTTGAATATGTATCGCTTTATCCGTTATGCTTTCGAGGTCAGTATCAATCGACAGCAGTGGAGCAATCGCATCGATATCGTTCTCTATAAGGCCAAACTTCTTTAACTCTGAGATTTTGCTAAGAAACTCGTCTTTAGCGTGAAGTATTCGGTCGGTGGCGACCTCATAAAGTCGTACAGGGTAACCCCGTGTTGCAAAAACAACAGCCCAGGCTACACCGATGCTGCCCGCGCCTACAATTCCGACATAACAGTTGTGTTTAATAAATTTTGCCATTGCCCGTTGAAGTTCTTATATCAGGCCTAATAGTACGACGATTGACGACAAATCCGCTACACTAACTATATAATTTTGAATCTTCGAGGCACTAGAAAATGAGTACACCCTGCATTATTACAGTGGCAATAACAGGATCAGTCCCCAAAACCAAAGACAATCCGGCTGTACCTGTTACTCCAACTAAACAAATTGAATCAACCCATGAGGCTTTTGAGTCTGGCGCGTCCCTTGTTCATGTTCATGTTAGAGACAAAGACCAAAATCCCTCATCTGATCCAAGCCTATTCAAAGAGGTGCTTGAAGGCGTTAGAAAATATTGCCCAGGAATGATCGTCCAATTTTCAACTGGTGGACGGGGTCGTTCAGCATCAGAACGCGGATCTATGCTGCATCTCAGTCCTGATATGGCGTCATTGGCAACTGGCTCTGTTAATTTCCCAAATTCCGTCTATGACAACCATCCCGAACTAATAGACCAACTCGCTGATCAGATGCTTAGCGCGAATGTCAAACCTGAAGTCGAAGTCTTCGATCTTGCGATGCTATATAACGCGGTCAGTATGGTCAAACAAGGCAAGCTGATGGAACCGCTACATGTGCAATTCGTCTTCGGAGTTCCAAACGCATTGCCGCCCCTACGTCAAATCCTCGATTTTGAAGTTAGTGAGCTCACGCGACTTCTCCCTGATGCAACATGGACAGCAGCAGCCCTTGGTCGAGGTCAATTAGAACTAAATCATTGGGCATTAGAGCTTGGTGGTCATTGTCGAACAGGACTCGAGGATAATATCCGTTTCGACAAATCACGCTTGGCGAAGAGTAATGCGGAACTTGTTGCACGCGTAGCAGAATTATGTGATCAATACGGGCGTCACGCCGCTAATGTCTCAGAAGCACGCAAAATTCTGTCGCTGGACCAATAATTATTTTATTATGAACACGCCACCTGCACTCGTGGCCGTAGAAAAATAATTATCCTGCCACCTGGTAGATGATAACGGTTTGATCGCTCCGAATAGTAGTACAGTTCGGCGAATTGACTAATGTTCCTCGTTAGCATCTATAAGTGACATTGACGCACCATTAGCAATGGGAACATTGTCTAAAGACGATGTATCAATATCCTCAACACAGGCAACATTAAAACCATAGCCTCCAGAAGTACCGCGCTTCTTATGGTGGGTATAGATGCCACAAACACTGCAAAACCAGTGCTCCGCAATATAGGTATTCCATTGGTACTTAGTTAGCACATCGTGACCTGTGAGAATAACAATGTCGGCAGGATCAATGTCAGCCATAATAGCACCTTTTCTTCGGCACAAAGAACAATTACAGCGCCGTGGATTATCTAAATTAGACTGTAAGCGTACTTCAAATTGCACTTTACCGCAGTGGCAACTACCCTTTTTTCGATTATTCATCTGTTATTGTTTTATTTATTTTGTTAGAACCAATCGGCTGTTTATATTCAGTGACTTTCCAACATCTCACTTGATGAAAACGACTCACTGTATTGAACGCTTGACTCTCGGAACACTTTTCTTCAGCGAATGGGCATCTATCGCGCATCCGACAACCATTGTCTGTAGCTAGGTTCAATTCAGTACGTTGAGACCACCTAAATTGATCCTCTGAGAGCTCACTAGCCGCTAATAGTGCTTGAGTGTATGGATGTTTCGGATTATCAAAAAGGTCTCGAGCTGGCGCCTGCTCAACAATCTGCCCATGGTACATTACGACAATATCATCCGCAACAACACGAACCACCTCTAAATCATGCGACACAAAAACATAGGTGATACCAAGGCTTTTCTGAAGCTCTCGAAGAAGTCGTAGTATTTCCCCTCTAACCGAAAGATCCAGCGACGAGGTTGGTTCATCGAGAAATATTAGCTTTGGCTCTGGTGCAATAGCGCGAGCCACTGCTACTCTTTGTAGTTGTCCTCCGCTAAGCTCCTCGGGCTTTCTATCTCTCATCTCATCGCCAATTTTGACTGCATCCAGAACCTCCTCAACACGTTTCTGGCGTTGTTCTCGAGACCAGTCTGGCCGAAGATTAAGTGCCTCACCTACTGAATTACGAATACTAAACAAAGGATTGAAAGATCTTTGCGGGTTCTGAAAAACAATTTGAACCTGCCGCCGGAACTGACGTGCGAGAGATTTCCTTTTATGATTTAAGTCTTGACCATCCAACGCAATTTTGCCTGCGGTTGGCTCAATTAAACCAAGAACACACCGACCGATTGTAGACTTTCCACTCCCGCTCTCACCAACAACTCCCAATGTTTTACCCGTCAGGACCGCAAACGACACGCCATCTAGAGCATGAACTGTTTCTGTTTGACCTAAAGCTCCACGGGTTCGAAATATCTTTGTGAGACCCTTAACTTCAAATGCGATTTCTTGTGAACTAATCATATTTATTACTATGGATATTAGTTGTGGTGACACCGACTGATATGATTATTATCTAAAAGGGCGATGGGTGGCATTTCATGATTGCACACCTCTAGCTTACGATTACACCTATTTCGAAAGGGACAAAGGCCATGTATACGATCAAGTTTTGGTACCGATCCTGGTATTGACTTCAACTCATCATCTACGTCAATTCTGGCACACTCTAGTAGTCGTTGGGTATAGGGATGTCTTGGTGATACAAAGATGTCATTAGAAGTCCCGAACTCCATAAGAACACCGCCATACATAACTCCAACTTTTTCACAAATTTTTCCAACTACTCTCAAGTCGTGCGAGACAAAAAGCAAGGATGCGTCTCGTTTCCGCATTTGGTCGCTTAATAGCTCAAGCACTTGCATTTGAGTGGTCACATCCAGTCCAGTAGTGGGTTCATCAGCGAGAAGCATTTGCGGCTCGCAAACTAGTGCCATAGCAATATTTATACGCTGCGCCATTCCACCGCTCATTTGATGAGGATAGCGGCGGGCGACTTTCTCTGCCCCAGTAATACTCAATGCCCCAAGTAAATCCAGCGCACGTTGCCAACCCTCTGTTTTAGTGGCACCCATGTTGTATCGATAGACATCTGAGATCTGGTCTCCAATCGACAGTAATGGACTAAGAGCTGATACAGGATCCTGAAAAATCATACTGATTTGTCGTCCTCTGACCTTCTCAAATACGTTGCTGGCAGCATCATCCAGTCGGTTACCGTTAAGAGTGATCTGCCCTTCAGTCTGTTGTCCGCCACGTGGCAACATTCGCAAGATGGCTCTCAGAGTCATAGACTTGCCAGAACCGCTTTCACCAACTAGGCCTACCGCCTCATTCTCACCTACAATAAGATCAATCCCCTGCAGTGGAAACACCTTGCCACCGTCCATCGTGCCGATTTGAACATGCAGGTTCCTCAATTCAAGCAAGTTTTTCAAATTGAACCTCGCAGTTGACCAGTCATCTGCTCACGACTGAGACCGTTAACAGCATACACAGACAGCACAATAGCGAGACCAGGAAATATTGATGGCCACCATACACCGAGCATAATATAACCTGCGCCTGAGTTGATCATTGACCCCCACTCTGGATGAGGCGGCTCAACGCCTAGTCCAATAAAACTGAGTCCCGCAATAATTTGTATTGCATACGCACAGGTCAATACAAACAGAGAAAAAATCTGCCCTTTAGCGTTAGGGATAAAATGCTTTATTACAATGCCTGGCCCACTGAGTCCCGCACACCTTGCTGCGTCAATGAATTCCGCTGTTCGTAGGGGTAATAATGTGCTACGAATAATCCGTAGATACATAGGAATATTGACGATTGCAATTGCCAAGACCATGTTTCTTGAGCCACCACCAATTGCTGCAAAAAGCGCAAGTGCAAAAAGTAACACTGGAAACGATTGCACAATCTCAACAAAGCGAAGAAGCACCCAATCAATAAACCCACCTCGATATGCTGCAAAAGCTCCCAGCAAGGAACCAATGCCACCACCGATCAAAACGCCCAGTAATGCTAAGCTAAAATCAATTCTTGCTGCATATATAACTCGGGAAAATATGTCGAAACCATAATCATCAGTACCAAACCAATGCGCCCACGATGGCGCCGCAAGAGTATTCATTGGCTGAGGTTCGAGAGGATCATATGGTGCAAACAAGGGTCCAAAAATAGCAATAAGCAACATAAACACTAGCACTAATACCGGCGGTCTCCTTAATTGCCGTACAATTGATGCCCAAGATCTCTCTCCTGATCGACCCCACCTGATACTAGACAATCTAGACATCATTCTCGTAACCTCGGATCCAGCAAAAACTGAAGCAGATCCGCTAAGAAGTAAACCACAACGTAGATTGTAGCTGACAATAGAACTACGCCGAGCACCGGATCATAATCCGAAAAATCCATAGCTTGTACCGCATAAGTACCAATGCCTGGCCAGGAAAAAACAACTTCCACTAGCACAGCTCCGCCAATCAAATATCCAAATGTCATCGCAACAATGTTGATAACAGGCGGCGCAGCATTCGGCGCAACATGGCGAAATTTAATGGCACGACGAGGTATCCCATAACTACGCGCGGCTTCCACGAACTGACTACCCAATACAGTCGACACTGCGCTTCGGGTAACAGAAAAAATTGGCGGACTGCTTGTAAAAGAAAGCGTCAGAGCAGGCATGATCAGATATCTCACAGCTTCACCAAAAAGCCCTAGATCACCAGCTAGAAGCGCATCAATGGTATAAAACCCAGTAACGGAGACAGGAGGATCAGCACCACCTAATCGACCGAAGGGCGCAGGTAGTGCTCCTAAAAGATAGTAGAGCAGGTAAATAAATAACAGACCTAGCCAAAAGCTTGGAACAGACACGCCAATCTGGCCTAGACTGCTGCCTATTCGATCGGCCCAGCCACGGGGCCTGAAAGCTGCAAAAGCCCCGAGCGGAACCGCCCAGAGTATTGATAACCCTACTGCAAAGATCACCAACTCCGCAGTAGCCGGGAGTCTGTCGGCAATTTCGTCGCGCACTGGTGTGAAAGTGCGACGAGACGAGCCTAGATTGCCACGCATCAAACCACTTACATAGCTCGTGTACTGCTCCCATAGGGGCTTATTTAAGCCCATCTTTTCCTTACGCTCAGCGATCATCTCATCTGTGCTGTAGACGCCTACTGCTGCGTATAAGGGTGTTCCTGCAAATCGGGTAACACTAAAGGTTAGTATCGATACTGCTAGCAACACAATCAGCAATATGCCGATTCTTTTTACAAGATAAAAAATCCATTGCCGGGCCAGAACTGACCCTGTAGATTTCTTGGTGATGTGTCGGCTGTCAGTATCCTCAGATGTCATATATAACCCTGCCTCCATTCATATACCAACTGAGATACATACCTCATTCGATACAGCTTACAACGGACAGATCTCTTGCCTTAGAGAAAATAACGCTGCCGGCGAAAATTCTATCTAGAAAGTCGCCGGCAGCAGATACATAGTAGTTACATACGATTTAGAGGTCGGAAATAAAGGAGTGTATCTGGATGTAAAGTGATTCCTCCAATGTCTTCGCGAACCGCCAAAGTGTAGTCGCCATCTGCCAACCAAAGCATTGGTGAATCTTTGATTAACTGACGAATAGCGTTGCGGTATGGACCACGTCTTTCACTATCATCAACGATGGAAGCAGTCGACTGGTACCATTCATCAACTTCGGTATTGCTATATCCAGTCCAATTAATTACCACGCCAGTGCCCCACCATAAGAAGAAGTGATAATAAGGATCATCGACATAGTCCGTTAGCCAGTCGCGCATAAATGCATCGTAGGTGCCTTGACCATTCTTTTCGCCCATAGTAGCCTGAGATACTGGTGTTATGGTCATATCAACACCAATCTTAGCAAAAGAAGACTTCAAGTTAGCAGCTGCCTGCTCTACATGTGGCACACCTTTAGCTGTAATCAGCTCAAAGGCAAAACCATCGCCATGTCCAGCTTCTTGAAGTAACTCTTTAGCCTTATCAAGGTCAGTATAATAATTAGGCATATCGGCCAAGTTATAAAGACTAAAAAATCTTGAATTAACTGACATCGGACCAGCGGATTTAGCAGCGCGATCCTTTAACACACCAAAGACGATGTCGTCGTAGGGAACCGCATATGCTAAAGCCTGGCGCAATTTTACATTTTCAAAAGCACCACCCGGGCGAACATTTAGTCCTACATTCAACTTTTGTCGGTCGGGTATTGACAACACTTTTACGCCACGCGCTTTCTCGGCTCGACTCAGTTCTGCGGCCGACAGTGCAAAAGCAATATCAACATCGCCTGTACTTAGCATAGCTAACCGATTAGAAGACTCTGGAATAACAATCATTTCAATCCGATTAAAGAAAGGCTCATCTGCAAAAAAGTTCGGATTAGCTTTCAATACGATCCGGGTACCAGGCTCCCAGGTGTCTAAAACATAAGCGCCGTTGCCAGCATAATTACGAGACATCCATTCCAACGCCCATGGATCATCGTCGGTTGCGTGACTAGAAACTTCCTTACTATCAAGAAGACCCAGTGTTTGATCCCTCATCAGTGGGAACTGAATTGCTGATGGCCTTGTATCAATCAATTCAATTGTCCAATCATCCACCCTCTTGACTTGATCCATACTTGTAATACCAACATTTCCCCACACCCAAGCTGGACCAGCCTTTGTACCCAAAGCGCGTTCAAGCGTCCACCAGAAGTCATCTGCCGTCACAGGATTACCCGTAGTTGGGAATGTCATGCCCTGACGAATACTTAGCACAATGTTATTTCCGTTAACTTCCCACGAAGCGACAGAATTGCCTTCAAAGTCTGTAGTGTCAGCATTCGTAGACTCATAAGATCCTGCTGGTATAGCGTACTGGATCGGTTGAAGATAAGTGTTTTTCAAAAACAGATTAGTGGCGCCCGACTGTCCAAATGTTGGGTCCATGGTAGCAACATCATCCGCAACGGCGATACGCAGAGTTCTGTGACCATCGGCTTGCGCCACACTCAATAGACTCAGCACTCCGACCGCCATAACTGCAAATCGAATCAGAAGACTTTTCAACATAAATAACCCCCTTTAATAATAAAATAACAACTCTAACTAGCGACACTTTCCAGTGTTTGCAAAAGCGCAAATCACAGAAACGTCACAAGCCTAATAAATTTTGCTTGCGACCATGCCTCTTGTCAACTATGGTACACGTAAATATCCAATAACACCCTATTAATCAAATAATTTCTACCTACTTTTGTAGCAATATATTATATAAAGGCGCTCTATGCTCCGATGGGCTCACCCCACCCACCGCCACCACCAGTTTTAACAAGAATTCGGGTTCCAGCCGGTATGGGCATAGCATTGATCTTCAGTATCTCACTTGGCTCTTCGCCCGGAAAAGTGACCGTAACATGGGGGGGTTTACCATCGTTCCCACCCGCGAGTCCCCAGGATGGAGTACCGACACGCTCAAACCAAAGCTGAACCTTGCAGGGAGACAAAACTTCATACTCTCTAACTATTCCCATTCCCCCCACCCAACGACCCTCTCCTCCTGATCCATCTCGCAAAGCATAACGATGAATACGCAGTGGGTATCTCTGCTCCATAGTTTCAACCGGAAAATTCTTAAAATCACCAGCGGCGGAGTGGATAAGCGCTGACTCACCATCGCCTCCCTCGTAAGCTCCCCAACCACCAACTAACGATTCGCCAGAAAGAAATAGGCCTCGATCATCCTCACCAACCAGTGTGACATTCCAAGAATCGCCGACGTGTCCAGCCGCGGCGCGGTCCGGGATAGCTGAGCTCAAAGCTCTTATGATGAGATCCATAGCTAACATAAGATGTGGGCCATAGTGCAAGCAAGGCGCTGTTGGAGCTGGATTAAAACAAGAACCTTCAGGAACGACAGTCTTTAGATTGCGAAAATTGCCACCAGACACAGTTGCTGAAGGATTAACTAAGAATTTGAATGCCTGCTCTATAGCAGATCGTGTCTGCACGATACCACAATTCACGCTACCCACGCACTGGGCACTCGAACCCGTCAAATCAACTTCCATCTCATCACCTGACACCGTAACTGCAACACAAACATGAACAGGGTCTTGGGTAACACCATCGTTATCGAGATTACCCTCAGCTGTATAGAAACCATCAGGAATGAGCCGGACAGACTCCCGATCGAGCTCTTCCGCCTGACTAAATATCTCCTGGATAGAAATATCCACCTGTTCCCAACCGAACCGACCTACAATTGAACGAAAACAGGCTACTCCCGTTCGGCATGCGGTGAATTCTGCCATCAGGTCACCAACAATTGCTTTTGGGAATCTTGAATTTAGCGCAATCAAATCAAGAATATCCTGTTCTATCTCACCTTTACGAACTATTCGAGTCGGCCCAATACGCAGTCCTTCTTGAAATATATCGACCGTGTCTCCAACGTATCCAGCTTCTTTGGCTCCAACATCATTGCAATGCGCTTTAGCCCCTGCGAAGCCTCGAAGGATGCCATCGACAAAAATTGGCGCGAATACGGTTACATCATTCAAATGACTGCCGCAAATAGCTGAATCATTAACTATCCAGATGTCCTCTTCTTCGAACGCATTAATCCCCTTTCTAGTGATCACTTCACGAATTGTTCCGCCGAGACTACCTAGAAAGAACGGTAGGCCAGGAGCCTGGCCCAAAAGCGATCCCTGCACATCATAAATACCTACTGAACAATCCTTCATTTCATAAATCACGGGACTAAAAGCAGACCTATACAGATTTCTCCTCATTTGCTCTGCGCCTGAAATAAATGCATGTCGAACAACTTCAATCGTCCCTGGACTAGGCCTGTTTGAGGAATTTTTCATTGCTCACTGCGCTCCATAAGTAGATGTGCATTGCCTATAGGCATAACGGTCCACGACTTAGGTAAAAGAATCGTAGTTGAATCTTCAACAATAATGCTTGGCCCTGAGATTTTGGCACTAATAGAGTCACGAGAATAAATTGGGACTGCACTTGTCTCTCCACCAATTGTTGCTTGCGTGCTCGCAATCGACGCTGCTGGTTTAGTGGGCAACTCCGAAATATATTCATCTGTATTCGCAAATGAGACGATTCCTGCTATTCGAAGTGATACAAATTCAACCGGGGCAGATCTTTGCGCGTGACCGTAACGCTGAAAGTAAGCATCGTGAAATGAGGCGAGCAGTTCATCATCCGCTCTATCATTCATAATAGGGACTAGCAGCGAATACTCTTGACCCACATAGCGCATTTCGCCACTGGCTTCATATCTAAGTAAACTCAAATCATCAGTATCTTCCCTAACCCTTTCCAGCACTCGCTCCCTTAAGGATTCTAGAACGATTGATAAGTCAGACTGAGCGTCGTTAAATTGTCGGTAATAAGTTACTGACATATCATGGCGAAGATCTCCCTGCAGCATGCCCCAAGCCGAAAATGAACCAGCCCCTGACGGAATAATTATTCTATCTATATTGAGCTCATCTGCTACGAACGCTGCATGCAAAGGACCTGCGCCGCCAAATGCACAAATCGTAAAGTCACGAGGATCTAAGCCTCGCTCAACGGTTAACTCTCTAATAGCCTCAGCCATCATGAAGTGAGCTACTTCGAGGGCTTGTTCTGCAGCAGATGCAACATCTAAATTTAATAATTTACCCACTGAGCTTAGTGCACGGTTAGCCGCTTTAAGGTCAAGCTGTAGAGTACCAGCTAAGCGCTGTTCGGGAGGCAATCTGCCTAGGACAGCGTTAGCGTCAGTGATAGTAGCCACTTTCCCTCCATTGCCATAGCACGCCGGGCCGGGTACAGAACCAGCTGATTCAGGCCCCACCCTTAAACCCCCAGATAATTCCTGGATGATGCTCCCCCCACCGAGCGCAATAGATACTAATTCGACTGACGGTGCCAGTATTGGAAGACCTTGCAAGTCAAATTCAGATTTCAGCTCGACTTCACCATCTCTAATAAGTGAAACATCAAAGGAGGTGCCGCCCATGTCGATACAAATTAGATCCTGGTGATCTATAGCCCGCCCAACCTCACGACCACCGACAACTCCACCAACAGGGCCTGAAAATAATGTCAGCACTGCTTGATTAGCTGCTTGCCGAGCAGACATTGCTCCACCATTGGACTGCGTGATATGAACGGGCACAGTGAGACCTCTATTATCCAGCTCAGTTGTTAGACGATGGAGATAATCGCGAACAATTGGGGTAATATATGCGGATGTAACCGTTGTAGACGTCCGCTCATACTCTCGCCATTCTGGCGCTACTTCATGACTCAGCACTACAGGAATGGTATTTAGATGTTCTTGTAAATATTTTCTCACGTAGAGTTCATGTTCCGGATTTACATAACTATGCAGTAGTGAGACAGCAACTGATTCAAACTTTTCGAACTTAATGGCATCTGCTACAGCCCCTAGAGATCCCTCGTTAATTTCCAAAATAATGCTACCATCAGCAGCCAACCTTTCTTCAATCTCGAATATTGCATTCCGGCCCAAAAGTGGTGGTGGCTTTCGATAACGCAAGTCATACATGTCTGTACGGTGTCCACGCCCAATCATATAAACGTCTTTAAATCCCATGGTAGTAATAAGAGCAACGCGCGCGCCCCTTCTTTCTAGTACACTGTTGATACCTGCGGTCGTGCCATGCACAAAAAGCTCGGTATCATCAAGTTCAGCACCTGCAATCTCAACTGCTTTTAACACTCCTTGAACAAGGTCGGCTGGCGTAGAAAGAGTCTTGCCAACTCGGCTTGGAAGACCACTACTTTCGATTACTAAGTCAGTAAAAGTACCGCCTATATCAACACCAATTCGATTAGCCACAAAGTTTCCTCATTTGTATTGTATGCTCAATGAATTTACAGACTAGCCTGCATCTCTGCGCACCGCAGCGCTGTGATTACAGGGTCCAAGCACAGCGCCGGGACGTGTGATGAAATACTCTCAATCATGCCCCCCCAGAGCGTACAGCCAAACAGAATCGCTTGGGCTTCATCATCCTCAAGGAGTTTTAGCGCAACAGGGACTGCGCTATTTATAAGGCGTTCACGAAATTTTTCATCAACATCAGCGCAACTTAAAGTAGTATTACCAATTAGACTTTCCTCTTCTTCGCTTGAATGCATGGGTACAAAACGAATAGGCCCGACAACGTCCGACATACCATAGTGTCGGAGGTTAGCCCGCAACCAATTCGCAGTTGTTTTCCACGCATGCTCATCTGGAGCAAGAATTCCTAATCGTAAGCCCCGACTGGCTGCAGCGGCTGCAGCGGCTTGAAGTGGACCA
>MDTE01046326.1_pt1 | contig 35171 bp, 34 predicted proteins | sample 811231 | NCBI WGS metagenome assembly MDTE01 (sample SAMN05326651, study PRJNA326480) | marine metagenome | isolation source: seawater | place: Indian Ocean: Red Sea | collected 2010
CGTAATATTTTTTCATTTGCATCAGTGGGCGATGAGAGATTCGAACTCCCGACACCTGCGGTGTAAACGCAGTGCTCTAACCAACTGAGCTAATCGCCCTCAATTTTACTTAGAAAAATTAATTATTTCTTCTTTGTTTACTTATGTTTATTTCAATTTTTTGTCAGACCAGGTACAGCAACTTTCAAAACATCTTTAATATCCTTCGCAAAGTGGAATTTTAGATCTTTGGCTACATGTTCTGGAACATCTTCAAGGTCTTTACGATTAAGATCTGGGAGAATGACCTCTTTTATCCCTGATCGATGAGCAGCAGTGACTTTTTCTTTTACCCCACCAATTGGAAGTACATTTCCTCTCAAAGTAATTTCACCTGTCATTGCAACTTTCTCTTTTACAGGAATATTTGTCAATAATGATACAAGGGATGTTACCATACTTACACCTGCAGATGGGCCATCTTTTGGGATAGCACCTGCGGGAACATGGACATGTACATCAGACTTTTCATTAAAATCTGAGTCAATTCCAAATTCTTCTGCATTCGCACGAACAAAAGTTAAACCGGCTGTGGCAGATTCCTTCATTACATCACCCAATTGTCCTGTAAGTGTTAATTGTCCCTTTCCTTTCATTCGTGTGGACTCTACAAAGAGAATATCCCCACCTGCTGCTGTCCACGCTAGTCCAGTTACCACTCCTGGTTTTGTTGCTCTTTCAGCAAGTTCAGAGTGAAACCGTGGTGCTCCCAAGAATTCGCTTACTTTTGATTTGATTATTTTTATTTTTTTAGATTTTTTTTCTACTAATTCCCGGGCAACTTTCCTTAGTACGTTAGCAACTTCTCTTTCAAGGTTTCGAACCCCTGCTTCTCTTGTATAAGATCTTATTAGCTCTTTAATAGAATTTATATCGAAAGAAACGTCTTCTCTTGTTAACCCATTTTCTTCAATTTGTTTTGGAAGAATATGTCGTTTTGCAATTTGAACTTTTTCATCTTCAATATAACCCGAGAAATCTAGTATTTCCATCCTGTCTCTTAATGCTGGTGGAATTGCATCTTGATAATTTGCAGTTGCAATAAACATAACGTTACTAAGGTCAAAATCGACTTCTAAATAATGGTCACTGAAAGAATGGTTTTGCTCTGGATCCAGCACTTCCAATAAAGCTGATGATGGGTCTCCTCGAAAATCCGATCCTAATTTATCAATCTCATCTAACATAAATACAGGGTTATTCTTACCCGCTTTTTTTATGCTCTGAATCACACGGCCTGGTAGAGCGCCAATATAGGTTCTACGATGGCCACGAATTTCAGCTTCATCCCGAACACCACCTAAAGAGAAACGAACAAATTTACGCCCCATCGCGCGGGCAATAGATTTTCCTAATGATGTTTTACCTACACCTGGAGGTCCCCCAAAACAAAGAATGGGTCCACGTACTCTTCCATCAGGGTTTTTCTTTTGTTTTAAGTTGCGAACTGCTAAGTATTCAATTATTCTTTCTTTAACCTTATCCAGTCCATAGTGATCTTCATCCAATATTTTTAGTGCTTCCTTCAAGTCAATTCGGTCTTCCGTGGAATCACTCCAAGGCAAATCAGCTAACCATTCAATGTAAGTTCTTGAAACATTATATTCAGGAGATTGAGTTGGTATTCGGGAAAGACGATCTAACTCTTTCATAGCAACTTTTTCAGCTTCTTCATTCATCTTTGCCGCTTTGATTTTATCCTCTAAATCTTTTAATTCTACGGAACTTTCATCTTCACCCAATTCTTTTTTTATGGCTTTCATTTGTTCTCGTAAATAATATTCTCTCTGAGTTTTGCTAATTTCATCATGAACTTCCGTTTGAATTTCTTCACCCAGCTTAATTCGCTGAATTTCACGCGAAATTAATGTAAGCGCTTTCTCAATTCGCTTTTTGATATTCAATTCTTCAAGAACTTCCTGCTTTTCTTGATTAGATACTGTCATAATGGAAATAGCACGATCCGTTAACCGATTGGGTTTCTGAATATTTTTCAGCATCCCCGAGTGTTCTTCAGTCAAGTTTGGTGCTACCTTCATCAGATCTTCGAAAGATTGCCTTAAATTTTTTGCTAATGCTTCCACTTCAAGTCTGTCTTCAACAGGCTCATCTTCTAAAGAATTGACAGCTGCAGTAAAGTAAGGTTCGTTACCGGTGAAATTCAAAATTTTTATCCTTGATATTCCCTGGACTATCGCAGATTTACTATTGTCAGGCATATCAAAAACTTTTAGGACCTGTGCCAATGTCCCAAAAGCATAGAGATCTTCGGGACTGGGCTCTTCGATTGAACCATCTTCCTGGGCCACAACTACAATATATCTTCTGTTTGGATCTAAGTCATTTACCAATTTTAGACTACGTTCACGACCAATGTATATTGGAATCACCTGTTGCGGAAACAGTACCGTATTTCTAAGTGGCATTACTGGATATTCATTAGAATCTCCAATATTGAAATTTTCTATTTCTTTTTCAGTTAGTTTATCAACCATGTTCGTCCCTTAAAAAATAATTTATTTATTTGAAGTTACAAGGATTATGCCAAAAGGATAGAGATGTTGATTCGTCTAAATTTTCAGTTTTTCTCTGCAACTATGACGTAGTTTATATTTCTTCAATACTATTAATGAATTTTTCGAATACAATTTTATGTTCATTTATAGTTTGGACAGGACCAGTCAACTTAAAAAAATAAGGTCCAAATTTAGTTAGTAAAATTGCTGCCATCATGGCATAATCTGGAATTTCAGTTGTTGGACCTCCCATTCCCATAGATGATTTAATATAAGTCCCTTCTACGAATGAAAGAGTAATTTCCAAATCATTATTACGAAAATAGGATTTCTTTGCGCCATCCGAAACAGGAGTTCCATTTTCATTTTTAAATTGGCTATACCACCTTTCCAAATTTGCATCTACACTACCACCAATTCCTGAGAAAACCACAAGTTCTCCATTCCCGTAATTTCCGGGTAATAAGTATTGTGCAATTCTCATTGAATTTGATGGAGTTTCCCTTTTCCAATTTTCCGGAATCAAACCTTGCAGTTGGCCAATTTGTTCAAATCCATGGTTTAAGGTAATTCTTGACTCTCCCCTATTAACAACTTGTGTTTTAGGATCATGCTCAATACTAGAATCGAAATTATTAGTGGTTTTTGATTCTTCACCAATAATATAAATTCCTAAGAAACCACCGATGAACATTGCTATGAAAATAATTAAAAGTTTTTGATTCAATTTCCCTCCATTACCAATCTTGCCTGTTCATCTGCATGGTAAGAACTTCTAACAAGGGAGCCCGATTCGACTATATCAAAGCCTAACTCTAAACCTGATTGCCTATAATATATAAATTCTTCATCAGAAACATATCTTTCAACCTTTAAATGGTTCTTTGTAGGTTGTAAATATTGCCCAATTGTAAAAATACTCACACCGATTTCTCTTAATTGCTTCATCGTTGAAATGATTTCATCATTTGTTTCACCTAAGCCGACCATCATTCCTGTTTTTGTTCTGAGACCTTTGCTAACAGAAAAAGCTAGTACATCCAAACTCCTATTCCAATTAGCCTGGCTTCTCACCTGTTTGCTAATGCGTTCAACACACTCAATATTATGTGAATAAATATCTGGTTCTGCTTCAAATACTTTTCTTAAAGCAGGTTTATAACCCTTAAAATCAGGTGTTAATACTTCAATAGTACATGCTGGTATATATTCATGAATCTGGCAGATTGTTTCAGCCCAGATAGTGGCTCCATAATCATCTTTTATATCATCTCGGTCCACAGAAGTAATTACAACATGACGTAAGTTCATTTTCTTTACAGCCATAGCAGTCCGAAATGGTTCCATCGGATCATCCCAGCTCGGTTTACCCGTTATAACCGAGCAGAATCCACATGCTCGAGTACAGACATCTCCTAAAATCATAATCGTGGCTGTACGTCGATCCCAACATTCATAAATATTTGGACATCTTGCTTCTTCACAGACAGTATTTAGTTTATTCATTTGCACCACGTCATTGACAAACTTGTAACCATCAGTCATCTTGAGACGAATTTTTGGTTTAAATGGTTTTTCAATCGTATTAGGCATTTTTCTTTTGAAATAAGAAAATCATATATTTTCTAAATTTTCGAAATTGATCGCTATTAATTAATTCCAACTGAGTCATCTTTTTTTTCAATTTTGGCTCAACTAACTTTTGAACCATAGATAATGTTTTTGGATAATTCTTTTTTGCAGAGTACAACCCATAAGTAAAAGTCGGTTGGATAAATCTTTCAAAAAAGTAGCGGCCGTAATCTAAAGTAGGCATGGTATTTTCAGTTTGATCATATTCCTTTACTATTTCAAATCCATATTCTTCTGCCGCTTGTAAATAAGTTTCAAGGTCATGGGCAGATTTCAAATGCGGATTTTTAGATCCGTCTCTGTAATGAACAAAATAATCTGATGCTAATAAGTAGCCCCCATCTGGAAGTGCTTGTTTAGCTTTTTCAAATCCCAAGTCAATCTTGATGTAACAGGTACTTTCACTTTGTAAGATAAGATCATACGTTTTGGTTGGTGTGAAAGACTCAAATTTGCAATGATGGAAAACCATGTCTCCATTGAACTTTTCTTTAATTATCATTTTTTGATATTGATCTGGAGATAAAGTTTCAACCTGAAATCCTTTATTTAATAAATAGGAAGCGTTTCCACCTATGCCACACCCAACATCTAAAATGGATAAAACATTTTCAGGGATAAAAGATGCCAAATGGACAATATATCTTTCCTGTGCTCTTTTTAAATCAGCAAGTGTAATAGCATCTAAATCCACGGAAGAAGGTTTATCCCAAAATCCATAATGGAGGTAAGAAGATCGAATGGTCTCTGAATACAATTTTAAAACGTGATCAATAGCCATTACAATATAATTTCCAAATTCATGGTTTCCAGAAAATATCTAATGCGTTCTATAAATTGAGCTCCTCCAGCACCATCTATCAATCGATGATCAAAACCCAGTGATAACATTACCATACTCCTAATGGCAATGGCGTCACCATCCGTTGATTGAATTACAACTGGTTGTTTTTTTATAGCACCAATACCAAGTATACCCACATTAGGTTGGTTAATAATCGGAGTCCCTATAGTAACGCCAAATATTCCAAAATTAGAAATAGTGAATGTTGAACCAGATAATTCATCTGGGGAAATCTGTTTACTCCTTGCCCTAGTGGCGACATCATTTATGGAACGGCATAAACCTAAGAAATTCTTCTCTTCACAATTAAATATGCTTGGGACCATTAATCCATTTTCAATTGCTACTGCAATGCCAACATTAATATTTTTATGATATGTAATTGATGTTCCTTTTAAGGATGCATTCATTTCGGGAAAATCATGCAATGCTTTTATCACCGCATCCACCACAAATGGAGTGTACGTTAATTTGAATCCTTCCTTTATATCAAATTCGTTTTCCTTTAGTTTGACATACTCAACGATACGGGTCATATCTACCTCGGTCATAACATACACATGAGCCGAAGTTTCAATACTGGTTTTCATATTGTCCGCAATCGTTTTTCTCATATGATGAATTTCTTCAGTTTTCCCCGCCTTAGCTTTGGATTGAATGACAGATGTTGAGATTGATTTATCAGTCGCAGGTGCACTAAAAGGTTGTTGATTTAGTTTATTGACTTTTTCTTCAAGGTAAGCAAGGACATCTTTTTTAGTTACGCGACCACCTCTACCTGAACCCATAATTTGTTCTAGTTCACTTAAGGGTAATCCTTGTTCAGCTGCAATTTTCATCACTACTGGAGTATAAAATATCTTTTCGGTAGAAATAGATAAATTTGGTTGACTCATTTGAGTTTTCAGGGTTGTATCTTCCTTAGACTTAATCGATTGATCAGATGTCTCAGTTATTGTTTCTGTTTCAATAGGTACCCTATCGCCGCTTGTATCAATTCGAGCAATCACTTTACCAACTTCTTTTACATCATTTGGTTCAGCTAAAATTTCTATTACTACTCCTGCAGCAGATGATGGAATTTCTGAATCAACTTTATCAGTACCTATTTCTAATAATATTTCATCTAATTCAACTGTGTCGCCTATTGATTTACGCCATTCCAGAATGGTACCTTCTGTAATTGATTCGCCCATTTTCGGCATTACAATATCAACGATCATTTAATACTCCAAAAGCTCTTCAATTGCTGCGGCAATATCTTCTGTCTGGGGTAAAACTTTTTCTTCCAAAAACCAATTGTATGGTATTGGTGAATCTTTTGCAGCAACTCTTCTAATCGGGCCATCCAATAGTTCAAAATATTTATCTGCTATTAATGCCGAAATTTCTGCTCCTGGTCCATTTGTTAAATTGTCTTCATATATGACCAATGCTTTCCCTGTTTTAGATAAAGAAGTTTCAATCGTGTTTAAGTCCAATGGATTTAATGTTCTCAAATCGATAATTTCTACTGTCCCTTCCGGTAACTCCAATAGTTTAATTCCTTCTACAGATTTTTGAACCATAGCGCCCCAGGTAATAATAGTTAAATTATCTCCCTCAGCTAAGATACGTGCTCTCCCAAATGGTAATACATAATTAGGCCCTGGCTCTTCTGTTGCTGCATAGCCTTGACGATATAATCCCTTATGCTCCATAAATATTACAGGGTCATTCATACGGCATGCCATTTTCAATAAACCTTTCGCATCTGCAGCATTCGATGGATATGCAATATAAATTCCAGGCATATGTATAAAATAGCCATCAATAGACTGACTATGATATATTGCACCATGAATATAACCTCCAACAGGTACACGAGTGACCAATGGGCATGCCCAAGAATTATTTGATCTATATCGCATAGTTGCTACTTCATTTCGTAGTTGCATCATAGCTGTCCAGATATAATCTCCAAATTGAATTTCCACTACAGGTTTGTATCCTGTCAACGCCATTCCAACCGCAGTGCCAACAATGGATGATTCTGCTAAAGGTGAATTAAAAACACGATCATTCCCGAACATATCACTCAAACCTTTTGTAGCCGTAAAAACACCGCCTTTTGGATCAGCAATATCCTGACCATATATAACCATTTTATCGTTTCTTTCCATTTCTTCTTTTAGCGCATGATTAATAGCATCTACAATCACTACCTTATCTGCAATCGTATCAAAATCTGGTTCATCAATTTGGTTATCATCACTATAAATATGATCTAATGCCGTTTCCGGTAGAGGATGCTCTTGCTTTTCCGCCCATTCTGTTTCTTCGTCTACTTGTAATTCAATATTTTGTATTATTTTTTCAAACTCTTTTTCTGTAATAAATTTTTGTTTAATACACTCATCTTCTAGAACAGTTAAGGGGTCTCGCTTTAAATCTTTTGCCAAATCATCTTCTGTTCTGTATTTACGTTGATCATCTGAGCTGGAATGTGGCAATAGTCTTACAACATTTGATACTACTAACGTTGGACCTTTACCTTTGCGAGCACGCTCTACAGCTTGTTTAAACGCAAGATTAGTTTCAAAAAAATTTGTTCCATCCACATCATAGCGAGATAAATTTTTATACCCCGCGGTCATTGCATAAACTGAATCAGCTGTTTGTTCCGATTTATGAGTAGAAATGGCATATTCATTATCTTGGATGTGAAATATCACAGGGGCTTTAGCGTTACTTGCCCAATTCAAAGCTTCGTGAAAGTCTCCCTGACTAGTTGTGCCTTCACCCGATGATACGTAAACCAACTCTTTAGTTTTATCCATTTTCCTAGCTAAAGCACAGCCAACTGCTTGTAAATACTGTGTACCTGTTGGGCTTGATTGACTTATTATTCTAAGATCTTTATGACCATAATGTTGGGGCATTTGTCGACCACCAGAGTTTGGGTCATCTGCTTTTGCTAAAAAGGACAAAAGTTGCTCTCGACTTGTCATACCTAGACCAATACAAAATGCTGCTTCACGATAATAAGGGAATGCCCAATCTTCACCAGGACGTAAAGCAGTAGCAGCAGCCAACTGTGCTGCTTCATGTCCAGATGCGCCCATATGAAAAAAACTTTTACCCTGTTTTAAAAGAATTAGCATTTTTTCATCCAAACGACGGGATAATGCCATTTTTGAATAAATATCTAATATTTGTCTTTTTGTAAACCCGTGGAGACGAGCCATTAATATCTTTCCTTTATGAAAGAGTGATTAAATGTTTCAATAACAATATCTTTTACAAGATTGATATCTTGTTTTTTCCCTAATACGTTTTCCATAGATGTTACACCATGATCAAAGATTCCGCAGGGAATAATACCTTCGTAAAAGGATAGATCAGGATTAACATTTAGAGCAAATCCATGCATGGTAACCCACCGACTGATACGAACACCTTGCGCTCCAATTTTTTCATCATCGACCCAGACACCCGTCAATCCTTCAATCCTTTTTGCAATAATTCTAAATTGATCTAAAACATTAATAAGTAATTGTTCCAGAGTTCTCATATACCAGGTCACACTTTTTTGATAATTAGATAAATCTATAATGGGATAACCCACTATCTGCCCAGGTCCATGAAATGTAATATCACCACCCCGCTCGATATAAAATACATCTATCGAATCATCTCTGCTTTGAAGTAAATGATTCTCATCAGCATTTTTACCCAATGTATAAACAGGCTCATGTTCGACAAGGATTAACGTATCATCAATTTCACCATCAATGCGTCTTTGATGCATCTTTTTTTGGAAGTCCCATGCGCTTTGATAGGAACAATATCCTAAATCTTTTACAATAATATCTTGTTTAGCTGTCGTTATCATTTTTTATCTTTCAAATATTAATAGTCTTAATATTTGTTTATTACTGATGAATTGGAGCACCAAATGCATCTAAAGCTGCTTCCATGATGGCTTCAGATAAGGTTGGGTGTGCATGAATTGTCATAGCAATATCTTCCCAAGTTGTTTCCAATGCTTTTGCCATACTCAACTCACCAATAAGCTCTGTTGCTCCTTCTCCAACAATATGAGCTCCTAATAATTCACCATATTTAGCATCAAATACCAGTTTTATAAACCCTGAAGTATTCCCAATAGCCATAGCTTTGCCACTGGCCTGGAATAAAAATTTTCCTATTTTAACTACGTGGCCTGCTTTTATTGCTTGAGCTTCCGTAAGTCCAAGAGAACCTACTTGTGGTTGGCAGTAGGTACATCCGGGAATATTAGTATAATCAACAGGTTTAATATTATTTCCTTTAGCATGTTCTGCTGCCACATGTCCTTGAGCCGATGCAACATGAGCTAGCCATGGTGGTCCCGTCACATCGCCAATGGCATAGATATTTTGAATATTTGTTTGATTGAATTCATTAATCATAATTGCACCATGATCTGTTTTGATGCCCAAATCTTCCAATCCGATATTTTCTATATTTCCTTTTACACCAACAGCCATTAATGCCACATCTGCTTCCAAAATTTTTTCCTTTCCATTTTTTTTGGTGTAGACCTTTACTTTTGTTTTTAGACTTTCAATTTTCAAAACTTTGATTCGGGTCGAAATTTGAATACCTGCTCGTTTAAAACTTTTTTGTATTTCTTGAGAAACATCTATATCCTCTAAAGGTAAAACGCGATCCATCATTTCAACCAAATGAACTTCAGTACCAAATTCATTAAAATAATAGGAGAATTCAATGCCAATGGCACCTGACCCAATAATAATCATCTTTTTAGGCGGTGTTGTTAATACCATAGCTTCTTTGGAACCAATAATACGTTTTCCATCAATTTCCATCCCAGGAAATCTCCGTGGACTTGCCCCTGTTGCAATAATAATCTTTTCCGTTTGAATGGTTTCCTTTTTATTACTGTTCATTACTTCAAGGGTAGTATTAGATGTGAGTTTCCCTGTTCCAACTATGTGAGTTATCTTATTTTTTTTCATTAAAAATTCGATACCCTTACTCAACCGATTAGAAACATCTCTGCTACGTTTGATATTTTTTTTAAAATCAACCGATATATTTTTTACATTAATGCCATATATATCAGCATGCTTGATGTGGTGGTATACTTCAGCATTCTTAAGCAATACCTTAGTTGGGATACATCCCCAATTCAAACAAATACCACCTAATTTATCTTGATCGATCACACAAGTTTTGAGACCTAACTGTGCACCCCGAATGGCTGCTACATATCCACCAGGGCCACCACCTAAAACAGCTAAATCAAACTTATCCATAAATTTTAGATTTTCATTTGCTTGTAATACTTAGGAATTCTGTCCGTGTTTCAGCGGATTTTCTGAATAATCCCAACATGGAACTGGTAGATGCAAAGCTGTTTTGTTTCTCTACACCTCTCATTTGCATACACATATGAATACCTTCCATAACTACTGCTACACCTAATGGATTTAATACTTCCTGTATGGCTTCTGCAACTTGATGAGTGAGGCGCTCTTGAACTTGCAGACGCCTCGAAAACATATCAATTATGCGCGGAATTTTTGAAAGGCCTATTACTTTACCATTCGGTATATAACCAACATGCGCTTTTCCAAAAAATGGTAATAAGTGATGTTCACATAAAGAAAAAAATTCTATATCTCTTACAATCACCATATCTTTTGCATCTTCACAGAAAATTGCATTATTAATTACTTCGTCTAAATTCTGATTATAACCCTTGGAAAAAAATTCCCATGCTTTCGCTACACGTGCCGGTGTTTTTAATAATCCTTCTCTTTTTGGATTTTCACCTATTTCTTCCAATAAGGAATGGGTTAATTGCTCTAGATTATTTAGATCCTTCATTAGTCAATCCTTCTTGGTAGGGTGCAATATCTATTTTACCTTTTAATGCATAAATCACAGCATAAATAATAGGTGTATCAATTATGGCTACTATAACTTTAAATAGAAATCCATTTTCAAGAAGAATCCAAAAACGGCTCCATTCAATAGCACCTGCAAAACATAATAATAATAAAACTGTAGCTGTATCCACCAATTGACTTACTATGGTTGAACCGTTATTTCTAAGCCAGAGATGTTTCCCCTTCGTTAAGTTTTTCCAGAAATGAAAAACGCGAATATCAATAAATTGAGCAGTAAGATAAGCGATCATAGATGCAAAAACTGCTGGGCCATATAAACCAAATACTGTACGAAACGTTTCATCTTTTACAGGAGACCAATCTGTACTGTTTACAGCATCTGCAATTAGTACTATTCCCATGACAAATACGCTAGAAACCAATCCAGCAATCACAACCTGGTCTGCCTTTTTCTTACCATATAATTCAGAAATTAAATCTGTTGCCAAAAAAGTAATTGGGTATGGTAAAATCCCAACAGAAATTTCAAATGTATAAATTCCAAAGGGTGTCCATGTGAAAAATTTCTGAAATATCAAATTGCAGCTGACTAAAGATGCAATAAAAATTCCTGCAAGGATTAAATAGAATCGATCTTTAAAATTCATTCAGCACTTGGACCAAAATAATCGGTATAAATGGAATGTGTTTCTACCAGTCTTAGACGCTGTAATTCTCCTTGGGGGATACGCGGAGCGATTTCTTCCCAAGCCCAAACTAAAATATTTTCTGATGAAGGCTGTTTCCCTTGAAACCATGGGATATCTTCTTCTATTTGAGAATGATCTAAAACATTCACTACGCGCTTTTTAACTATTTGTCCCATCGCTTTTAAATCAACCAGCCAGCCAGAATCCTGATTTATTGGACCAGTAACTGAAACTTCCAGCACATAATTATGTCCATGGTTATTATAATCTTTTCCAAAAACTTCCAAGTTTTTTTCATCTGACCAATCAGAATTTCCATATTTATGAGAAGCGCAAAAATGATATTTCTTTGTTATTATAGGATATGACATATTTGTATGTTGCAATTAAAACTAGATAGTAAAATTACCGCCTAACATTGGAGCAGACAAAAGGATTACAACTTGGCTGATGGGCATAAATCTAGCAATATACATTGATCACATTGCGGGCGACGAGCAATACAAACTGTTCTGCCGTGATCAATGATCATATGAGTCAATTTTACCCAATCATCTTTTTTAAAAATATCCATCATCTCTAATTCAATTCTTTTTGGATCCTTTATTTTTGTAAAGCCTAATAAGCCCATGATTCGTACCATATGCGTATCAATAACCATGGATGGTACATTATAGATTTCTCCTAATACACAATTAGCAGTCTTTCTACCTACACCTGGCAGTTTTACCAAATCTTCCATAGTATTAGGTACAGTTCCTTCATATTCTTCCACTATTTTTAGACTAGCACCCTGCAAACTAAGTGCTTTCTGATTATGGTATCCGCATGAGTGAATATCTTTAGCTAATTCATTAATATTTGAATATGCGAAGTCTTCTGAAGTTTTGTATTTTTTAAATAATCGCTTAGTTACCAAATTCACTCTATGGTCAGTACACTGTGCGGATAAAATGGTAGCCATTAATAATTCATGTGCTGATGAATAATTAAGAGAACATTTTGAATCAGGATATGCTTCTTTAAGCCGTGCAACAATATTTACAGCACGAGATTGTTTTTTTGATTTAGACTCTATCAACTAATTAATTCATTAATCAGAGTTGGAAGTGTTTTTACCAGACTAGCGCGTGGAATAATTATATCACAGCCAGCAGAACGAAGTTTGGACTGATCGTGGTTATTTATTTTTTTCATCGTCCCTACCACATTGATCCCTTTTCTTTTTAATTCAGCCACAAGCCCTACAGAAGAAAATATTTTTTCATCCATATCAACTACAGCCAGTTTGACTGATTTGGCGAAAGAGTCTGGATCAGTATTTTCATCCGAAAATTCCACCTGTCTATCATAGTCTATACAAGCTTCGGATAATTTTGATCCTAATTCAAAGTCCTTAATAAATAATAAGATGTCTGCCATACTTACTCCAGGGTTGGTACTACATCCCAATCAAATTCTTCTGGATGATTAAGACTGTCATATGTAAGTCGAACCATTTCCATTTGGTTTAATAAAATTTTCACATTGATTCCCCTGTGCACTCCATCAAAAAGTTGAAATTTTTCTTTTGCTTTTCGGAGTAAATTTTTAGCTCCTGTTATATTTCCGTTTCCCAGGTGAACAAAACTAACCGATAACTGAATCAGCCCTTGAATAAATTTCCTATCTTCATTATAATAATCCGACCAAAGATCTTCCCACACTTCATGAGCTTCAAAATAGTCCATGCTTTTGAATTGACGAATACCTTCTAAATATAATGATTCTTTTTTATTATCATTATTCACTAATGGTTATTGCTTCCTTTAATTTAAAGTGTTTTCCATCCAAATGAATAGTACAGGCTTGTATATGGGGGTCATGCTCAAAAAAGAGAAACCAATTTTCATCTACCATTTTAATTAGCAAATTCTCTTTTTCTTTCACCGTTACAGCTGGCTGGATATCATAGGCCATGACCCAAGGTACAGGAATATGAGCTGCCATTGGAATTATATCTGCACCATAAAAGATAGATTGGTTCCCGTCCGTAATAACTGGATGTAAAAGACCTGTTGTATGGCCATACGTTAAATAGGTTTCAATTCCTGTAATAAATGATTCTCTACCATCCACAATTTGAATCATACCATTTTCTGCTAATACTTTCCAATCAATCTCCATAAAACTACCTGCATCCTTTTGACTTGGATGGTTAGCTAGTTCCCAATTTTCTTTTGATACCCAGTATGTTGCATTGGGAAATGTAGGAACAATTTTCCCTTCATTAACTTTTGTATTTCCTCCTACATGGTCAAAATGCAGATGAGTACATATTACATCAGTTATCTCTTCAACTAGAAATCCATATCTGGCCAAAGAAATCTCTATACTAAATCGACTTGTATCTATATTATAGATCTTTTTGAATTTTTCTTCCCATTTATTCCCATTACCAGTGTCAATTAGTATTTTTTTTTCATCACTAACAAGAAGTAGGGACCTAGTTACCATATTTATGCGATTCATATAATCGGATGGTGCCTGTTTTTCCCAAAGTGGCTTTGGTATGATGCCAAACATGGCACCACCGTCTAATCTAAATTCAGACGTCTCAATGCTATATAGTTTATATGGACCGATTTTCATAAACTGGCATTTAATCTTGTGATTAAAATATTATTTTGTTCAGCTGAAATAAGTCTAGATAAGGCTCTGACTGCTTCTAAAGTTACAACCTCTTGTGCTTTGACGGATTTTGAAATATCTGAAGTAATTATTTTTTCGGCTGCTTCTATAAATTTTTTGGGATTATCAAATTTTAACCAGTTGAAATCATTTTCTTCGATTCTATGGTAAATCTTATTAGCTTGGCTTAGTCCATAACTTAATTCTCTTCTGTAACTTCGAATTCGAACATAATCTCCATTCCAAAGACGCATTAAAGCAGAAAACCAGATTAAGTCTCCTGTTTTGATCATAATATCTAATACATTTTCCGGGTTTATACTTTCTGGTGGATGAGGCTCCGGGAGACCTTTATTTACAAGCCAGTTAAAAATACAAAAAGTATAAGCCCAATTATCTTCCTTAATTTCCTGAAATTGGTAAGCACGGAGAATATGGAAAATAAATAATGTATTCCTTCTTGAATCCTGTAGAGCTAATTCACATAGTAAATCCAATACACCACGTGAACGATCAGATGCTAAAAATATTTTAGCTGTATATATTTTTGCAGATTCCCAATCTCCTAGTTGGCAAGCTTCCTCCAAATCTCCCAAGAACGCTGTAGCTCCAATTCCATCTTTTGCTACATTATCCAAAATATTTGAACTATTATCAAAGTATTCATAATCGCCTAAATAATCTATTGCGAATTCGATCAATCGAAGTGACGGTTTTTTTCTATTATCACCAATAATATTCTTAATTGAATTCATGACACAGACAGGGTGTATAACCGTATTCTGTTTCGGTTTTATACTAGCGGATACATATAGGAGGTCATTTAATGTAGGTACAAGAATTTCATGAAGATCATTGGATTGAAGAAATTCTTTAATAAGTTGTGAATCTTTTTTAAGCAAATAAGACCGAAAGGGATAATCAGTCATAGTTTATATTTTATTTTTTCTTTTTTTTTGTGGGCCCTAAATACATAAATAGTTGGAAGGATAAACCAGTGGAACGGGAATATTCTGATGGGAGGCCTTCAAACCTATGCGGGTATTCTTTGTAATTTGAGCCATATTTATTAATGTTAGTTGTATCGCTGGGATCCCAGGCAAGAAGTACTTTTGAAAAGGGCATAGATCTGAAATCATGAAAATATCCAAATTCTACAGCCCACTTTGTACTAAAGCGACGACCATAAAGCATACCGAATCTAATACTTTCGCCTCCGGAAACACCTTCTGGAATATACATTAATCGATAACCTTTCCATGCTACACCAAAAGGGTTTTTAAGATTAATTCGCTTATCACCTTTGAATTTATAGTAAGTGGCATCGAAACTAGAATTAGGAGCTAAATTGTATGAAATATTAATTACGTCCCATTTACGGTCTCTTTTATATAATACCCGATTTAAATCAATACCACTCCCAGAGAATGGTATCCCTGCTCTTAATCCCAGGTCTGTATATCTTCCCAATCCATGCCGCCACCAAATAACAGGAATCAAATTTTCAGCAGCAAAAGTAAACCCCATATTTGTTTCCCCTTTTTTCGGCATTTGAGGGAAAACCGGTGGGTGCGAAGCGCAGCTAGCACAAAATAAAATAATTGCCAGGTAAAGAAGGGATAGATTCCTTTTCAACATATCAACAGGGAAAATACAGATTTCTCTGTAGAGAATAAAATGGAAAAGGTAGCTCTTATTTCAAATAAATCATTTTCCGACTGAATGTTGTTGGAGCATGATTATCAACCTGTGTCTGAATCGTAAAAAAGTATATACCTGTAGATTTTCCTTCACCATTCCAGTTATAATTATATGTTCCTGAAGAGATAAATTCACCTTCTAAAAATTTGGCATGAATACGCCCCGTCGCATCAGTTATATATAGTGAAACATAAGCATCCTCCAATAAATCAAAAGTAATTCGGGTTGTACCATTGAAGGGATTCGGATAGTTTTGATAAAGAACGAATAATTCAGGTAATAAATCCGGTTTAAAAGATTCTTTAATCGACTCATTAGATATGCCCAAAGTCGTTGTCTCAGTATAATACCATGGACCTCCATCGGGCAAACGACTAATAGCAAAGGGCAATGAATCTAAAACGATGTATTCAATAGGAGTAAACTCTTCTATAATAGCTTTTTTAAAAGAAAGGACTACGGGGAAGTTAATTTCGTCTTGAAGTATAATTGTGGAGTCCTGATAATAAGGTTCATATCCGAGATTAGTTTGAATTTCCCAAATAATTTTATCTTTCATGAATATTGAGTAATGATCCTCAATATCAGGGTTACCTGCTATTTCCACTTGGATCGTTTTTAAATAAGGGTTCCATATTAATTCATTAAGCCAAAGTGAAGATTCCAACCGTCCAACATTGATAATTGTTTCTTTATCTGCCGGAATAAAATCACCATCTAAAGTAAAACTTATGGAATCATCAAAATTAATGGGACAGGATTGAATAAAAATATCATCCATCATCAAATCAACTGATTGCCAATGATCAGGTACAATTAATTTTATTCTTTGACCATTTTCAATAAAGAATTCTCCTAAGTTCACATATTCTTCATCAGCTAATAAAAAAATTTCTGATGATGCAAGCTGTTCGGGTTTAAAAATTTGCAAAGTTAATTCTTTTTGATATTCCTTTGTAATTCTATATCGAACTATACGAATGGGAGCTGTCATTTCTAATCTTTCCAGAGCCTGTGAGTGCCCTTTTATTAACTGTTTCCAAAGGCTCTGGATTTCAAAAATTGAATTTTCGACTTCGAAAAACCATGATTCGGGCTTTATTAATAAATAATTACGGTAGAGAGTCTCTTTAAGTAATAATTCATCTAAAAGAAAAGAGCTAAGAAAACAATCATTTAGTATTTGAAGGGCAGGTTCAATTGATTTTAAATGTTTAATTGGAAAGTCCTCAAGCCACATTCTTTCAACTGGTTTGTCTATGTTAATCAAACCAAGAATGGATTCATACTCAAGATACTTATCATGTTCTTTTGCTTTGTTTAAAATATGTGATAATACTAAATCCTTTATAGAAAATATTTGTTTAGTATAAGCAGTAGAATCTTCTATAGATAAACAAGTCCCAAAATCCGAAGTAACCGTATCACTAGTAAATATTTTTCCAAATCTATCTTTTAATTTTATTTGGTAAAAATATCGGAGATTTTGTTTACAGTCATCATGCAAATAATAGGATTGTTCTGCTGGCAATTCTGTTAATATTTGAAAGTCATCGCTGCCGGATTCACGGACAAAAATTTGAATATTATTTCCTAGAATTGTATCTGGATAATTCCAGTGAATTAATAATGTACCTTCACCATCATATACAGAAACATCGATGGGGAATAAATGTGTTCTATCAATATAAGGCTCACTTGCTTCTAAAAAACTGAAAACAAGAATAGCTTTAAGCGTGATGAATTTTAGTTTTCGTTTCATTTAAAAATCTCTCAGGCGAGATGCAATTTCGGAGAATTATCAAATGGAGGCAAGTATTTCCTCCAAACTAAATGGAGTTATTTAAGGTAAGTTATTTTTTTGAAATTAGATCTACCATTCATATGCGATTTGACCAGAAAAATTCCAGATGCTTGATGATCTGGGACCCAAATTAATTTTTCTGTCTTTCTAAAAAGTATACCTTCATACAGGGTCACAACCCTTTTACCATTTAATGAATAAATTTGGACTTTTAAATGTGAGCCAGGATCACCATATACCTGAACTGTAATGGCTGGATTAAAAGGATTTGGATAAGCTGTCAACATATGAAATTCAGAAGGTATTATATTCCCATCTTCCACATTTGCTGTTATGTTATATTCTATGGCAGCTGCAGCATCCATAATTCCATATCCATATTCATTATCTGGAATTTCAGAACGGGATGATGTCATCAATACAGCTTCTCTTAACTGCATAGCTGTCCAATCCGGCTGTGCTTGTCGAACCAATGCGACTGCTCCAGCGACTAAAGGGCATGCCAATGATGTACCACTTAAATTAGTATATGCAGATGTACTGTTAGGACTAATACATGAAGTGGAAACACCTCGAGCACAAACTTCCGGTTTTATTCTTCCGTCAAAGGTTGGGCCATGAGAACTGAAGCTGGCAATTTGCCCGTTTTCCCGTACTGCTCCAACTGCAATAACAGAATCCGCATCTGCAGGAGCGATAATATAATTCCAATCATCATTACCTTCATTGCCTGCCGCTGTAACACAGATCAAACCTAGTCCTGCAGCAATATCAATTGCATTTGTGGTTACAGCTGTATTCCCATCCATATCCCCATAAGTATACCAATCTAAATACCCTAAACTTGTAGAAACAATATCTGCACCATTTGCTTCACCCCATTCTAAACCTGCGACATAATTATCTTCTTCAAGTTGAACTTCCTGAGTTACATCTTCCGTTTTGGCTAAAAGAAATTCTGCATCAAATGCTACACCAATTAAATCTCCCGGTGCATTAGCTGCAATTGTTGATAAAACCGCAGTCCCATGGTAGTCTTGATTTTGATCTATCTCAGTAGATGTCTCATTCGCTGTCTCATTATCATCATTGATCACATCCCACTGAGAAATCACATTAATATTTTCCAAAGCAGTATGAGTCAGATTAAATCCTGTATCCATAACTAATATACGAACACCTACCCCAGTATAACCTGCATTATGCAACTCATGGACATTTATTTGTTCAATCTGTGATTGGGCGTATCCATAATCTAACTCACGAAAATTATTATTTATCTGTTTGGAATGTTCATAACTTAGCTTCTTGTATCCAATCACTGGCTCAATTTTTTTTACAAATGGCATTGCTATAATTTTTTTAAAATCAGTTTTTTCGCATAAGACGGATATAGCATTAAGCCATCTACTCTCATTTTCAATTTTGAGTCCTAGTCTTAAAATTTCTTCTTTATAGGCAGATGTTAGATTTAAATCGTACCAGAGATTCATCGATTGAACTCCACTAATAGCCCTACGATGAAATGATTTTGCAGATATTTGAGTCATTTCAGATTCGGACTTATCCTTGAAGTATATCCAAATACGATAAACATCTCCACGGACTCCTAATCCAATTTTATCATAGTCTACTTTTTCTGAAAAAACTAAAGTTATTGATAAACAAAAGAGTAATATTTTCATTTATTGAATACCAAGTATTTTATTGACCAATAATAAGATATCAACAATATCAATTTGATTATCATTATTTAAATCACAAAAGGTTAGTTGATATGCTGTGGCATTCATATTATTTAAAATTAAATCTGCTACACCAAATACGTCAAAAATATCTACAGAATTATCTGCATTAAAGTCACCAAATTTGTAACTAGAAATTCCTAAAACACGGAAATTATCAATCGTAAATCCGTCCCCTTCTACATAATTATCACTGGTTTGTATAAATCGAAAACCAAATATTCTGGCATTACCTAATTGATTTAAATCTATACTCTCTGTGACCCAATCTTCTTGAGTACCATCATAGCCAGGTTCTCCTTCTGGCTGTGCTGACTGCCCACTCCCAAATTCAGTAAAGATGCCTTCCAGACTTACCCAGCCTTCCCCTTCAATGTCAGCTTGAAATTGAACAAAATCCCAATTGGATTCTATCTCCCATTTCGCAGTGTATTCTACAATTGCTAATGGGAAAAAATTTAAATCTAAATCCGTTTCAAATTCAGCAACAGACTCCTGAGCTTCATCATAATCGCCGTTAGGGCTATCTGATAGTGCATAATTTCCATCAAGTGCATCACCAGTTAGACCCCAATCGCCAGTAACGTACCAATTATTAATACCATTTTCAAAACCATCAAAAAAAATGGTTTCTAAATCACCTATCATGAATGAGATTGTATCTATCCTGCTAAAACTCGATTCACTAATAATGGAAAGAATCAAGCCTATATCAGAGCCGTTTTGAATGCCATCATCAATAGAGAATTCAGTAAAGAACTGCACTGTATTCCGGGCATTCAGGTTATTAAAGGTGAAAGAAGAATCACTAATAATAGTCATGTTATTGAATGGCAAGAGTTCAATTTGGAATTCTTCAGATAAATCTGTTAGTCCACGGTTTTGAATTAAAATTTCAATACCTATTTGATCACCGGGATTTAATACATCTGCAGTTAATTCATATTCATACATAATCAAATCAGGTCCAGCAACAAGAGCAAAAGTTTTATTCGCGTGTAATTGTTCTTCACATAATGGAAGAACATCACTTTCTGAAGGCCAAAATCCTTGAGATTGTGAACCTACTTCAGGAGTAAAAGCAACTATTTCTTGATCACCGTATGACCAATCAACAGCATCGCCATTTACTGTATATCCAATGGTTTCATAACCAGTTCCAGATTGATAACCATTAAACCTAGACATTTCTTCTCCAATCTCCCTGTGAGTGGATAGATCAGGTTCATCGGGTAATGAAGCATCACCAAAAGCATGTATATATACATTAGAAAAAGTGTGATAATGAAGTACATTCATGAACTCTCTATCATCCATAAAATCCCTTACGGCTTGTGTCTCCGGTTCAGAAAAGGCAGAAGTCCCTCGATATGTTGCAGAACAAGGATTTGGTGAAGAACCTGTATCATTTGATCCCCATCCATAACCATAATTTCTGTTCAAGTCTACCCCTCGTTCAGTATAATCGCCGCAGTTCGTATCTTGCCGGTTTTTTCGATGCATTCCACCGCCATCAGGTTGAATGGATTCATTAAACACATACCCATCTGGATTCACTACCGGAATGAACCACAACTCCCTCTCATTGACAAGGTAAGTTAATTCCTGATCATTTCCATATTCTTCAGCCAATGATTGAACAAAATAAAATAAATTCATCATGCCTAATGGCTCACGGGAATGTGTTAAAGATGTATATAAAACTTCAGGCTCATTTTCATCTTCATTTGGATTATCTGAAACTTTAAATGCCCAAATATCCCTGCCTTCTACCGACTCACCAATAATTAATCTTGGTGATATAATTCCTGGATATGCTTCTTGTAGTTCATCAAATCTATCATTTAATTCACCCCAAGTATAATTCCCCATCATTGATCCTAATGGAAATTCGCGTTGCGACGCAGGTTGATTTCTTTCTAAGTAATATGATGTCAGATCAGGAATTAAAATCTCCGGGTCTAACCCTAAAGACATAAGTTCAATAGTTTGTTCTTCCCTTGCAGTTAGATCAATATAAATTCCTTTTTTACCTGATATATGTTCTAAAGGGATTCCTACTTTAGAGATTAACTCTAATCTTTCGTTTGAAGGGTTGAAAACTCGTATAGACTGATAAATATCTGATGCAATAGAAAATTGAGAAAGAAATAATAATCTAAAAGATAATCTTACTATAATATTCATAAGAACTAAATGTTATTTTTAATCCATTCTGTAGTGATTGATTTTGGACGAGTTATGGGAATACCTAGTGCACGTTCCCAAACCATCTGCGCAATCATACCCATCGATCTTGAAATACTGAAAAGGACTGTATAATAATTGAATTCTTTGAGTCCATAGTATTGCAATAATGCCCCTGAAGCAGCATCCACATTTGGCCATGGGTTTTTTGCTTTACCATGAGATTGAAGAACATCAGGGACTACTTCAAATAAACGATCAACGATTGAGAAAACCTCATCATCCTTAATATGTTTTTGACCAAAATTGATGAATGCTGTGAATCTTGGATCAGGACAACGCAGAACAGCATGACCATAGCCAGGAATGACTCGCCCCTTATTTAATCGGTTCCAACAATACTCTTTTAATTCTTCAATAGAAGGCACACCATTGAATTCATCTCGTATTCCTAATACAAATTTTAGACATTCCTGATTCGCCAACCCATGAAGTGGACCTGCCAATCCATTTAGACCTGCACAGACTGAGTAATAAGGATCAGAAAGCGCTGATGCAACTGTATGGGCTGCGAAGGCACTTACATTCCCACCTTCATGGTCGCAGTGTAACATGAAGTATAGTTGCATTAGTTTGTGGAAGTTACCTGACTCATCAGGTAGTCCAATCATATGAACAAAATTCCCTGCCCAGTCTAAATTAATATCTGGTTGTATTCGGTCACCCTTCTTAAATCTCATTCTATAAATACCTGCACCCAAGTTTGGGAGTTTTGCCAAAAGACGAATTCCATCATCAAGAATCGCTTCCCAAAATTCAGACTTTCCCATACCATTATCATATCGTTCGCGAAAAACACTTTGGCCCTGCATAGCTAAAATTCCCGTGTTAAACATTGTCATTGGATGAGAATCATCTGGCATGGCATCCAATACATCCCAAACATAACCGGGAACATCTAGGTGCTTTGAAAATTCATTTTTTAAATCAGCTAATTCTTCATCACTAGGCAATTCACCTGCTATTAATAAATAGAAAACTTCTTCTGGGGAAATATGAGTTATATCGAGCAATGGAGTTCCACGTATGATAAGACCCTTGTCTGCAGAAACAGAAGATGTATCACATACAAAAGCTTTAATCCCCCTCAAACCAGAATAAGCCTGAGCCACAGTCACATCACTGATTTTTTCATTCCCCTTTTCAGTAATTAATTCATTAATATTATTCTGCACCTGTGGAATTTGTTGTCGTAATCTTTCTTTAAGTAAACTCATATGTTTATACCTCAAATAAATATTGATTAGAATTTAATCATTCCATATTATCCAAAAAATGAATCACATCATCAAAAGACTCAGCAACCGCGTCGGCTTCCTTTACAACAGAGTCTCTTTTAATATTCTCTATATATGCTAAGAATGAAACTTGAGAACCTAATTTTTTCATTTCAGCATCTGTATTACCATCTCCTACTACTACAAGTGGCATAGATAGTTTCATTTGTTTTACCTGCTCTAATTTCCCATTTGAACGAGAAAATGGGATGGAACGATCTACTCCTAAAATATTTCCTGACTCGTCAAATAAAAATTCATTAGCAAATATATGATCTTCAAGAATATTGAATGGCTTTAATGCTTGAGTAATAATTTGTTTAAAACCACCGGAAAATATAAAAATTTGATTTGCATTTTTTTTCATCCAAGCACTGTATTTTATGAAACTTGATGAAATATAATTTTGAATGATAGAGCAAACTCTATCAACATCACTCTGATGAATATTCAGCAAAGAAAAACGTTTATTTAAGGAATCCTGGAAGGTAATCTCTCCAGCCATTCCTGCTTTCGTTAAAGAAATAACTTTTTTTAATTTTTTTTCTTTTTCAGGATCATCCATTAAGGATATCTCGGCTAGGAGATCAAGAGATTCAATAGAGACAATCGTACTGTCAAAATCTAAAATCAGTACCCAGGGAAGCGAACTCATCTTAAATCAAAATAACTTTCTGGCAGATTCTAAATCCTCAATAAAATCTATTTCGAGACAAGGAAATTTGGAAATATTTTCATAATGTACATCGATCTTATCGAGTAAAGGCTGAATCCCCGCTTCGAAATAATCATTCACACCTCCGGCGTCAATCAAGTTTTGTAAAGATTTACAGAAATATTTATTAAACGATTTTGAAAATTTTGCTACCCCAATAAATTCGCCTAAACAATGGGTTTCGATTAAATCCTTTCCTATTGCAACAATCTTATTTTCACCACCATCAATAACCTTTACTTCCTCCCTCCCGCAAGATTTAGCATCCACCGCCAGTGCTGTTTCATATTTGGAGTTTACGGTCTGCTCAAGTAATTCTTTGGGATAAACCACATCCGCATTCATCAGAACGTGTGCTTCTGATCTTAAAATATCCCGTCCAAGATAGACAGAATAAGCTGTGTTGGTTTCAAAATAATGATGGTTCGTTAAAAAATTGAATTTCATTTTTGGGAAACTTGATATCACGTGTTCTGTAAGCATTTCTCGATGGTATCCTACAACCATTGTAACATCCTTAATTCCCAAACTACTCAATGCTTCTAATTGATAATGAATTATCGGCTTTCCTCCAACATCGAGAAGACATTTAGGAATATTATATGTATAAGGATAAAGCCGACGGGATACACCAGCAGCTAATATATATGCTTTCATATTAGGCCAAAATTATGGGTATCAACATGCTGCACCAATTGGAATTCCTATCTCATTTAAATATTGAATTAAGCGATTTGTTGCATTACCATCGGATGAACCAAGAAATTTATCTTTGGCAAAACTCCTTTCTTTTTCCAAACGTTCAGGATCCCTTAAAGATTCTTGGCATATTTGCCATAAATTTTCTGGTTTATCACAAATTTCAGTAAAATTAATCTGAGACATTCTAGAAGTATCTAATCTTTTTTCTAATAATTTAGGAAATAATTTATACTTTAAGCGGAGTGAGTAATAATCAGTTTGAATAATAGGACGATTGAGATGCAAAAATTCAAATAATGTAGATGAATAATCTGAAATGAGTACATCTGCCTCTTCAAATAATGGCAAAATAGAATATTGTTCAAATGGAACTATTTGGATATTGGGCAAAGAATTAATGGTCTGGGCTAATTGTTCTCTTATTCGAGCATAATAATTGTGAGTCCAATAAAAGTGATGCAGTTTTATTTTTATATTTACATTTTTGTAATCCGATAAAAATGGAATTGTTTTCTGCAGTGATGATGGGAAAAATGTAGGTGCATAGAGTAAGGTATCGTAATCATTGGATTTATGATGATCAAGTTTCAATAGATCAAGTTTTGTAAAACCTGTTGCTACGGCTTCAAATCCTTTTTCAGATAATTCCGATGCCCTTTCTTTAGATTCCACACAAATCAAATCCATTTCCTTCGATAAATCTGTGTAATAGGATTGCTTTAAACCTATACCATGGTAAACCATGATGCAAAAAGAACTTTTATTTCTTATTGCAGAAAGAGACGATTTATTGCCAAAAAATATAAGGTCAAAGTTCATCTCCTTTAAAATTCGACGCCGCTGAGGTTCAAAATTTGCATCAATGCCTTCTAAGGATAAACGATTACATTCTTGTTTAAATATTTTTTTTTCAAGTTTTGAAACTGATTCATTTAATGATAAAAAAATTTCATGTTTACCCTGTTGAATAAACCATCTAACGATTGGTTCAAATTGTGGTAAATAATATAAATAGTCGTGTTCAAATAGAATTTTCATTCCGTTACTATTTTTCTAATTTTTCTTTTTTTTAGCCAGTTGGGAGATTTTTGCCTCATATCTACCAATTCATTTTTTTCAAGTATAGTTTGAATAGTTTCAATTATACGGTATGAAGATTTACCATCTTCATAGGGATGTAAATCATCCAAATATTCTTTTCGATTCATTTTAAACTCATCAGGGTCATTCAAAGAACGTGTAATTGCTCCTAGAAGATCTTCTGGCGAGTAAATATTTATTCCTTTATCTAATCGCGTTGTTGCATTAAAGGTTATGATTGGTCGGTCAAAAATTAAAAATTCATAAACTACTGATGATGTATCACTAATTAGAATATCTGCTGCTGGCATCCAGGGTAAAATATCATGTCCTTCAATGATTGTAGTATGATTGCGTAGCGCTGAAAAAAGTTCAACAGTCTCCCATTTTTCTAAATCATGAAATTTGATTACCCATTGCCAATTAACGTTTATTTGCTGAAGAGCAGATAGCATTGCAGGTGCTGAAGTATATTTAGGTGAAAATGTTGGTGCATATAAAATAACCGGTTTCTCTGAATCTAATCCTAGCTTTGTTTTTGCTTTTTCAATTGGTATAGAATTGTCCACAGTATCCAATTTAGGCCAACCAGTTTCCTTTACTAAAAATGATTGATGTTTCTTTTGAAGCATTTTGAATTTATCAGTCATCACAGGCCCGGCTGTACAATATAGATCAAAAAACCCAGTTATATCATAATGTCCTTTTTTTTCTTCACCCAGGCCATGGAATATTTGCACCTTCAATCCGGGCCAAAAATCAGGAACCACATTACCAGGAACTATCACAGCATCAGGATTATAGTTTCTTACTTCATTTGAAGATGAAAGAATATTTCCAGTAAGATTTGCTGTAGAGGCGGAGCCTGCTTTATACCAAGCTATGTCTACATTTATATTATTGCAGGCAATTTGGAGTGGTTTTAAAATTGCAATAGAATATAGTTTTGTTATGAAAAAAAGAAATTTCAATGCTTACCGTTGTTGAAGTCTGCCAAGGATTACATCTCTGACTCGTTCAGATGCTTTCCCATCTAATTTATACAACATTTTATGTTGGTATTCTTTCATAGTATCCATTTTTTTATGATTTTTATTTATAGCTGTGGTTAATATATCTGGTAAATCTTTTGGCCTATGCATCTCAACACAAAAATCAGCTAAATCATTATTCATTTCCTTGCTCAATCTTTTACGGAATAATCTATAGCGAAATAATTTATGTGATAATTTGAGTTTGTAAAAACGATTCACGATGACTGGTTTATTTAATGCTATCATTTCAAAAATGGTGCTGGAAGCTTCTGTTAACAATAAATCAGAAATTTTATAATAAGGTGTAATATTATATTCATTTGGGCCTAACAATTTGATATGGTCAAATTTTTCAGCCAATTTATATATCAATTCCCGCTGAGGTTTTAAGTTGTATTGGGAGAATTCATCCAAAAAATAAGTCCACATGTGTGGTTTTAAAATCACATTATAATCTTGTGTATAATCACCAAATCTCATTCCGAATCGTTCGATTGAACTGGGATAAAATGTAGGGGCGAATAAAATGGTTTTTTTCGAAGAATCTAATCCTAATGATTTTTTCAAAGCTTGAAATTTATTATCGGTTCTTTGAAATAGCGGATCAAGTTTCGTAAAACCAGTTAAAGCTAAATCCGTTTTTATACCCTTTTGACGAAGCTGTTCTATTCGGTATTCACCTTCTACAAAACGAATATCCAGACGTTTTTTATTATCTTTCCAATAAGACGGCTTTACTCCAATCCCATGATAAATCATACCTACTAAAGTAGAATCAGGTACAAATTTACTTATCTCATAACGTGACCAACCGCAAATAAAGATATCAGGCGAAAGTGCTTTTATTTTTAATGCTCGAGTTTCTTCCGAATCTGCAAGAATTAATTCACCGGGTTTATTTTTTAAAATCGAGACGCATAATTCTAATTCTTGGGGTTTATTATGCGATGCGGTTGAAAAATATAGTTTGAACCTTTCGTCCTTACAAAGTAAATCAATTACAGGATCAAACTGTGGTAAATGATAAAGATGAAAACTATCAAAAACGATTTTATATGGATTGGCCACGCTTAATCAATTACCATATTTTCATATAATTGTTGATATAATCCACCTTCCCTAAGCAAGGATTCATGTGTCCCTTCCTCTATAACTTGTCCTTCATTTAAAACAATAATTTTATCCGCACGTTTGATAGTAGATAAACGATGAGCTATAACTAATGTCGTTCTCTCCTTCATTAAATTTTCTAGGGCTGCCTGAACTTTTCTTTCTGATTCAGTATCTAGAGATGATGTTGCCTCATCTAATATTAGGATTGGCGGATTTCTTAATATGGCTCTTGCTATCGCCAATCTTTGTCGCTGCCCACCAGATAATCTAATGCCTTTTTCTCCAATCACTGTTTTAAAACCATCAGGTTGTTCACAAATAAAGTCATATGCATTGGCTGCTTTGGCAGCTGCCACCAATTCTTGTTCTGAAACATTTTCTAATCCATAAGAAATATTGAATGCAATAGTTTGGTCAAATAAAATTGTTTCCTGGGTGACAATACCCATTTTATTTCTTAGCGAATTCAAGGTAACACTTCGAATATCATTACCATCAATCTCAATTGAGCCGGACTGGATATCATAGAATCGTGGAATTAAATCTGCGATAGTAGACTTTCCAGCCCCACTGGGCCCAACGAGAGCAACAATCTTTCCCTTAGGAATAGTAAAAGAAACATCACAAAGAACTTTATCACCAGAATCGTAATAAAACCCTATTTTATTAAGTTCAATTTGTGAATCAAAATTTTCTAACTTGATTGCATTTTCTTTATTTGAGATATCCGGTTGGGTATCTAAAATATTAAAAACTCGCTCTGCTGAAGCAATACCCTTTTGGAGATTCACACCTACATTAGATAGAAGTCTAACAGGCCCTAAAACACTGAACATTATCAATATAAATCGAATAAAATCTTCCGAACTCATTGTACCATTTACTAAAACATCCATTCCACCAATCCATAAAAGTGAAACACCGATAATAGAACCAATAGTTTCAGTAATGGGGGTAGTAGTTAATCTCAGTCTTGCCTGTCGAAATATCAAATGATAATATCGATCCTGTTCCTTTTTGAATCTGTTTCTTTCAAAATCTTCAGTGCCAAATGCTTTCACAACACGGATTGAATTAAGAATTTCTGTTATAATGCCCATGATACCTGCAATTTGCTGGGCTGTCCTTTTTGCTTTCCTTCGAATACTTCTGCCTATCCAAAAAATGATAGACGTAGTTAATGGTACAATTATAAGAGCAATCGTAGCTAATTTTATATTTATGATGAACAGGATTATAATGAACACCAAAATATTAATGGGCTCCACGAATACTCTATGAAAACTTGTCCCAAGCGCTACCCGCATGTTAGAGACATCTGTTACCACAATTGATGTGAGTTCTCCGCTCCGTGCTTTATCAAAAAAAGATAAAGATAAATTATGGAAGTGATAATAAAGCTTATTTCTTATTTTAGTGATAAGATTGAACTGAATATAAGTAAGACAAATATTTTTCAAGTATAGAAATACATTTTTTATTAAGAAAACAATTAAAATAGTAAAACACAAAACCTTTAAAGTCTCTCTAGGAGATTCTCTTAAAATGATTTCATTTGTCCAATATTTCAATTGATCATTTAAACTGGAAATATTTACTTTTAAAGTTTCGTGATCACTAATCAATTGATCGAAATCAGTTAAAATATTATTTATTAGAGATGCAGTTAGCCATATGGATAAGCTATTAAAAATAACATAGATCAAAGCAGCAATAGTTGAAACTAGCAGCAGGAGCCAATATGGCAAAATGAGTTTTCCCAAACGGGAATAAATATTTTGAGTCATCATCTGAAGTTAACCTGAGTAAACCATTTTTTGGTGCGGAATTTCTGCTTCCATAAATCTATCTCCTACTTGGGAAAATCCTAGCTTACCATAAAATTCAATTACAGATTCCTGAGCATTCAAATAAATTATTTTCTCATTTTTCAATATTTCTAGAGTAAATAAAACCAATGACTTACCTACCCCAAGGTTCCGATATTCATTTAAAACAGCAAACCTCTCTAACTTAATACCAAGATCTGTTTTACGCCATCTAGCAGTTCCGACAGGCCTTTCTTTAAATATTGCCAAAATATGAGTTGCATCAATTTGACTATCATCTTCTTCTATTTCAATGGGTATGTTTTGTCCTAAAACAAAAACCTGCCTTCTAATGAAGAGACAGGTTTGATGATCTTTTTCAGATTCAACAATTATAATCTTGATATCCACATATAAAATTTCGCTTTTTCTCTGCATCTATTCACGAAAAAAGATTATATCTTAATTTTGTTAAATTGAACCATGATTTATGCAGGTATCTATATCCATATCCCTTTTTGCGCCATAAAATGTATGTATTGTGATTTCTACTCCATAGCAGATGGTGAAGACAATATTCCTCAATTTGTTGATGCAGTTTCTTGGGAAATTAAAAACTGTTTAATAGATGTATCTGATTGGGAATTTGATACAATCTTTATAGGTGGCGGGACACCAAGTCTATTAAAAACAAGTCATATAGAAAATATCCTATCCTGTTTAAATAAAAAATTTGACCTTTCAAATGTAAAAGAATTCACAATAGAAGCAAATCCGGGAGAAATAACAAAAGACAAGTTAAAGGACTTCCGACAAATGGGAATCAATCGGTTATCCATTGGTGTACAATCGTTGGAGCCAGACTTATTGAAATTTTTAACACGAATACATTCAGTAGACCAAATATTTGAGACATATGAATTTGCTAGATCTGCAGGATTCAATAATGTCAATTGTGACTTAATTTATTCCATCCCTGGTCAAACTTGGGATATTTGGCAACGAGATCTTAATCAAATCATTGAATTAGAACCGAACCATATTTCTGCTTACACACTTACTTTAGAAAAAGGAACAGATCTTTTCAAATTAGTAAAAAATAAAAAAGTTACCATGCCAAAAGATGGGCAAACAGGCGATTGGATTTTACAAACACATGACATTTTAAAAAATGCAGGGTATCCCGCATATGAAATTTCCAATTTTTCAAAACCGGAATTTAAATGTATGCATAATCTTCATTATTGGCGCATTCAACCCTACTTAGCGTTTGGTCCTTCAGCTCACGGATTTGATGGACAAAATCGATGGAACAATTCAAGATCATTAGATAATTATTTCAAACAAATTGAATCTGAAAAATCTCCAATCTCTATGATAGAAATATTAAGTGAAAAAGATAAATTAAATGAAATGATCGGTTTTGGACTTCGTTTGAAAGAAGGGATTAATTATTCAAAAATTCCGGAGATTTTTTTAGATACTTTTAATCAAAATTTAGAAATTGCTCAACAAAAATGGAGTGGTTGTTTTATCTTAAAAGAAAAATCAATTTCACTAACTACCAAAGGCATGGCGTACTGTGATGGGATTGGAGTGGATCTAATGATGGATTAGGGATTTTTAGGCAGAAGATTGTGTATTTGAGTTCTATCTAACTCCCCAACACCTAATCACTTTTAAACTTAGAAACACTAGTATGTGAAGTGTTTTATCTTCTCTCCTTCATCACCAATTCGCATCATCGCTTCAATACCCATTTCTAAATGAAGGTCCACGTATTGATGAGTGACTTCTTTATCCGATTCTTCTGTCTTTACCCCTTCCGGTGTCATGGGTGTATCAGAAACTAATAATAAAGCACCTCTGTTAATGCCATTGGCAAACCCTGTAATGAAAACAGTGGCAGTCTCCATATCAATTCCAATTGCACGCACTTTTCGAAGATATGCTTTGAATTCATTATCATGTTCCCACACACGACGATTAGTTGTATATATCACACCGGTACGATATTCCATTTCATGTTCAAATAATACTTGGGACACATGTTTGTGAAGTTTAAATGAAGGCATCGCGGGCACTTCTTTGGGAAAATAATCATCACTTGTACCCTCTCCACGGATGGCTGCAATGGGTAAAATAAAATGACCCAACTCTGTAGATTGTTTTAACCCTCCACATTTCCCAAGGAATAAAACACCCTTTGGAGAGATACTAGATATTAAATCCATAATTGTGGCTGCATTGGCACTGCCCATTCCATAATTGATAATAGATAACCCCTCGTTATTCGTGGCTGATGTCATAGCACCACTTTTGCCTTTCACATACACATCAAATTTTTCCGCAAACTTGTCTACGTAGTTTTGAAAATTGGTAATGAGAATCCAATCACCAAAATCATCTGGATCTGTGCCCGTATAACGGCGGAGCCAATTTCTTGTGATTTTTTCTTTATTCATCATTTATCTAAGATTAACGAAACAGGGCAATGGTCGGAACCAAAAATATCAGAATGAATATCCGCATCAATACAAAATTTTACCATATCTTCATTCACAAAAAAGTAATCAATCCGCCAACCTACGTTTCGTTCTCTTGCACCAAAACGGTACGTCCACCAAGAATATCGTTCTCCTTCTTCATGAAATAATCGAAATGTATCTACCCACCCTTCTTCTACATATCGGTCTAATTTTTCACGTTCGATGGGCATAAAACCAGATGTATTTATATTATCTTTTGGCCTGGCCAAATCTATGGGCTGGTGAGCTGTATTCCAATCCCCTGCAACAATAACATTATTTCCAGATTCAACCTGCTCATTGATTATTGGAAGTAAATCATCATAAAAATCTAATTTATATTTCAGACGTATATCATCTTTTTGCCCATTTGGGAAATAAATATTATAGATGAGAAAATTCTCATGCTCTGTCAATAGAACACGGCCTTCATCGTCATATTTTTGGATTCCCAATCCTTCTTGAACATAGAGCGGTTCTTCTCTACAGAAGGTTGCGACACCACTGTAACCTCTGCGTACACCAGAATGCCAATATGCATAATACCCATGGTCTTCTAAAATCTCCTTTGATAACTGATCAACATGTGCCTTTGTTTCTTGAATACATAAGATATCAGGCTGTTCATGATCTAAATAATCTAAAAACCCTTTTTTTACCGCTGCCCTAATGCCATTTACATTCCAAGAGATAAGTTTCATGATTTTTTCCTAAAATTTAGTGATGAGTTTAATCCCACTTTTGATAGATCGCCAAATAGGGTAAATATGACTTAAATTTAGGTGAGTAGAATAGAATGTTTTAATTTCATGCACCAATTTTCTGGAAAAAATGTCTCAAAAACGTAAAGGAATTTCTAAACCTCGGCATAAGCCATTTTTCCAAGAATACAACTTCGAAATTACTGTTTTATTGTTAATTAGTCTGGGCATTTTTCTATTAGTAGAGGAAATGGAGATTAAACATTATATCTATGTAATTATTAGAAGTATTTTATTCTCAATTGGAGATTTCATAAAAACTCTCCGAGACGGAACAATTTTTTTAATTGATAAGTTTGAAGTTTCGGATATAGTGGGCATTTCACTAATTATTTTTGCTCTCTTTCTTATTGCCAATCGCTGGCGGGAAAGAATGATTGAACGTTACTCTATTTTAAAAAAATGTCCTAAATGTTCCAGCGAATTAAAAAGGATCCGTAGGGAATTAAAACATAAAATAACCGGCTTTATTTATTTTGTTAATGTGAAAAATTATCACTGTAAAGAATGTGATTATAATGGCATAAAAATGATGAAAAATTAAAAAGGGAAAAAAATGGAATTAAAAAAACAGATTATTCAGGATATTCAGTCAAATCCAATCATACTTTATTTAAAAGGGACTAAAGAAATGCCAGTTTGTGGATTCTCAAATCAAGTAGTGCAAATATTAAACCATTATGGAGTAGAGTACAAAGATATTAATGTATTGGAAGACCCCATGATTCGGATAAAATTAAGTGAACATTCCAACTGGCCAACCATTCCCCAATTATTTGTGAATGGTGAACTAGTTGGTGGAGCAGATATTGCAATGGAGTTACATCAAAACGGTCAACTATTAGATATCCTTGATAAGGTAAATTCTAACGGGTAAATCAAATAAAAAAGATTGGTGTAGCTTATCTACTTTAAATAAATTTTTCCCCAATTTTATTAATGAATCATCACTTTTTGGCCCGTTCGTCTAGTGGTTAGGACTCCAGGTTTTCATCCTGGCAACAGGAGTTCGATTCTCCTACGGGCTACAACTGAAACCCCGCAATTGCGGGGTTTTTTTAATCCAATCTAATTTGGCTCATGTATATTGAACTGCACCCAACTTTAGTACATTTTCCAATTGCTTTTATCACATTAGCATATTTTTTCCAATGGGTTATTGTAATAAAACCAGGTTGGGTTCCAAAACATTTAAATTTATGGGTTTTAATCCCTGCTGCTCTATCCACTCTTCCTGCTGTTTTATCCGGTGAAAACGCCAAAGAATCTCTTAGTGACATTTGTCAGGAAGCACATGAAACATTAAAAAATCATGAGCTCTTTGCTAATATAACTACATGGGGAATTATTCTTTTAACCTTGGTATGGGTTTATATAACAATTAAAGGGAAAGCTGATGCCAAAGTTCAGCAACTTCTAACAGCATTTTTAACACTAGTATTTATAAGTGCTTGCATTACAGGCTACTTAGGTGGAGAATTAGTTCATAAATGGAATGTGAATTAATTTTTAATTTTTAAACCAATAATTTAATTTGAAATATATAGCATTTGCATTTTCTGATGCCCACACTTTATCTATAGAAGAATAATATCGATTATCATTTAGATTATATACTAAAAAAATTGTACTTCCAGAACGATATTCCCAGCGTAAAACAAAAGTGCCCACCGTATTCTTCAAAATAAAATCAGGATTATTAGAATCATCTAGATAGTCATAGGATTCAAGGTCCATAGTCTCCGGTGCTAAAAGTCGATAGTAATTTTCATATTTCATTTCTGCAAGAAATGGTTGTACAAAACATTGAAGACTAAGGTTTGGTGAAAAAGTCCAATTAAGGCGCAAAGTAACGTCCCTTTTCATGAGTATAGAGTTGGCATAAATCCTGGCAGTATCATCCAAAGTCTCCACAATATCAACCCATTGCATATATGTAGGAATACGGTCTTGCTTTGCTTTTATTTCAATATTTAGAGGCTCAATTGGCTTTATAACTACACCTAAATTTATTCCATGACCCCGTCCTCTATTTTTACCGTACCCAACTCCAATATTTGCTTCAAAAACCACTTTTTTTCGGCGGTCAGAGCTGATAACTGGACCTGCAAATCCCAAAAGTTCTGTTTTGTAAGCCCATGCATTATCAACCCTGAAAATATCATTATCATTGTAAGCAGGTAAAAATACTTTACTAAAAAATCCAACTCTCCAATAATTACTGAATAAATTTTCTTGTACAATATCTAATCCTTTTTGCAGTACCAAACCATCCCCCCGCCATTCCTGCTTGTATTTAAACTCTATTTTATTATTTATGAAGTTTCCCCAAGGTTCCTGCTTTCTTAACTCAACTTTACCACCAA
>MDTE01138060.1_pt1 | contig 35168 bp, 23 predicted proteins | sample 811231 | NCBI WGS metagenome assembly MDTE01 (sample SAMN05326651, study PRJNA326480) | marine metagenome | isolation source: seawater | place: Indian Ocean: Red Sea | collected 2010
CTGGGTCTCGGCGAAGCGCGTCAGGCACATGGCGGTGTTCTGGCCTACGGGGGGGACGCGGTCGATGGTGCGACCGATGTGATTGTGGCAGTCGAGATAGGGACGCATTTAGATCTCCGTGAGGTCGATGGCGCGGCGCGCATCGTTGGCCATGCGCGCCGCTTCGATGATCGCGAGATTGTGAAAGGCCATTGCGCCGCTGATGGGCGGTGGAGTGCCTGCGGCGAGGGCGGCGAAGGTGGTGGTGAGGTACTCGGCATGACCGGTGCGGTTGCGTGGAGTGACCTCCAATTCGATGGTGGACCACTCGTTGGTTGCACGCATAAAGCGGTGTAATTCCTGGCCCCGGCCGACCATGCGCAGGCAGTCGCCTCTGGTATGGACTTCGCAGAGGCCGCCCAGTTCGCCGGCGCCGGCACCGACCATGCCCCACGAGGTCGAGACCGTCGAAAGAGCGCCGTTTTCGTGCTCGAGCAGTAAAAGTGCCACATCGTCGACATCGATGTCGAAGAAGCGGGTTTGTACCCTTGCTTCGACATAGCGGACCGGTGAGCACATCAAGGCTTCTAGTGAGTAGATTTCGTGGTAGGACGTATCGCCGATACAGCCACCGCCTGCTGCTTTGGAGGCCCGCCAGATCCTGGCCGGGCTGGAGCGGTGATGATTTTCGCTCATGGGAAAGAGCGACTTGGCTCGACCTACCTGAGGACTGGGCAATTCGCCTTCGCGCAGCAACTCGCAGGCGCGGAGGGCACCGGGGGTGAAGACGGCGTTGTGGACAACCGTATAGGCGACGTCGTGGCGGGCGACGGCATCGAGCACGGCCGAGGCTTCTTCCAGAGAAGTGGCCATCGGTTTTTCGCTGATGATGTCCAGGCCCGCCTCGGCCGCGGCGATTACCTGCTCGGCGTGCAGGTGGTGAGGCGTGGCGATGACGACGGCGTCGAGAGGAGCTTGGGCCAGCATTTCGCGGTACTCGCCATAGCGCTGGTCCTCCGGTATCGCAGTAGCGGTGCCGACTGTGGCGCGATTTTCGTCCAGAGGGTCGGAAAGAGCGGTGATTTGTACGGTGTCGAGTTCGAGCAGCGTTGGCAGGTGTTGCTGCTGGACGATACCACCGCAGCCGATGAGGCCGAGTCGTATGGGGGTTGGCATGAATCCTCTCTGCGTCTTTGTCGAATGCTTGAACTCGTCGTGTCGACCGATCCTTTAAATCCTTTATCTGCGAGGCGTCGGATCACTTAATCGCGCGAAAAGTCGCGTGCGATTAAGGGCGTGTCGACAACCTTAGAGGGCTTGCATTTCTCCCTTGAGCGAGCGCTCCTGCAGATCGTAGAGCGAGACGATCGCATCTTTGTACAGAGGAATGGGAAAGGTGCGGTCCTCGAAGCGCGCTTCGTGCGGGAATTGGCCGCGAACTAGGCGGGCGTGGACTTCGGTCTTATGGGTCATTTCGCCGGCGTAGACGGGAAAAGCGTCTGCTCTGCGGTAGCTGAGAATCAAGGTCCGGCGGGGTTGGTCGGAGGTATTGGCGATCGAAGCGTGTGGGGTCATGGCGTGCATGAAGATCACCGTACCCGCCGCACCCGGCACCGGCACCGCCAGCGACTCATCGACGGCTTCGGTGACTCGGCCCTGAAAGAATCCGTCGGTGTTGTGCGAGAGCAGATCGCCCTTATGCCGACGGGGAATGACCTGCAGGCACCCGTTTTCGACCGTTGCGTCGTCGAGATAGAATAGGATACTCACCGAACCGCGGTTGGTCAGCGGGTAGTAGGAAAGGTCCTGGTGCCACTCGACGGGTGAGCCGACGCCGGCGGGTTTCATATTGATCTTTGAATAGTGGTAGACGAGATCGGGTCCGAGCAGCGATTCGACGGCGTCGAGGAGCTTTTGCGAATCGGAGAACGCGCGGAATGCTGGGTACTGGCCACAGGGTTCATAGAGTCGGCGGACTTGGGTGCCTTCGGGGGATTGATTGGGCTCCATCTCCATGCGCGTAGCATCGTGGTCAGCGAGCGTATTGCCGGCGCTGATCGAATCCATTTCGGCGTGAAAAGTTGTGACTTGCTCGGTGCTGAGAAAATCGGGGACGGCAATATAGCCTTCGGTGTGATAGTGGTCGACCTGTGCGGATGTCAGCATGGGGATCCTCCTTTTACCATTTCTCGATTGCGCCCATCAGCATTTTTTGCTCGTCGGTGCCGGTTGCGCGGATTTGCTGCGCGAATGGACCATCGAAGGGCTCGCGGGATTTCATCCAGGCGGTCTGGTAGCACATCAGGCAAACCCGGCGCTTTTTTTTCGATTGGTTGGCTGCACCACGGTGGTAGAGACAGCCGTCGAAGAGCACCGCCTGACCTGGTTTGGCCAGTACGCGCTGTTCCTCGGGAAAACGAGGGTGGCCCTCGGGGGGGCGAAAAAGCGCGCGGTGGCTGCCGGGAACGATGACGATCGCACCATTGTCATCATTCAACTCATCTAAATAATAACCACAGTTGATCTGTCCGGGCAATGCTCCGTAGGGCGTGCCGTCGGGATCTACGGGCCAGGGCACATCGCGGTGCCAGTTCTGATCCTCCTGACCGGGCTCGGTGATGCGAGCAGTGGCACTATGCAGCTGGACGCAGGTTCCCAGTATAGCTTGCATGCGCGTTAGTACGGGTGGGTTGTCGAGGAGGAAGGCGAAAGATGGGTCTTCCTCGAGAAGCTGGTGGATAAATTGGGTCTCGTGGCGTTTGAAGGAGCGGTCGAGTGCTTTGCGCAGGGTTTTGACCTTTTGCAGGGTGATCGCTCTATCGACGATGAGATAGCCCCACTTGCGGAAAAAGGCCACATCCTTGGCTAGTTCGGGCGTTAGGTCGGGATTGAGATGTTGTGGGTAGGGTGGCTGATTCATGGTCGGTAAGGGACGCGTTGTTTCTGGTGTATTATATGTATTATAATGGAAAGTCAGACTTTAGTACATATCGACTCCGAAGGCTGTTGTCAATGGAGTCGATCAATGGGAACTCCGGCTCGGGTTGGCGGAAGATTCACCTGAAATATGGACCCGGTTCCCTGTTCCAGGCCACGGGTTCGGCTTGGCCCTCGTACCTGGGCACGAACTCGGCGGTCCGGGCCATGGCCTCGTCGTCCCAGCCGGACCATTCCCGCGGCCGGGCGATAGCGGCGCGGAGTCCGTCGGAGAGCAGGTCGAAGTAGGGAAAATACCAGAGGGTAATGACCGTGCGGCGCTGGTCCGATTTGTTGGCATGGGCCGAGTGCAGGAGTCGTGAATCGCCAATGACCAGATCGCCGGCGCAGACCGGAACATTGACTTCTTCTGCAATCGACTGGTAGGCCGGGTGGTCGGGATCGCTCATGCGGCGCAGGTCGTCGGTGTGGGCATTGGGGACGGTGTCGTGCATCTGGTGTCGCTTCAGGTGCGAGCCGCGCAAGAGGCGCAGGCAGCCGTTGTGCGGCGTGGTATCGACGAGGTAGTACATCAGGAAGAGCTGCTGGGGCAGTGGAGTATAGCTGGAGGGATCATTCCAGCCCCACCAATCCTGGTGCCAGAAAAGGGCCGGACTGTGGGGAGGTTTGCTGATCACATAACCGGACATCCAGCGGGGGCGCAGGAAACCCAGGGTCTCGAGGGCGGTTCGCGCGGGCGGATGGGCGACGAGTTCGGCGAATATCGGATGAACGCCGACATCGATCATACTCCCGGTGGAGCGTTGACCGGCACGGACCTCCTCGCCTTCGGCGTCGAGGAACTGGTCGGTTATTTGGCGAAGCCGAGTGAGCAGGTCGGTGTCGAGGACGTTTTCTATCGTGCAGAATCCCTCCTCGATGAGCTGGGTATATCGTTCTTGGGGATTGCTTATTGGCGTGGGCATCGGCGTTTTGTCGTCTTTGAAGGGGCAGCTTGCCAATCTTGGGGTCGCTGCGGTTGCTGGTTTGAAAGTCCTTTATCAGCCAAGGTAGCGTACGAACAGGGGATCGTCCAGATTCGGGTTGGATAGAGAAGGGGCTTTGGTTATAATTCAAAGCTGATCGACTATAATTGCCAACAAGGAAAGGTAGGTTATGAGCCATTTGAATCCTCGTGCGATTTCCATTGATACGCCGATGCCGCCGCCGGCCTGGGCGGTATTGGAATGGGAGTTGATTCGGGCACAGACCCGGGGTTGTACAGCGTTTTTCGACAAGTATTTCGACGAAAGGGGATATCTCGAATGTCTGCCGCGTTGGGGAGGGAATGATGGTCCGGACGACGCGATTGAGAATCTGGTGCATTGGCCGGTGCTCTATGTGCTTGGAGGAGGATCCCATCTCTACGATATGTGTCAATTGGCCTGGGAGGGGCATTTAAAACAGTACACCGAGGCCAAGACGACCGAAGTACCCTTTGCTCGCGACGGAATGTATTACCGCGAATTCCCGGTAATGTTCGACTGGGTCCACAACGGGGAGGGACTGACGACGTTTAATCTGCACGGGCTGATGGATCCCCACGAACGCGAATTCGAAAGCCGGGTGCGGCGCTTTGCTGGTTTCTATATGGGCGACGATCCGCAGGCGCCCAACTACGATCCCGAGCACAAGATCATCAAAAGTCTTTTCAACGGCAGCCGCGGGCCTATGCTGCGCAAGGCCACTGCACTCGACTGGGCCGGCGATCCGCTCGACGAAGTCCAGGAGCGTTTTATTCCGCTGCACGGCGAGCGCAATTTCGAGGAAATGCTGGCTCATTTCAAGGATTATACCGACGTGGTCGGCGATCATCCGCAAAATATGGTGGCGACGGCGCTGGGGATTAATGCCTACGCTCTGACTGGAGAGGATCAATACAAAAGCTGGGTGCTCGACTATGTAGAGGCCTGGCGGCAGCGCACGCTCGACAACGATGGGATCATCCCGACCAATATCGGTCTCGATGGGACGATCGGCGGTGCATGCGACGGCAAGTGGTATGGTGGCTGTTACGGCTGGGGATTTACGGTTGAGGTTCCGCAGACCGGAGCTATGGCCAACCGCAATACGCACGGGTTGGGACTCTCGGGCTTTGGCAATGCACTGCTGATGTCGGGCGACCAGAGCTTTGTCGATATATGGCGGCAGATGATCGACAAGATCAATGCGCAGGGCAAAGAAGTCGATGGCCAGATGATGTATCCGCATATGTACGGGGACGAGGGGTGGTACGGTTATAGCCCCGCCCGCTATGCGCAGGGAGCTCAGGAAGTCTACTATTGGTCGATGGACAAGGCCGACCTAAAGCGCCTGGATGCCGAGGGGGGCTGGCTGGGTTATCTAGAGGGCAATAACAGCGCCTATCCGGAAGCGGCGTTGCAGGCCGATTTCGCGCGGCTGCGCGAGCAGATGGAGAAAGTGTACACGGATCCGACGACGCCGGATACCAGGCTCTCCGACAATCCCAATCCCTTCAATCCGGCGATCCCCGGTGGATTGACCCAGTTGATGATGGGCGGGTTGACGCCGCGGCACGGCTCGCCGCTGCACTGCCGAGTGCGTTATTTCGATCCCCAGGCCGGTCGGGCGGGCATGCCGGAGGGCGTGGGGGCACTGGTTGAGCAACTCGGGGATGAGTCGATGGTGTTGACACTGGTGAATACGGACCCGGTGGAGGGCAAGGAAGTAGTGGTGCAAGGGGGTGCGTACGCAGAGCACCAGTTTACGAGTGTGAAGATGGGTGGGAAGGAAACTACATTGGACGACTCGTCCTTTGCGGTCGAATTGGCGCCTGGGGCGGGTTCGACGCTGGAGATTGGGATGAAGCGGTATGTGAATGGGTTGACCTTCGCATCTCCGTGGGATAGATAAAGAGTGATTGAAGGGCCCCGATTTTGCACGCGTGCGAAATCGGGGCCCGGATTCAGCCGGTTTCCGTACTATCTCGAAGCGATAGTAGCCCTGATACCCCTTGGGGCGTCGTCGAGATAGGCAGTTTTTTTCTCCGTATTCTCCCCAGAGAAACTTCGTCAGGTATTGGTGGTACTGCATTTTTCCCGGTTTGGATTGCCGTCCAGTGCAGAAAGTGCGCGTACTCTCGACCAACTGATGCTCGACGTTTCGCAATCTCTTGTCGCTGGAAAAAGAGTCCAACGATCGAATTGGCGAACCCATTTGCTTCTTAATAGAAAGAGAAATTGAGATGACTAAAGCTGAGCAGAGCCTCGGTGCTGCCGACATCGAATTTTTTCACCGCGAGGGCTATCTGGTCCTGCCGGGCTTTATCGAACCCGATTTCAACGCCCGGCTTATCGCCGAAGTCGATGAGCTGATCGAAGATCGCAAGGCCGATGACCACCGCTTCTTGGTTTCCTATAAGGAGATGGGTTTGCTGACCTCCTATCCTCCGCTGATGGACCGGCTGGAAGCCTTGATGGGGCCGCGCTTCGCCATGCATCACATTCACTCGGCCCGGCACGATCCCGGCAACGGCGGTGTGCATTGGCATCAGGACTACGAGCAATACCCGCAGACCAACCGCTCGCATATCATGGTGCACGTGTTCTACTACTTGAATGGACTCAATGGCGAGATCGGCGATTTATTGATCCTGCCAGGCTCGCAGAATACGGTTATTGCCAACGGGGGCTTGCAACTCTTTGGCACCGAGGATCTGCCGAGTTCACGCTGCGTCGATGATTTGTCGCCCGGCTCGGCGATCATCGTTCATTCGGCGGTTTGGCACGCGCGCCGACCTAAGCCCGGGGGAGAGCAACGGCCGCGTTATTTCATTGATGTGTCCTACTGCCAGCACGGGGTCTTGTGGCCGGCTTACGGCCGGGTTGAAGAAATCAACGAGACGGCGCTGGCGATGGGTCTGGGCCGTGACGGGCGCTATGATTTCGTTTACGACTCGACGCAGTTTTTCGATCGCGGGCCGATTCGCGAAGCCTTTGAAAAAGCAAATGAAGGCAGTCTGGCACCGAAGCTGAAGGATGCGCAATGAGCGCGAAAGAAGGCAAAATCGTCCTGGTGACCGGAGCCACCGGCAAGGTGGGGCAGAATTTCATTCGCCGCTTTATGGCCGATACCGCGTGGCGGGGAGCTAGTATTCGCGCTCTGTGTCACAACCGGATGCTCGAGCCGACAGAGCGGTTAGAAGTGGTTAAGGGTTCGATGGCCGAGCGTGCTGACGTAGCGCGAGCGGTCGATGGCGTATCGCATGTGGTACATCTGGCCACCTGTAAGGAAACGCCTGCTGAGGTCATGGATGTGGCGATCAAGGGGATGTTCTGGTTGCTGGAGGAATGCCGGACCTCGGCATCTTTTGAGCACTTTGTGCTCATCGGCGGCGACGCGGGAATGGGTCACTTCGTCTATCCGCATCCGGTGCCGGTAACGGAGATGCAGACGCACAGTGCTTATGCGGGATGCTATGCGCTGTCCAAGGTCCTGGAAGAAGTAATGCTCGAACAATATTATATCCAGTACGATTTCAACGGTTCTTGCCTGCGGGCGCCGTGGATCATGGAAAAAGACGATTTCAAATACGCCTTATCGTTCGGTGAGGATGTCTTCGGTGGGCCGCGCTGGCGCGATCTGGTCGGCGTGGAAAAAGCCGATGAATACGTTCAAAGCGGAGCGGTACCGGTGATGCTCGACCCGGATGGTCAGCCGGTATTGCGCAATTTCGTCCACGTCGAGGATCTGGCGGAGGCAGTGATGGTCGCGCTCGACTGTCCGGCGGCGCGGCAAGAACTCTTCAATATCTGTATGGACGAGCCGGTCGATTACCGGAAGATGGCCGACTATTTGCACGAGACGCGCGGCTTGCCCGGAGTCGAGGTGCAGACGGACTATCACCGCACCTGGCTAGACAATACTAAAGCCAAATTCTTGTTGGGATGGCAGCCGAAGTACGATTTGCAGCGGATGATCGATAGCGCGTGGAATTACGAGCGAGGAGCAGATGATCCGCGGATCGTCTGGTATCCAGGATGAACGATTGCCGCGGGTGCGCGTCAATTCTGTGCGCTTGCCCGAAGCTGAAAATAAGCGGCTATTCACGTTTTCATCCCGCTCAAACTGATGCCCCCCACCAGATAGCGCTGTGCGGCCAGAAAGAGCGCTATCAACGGCGCTGATCCCATGACGCTGGCGGCGAAGATCCGCGGCCAATCGGAACTGGTCTCGGCGCGAAAAAAGCTCAGACCCACTGTCAGTGGGTAATAGTCCTGATTACTCAGGACCACCAGCGGCCATTCGAACATATTCCAGGCGCCCATAAAGGTGAATAGCCCCAGAGTAATGAGTGCGGGTTTGGACAGTGGCAGTCCCACGTTCCAGAGAATGCCCCACGAGCCGCAGCCATCGATCCGCGCAGCCTGTTCGAGTTCGGCGGGAATATTGAAAAAGGCCTGGCGCAAGAGGAAGACCCCGAAGGCGCCGGCGAATCCGGGCAGCAAGATGCCCCAGAGCGTGTCGACGAGCCCCAGGTCGCGGACGACGATGAAGTTGGGCACCAGCAAGACAGCTGGAGGCACCATCATCGTCGAAAGCAGCAATGCAAAGAGGGCTTCGCGTCCGCGGAATTGCATTCGCGCAAAGGCGTAGGCGGCGAGAATATTGAAAAAGAGTTGGGCACCGGTGATGAGTACTGCGTAGATGAAGCTGTTGGCTAGGTAGCGGTCCACCTGGCCGTAGCGCACGGCGTCGACGTAGTTCTGGTAGAGCGGCCACTCGGCACCAGGCCAGTCGCGGGCACTTTGCTCGCCGAGTAACGAAGCGACGATTTGATCGGGTTGATAGCGCGTGGGGAGCAAGGTTCGACGGTCTTCGGCGAACTCCTTGCGGGTTTTGAACGATGAGCCGAGCATGAACGCATAGGGGTAGACCATCACGACCGCGCCGACGCTCATCGCCAAGAGCGCCAGCTTTGAACCTCTATTCGTCATAGATCCTCCGTGAGCGGAACACGCGCATCTGGAAGAAAACAAAGACGAAAACCACCGCGAAGAGCAACCAGGCCAGTGCCGAGGCATAGCCCATTTGTCCGGCGACGGCAAAGGCGTTGATGAAGATGGTATAGGCGATGACTTCGGTACTGCGTTCAGGGCCGCCCTGGGTCATGATGTAGACCGAGGTGAAGACCTGGAACGAGCTGATTACCGTCATCACGCTGACGAAGACGAGAGTATTGCGCAGCAGCGGTACGGTCACGTGGCGGAAGAGATGCCAGCGTCCCGCACCATCGATCTCGGCCGCTTCGTAGAAGCTGCGTGGGATCTCGGTGAGGCCGGCCAGGAAGATAACCATATTATAACCGGCTCCGGACCATACGCCGAGCAGCGCCAGTGCGGGCAGCGAAGTCCAGGCATTGTCCAGCAACTGGCCCCAGATGCCGAAGAGGTGGTAGAAGACGAGGGCCAGGACCACGCCGGGGGTGATCGAGGGCAAAAAGTAGAGGGTGCGGAAGAGCGCCTGGTAGCGTCGGGCCTTCTGGCAGAGCAGCGCCAGGGGCAATGCCGTCAGCAGTACCCCGACGACGCTCATCGCCGAATAGAAAGCGGTGTTCCTGAGCGAAATCCAGAAGTAGCTGTCATCGGCAAAAAGAGCGCGGCGGTAATTATCCAGTCCGGCGAATTCCGAGGCGCCGGCGAAAGCATCGTAGTGATGGAGGCTGGCGTAAAAGCTGATGCCCATCGAAACGAAGCTGAAGACGATTGTTACGGCGAAGGCCGGGGCGATATAGAGGTAGGGTTTCAGATGATGCATCAGCGATCTTCTCGTTGGGCCAGCCAGCGCTCGACTTGTTCGTTATAACGGTGGAAGACGCCGTTGGCATTGCGTTCGGCCTCGCTGAGTGCAGCTTCGATCGACGGGTGAGGTCCCCGTCCGGCTTCGATTTCGGGAAAGCGCAACAAGAGCGTTTCGATGACCGGGTTGACCTGGTGATTGACGGCGATGATCTCGGTGTGGCGCAGTTTGTCGCCGGCCAGGCAGATCTGTTTGACGTTCGATAGATAGGGACGCTCTTGCATCGCTTGCTGCCAGCGTTCGGTCTCGTAGAAATCGTGGCGCGGGCCGTTGTAGCCGAGGATCTCGGAGCGCAGGAGGTTGCCTTCGAGTCCGCATACGAACTGAATATAGCGCCAGGCGGCATCGAGATTGGCAGAGCGCCGGGTAATGACCAGCATATTGCCCCAGGTCACCGTCTTTTGCGTGGTGCCGAGTGGTCCTGGGGGGAAGGCGGTCTTGGCAAAATGGCTCCACCCGAGGGTGTTGCGGATGATATCCTTGCCGGACCAGGTGCCGGCGACCATGCAGGCGACCTTGCCCTCCTGGAAGAGTTCGGAGTCGGAGATTTGCCTGCGGAAAGGCGGGCAGACCTTATCCGTCCAGTAGAGTCGGGCCATAAAGCGCAGGGCTTCTATGCCGGAGGCGCTGGCGAAGAGGGCTTTGGTGCCGTCGATGTCCTGGTAGCGTCCCCCATTGGCTGCGAGCCACGGCGAAAACATGCCCGCGCCGCCTCCATAAGCATGGATGACGAATCCGGCTTCTGCGAGCGAACTGTCTGGGGTGCGGCGAGTGAGCTTCTTGACCAGACGTCGGAAGTGTTGCCAATCCCGCACTGCATCGAAGCGGATTCGGTCGTAGTCGATGGTGCCGTCTGCACGCTGGACGAAGAGGGCGCGGATCTCCGCATCGTTGGCGGCCTCGCGTTGCAGAATATCGAGGTTCCAGATCAGGCACTGGGCATCGATGATCTGCGGTATGCCGAATATGGTGCCATCGCTGGCCTGGTTATGGCGCCATGCCGAGGGTAAAAACATCTCCTCGGTGATTCGCTCGGGCGCGGGTGCTTTGGCGTTGTGGTCCAGCAGGTCGTTCAAAGGCCGTATCATGCCGCGCTGATAGAAACCCTCTGCCCAGTAGACCGATGATTGGAAGAGGTCGGGCGGGGTGCTGCCCACCAGCGCGGTCGAGAGCTTCTGTACGTAATTGCCGAAGGGGACGATCTGGTAGACGATGTCGACGTCGGGGTTTTGCGCTTCGAAGGCCTGCTCGAGTGCTTCGAAATACTGCCCGTATTCCTCATTGCTGGCGGGGCTCCACCAGTCCCAGACTCGTAGTGTTATAGGTCGTGGACTCTGGCGGGAGAAGAGCTGATCGACCAGGGAGCGGGTGAGGCCGGCGCGAAAAAAGACACCCACCAGCACCAGGATGCCGAGCAGGATGAGGGGGATTCGGGTTTTAGTCAATGGGATCCGTTTTGCGTGCAGGGTAGTAGCGGATCGCCGGTACTATCAGCGATGAACTGGTCATCGCTGTCGAAAGCGTCGCTTGTTGTCGGGTGGGCATGGGTGTATCCTGTTGAGATCCGCTCTCGGTTCTTAGTCGTGTTTTCTACAGGTGATTACCACTACCTAGTAGACCGCTGAGACGACCCGTCGTATGTGTGTTTTTTGCGCATCTCTTCCAATACTCCAATCCGCTATATAGGCGTCTGGTACTACGCGGTTTTCCGATTCATCTGTGCCGTCTCACACCAGAGACGGTTGGCCTGCCCGAGTGTACTCGAGGTGTTCGGAGACGATGAGGCCGGCCACCGGCCAGAATGTTAGATACGCAGATGCAGAGGCGGGCTTATAGAGTACATTAACTAGGTCTACGGCGATACGCAATTCCTCATTGATGCCATCGTTATTGGGAGTGATGATTGTGCTGTTGAAGTTTGGCTTGGCGAGGGAGTTCTCACCGAACGGGAGGCGGAAGTCTGGACTTCGTAGAGATTGGAATCGCAGCGGCGCAACGAGAGGATACAGGTGCCGATGCTGCCGACTGTGGCTGCGCGGGTATTGGTTGGTCGGGGCCGCCGCTGACTATGCGAATCCAGTCGATCCAGTAGATCGCGCCCCAGATATCCTCGGGGTTGCGCACCGCACGGCAGCGCGTTACAGGTGGCCATTGGCACTCAGCTCGACAATGTTACGGGATAAGGGCCAACTGCGCCATTCGCGCGCCGAATCGAAACGGATTTCGTCTACTGGGCCGGGAACGGTGCCAGAAAGAGGGCCAGTACCAGCGCGTGGATCAAACTGCGACCGATTCCAGCCAGGCGTTGTCGACATCGATGCCGAAGCCCGGTGCATCGCTGGGCACCAGGTAGCCGTCCTCGATCGCAACGGTACCGGGCAGGACGACGGTGTCGGCCAGCGGCACGCCCCGGGCTGAGACCCCGCCCGATCGCTCTCCCCAGGTGGCAGCGGGCATCGCCGCGACGAGATGCTGACCATAGGGCCAGTTCATCCCGCCGTGGGGGATGACGGTCAGGCCGTTGGCTTCGGCGATATGGCAGATCTGCACACAGGCGGTCAACCCGCCGGCCCAGAGCAGATCGGGTTGGAATATATCGACGAGTTTATTTCTAGCTGCAGCGGCAAAAGTCGGAGGCAGATACCAGTGTTCACCAGTGGCCAGTGGCTGGTCGGGTACTCTCTGGCGCACTTCGGCAAAGCCGTCCATGTCGTCGGGCAACAAAAAGTCCTCGATCCATTTGAGTCGATAGGGTTTGAGGACTTCGGCGAGGCGCACGGCGTACTCGACGTTGAGCGCCATCCAGCAATCCAGAGCTAGTTCGATTTCGTCGCCGATAATTGCCCGGCTTTGGGCCACCATCTCCTCGGCTTTTTTGAGACCTTCGATACCGTCCAATGGACTGTAGGGCATGGGCAGTTTGACGGCTTTGAACCCGAGTTCGAGATACCATTCGAGGTCGAAGCCGGTGGCGTAACAGAATATTTTATCCTTTTGTGTGCCGCCCAGCAGTTCGTAGACGGGGCGTTGGAGCACTTTGCCTTTGAGGTCCCATAAAGCGAGATCGACAGCGCTGATAGCCATGGTTGGCAGTCCCTGTGCTCCATAGGGGGCGGCCAAACGGGTCATGACGTCGAAATGACGTTCGATGGCCATGGCGTTTTCGCCCTCGAGGTGCGGGCGAAAATGGTCGTTGATGATCGAGAGGGTAGGGCCGGCGGCAGTGGTCAGGCCGAGGCCCCACGTGCCGTCTTCGGCTTCGGCGATACAGGCGAGAGTTTTCCAGGGCGCTCCACCGGCGGAGCGCGTATTCCTGTAGCGCGAGTAGCGTTCGAGGGGGCCAGCGGGTTGCAGGCTTTGACGCTGGTAGGGTTTGGTGCCGGGATTTTTCGCCCGGGGTTCGATTTCGATGGCGCGTATGGATTTGATCTTCATCGGTGTTTTCAGTTCCTGATGGGTCGGGTATGGGGCATTGCGGTCGCCCATCCTTGCGTTGCAATCCTGCAAGGTTTAGATGGTGCGTTGTGAATGAGGCTATGCTGCGAATCCATCGCTCTATCCGCTCGGGGAACCTGCCTATTGCCCTGCTTTTGGGTCTTGTGAAGGTTCAATATTGGACTGGTCAAACCTTATCTATATAAAAGGGGATTGTCAATCTATTATGAAGAAGGGAAATTAGGAATAACTTTCACAGGAGAAATGGGTATGGAATTAGATTGGCAGGTTATTGATCGGTGGATATTTGGCGAGGCCTGGACGGGGTCAAAGGCAGTGGCGCATGCGGAGATCTTGTGTGAGGGAATTGGGCCGCGTTGGGCTTCTTCGGAGCAAGAGTTCAAGGCTGTCGAGTATATCCGGGGAGAGTTTGCAGGAGCGGGACTGGAAGGAGCGGCTGCAGAGGAATTTCAACTGGATACTTGGGCCTATGAACGGGCGGTGGCGTCGGTGGATGGGATGGAGATCGATCTTTTGCCCTACAATCGCTCTCCTGCCTGCGATCTCGAGGCGCCGATTGTCGATGTGGGGTATGGCGTGCCACACGCATTGGATCGAGTGCGGGATCAACTCGAGGGGAGCGTGGCGGTTATGCATCTGGCGCTGGAGCCGTTTACGCCGCCTTTGCCGCCCAATGTGCGGCTCGAGGCGCTGGCCGAGGCCGGGGTTGTGGCGGTGGTGGCGATCGATCCGAAGGATGGACGACGGCTGGAGTACCACAATGGGGGAGATTGGCGCGAGCCGGAAACGGCCGAGGTACCTTTTCCCGCTCTAACGACTTCGCGCGAGCACGGTGCGCGATTGCAGAAGTGGGCTGGGGAAGCTAAGCGGATCAAGCTCGTGGTCGAGAGCCGGTTTTACGAGGCGCCAGCCCACAATGTGGTCGCTGAGATCAGGGGATCGCGCTGGCCAGCAGAGCGGCTGGGGCTGGGGGGGCACCACGATACGGTCTATGGTACTCCGGGTGGCAACGATAACGCTTCGGGGACGATCGCGGTGTTGGAAACGGCGCGAGTTCTGGCAGGATTGAAACGGGATTTGGGTGTGGAGCCGGGGATGAGCCTCTGTTTTGCGACCTATAGTGCGGAGGAGCAGAAATTCCAGGGTTCGAGCGAGTACGTGCGTCTACACTGTGCCGAAAAACCGCGCTTGGCGATCAACCTCGACGAGTTGTCGGCCGGTCATATGAAAGGGGTGGTCCTGGCCTTTGATCATCTACGCGATTTTGTGCAGGAGCAACTGGATACGATGGGGGATGGACTCAAATGTCACGTGATGTCTCAACTCGATGCGACTTCGGACCACTTCCCTTTTTTGCGGCAGGGCATCGATGCGGCGCATCTATGGCGCTGGCGTTTTCGCGGTCGCCACGCCGATGCCGACTACCACCACGAGCCGGCGGATACCGCCGACAAGCTCAATGTGCGCGAGACGAAAGAATACGCGGGACAATTGGCACGGCTACTGCTTCGGCTCTCTCACGTGGCACCGGAAGAGTGGCCGGAGAACGCGATGACCAAAGAAGCGGTACAAGATCGGCTTGAAGCGGAGCGGGGTACGGTGGTACGGGTTTTTTAGCTGCAGTGCAAAAGCTGGTTTTAGTGCGGCTACTTTCTGAATTGGCGCCGGAACTCGTCGGCTAGGTCTTGTGTTTTCTCGATTGTTTGTTGTTTCATCCGGCGTTGCCGCTCCAGCTGTTGATAGAGTTCGTACTCAGCATCAGCGCGCTCCTGCTGGCCGGTTTTGAGTAGTAGATGGGCCAGTGAGCGACGGGCCTGCAGATCCTGAGGATTGAGCTTGAGAATCCGCTGAAAGCGCTGGATGGCCTTCTTGTACTGACCCTGATTTGCCTCTAACTTACCTGTGCTGCGCAGGGCGTGTAGATTGTCGGGATCCAAGTCTAAAGCCTGTTTAAGATGTCCTGCTGCGCGATCTTCGGCACCACGCCGGAGGAGCAGGTCGGCCAAGTGGCAGAGCCCGGCCAGGTGATCGCGGCGATGAACGAGCAATTGCTGATAGGTCTGTTCGGCGCGCTCGTTTTGTTCCCGTCGCTCATAGAGTTGGGCCAAAGGATAGTAGGCCAGTGTCGAATCGGGGTCCAGATCAATAGCTCTTAGAAGGTGTGCCTCGGCCTGGTCGAATTCGCCCGTAGCGGTGTAGGTCCTGCCGAGACGGCTATGGAGAAGAGCTCGGTCGGGTTGTGCCGAGAGTACTTTGTGGTACTCTTTTAGCGCTTCCGGATGTTTGCCGAGCATGGAGAGCAGATCCGCTAACTGTAAGCGGACATTGTCCTGTTCGGGGTAGTAGTGCAGATACTGATGCCAGGTAGCGGCGGCGTCGTTATAGCGTTGGCCCATGCCGTACATACTGGCCAGTCCCAAGAGCGCGCGGCCGTGATCCGGCCTGGATTCAACGGCACTGCGGTAGTGCTGCAGCGCGTTGGTCTCCATGCCCTTGCTCTCGTACGCAGCAGCCAATGAGTAGTGCTGAAAGGCAATCAGTCGGTTATTGGGGGTTTGGGCGTTGCTGTTGGTGGCTACGAGCAATAGCACCAGTGCACCGGCAGATAAGTATAGCGGTCGTTGGCGCAAGGTCGCCAGAGTGCAGGCTCCGTAGGCGGCCAGTATCAGCAGGCAGGGTACGGCTGGCAATCGGTAGCGACCCGTAATGAAAAACAAGACCACCGAGAGCATATATGTTAGAGTAAAGAGCAGGATCAAATCCGTAGCTGGTGAGCGATCATTGGATCTTATCATCAGCCAGGTAGCTCCCAATAGAGCCAGAGCTGAGACGAGGCCAAAGGGGAATGCCAGGCCATATTCCCACAGCAAAAGGCGCAGCAACGATGAGTATTGTGTGGCGAAGTAGGGATCGAGGTTGCGGGGGATTTCCGCCCCTTGCCAGAATAGATAGGTTTTGCGCAGGAGAAGGGTTAGAAAATCGCCTGGAGAAGTCTTCATATAGTCCCAGGATTTGCCCAGAAAGTAGCGCGATCCAGCTCCTGGCTGGGTGATCCCGGCCTCGTGTTCGGGTAGGTCGACCAACTCGCGCCATCCCTCGCCCGGACGAATTGTCACCGTGTGGTCGTAATCGGAGTTGTTACCCAGGTAGAAATTGATACCTACGTTGAAGGAGATTAAAGTCCATTCTTCGCCGACAAGTCGGTTGCGCAGGGTTACTGGTCCAATGGTTAGCAGGAGGCCTAAGGCAAAAGCGCCGACTAAGCGGCCCCAACCGGGAGCCGAGTCAGTGCGAAAGCGCCTCGACCACCAGATTGCCACCGGGGCAAAGAGCAGCACATTGGGTACAATAAGCGCTCCCAGCCCTAGGACGAGTCCGGCGATCAGCCAGGGCAAAAATCTGCTCTGAGGACCTGCCCAGAGGAGTACCAGAAGTAGTACTGCGTCTATTAGTACGGCCCAACTCGTGGGTAGGAGTTCGCCTTCGAAGTAGAGAAAAGGTCCATATACAGCGGCGCCCAGGGCGGCCAACCAGCCCACCTTTGGCGAGAAGGCTTTGCGGCCCAGTTGCAGTATCACCAGACAAGTGGCGGTGCCTGCTAGGGCCTGAAGCAGGCGTGGCAGATAGTAGTTTTCCTCGAAGAGAGAAAAGAGAATACCCAGAAAATAGGGGTAGAAGGGGGCTTGCCAGAACGGCATTGGACGCCCGGCCCAGGATCCAGCTGCCAGTTGACGAGCGTATTCGGTATAGCTTCTGGCATCTACTACCGGCGTATCGAAAAACGGGGATTCGGCCGATTGGAACAAGTAGAACAGGCGGAGGCCCAACGCCAAAGCTGCCAGGGCTAGCGTTGCCAGCTTGGCCATCGTATCAGATTCTTTCACCAGTATTCTATTTGCCCAAGCCGGCGTACGTGGTGATGAAACCCTGCGTCAGGGTTTCCACCTCGCGTCCTTTGAAGTTGCGCCAGTCGATTTTGAGACCGACCTGTGCCGAGACTTCGTAGCCCATGTAGTAACTAACGTTGGATAGTTGCAGGGCACCTGCAACGCCGGTGAAATCATTGTTGTCGCGGATCATGTCGTTTTCGAAAGAATACTCGATTCCGGCCTGGATACGGGTGCTATTGAGTACGGGAAACCCGACCAGCAAACCCATAATTTCGGTCAGCACTCTTTCTTCACTGGCAGTGAACAAGCCCACAGTCTGGTGGCGAAATTCGCTTTTCCAGCGCGGTTCGAACTGGAACTTACCCAGGTCGTAGCGATAGCTGAACTTATTGATGAGGCCGAAAAAGGAGTCAGTCCCGCGCAGTGCTTCGGCGTCGCGCTGATGGAAAAGTTCCAGGTTTAAGTAATTGTATGTTTCTATACCACCCTGGTTGTAGATATGTCCGAGCCAGGTAGTATTGATCCAGGTATCCTGAGCTAGGAGTGGGTCTACTACTTTTTGTAGCTGCCCATCGCGCTGGGTGTTTTGAGGGAACCACTGCAGCAGATCGTCGGCGATATTGTCCTGAGCCAGTTTGACCATTTGCATAAAGCGAACGCGTCCCCAGCGGGGAGTGTGCTGGTCCATGCTGAGCAGGGCGTAGGAAGTATGGTTGCGCTTATCCGCTGATATGAGCTTCTCGCGCAAATGTCCACCGGTAAGACGGATGCTAGGAGTGAAACTGTAGCCGAGATAGGCATTGAAGCCGCGGTGATCCTTCGGATAGGGATAGTCCGGTTCTTCATCGTTTTCGAAGCGGTCAACCCACAGATTGTTGTTCATGTCGATTCCGTAAAGGAAGTCGGGTCGATCTACGCGATGTCTCAGGAAGGCCTCATCGTAGTCGGGGATGCCGTTGGAGATCGTCAAGTTATCATTCTGGTTGAAGTCGGATATGAAGTCGTAGTTTTCATCCCAGCCGGGGAAGACGCGGCGATCGCCAGCCTGGGAATCGGCGCGCACTAAGTCGGGGGTTCGGTCTTGATCGTCGTTGTCTTCGACCAGTTCGACGACGTGGAAGCGTTCGTTGCCGTAGTCTATGTTCCCGGCCGGTCCGGTGATGAAGGTACTGGTGTTGTAGAGCGGATCGATGCTGAAGGCCTCGCTGAAAAACACCCAAGGATAGGATATTTTTGACAGGTTGAGCATCCAGCCGGGTCGAGATCGCTCTCCGGCTACACCTGCTGAAGTAGTGTGGCTTGTTCGCGTTACGCTGGGATATTTGCGGTAGGCCAAACTAAGGTCGTATTCGCCGTAGAGGTTGAAGCCCATGACATCCTGCAACTCGATGGTAGCGCCGACGATCTGGGTGGCCGTCGGCAAGCCGTATTCGAAATTGAGAACTCGCAGGTTGGTATTGTCCTGCACGTTGCCCTCGGCCTGGGCGACCAACAAGAGCACGGGTTCATTACTCTTGTTGGTTTGGTTGTTGGATGTCATCCACACCTGGTAGTCGTTGCCGATGGTCAACTCGAATTCGACTTTCTTGATTTCTTCTTTGGGGCCCGAAGCTCGGTTGACAAAAGCGGGTGTATCAAAGTCGTAGAGCAGCCTGATTTCTTCGTTTCCGTCGGCTGAGATAAATCCCTCCTGAATGAATCCGCCTTGGATTGCCGGTTCGAAGCGGATTTCCTTACCCTGGTCGACCGTGCCATCGTTATAGGTGATGATAATATCCGAACCCACCGGGAAGTAGGCTGCGCCGCCGCTGCCATCTTCGGGGGAGTCGTCGCGCAAGACGACTTCGATAAAGGATACCGCCTGGTTCTGATCTACGGTCAGTGCTCCGGCGATGGGGTTGCCCTTGAAGCCATCGATCAGCGTATTGGACTGGTGGGTGTTGACGAAATGCAGGCCCAATTGGGTGAAATCGCCGATCTGGGCAGTGGCCCTGCCGCCCATCAGGGTTGTCAGGTTGGTTGTCAGAAACTCGGTGTTATCCGTCGATGCACCACCAGGAGCGCTGATCCGCGAATAGATGATGGTCCCCTGATATTTATCGGTTGCGACATCGAATTGGACTCCGTCCCAGAAGGGTTTGGAGAAGCTCATCGGGGTGAGTGTGGTCCGCAGGCGGTTGGATATGGTCATGGCGTAGTGGTACTGGCCCTTGCTGTCTGAGGAAATAACTACACCCGAAAACCAATTGCTGAAACGAGTGGCCTTGACCAGTGAACTGCCGAATTGCTGCGGCTGGGTCTGCGAATTGCTGAAGATCAGCCAGCCGCGGGTAATGGAATTGCCGAAGAGATCGTAGTAATAGTCGCCCTCCAGCCGGATATCGACGTAGCGCTGAAATTGATCGCGGGCGTAGTTGGTGTATTCCCACTGTCGCCAGCGGTATTCGTTGTAAAGTTCCTGCGGCACGTACCATTTTTTAATTGCCGGGTCCAAGGCGTCGAATAGGACTCCCGGACCGTATGGGGCATAGCTTATCTCCCCCCCTCCTCGGGGTACGCCCAACCGGTTGCCGTAGTCGTTTACCTGACCCCAGGCGGCACTAAGGAAAAGGGCCAGACCGGCCAGGACAAAGGCGGTATTTCGCCCCATCGCTTGCATAATTCCCTCCATTTGCTGAGGCCGGCGTATTGGCGGGCCGGCTGGGTTCTGTTGACTAATAGGCTATGGCTATGGTTCGGGACAATGTTGTGCCATCGGCCCGGTCCGAGTCGGCACCCAAATCGATCTGGCAGATATAAAGACCTGGCGGTACGATCTCGCCGGTCGCATCTGTTCCGTCCCACCTTAGTTGCTGGCTACCGCCTCTTACCTGGATCGTATTGGCCCAGATCAGGCGGCCACTTAGTTCGTATATGCGCACACGGGTTTGGCGGTTTTGGCTCACCTGGAAGACAGAAAAATCGATCGCTAGCTCGTCGTTGATGCCATCTCCATTGGGTGTAAAGGGATTGGGGTTGACGGTAAAGTCCCCCAGTATTTGGTCGCCCACCGGTACGCCCAGTGTTAACTCCCTGCTCTCTGTTAGGACCGTAGCATCTCCTGCCTCAACCTCTTGCCACAGATTGGTGTTCGCTCCAGTCGCAGACCGGCGGACAAAAGGCTTGAAGGTTATGCCGTTGCGGTACACTGCGGAGGAAAAACGCAGGTGGACCAAGCGGCCTTCGCCCAAAACGGTTCCGCGTTCGGACCGGTCCAAGGCATTGTACGATGAGACTGTGAGAGAGTCTCCCAGTGCATCGAAAGGCGATTGAGCTCCGCCACCGCGCAATTTGCGAAAATAGCGAATAGGACCTTGTTCCTCTGCGGGTAGACCGTCGTACTCGGCTCGACCGGAAACGGGTGTCAGGCCACTGCTGGTACGCTGTAGATAGAGGATGGTGCCGCGCTCGTTTTCTTCCAGTAATCCATATGCGGCTTCGGTGATCAGGTCGTTGTCGTTGCCCACTGAGGTTTCGCCACCTTGGGGAGTGATGCGGTTGTAGGTAGTGACCGCCAATTCCTCGGGCAGGGTCTGGTGCAGTTGGGGTAAGAGGACCCAGATTGAGTCGGAATGGTTACTCAGTACCTGGGCGACCGTTCCGGAGGCATCGACTAGATTGCCGTCTGCGCTTGATTCAAATTTCTGAAAGGGCTGGTTCTGACTTAGTTCTTTTTCGGTGCCGGTGCTCAGACTGAGCAAGTGGAGGTCGATGCCCGTCGGAACCCGCAAGAGGATCTCGTCAAAACCCGGGGTGCGGTCGGCCGCTGGTGCGTTGATAAAGACGGGTCGTATATAGAGGTCGAAGGTGTCTATGCGTCCCGGAGCGGTTTGGGTGGGCCATACTTCGGCCGTCAGCGAACGCGCCACCGGTGGGGATAGCTCGACCTCGATGGAACGGATTGCGCCGGCCTGATATCGGTCACGGCTGGTGAATCGCACCTGTAATTGCATGTAATTGCGCAGGCCCGGTGAAGTGACTCGGTCGCCTGGTTCCAGGTACTTCTGGCTCCAGGGGCTCCAGCCGCTACCTAGGGCGAAGGTAGTGTCGATAGGACCTTTCCAGCTGCTGATCAGTTTATCCCATTCTTCTTTGGTCTTCTCGTTGCCGTTGACGTCATAATGGATGATTTTCTGTACCAGTAAATCTCCGGTTCGAGTGCGCACTTCAACATCAGTGCCGGGTGGTTGGGTGTCGGGATGTGGATCCCAGTGGATAGCACCGAAATTGCGTGGTCCTGGCAGACGGATAATATCGGAGATCATGGGTGCTTCGCTGACAAATCCCTCGGTGTAGAGTAGGACTTCGGTCAGATCGTAGAAAAAACCCGAAGTGCGTGAGATACCGGGAAGGCGCAAGTTGAGAAAACGGATTTCCAGGGGTGGGTCAAATTCGTCGGCAGCGCGAGTGAAGCCGCCCTCCATGCGCTCAGGCGAGCTAATCTGGCGCCAGCGCAGGCGGCCGTTGGGGTCGCGGGTGCCGTCGGCAGCCTCGGTGATGTATCCGGGGATACCGGGAACGGCCAGGCGCATGGCGTCGAGCCATACGCGGGCACCAATATCCACGGTGAGGATCCCCGCCGTGGGGTTGGAACTGAACCAGGCTGGCATGCGGAAGGTGGTGTTCCAATTTCCATCGAAGCCTCCGATCGGAACTTCCGGGCCAGTAAAACTCACTTTGCCGCCTCCACTGATTAATTTGGGAGAGAGATTGTCGCCCCAGCCCCAAACCTCCACTTCGGCCAGGCGGGGGCGCTCCCGGATAAAATACTCCTTGCGGCCCTGTTGCTGGGCTGAAAGGCTTTCGTAGATATCCTGGTCCACTGGCTCCTCGAAACCGGCATCATCGCGGATATAGTAGATGATGTCGCCGCGATTGGAAGGGGAGAGAGATTCCCATTCGGCTTCGTCGATCTGGCGAGCTCGCCCCAGTTTACTGTCGCCGATGAGGATGCGCATCGTCTGTGCCATCCGTCCAGTCCAGTCGGTGCGGTCGTCGTCGTCATCCGAGAATCCAGGCGTGTCCTCAGAAGAAAAAGTCATTGTGCGTTGGTCGGTATTGGGTGCGCGAGTTTGCCCGACTACTTTGAATCCCAATACCCGGCTCTGGGCTTGGACCAGTTTCTGTTGGGGGGCCAGCATGATGCGGAATTGGCGGAAGGGATCGCCCAGCTCTGCATCTACGAAGTGGAGCACAACCTTCTCAACCACGACACTGCGACCCAGATCGATTTCTATCCACCATTTATCTGGCTTGGCTGCCAAGTCGGGTTGCCAGTAGGTCGAGTGATCTCCATCGACGATATTAGCCGCCAGTTCCGCATTGGACCCCACGCGGCTGACACCGACGCGTTGGACGTAGTCGTACACGGGGAATGCGATTTTCTCTTTAGCACTTAGTTCGATTGTCGATGTGGCGCCAGTGCGTTCGTTGCGCAAATTCAGAGTGATGCTTTTTGCGTCGCTACTGAGTGCGGTATCGACAATGGCCAATAGTTGGCCATCGATGGGTATATGGCTGACATTATTTGGGAAGCGCTTGAAGTCCCGGTCGAGAAATTTGCTGACCTTTTCTGCTTTGCTCGTTTTGAAACTACCATCGCTTTCCAAGGCCGGAGTTCGGTTCAGGTTCATGATGGCTTGATCGTCTTTGCGAATGCCTGGTGCGTCTACTGGTTGGGCGAAGCTTTCGCGGTCTTCGGCGATGATATCGTAGACGTGACGGAAGAAATGAGGTTTGAATGTACCATCGGGGAGTACGTCGACCACGTGGGTGGGGCCGGTCCAGTGACGCCAGTGATCGGCTTGGTCGATGATGATTCGATTCCCCAGTTGGCGATGGCCCAGGGAGGTCTGGGCAGCACTTTCCCCCAGGCCCAAAGCCGCTATCAGACAAAGACTCAGGGACCAGACGCGATTTCTACTAGGGTAGCGTTTGGTGTGCATGGAATTTCTCCGGGTTATTCCAATCGCTCAAAAAGTTGCGAGGAAATCATCGGGTAGCGTGGCTACTAATCGAGCCTGATCGATCTGGATCTGGTCTGAATACCGATTGCGCAGATCGTTGATGTAGCTCTGGAAACGCTGGCGTTCTTCTGTTAGCCGCAGGATGTCCCTAATTTGTCGGCGCACCTGTGCGAAGGGTTTTAGCTGGCCTTTTTCATGACGGACGATCTCGAAGATCGAAAAACCGTCGTGGAGTTCAACCGGCCCGACCACTACACCTGGTTGGGCGGCTAGGATATGAGGTACTAGGTCGGAGGTTTTTTCCATCGGGAAAATGCCTCCTTGGACCTTAGCCCCCCGTCGCGTACTGCGCTCACGGGCTATCTCTGCGATCTTTGCACCACCTTCGATCTGGTCTTTCACCGCCAGCGCTTCTTCCCGAGTTTTCAGCAGTACTTCGGCCACTTCGATCTGGTCCCGGTTATAAAAGCGCTGGGTTTGCTCCTCGTAGTATTGGTGCATGGCTTCCGGAGTGATGACGATATCCTCCACTACTTTCTGTTGGCGCAGTTCGCTCAATACAACTTCGCTCCATATCTGGTCTCTCGTACTTTGCAGATCCTTATCATCGACTAGATTGTGGTGCTGGGCGGCAGCCGCGAAGATGTGGGATTTCAGCAAAAGGTTTTCAGCCAAGTTGACCAGGGCCGCACTATCTGCCGGTGCCGAATTAACTTTGCTGGTTTTGAAGGCGTGGAGTAGGTCGCCTACCAGTACTTCGCCGCCATCGAAGTGAAAGAGCGACAGGTTTTTTTCTGCCGCTGTCAATTGCAGACCGCCGCCCGGTAGCCGACTCCCTTTTTCCAATAGCAGGTCCCAGCCCTTGCCCTTGGGCTGCCAATTGTATTGCCGGGCTAATTGTTCGGCGCGGGCGTCCAGGACCTCGTTGCGTTTCTCCTCCTGCAATTCTTGCAGCAGTTCCTCTCTGAAGTCGAAGTACGATAAGGGTTTGTCTTCGGTAAAGCGCAGGATGAAGAAGCCTTCGGAATGGGGTAAGATAGGCGATAATTCGCCCTGTTCTAAGCCGTAGAAAAGCGAGTCGGGCAGACTCATTCGGCGAGTTGCTTCAATCCCGAGCCAACCGAGTTGACCGCCGTTTTCGGCATCAGGCGTTGCGGAGTAGCGGGCGGCGACCTCGGCAAAAGGCGCTCCGCTTTTCAACTCGGCTACGGCCTCGACCAGTTTTGCCCGGGTTTTAGTCATGATGCCCGAGGTGCGCCGCATGGACTCGCGATCCAGTCCTCGGCGGGCAAAGCGTTCTTCGATTTCCTCTTCGTTGACTAGAGCGGCTTGCACGTCGTTGTGCTTGAGATAGATAGCGACTAGGTTGCGGCGAATTTTGCGCTCCAGTTGTTGTCTCAACACCACTGAGGTATCCAGTCCCAGAGCCTCGGCCTCCAGCCACATGAGTTCGTAGTCTATTAAAGGCTGAAGATAGTCTTGGCGTACTGCCGGGCCCTCTTTGCGGCTTTTCTGACTTTCTGCCAACCCCATGACATAGGTCTTGAGATTTTCCTCAGTTATCGTGCGGGTACCTACTTTGGCAACAATAGAGGGTTCGGTATTAGTGCAGCTCCACACAGCAGCACTGATCAGTGCACTGGCGATCCATCGGTATGAGGCGGTGATGTGTATTAGAGACATACCTGTCCAAGTTAGATTATTTGAGAGTCATAAGGGTTAATGGTTCCCGGCGAAATAGGTTGCACGTTCTTTCCAAGATTAGTAGACAACAGCTATGGGGCGGGCCTGAAGGTCTTCATACGAATCGCCCGAGACAGTCACACTCAGCAGATAGAGACCTGGGGGCACCAGTTGGCCTGTCGTTGTACGCCCGGACCAGGTAAGAGTATAGCGGCCGTTTTTCAAGGAGGATTGCTGCAGTGTATGAACCAGTCGACCCGATAGATCGTAGAGGCGAACGACGACTTCTCCAGCCTTGGTCAGGGCCAGAATATTGTACGCGATCTCAACCTGGTCATTTTTACCGTCGCCGTTGGGCGTGAAGGGATTGGGATCGAGGTGCAGGGCATCGACCAACTGGTTGCTGCGGATTACCGAAGGGCTGGTTACCGTCGTGCCAGAGCGAGTAGGTTGATCGTCCGGTCCTAGGTCGGTGCTGTTACCCGAAGTTGCGTTCTGGAACGAGCCTGGTTCGCTCGAAAGTGAGGCTTGCCCCCGGAATTCGGTACTGAAGGCGAGTACGGCTCCTCGGAAGGAGATCTTTAGCAGGCTACCGTCTTCTTTGATGCGCGGGAAGCGTACGCTGAAGCGATCTTGTTCAATCGCATTGATGCTTATCTCAGAGCCACCAAGCGTATCGTCCGGGGCAAAGGTATGCGATGCAGTTACCTGACCCTGAGCATTGAGTACTTCCACCCGTTCTACTCGTTCCGCTCGAATAGGTGTACTGATGGAAAAAGTATCGAATCCGAGTAGGTCCGGAGAGTCAATTTGCACTCGCACGGAATAAGTGAAGGTCGTGGAGACTGAGACATCGACCTGGCGGGGGAAAATCTCAGCCACAAATTCGTCGGCCAGGGGGGGCGTCAAGTAGGTCAGAGAAATACTCTCAAGGAGACGCGCCGAATGGATATCATTGCTCAGAGCGTTGACGCGGAATTGGAGATAGCGTCGGGGTGAGGGCGAAAGGATAGGCGTCCCTCCAGGACCTGTGCCCTCATCAAGTGGATAGGGAGAACTCCAGGGGCTCCAGTTTTCCAGGTCATCCTTGATTGTGCCCTTGATCCACTCTACGCCGCGGGAGTCGATCGTGGGTAGTTTATTGTATTCCTTTAAGCGTAAGGGCTCAGCGGGATTGGCTATGGAGAGTGGGATTTCTGGGTCGTCCCGCTTGTCGGCGCGCCTGCGGTTGAAGATAAAGGGCGTATCGTCGTTGCCACTGCGCGTCGCAATCATCAGGTGCGATCGGGTTGAATCGCCGATAGCTCGCTCGGTCCATTTGATGCGTCCCCAGGCCGAAAGACCGGTATCGAAAATATCTGAGAAGTACGTCGCTGTGGGCAGGAAACCGGTACCGTAGATTTCGATCTCGTCTATTTCAAAGGGGATTGGAGTGGCCGAACGTAGACGGAAAGAGCGAATATAGAGGGGTGGGTCCAATTCTATATCGACCACCGGGTTGTTGTTCTGGGCCTCTTCGACCAGGGGGGCACCCCATATCGGAAAACCGTCCGCAGTGAGTTTGAGACCGTCACTGATGAAGAACTCATAGGCGCGCAAAAAGTCGTTTTGGAATGCGGCGGTGGGTGCGGGATGGACGGTGTTGCGCGGGTAAAAGCGGATGCGATTGACTCCAAAACGAGCACCTAGGTCGCTGATGATCAGCGTACCACGCGAGGCGTCGCCTTTGCGCTCAAAGGCTTGGGTCTCGCCGCCTACCTCGTCGCTGAGAATTTCGGCCAGGGCTTCATCGAGATCTTCGCGAGTAAAATCTGCGGAAAAACGCAATATGGTAGGTGCATTAATAGTGCCTCCGCGCTCCAGGGTTCCCGGAGCGATATTTTCGCCTTCGCGTAATTCCCTGGGCACCAGAGCGCTGGGAAAAACTGGGTGGTCAAAATCGATGAGATTGCCTGGGGAGTTGCCTACTAGCACTTGCTGGGGGTTTACCAAACTGCGGTACTCCGGGTCGATTGTGGCGATAGAGGCACCACTGCCGTTCCAGTCGATCGGAGCGTCCAGTCCCACGCTGAGGGTGTCTAGGCTTTGCGCAGGGGAGACGATCAAGGCAAGGCTAGCCACACCACTACAAAGCAGACATCTGAGCGTCCTTTCCACCATGCAACGAGGCTCCTTCTACGAGGGCGGCAAAAGCGCCTGGATCAATAAGCGACGGAAATCGTACCGACGTTTTCCTCCATGCCTTCGTCGGTTTCCAATTGGATTTGGTAGAGGTAAACCCCCGGGGCGACTAGATTGCCCCAGAGATCGCGGCCATTCCAGAAATGCTCCACCGATCCGGTTTTGATTTGATCCGTGGCGATGATCCGCACTAAGCGACCCGAGAGATCAAATAAAGAGACTTGCAACGGTCGACGCATGACAACTTCGCGCACGTTGTAGGAGAGCCGGGTAGCATCGTTTATGCCGTCGCCGTTGGGGGTAAAGGGATTGGGTTCCACCTGAGCGTCGATTAGCAACTGACCACCCACCCGGGTGCGTACTGCCAGCACGTCTCCGCTGTGACGGAAAGTGGCATTTCCTGGTTGTACTCGTTGTTTGATGAGGTCGGCATCGTCACTATTATAGACCCAACTAGAGAATTCGGCACCAAAGCGCAGCACAGGAACCTCGAAGGTGATTTCAACCTGCTTTAAGCGATCGGTCTCAGGGCTTACTAACTGGCGATCTAACGCCACGATCAGACGATCAGACAGGATTTGCGGTGGGAAGGTAGCCAAGTCGACTTCGACTCCGCCAACCTTTACCTGATGGATCGAGTCGGCTTGTGTGTGTGTGAGTATCTCGAGCCGGTCGAAACCGGTATCGCCAACCTTGAAATCAGGGCGTACCACATAGGTGAATCGTTGAGGAAGGTTGTCGGACACTTCAATCGGCCAGATTTCGCCAAGTAGCTCGGATGCTGAAAGCGATTGGGCTAGTTGGAACTGCAGTTGGTCGATACGGGGGGCTTGGGTCTCAGTGGAGAACAGGGTGACCTTTAATTGCATATAGCGACGTGGAGAGGGCGATTGCAGCGGCATGCCGTCGCTCCATGAAGATGCGGTTTTAGTCTCGTCGCGAAGTCCGTCGCTAAATTCGTAAGGTGGAGACCAGAAACTCCAGTTTTCGCGGTCGTAAAGGGGGTGCTCGCGTTCCCGAACGGGCAGTTTGAAGTGGGAGGTGAAATCGATTTCTTCGGTGTCGCCAGTGATGGAATTGGGTTGCCAGTAGATGTTGGGGTCGTGGTCTTTTCCCGTTCGAGTGCGGATTTCGATCTGGGTACCGGGAGGCTGCTCGCCACTCCAGCGGATTTTACCCCAGTTGATTGGCTGGCCAAAGTCGAGGATATCGGTCAGGTATACTGCTTTGTGTACATAACCCTGGCCGTAGATCTCAACTTCGGAGATCTCCCAATCGCGCACCGGATCCAGGGCACGTATAGCGATCCATCGCAAATGTTTTAAAGGGAAGCGGTAGTCGACGACCACGTCGAGGTTTTCGCGCACGGTACGCAGGATAGAATAGGCTTGATCGTTTTGCACCCGGTAGCCGCCGATGCCGGCTGACGACAAGATTTTGTGCCAGCGCAACCCTTTGGGAATTGCGAAAACATCATCGGCTATGGGGGCACTGTTGTTGGCTATGCCGATTTGGTACCATTCGAGGAAGTTGGCCGCGAAACTCTCGTCGCCGAAAGATTCGGGATCGGGTTTGGGCTCGGCCATAGCGGCGATAATATGGGCGTCCTCGGTCTTGCTGAGCCTAGGGTAGAAGCGGATGCGATTGATGGGCATCTCTGTGCCGAAATTTGTGATGGTGTTATTGCGGAACCCGCGTCCAACTCCTGGGGGTGAACCCTCGCGTTGGATGAATATCCGGAACATGGCTGTAGTGCGGTCGCCGTCGTAAGCCAGTAGTGTACTGGGTAGCGTCATGCCCATAAAGCCTGAAGACTCACCCTGGGTTACGCGGATATTGCCACCTAGATCATGGAAGGGAACTTGGCTCTGGCCGTTTTGGTCCCAACTGACAATATGGGTCAGGTTCATATTGGGATCGACCCAGAATGGGATCATGGATCCGCTGGAGTAATCGACTAAGGTATCGGCTCCAATCCATTGATTGGATGTGCCCACCGATACCTTTTCAATCAGCTGACCATCTGCTCCGTATATGGCATAGAAGCCGCCGTCTTCGGAACTCATAGCTAGCGGCGTGGTCCAGGGGTTACCGCCCTCGCCGCCTAGTGTGAACTCGGCTCGATCTCCCAACGCCGGACCTGCAACCATCGCGACCAGCCATAACAACGAACATTTATTCATGCGTCTCATTGCCAATATTCATGTGTCTCATTGCCAAGAAACAGAGAAAGCCCGTGCTCCAGAGAGAGAACACGGGCTTTCCAGAGTTGCTCCGTTGCTGGACTATATGAAAATATCCAACTCTAGCGTTACAATGACCTACTGGAAGCGAGCTTTGATGCGGGCCCAGCTATCTTCTTCGACTGCCGTGGTCAAATTCTCATCCATCTCGGCCAGTACCCAGTCATTGACCGAGTAGCAACAGTTCTCAGCCGTGCTCCAATAACCACAGCAACCAGGTGTGCGATAGTTATTGAAGTCGCCATCGTTGTCGATCTGGACGATGGAAATGTGGATGATCTCACCCTCTTCCAGATCCCAGACTTCCAGGTCATCTGGTTGGTAGCCACCCTCTTGGCCCTTGGGATAGGAACCGACGGGAGTGAGGCTCATTTCGTAATAGTAGGTGCTTTCGCCGAATTCGTCACCGTCCCAAGTGTAATTGAATTCAAGCCAATCGGTACCGGGCCAGAGCCATTCGGTGCCGGTCAATTCACCTGGTCGCAACCAGAACCAATCGCCGAGAGTCGGATGGACGGGGACTGAGTAATTGTAGCGAGTATTGATGCCGATAGTCTCATCGTTGATGTCGACGTAGCCACCTTCTTCGACGCTGACAACAGCATCGTGATTATAGGTGAAAGACACTTCCCATGAATCGTCTTCGCTCCAGTGGCTGGTACGATCCATGTTGTGCTCATCGTCGAAAGTCTGGGTGGCCATATAGATCTTGTTGGCACTATCGTTCCAACCCACCCGATGCAACATGTTGAAGTCGGTGACATCCCAATCTGCATGGGTCCAGCCCTCGGGTACCAAACCGCGAGCATCGCTGAAAACGGAATTATCTACTTCATAGGACGACGGTACACCGAGCCAGTCGTTGTGGTTGCCGTCAATAACGGGAGTGCCTCCGTCTGGGAACTGCACGACAAACCAGACTTCTCCTGTGTCCCAATGGGCCTGACCTGTGTTGGGCAGAGCCATAAAGGCCAGGGCTGCAAAAAGGATAACGGTGCGCTTCATTAAACGAACCTCCTTCGGATGGGTGTAAAGAAAATGCCAAGCATACAGCCTGAAAAAGCGATTTCCAGGTGGATCAGATTGGCAACATTTGACCTCAAGATAGAATGGATTTTTTTCGATATCAAGAATAAAACATGATCTCGCGAGTAAATGGGCATCGATATTCAATGTAAGTAATCTATAAACAATTCCTTAAAAAAATTAAAATTTTTTACAATTCCGTGATTTGTGTTGTAGGATATGAGGCACTGCTGTGTAGATGCTTAATATTTGCGATGCTCGGTTGACTAATAGTAGAGCGGAATTCGGTTTCCCTCCATACCCGTAAACCCGTCGATGAGAAGCCAGATTCCGCCGATAGTGATATGGCCCAAGGCCAATCCCAAAAAGAAAGGTTGAAGTCGTCGATACAGATGTACTCCGCCGTATTTAAGCACCAAAACTTTGCAGAGCCAGGCCAAAAAGATCGTCGACCATATCCCGTCCATTACCCGGCCATGGCTGACCAGAAAGCCCAGTGGATGGAGGGGCCACCACAAAAACTGATGCCGGGCTATGAGCAGGAGGCCCATAACTAGGCCGCCCCCCGTCATCCACAAATACCCACTCAAACTGGGGCCGGTGGGATTGGTGATTTTTTCCAGTGCGAAGCGAGACGGTTCGGCGGCGTAGTGTTCGGAGATCAGCAAGTTCATCGAGCCGTAGCGATAGGCTAGGTAAATGGTGAACCAGACCGATAGAACCAAAGCGATCGCCATGGCCAGGACCACGGCCCAGGACAAACGGCGCTGGCCGCTTTTTACTTCGCTGCTCAGGTAGAGTCCATTGGCGAGGGGGGCCATCATAAAGACCAAGAGATCGCCGCACCAGACCATCGTGTAGCCGGTGGCGACCATGCCTTTCAGACCCAGGGCTGGTACGCCGACATTGGATACGGCGAAGCCGGCCGGAATCATATTGGCTTTGAAGATCGGCAATCCCGTTTCGGAGATGACGCGGGCTAGGCCGATGAAAATGACCAGACCGGCAAATAGGAAGACCGGAACGATCCAGGCGGGGATGCCGGTCTGCCAGAGCCAGAGCCACATGCCGGCGATGCCGATAATGGTTCCGCAGACCGCTGCCCTATAGGACATGATCTCATCGCTGTCGTCTACGGGTGCGTCACGGCGCCAGGCTTTTTGCAGCACCCGCTTGAAATGAGGGCGTCCAACCCAAAGGCTCGATAGAACCAGGATGATCAGCGCTCCCATCATCTGGTGTCCCATGCCCGGTTCGGTCCACCATCCCAATACGGCCTGGGTACTGTGCAGGCCATAGTGCAGCATTAATCCTTCCTGTATCTGATGCAGCAAGTAGAAAACCCACAGGCTGAAGGCGATATTGGCATTGATGAAATAGCCGAAGCCCAACATGAGGAAGTTGATACCGAAATTCAGGGTGATACTATCGGGAAAGATATCGATCGGAGCCCTGAGAACGATCTGGGGAATCCATGGGAAGTAGTTGTGCAGAGCGAAAACACTCATAAAGACCACGGGGATGGAAAAACCGGCCCACATGGTCGATTTGCGGAAGAAGGGTTTGAGTAAGCTGGACTGCCTATCGTCATCCATCATTGCCAGCGGCACCTGCATGAGCGGGTAGACCAGGCGTTCGTGTTGTACCCACTGTCGGCGCAGGATTACGCAGATGCTGGTCACGGCCAGGTACAGCGACCCGTACAGCAACAACCAGGCGCCCAGAGGCTTTATCCAGTGGATCCATGGAATACCGCCCTGGCTCCTGGCTCCTTCGTAGAATTCTTTAACTGCCTGGGTGTCGGTGACCAGTATCCAATGAGGCAATAGTGGATGGATCTGGTTAACCCAATCGTTTTCGGGCGTGGCATAGTAGAAGGTGCCTGTGATCATGGGTAGGAGCAGGCCGTTTACACCTTTGGTGGGAATTGCGCAGGCCACCATCATCATCATGAACACCGTGATGAGCTCTCCTCGCTGCAGGGCCCAGCTGCGACGGCACCAACCCAGGATTAGGTGCAAGGTTAGGAGCAAAACGAAAAAAAGAAAGAAGGCAGCGGGCGTGGCCGATGTTAAGGCCAGGGAAGTCCCCTTGATCAACTGGCGTCCATAGGGTGCGCCAATGGCGATGATTGCACAGAGGACGCAGCCAATAAGAATGCCGCGTACTGTCACGTGCGATACGGCATCGAATTCTGGTCTGGGATCGTTGTTGTGAGAGGTGGGTTGTTTAGCCATGATATAAGTAGTTTGCCAAGGGTGGATACGGTTGTTGAGTCGTTACTCTAGCATTTTTACCAATGGTGTGTCAAATTGAAATATTTTCTGTCGGTTAATTGAAGGTTTGTGCGGTAGTCGTTTTTCCCTGGTGCCTTTAGTGCCAATCTGGTGGTTATCCTTTTTGGTAGATTGCTTGCAGACTGGTTTGCTACTCGATAGACCTTGGCAGCGATTGGTGCGTCCGCTGAATTGTATTCCGTCGCCTGTACGTGGTCAAGGTCGGGGTTGAAACTCTTGCTTCAGTTCGTAGAAGTTGAGATGCTCTCCGGGGGCTAATTGCACCGAGCGGGGCTGATAGCGCGTAAAGATCAGGTTCGTAGTGAATAGATCTTTTTCGCGCGCCCAGATATGGGGGTTGTCATAAGGAATGAAGGGCTTCTTACTCGGATCGCGCGGTCGTGCGGTGATATCGATATTACCCAGCAAGAGGTAGGTGGGCTGGCGTCTCAGGATGTACTGGCCGTCATGCTTCTCGTGGCCGGCCCAGCCCTGGCCCAGGTGCGATGCGGTGCGGTGGGCGATATGGCGGTCGGTCAGCCCCAGCATATCGTATGTTTTCAATCCCGAATAATAGGCCAGGGCACCAATTGGCACGGCTGCGAGACTGGCATCCGGTCGGGCGTTCTCGGCCAGCCACTGGCCTGCTCGGGTCCACTGGGGGATTTCTACCCGTTGCTGGAATTGGTACGAGCCGTAGTGCGATTTGAGACGAGGGGGTGATAGGTGCGCATAGGCCCAGACTGTGGTCAGCACCGCGACGATAGTGATGCTAATTTGGGGGGTGCTGGCTAGCCAGGATCGTACGCGAAGGTAGAGATCGTCGACCAAAGCTGCGGCAAGAGCGGCGAATAGGGGCAGTGGACTCAGGGCGAAACGGTACATCGGCAGACCATCGCCGCCGACCCAGATGACGGCCAACCAGCAGAATAAGCAGGTGCCAGCAGTAAGTTGGAGGCTAGTGGTTCGGCGACAAAAGGCCCAGGCGATCACGCCCAAGAGCAGCAGTAGACCCTCGTGGTCGGCAGCGTAATCCCCCACATAGTCCCAGCCCCGCAGGATTTGCATCCACCCTCCACCGGTTTTGGCGTAGTAGGTATTCGGTAAAAAGTCTTGATAGTACCATATACGACCGGCGACTAAGAGAATCACCGGACCCGCAGCGGTCAGTATCCAGGTGAACCAGGGTTGGGCTTTGCTACGTTGTGAGTTGTAGATCTGGTATGCACCCAGGATCAATAAGACGAGTAGACCTTCGGGTCTGGCCAGGGTGGTGGCGGCGGTCAAGACCGCTGAAGTCCAGTAGCGCCCGGCCAAGGCACTGGCCAAAGCACCGACCATAAGACCGGCAAAGAGCGGCGTTTCCATTCCTGCAGCGGCCCAGCAGGCAAAGGAGCCGTTGCAGGCCAGCACTCCTGGGGCTACTAAGGCCATAAGAGGTGATGCTCCACAGCGGCGGGCCAGCCAAAAAGTCAGCAGCAGAGTGAGGGCGGAAAAGAGAAATCCTAGAATGCGGGCGGTTTCCAGAAGACCACAGCCGAAAAAACCGAGTCCTGCTAGGAGCAGTGTCCACAACGGGCTGGTGAATCCCTCTACCCGTTCTCCCGGATTGAAAACCAGCCCGTGTCCAGCGAGCAGGTTGGCAGCGTAGCGCAAGCTGATAAAGGTATCGTCGGCGATGAAGTTATAGTGCCACACATGGAGCGAGTGCCCTAGCGTCAGAGCAAGTAGTAGCCAAGGTACGAGGCGCTGAAGAGTGGGTGAGGTCATAGGTCAAACCTGCCTGGCAAAGGGATTGGCGCAGGGTTGGACATAGGGGTCGTAGTAGGCGCGATAGCGGACGGTTCTGGATACGTCGGCTCCATTCCAGAAAAAATCGCTCGATAGCAAAAATTGTTGTCCGAGCCACTCTCTTGCCCCGACATTGCCAGCTTTCGCGCGGTGCAAGAGAGTGTGCTGCCCTGCGGCTCGGAGGTCTCGGGCGAATTGGGCAACTCCATCGCCGTCCACTTGCAGATAAGGCAGTAGTTGGCGCAGTGTTTCTGCTGTTAACTTTGCCCAGGGATCGGTGTCCTCTGGTTGCGGTGGGGATTCTTGTCCACGCCACCACCACCAGGCTCCGGCTCCGAGCGAGACAAAAGAAACCAGACTGGCCAGAAAGGCGCGGCGATTGCTGGGGAGACCCATGATTAGCTGAGTAGATGGTCGGCCGCCCAGAGCGATAGGGCCGATAAAGTTAGAGTGGGGTTGGATGGCGAAGAAGTTGGGAAGGCGCTGCCGCCCAATACTAACAAGTTTCGCACTTGATGATGGATTAGGTAGCGGTCGATAATGCTGCGGTGAGGATCGGTGCCCATGGGCACGGTGCCTAGGATATGGTTCTCGGTGGCGGAGGGTAATGGGTTGAGATCGACGTGTTCAATTGGCAGGGAACTCAAGAGTTTGGGCAGGTTCTCCTCTAGCGAGTCGATGCCTCGCTGGGCATAGGCCGAATGGTGGTGGTACACCGTTTCAGGTCGTTGGGGGTTATGGGGGTCTAAACGGACGTGATTGTGTGGTTGGGGAAGGTCTTCGAACATGAATTTGAGTACTAACCTCTGGCGCCACTTGGACTGTTCGAGGCGCAGCGAGGGC
>MDTE01101680.1_pt1 | contig 35166 bp, 51 predicted proteins | sample 811231 | NCBI WGS metagenome assembly MDTE01 (sample SAMN05326651, study PRJNA326480) | marine metagenome | isolation source: seawater | place: Indian Ocean: Red Sea | collected 2010
ATCTTTTTCAAATTTTCCTCTGTCGAATCTAACATTGATACTTCCATCTCTTACTACCTTCACCCCCTTTTACCTTAATATTTCAATTTTTTTTTCCCGCCAGGGGGAAACCCCCTAACCCCCTTTAATATATTTTATTTTTATTTGTGTAGTGCTTTATTTTAAGTTCTCTTTTTTAAGCTATATTATCAATACCTAAAACTCTCTTTGTATAAATATAATTTTGAATAATATAATACCAACAAAGAAAAATAACCATATAGAAATTAGATTTATTAAACACATATATTTACAAAAAAAAATATTTTAAAATGATATAAGTATTTATATTTTTGCGTAGTTAATACTGTTATTAGTATTTGAATTTTTTACTATTGGAGTTTGTATAATTGAATTTTGTGGAGTTGGAGAATATAATTTGTATTTTAATTTATTTAATTTTGTAGATAATTTATCTGATAATCCCCGCATTTTTCTTGTTAAAGTGCCTTCTATATTATTTATATGATTTCTAAGTTTAGATCGAACTCCTGATTTATATGTATTTGCAGCATGACGTATAGCATTTGAGCTATTAGTAGTTGCCTGTCTTAACGCATCCTTGCTTGCCTTAATTGCTTGTCCAAAACTCGAACCGATTGTATTTAATACATTTCCACCCTGCGTTATTCTATTTTTTATTGTTTTATTTTTTCTTCTATTTTTTCTTGTTCTATTTTTTCTCTTCATTTATTATAAATTGAGATTATTATATTAAATAATAATTTAATATAATTCCCTAAAAATGTTAATTTATAATACAATTATAATGAATTTACTTTTGATGATATAATTATTGGATTTTCTTTTTCTATTATTTTTTTACCATATTTCTTATAATCAAATGTGCAATTATGAGTATCGGGATATTGATGTTTACTACAAAAAAAGTTTTTGCATTTACATTGAAAACCAATAAGATTAATCTTTTTATTACATACCATACATCTAGTGTGATTATCTGGATTTTTATTAAGTATATTTTTTGAAATATCTTGTTTTATTAGTCTATTATTTATATTGTCTTTTTGCATATCGATTATTATATTGCTACTATTATTCATTGTAATATTTATAATATATATATATATATATTTATAATATATATATATATATATATATATGCATTTAATAACAATTAATATATTATTATATATTATATAGATGGAAAATATTGAAAAAAAAATAATTGTATATGATAATGATAATGATAATGATAATGATAATGATAATGATAATGATAATGATAATGATAATGATAATGAGTGTCCGATTTGTTTAAATATTATTGATGAATACGATTCTTTTATTATAATGACATGTTGTAATAATAAAATTCATATTAAATGTTTGGTAAATTGGTATTCTAGAAATTTAAAATCAAATTCTTGTATTATGTGTAATCAAAATACATATATTCATAGAAGTTTACTTGGAATTAATGATATATCATCAAGTGCTGATGTTGAAATGAATCATCAAGAAACAAATATTCGTATAAGAAATATGAATAACTTATCAATAAGTTTTCAAAATAATACTATAACATATTGTTATAAAATAACAGGTTATATTCTTTTATATCTATTAGTGATAATAGCCGTTATATTAATTATTATACTTTAAAAAATAATTTATAGTTTTTTTTTTAGAATTCGTTCTAAAATTTTAATTTCTTGTTCTAATTCTTTCAAATTATTTTTAAAGATTTTAAATAGATTAATTATACTATCTAACTTTTTTTCGATATTATAACTCATTTATAAGTAATTTTTTTTTATCTTTATATTAATAAAAAAAAATAGTTTTATTATTAATATATATAATATATATGTTTTATTTTTATTTTTATTTTTATTATATAGTCACCCTATTATTTTAATATACTTATTGCCTGGATGGTCGACCACGTAATACTTCTTTTGGTGAAGAAGGTGGATTAGAATACTGTGTAGGTTGATTTGTTGATCTCGGACGACGACGAACAAGCATCCACTCATCGCCTTCACGAGGTCCTGATCCCCTCGATCTAACACGATAATGTTGATCAGAATTTTCGCCACGAGAAGACCGAGAATATTGTTCCTGTCGCGAACGCCGACTGGAACCAGTCTGAGTCGTCCCAGATTGATTAGTCTGTTCATGATTCATACGCATTTCACGTGTTTCTAGACGCGTTTCACACATGAGTTTACCTCCGTTAATTCCCTTTACTTCTCCCGCCTGACACTTATGATTCTCATCATCTACTTCACAAAATTTAAATTCTACGTATTCTCCCTGCACTAGATAACGATATTGTTCATGTGAAACAACAATTGCTGAATGATGAACAAATACGTCAGAACCAGTGTTATCTCCAGACGTTACAGTAATAAAACCATATCCTGCCTTATTATTAAACCATTTAACTCTTCCGCTAATGATAGCAGCGTTTGTTGTATCAGTAGTTACTGATGGGGATGAAACATCATTTGTTTCTGGGGTGGACATTATATACACATATATACAGAGTGTTCTTTAAATTGTTTATAGATTTATTTTTCACTATATGAAATTAAAATTGAAAAATAAATTTTTTTTACAAAAATATATATAAATAATGTCTAAACGATGTAGCTGTTTTGCGACATCTACATCTCGTATATGTCGTAAACCATTTACATTTATTATTCAAGGAAAAAAATTTTGTCATGTTCATGCAAAATATGAATTTAACAAATATGCAAGATTAATACAAAAAATTTGGATTGGTTATAAAGCAAGACGTATAATAAAAAATGTATATGCGCATTTACCGGATGAATTGCAAAAAAAAGTCATATTTTTCGTGAGAGAAAATTATCTAATAAAGAAACATCATCATAATGTTATACATAAAATTTTAGACTCGAAACTTGATAGAGAATGGTTTTTATCACTAATTAATAATATAAGATCAAGTAATATAGTTTACCAACATAAAAATTTAGATAAAGTGGCACATATTTACTATCTTTTTACAAAATATTTTACAATTGCTCCATATGAAAAAATTGTTTTATTGGGAACGTCGATGTTCGAGTTTAAATATAATGGGCATCAACTCATTGATACATTACCGTTTAAGAATAAATATTTTACTCTAATTATGATGAATAAATATTATAATTTGATTTTATAATTTTGCATTTTAAAGATTTTATATTAATATAACATTTTTAGTAAATTATTGAAAAGTCCTCTAATATAATTATAACTTGGTTTCTCATCAAATTCTAATTTTCTACAATAGAGTAGCATAGTTAAAAATTCACCAGGTATATCATATAGCCATTCAAATGATGTTTCTTTATATTTTTTTATTTCACTATATAATTCTTGTAATTCATAATTAATATCATTATTTTTATCTTTATTTTCTTCTATAACTTTACTCCAAGGTAATGTCTTACCATAGAGCAAGATAAAACTATAACAAAGAGATTCTAAATCATCTCTTCGAGATGGTTCAATTCCATTGTGAACATTTAAACTAGAAAATTTTGCAGTTCCAATAAGTTTTCTATTTTTTCTCTCTTCCATATGATTTTTATTCTCTGTTAAATAATATTTTGAAAGACCAAAATCAATTAAATATACTCTATTTTCACCTATTCTATTTAATAAAAAATTTTCGGGTTTTATGTCTCTATGTATAATACCAATATTGTGTATTTTTTCTATAATATTCAAGATATCAATCATATATTTAATTGTTTCACTTGTATTTAAAGTTTGTTGGTCAAGTGAAGGACCAAGTAAATCTAATATTAAATAATTAAATCCTTCTTCAGAACCATAATTTCTTATTCGAGGAACACCACTTATATCTTTCAAACATCTATATATTTTTGCTTCATGTTTTAATACATTTGCAATAGCTTTATGTTGAATTTTGATTGCGATTTCTTCTGACGATCTAATATTTTTACCTTTAAAAACTCTCCCAAAGGTGCCCTCTCCTATTACATTTAATATTTCATATTTATTACCAATTGTTAATGACATTACTATAATAAAAATAATAATTTTAAATATATACTATCTATAATATATATATTATATACATATGATTTCTTTTAGTAAAGAATATTCTTTTGATGAATTTAGTAATTTATTAACAAATTATCCCAGAATTATAATGGCTCGAGAAACAGATAATCCATACATAATGTCTTATTATACACAAAATGATACAATAATTAGTATTATTAATAATGTGAATCCAAATATACCAAGCCCACATAGATTTTATAAGTTACAATATTTAGATATTCTTGATGATGGACCCCATAAAATCATATCATTATTACCAGAAGGATCTCAAACTAATATTACATTATGGCCCAACAACAATCCGGGTATTCGTTTTAAAATTATACAATTTGATGGTCAAAAACGATTCTGGTCATTAGCAAAAAAAATAATTCCGGTTATTAGATTCGCCGGACCATCTGCACAAATAAGAGCTGCTGAGAGAACTTATACCCCTGGAAATGCAGGAGCAAAATCAGCTGAAGAAAGATTTAATATTGCAAGAGACATAGAGTCAGCTTATAATACCAACCAAGATTTAAGAGATAAGGTGGTTGCAGCACAAACACTTCAGAAACTCAATCTCAACTCTAATCGGAATCGAGGTCGTAGTCCAAATAGAAGTGGAACGCGTAATCGTAGTGTCACTCGCAGTCGTTCACAAGATCGAGGTGGTAAAAAATCAAAAAAAAAGATACACAAAAAAACAGTTAGAAAAGGTTTGTTTAAAACAAGAAAATACAAAAAAAGATAATTTATATATTTTAATAAAATATATAAATATAAATATATAATGGACGATGTAGTAAAGATTCCAAAAAATTTTTGTGCAATTTTAGGTTCATTTAAAAGTATTCAAGAATTTCATGGTGTTAAAGATAATGATATTAATCATCTTCTATCTAATTTTCCTCAGTATGGTGATATAAATAATTTTAAAAAAATAAACGATATACTTTATGATTATTATTGGAGCCCAAATGGTGACGGATATTTAGAAGGAATTAAATCATTTGAAGAAACAAGATCAAAATATGGCGCGGCTAGAAGTATTAAAAGAAAAAGAAAAAAAAACAAAAAATCTATGAAAAAAAAAAAATTAAAAAGAATAAAAAGAGTAAAAAGTAAAAAGAAAAGTTAAAATTTTTTTTTATTACTTTTTACTCTTTTTACTTTCTTTTTAGTTCTTTTTTTATTAACTTTCTTTTTAGTAATTATACCAGCCCCTCTCTTTTCAAGTGTTAAGCTCTTATTAATATTATCTATTAAGGTTTTTGATTTAACAGTAAAGTAGTCACCATAAATTCCCCCTACTTTTCCAAATGATAGAGAATTACCATAATCTCCTGTTTGTAGTCGATTTAATGCTAAAGAAATTTGTTCTTTAATATCATCATTTCCACGAGTATATGCATCAAAAATATAAAAATTAAAATCATCATATTTATCGTTATCAACTACTCCATTTATATCTATACCTAAAATATCAGCTAAAGTTTTATGTATTTTTTTAACTTCTCTTCTTAATATAATTGAAAAATATTTATTATATAAATTATTTTCAATTCTATCTAAACTATCATTTATTGTATTTATAAAGTTCATAATATTCATTTTATATTATATGTAATTAGAAAATAATATTTAATTATCTTATAACAGCTAAATCATTGAATTTATAATAATTAAAATTGAATGATTTAAATCTATATATTATAAATATATACATATAAATGGTAATTCACTGTAAGGAAAAATTCAATACTGAAAAGTCAGAAAATGCAAAATATATAGAATATTTTAATTTATTTCCATATGAACTTAGTGATTTTCAAAAATGGGCTATATATGCAATTATTAATGGCGATCATACACTTATTACAGCACATACAGGGTCAGGAAAAACACTCCCAGCAGAATTTGCAATACAATTTTTCAAAGAGAAAAATAAGAAAGTTATTTATACTGCACCAATTAAAGCATTATGTAATCAAAAATTGTATGATTTACGCTTAAAATTTCCATATATTTCATTTGGTATTTTAACAGGCGATGTAAAAGACAATCCAGAAGCTGATGTTATTATAATGACAACTGAAATTCTTCGTAACACACTTTTTACAAAAAAAATTAACGAGAGTAAAAGATCTATATCTGATGAAAATACTCTAGCTGGAGTTTCTCAAATATCTTTACAATTCGAAATGGATATGAATACAGAATTAGGCGCTGTAGTATTTGATGAAGTTCATTATATTGGTGATCAAGACAGAGGTTCTGTATGGGAACAAGCAATTCTGCTTCTACCACCACAGGTCCAACTTATTATGTTATCTGCAACTATTGAAAAACCTGAAATATTTGCTGATTGGCTTGAAACAGAAAAGAATAAACATTTACAATTTGATAAAAGTCAAACAAAGAAAAATTTATATATGACAACAACATATGAACGAGTTGTTCCACTAACACACTATGGATGGATTACTGCACCAGAATCTGTAATTCAATCAGAAAAAGGAACACCATATCAGCAAAAATTTAGAGAAGTATTAAATAAACCGATTAAATTAGCTGATACAAGTGGAAAGTTTAATGAAATAAATTATTATAAATTATATGACATACTATCACATTTTCAAAAAAATAAAACATACATTAAAAGACCATTTGTATTGAATCACTTAGTTAAGTATATGTTACAAAATAACATGTTACCAGCAATATGCTTTATATTCTCTCGTAAAAATGTAGAAATTTGTGCAAAAGAAATTACAATATGTTTATATGATAAAGAGGACAAAACTCCAAGTATAATTGAACATGAATGTGAGAAAATTTTGATTTCAAAATTACGAAATTACAAAGAATATATTGATCTAGAGGAATATAAAAATATGATATCACTTTTAAAGAAAGGGATTGCAATTCACCATGCCGGTATTTTACCAATTTTAAGAGAAATGGTAGAATTACTTTTTGAGAAAAAATATATTAAACTACTTTTTGCAACAGAAACATTTGCTGTTGGTATTAATATGCCAACTAAAACTGTTATATTTACTAGTCTTAGTAAATTTTCTGGAACTGGTATGAGATATCTATTACCTCATGAATATACACAAATGGCAGGAAGAGCCGGTAGGCGAGGTATAGATACTATTGGTCATGTTATTCATTGTAATAATTTGTTCAATATGCCTGCAATGTGTAATGAATATAGAAATATGTTAACTGGGGCACCTAAAATGCTTACATCACAATTTAAAATTTCATTTAATTTAATTCTTAGTATTATATCAGCAAACAGCAGTGATTTATTACATTCAATAGATAATAAGTTAATTACATTTATGGAAAAGAGTTTTATACAAAATGATATAATTAAAGAAATAAATAATTATGGTGCAATCCATGATGAATTATCAAGTAAAATTTTACATATTGAAAGTCAACTTAATGATCCACTTATATGTAAAACATCGATGGAAATTCTAAAAAAATATTATGATATACAAAATAAAATAACTGTTAGTGCAAATAAACAAAGAAAAAAACTTAGCCGCGACCTTAATAATATTGAGGAAGAGAATAAGTTTTTAAAAACTGATATACAAAAATATGAAGATTTAAAAAAATTAAAATGTGAATTAGAAAAAAATAGTAATTTCAAATTAAACGCTGTTAATTATATTCAAAATAATATAGATACTATTTTATCTATTCTTAAAGAATATAAATTTATTGATTATACTTTAGTTTTATCAGATAAGGCTATTGTGGCAATGCATTTACAAGAAGTAAATTCTCTTGCATTAGCTGACTTATATGAAGAAATGGAAGGATTTAAAGAAGTATCTGCAGTTCAACTAGCCTGTTTATTTAGTTGTTTTACGAATATATCTGTTCAGGATGATAAAAAACTACAATTTCCAGATTGTGAAGATTTAACTGTAAAAAAGATGGCGGATTCAATAACAAAATATATTAACAAATATTACGATATAGAATGTGAAAATCAGTTAGATACCGGGACAGATTATACATTACATTATGAATTGATTAATTATATGAAAAAATGGTGTGAGGCTGAGGATGAAATTTCTTGCAAAAATCTAATTAATAAAATGAAAAATGAGAATGAGATATTTTTGGGTGAATTTATAAAAGCAATATTAAAAATTAATAATATAGCAATGGAATTTGAGAATATTTGTGAATCCTTACAAAATATAAATCTATTACAAAAGATTAAAAGTATTCCACAATTAACACTTAAATATATAGCAACAAACCAATCACTATATATTTAGTTATAATGTAAATATTTTACTATCATTTTTAATTTATATAAATTAAAAAAAACAATATAAAAAAAAAATATATTATTATATTAACCGGATATATTCCCGACTAGCTCAGTCGGCAGAGCGTCAGACTTTTAATCTGGTGGTCAAGGGTTCGATCCCCTTGTCGGGAAATTTTCCCTATAGTCTAGTTGGTTATAATAACTGGCTTAATCCGGTAGACAAGGGTTCAAATCCCTGTAGGGAAATTTAATATATATTTTTTTTAAATATATATTATTATAAATAAATTGCCTCACTTATTGCTTTTTGCAATTTTGATTCTACGCGTTCTAATTCTGATGATGCTTGTTGAAACGACTGGTTAGCAAGGGCTAAATTATTTTCTACCCGCGATAATTCACGCTGTAATATTTGGAACTTAGTATCATCATTTGCATCATCTATTTGGTCACGTAACTTAATTAATTCAGCATTCTGACGTTTTACGCGACTGGTTTGTTTAGAGGTCGGAACGTGATCAGACTGTTTGGTTACGCGCTGTCGTGAAGCCTCAAATTGTCTTTCTAATAATGGTTTACTGTCTCTAAGTTTTTTTTGTGCATTATATTCTTTACGCACTTTATTAAATTCTTTTTGCGCATCCATCTGTTGTTGTTTAAGCTGAAGAAAAGCGCTCTGGATTTGATCTCTTTCTAATTTAATAGAATTTATGTTTTCTAATTCTTCTCTTGCAAAGACAGCTAAATCTGCATCTGTTATTACTGGACCACTATCTGAATCAGAATGAGAGATATCAGAATCTGACATATTTAATTCTGAAGAACTATCTGGTAAAATATATTTCTGCCGAGCAACATCAAAGAGCCCTTGTCTTCTAGCTTTTTGCAACTTTCTAGTTCTATTACGTCTTTCTTTTCGAGCTTTATCAGCAAAATTTCTTGCATTGGATTTTACAGATTTTCTTCTGGTTAATCTTTTTCTCTCTCTACTTTTTCTTGTTCCGCCATTTTTTTTTCTTTTTAAAAATTTACTTGTATTATGTTTTTTTTTTACATAATTATATTTACGCGTATATTTCATATAAATTATGTTTAGATAATATTAATTAAAAATATAAAATAATAAAATATATATAAAATAATATGGGAAAACTTAGTCACGAAGAGAAATCTATTGAACAACGATTATCTGAAAGTAGAGAAATACTATTAAAATATCCAGATAGAATTTGTATTTATGTAGAAAAATCTAAATCATGTAAATTACTATGTGATCTAAAAAAAAAAAAATATTTAGTTCCATCAAATATTACGATGGCACAATTTATATTTGTTATAAGATCAAAAATAAATGTTTCTAAAGAAACGGCGCTTTTTTTCCATATTAATAATAAGAGTATATCTAGTAATTCCCTAATGAGTGAGTTAAATGATAAATACAAACATGAAGATGGTTTTCTTTATATAAAATATACTGGTGAAAATTGTTTTGGTTAACATAAATGTCCTAAACAGCAAAATTTAACTTATATAAGATTATATAATATTAGTCTGTATTTCGACTCTAATTTTTCTCTTTAGAGTAATCCCATCTTCTATTAAATATAATTTAAATTTTAAACAAGTATATTCGTCTAAATTATTTTTTATATTTATTCTTGATATTATTTTAATTTTTGGTATATACACAGTATATTGCAAATATTTATTCTCTCTTTCGATTTTATCAAATATATAGCCATCATAAATTTCATCCATAATATTTGTTGTATTAACACATAGTGTTAATAAATTACAGTCATTTTGAACTTTACGTATAGCACGCATTGTAGTATTAATATATTCTAACCTACAAATCCATTTATTATAAAATTCCATAGATAAAGAACTCATCTTTATTAATCCTAATAAATCTTGAAGTTTTATAATATTTAGTAAATCTACTAATCTTCGAATCGGTGAAGTTATATGAATATAATTTTCAATACCAGAAGCAATTAAGTCATGACTTCCCTTATTTTCATACGTGGCATATTGACCAGATGAGGACTGCCAAATTTTTATAAAGTTAAATACTTCATCGGGTAATTTATTGTTATTAAATTCTTTAATTTTAACTGTTCTATAAATCCCATCTTTAAATGTATACATTTTTTTTGCTGCCTCATTATTCATTAAAATCATCAAAAATGCAACTAAATCATGACTATCTTTAATATTATTAATATATTTATATTTTTTACATAATAATTTAGTAGTATCAAAAATTTTTAGATAATCGTTATTTTTTTTTAATTCGTTATACTCATCATAATCATAATTTTTACGAACTTTTATTAATGTATTAGAGAATTTAATATCTATAATTTCATCATCTTTTACTTCAATATCCATACAAAATGCAAATCTGCTTTCATTTTCTAATAAACTACATAAATTTTCAGATAATAACGTTGGTAACATTGGTCGTTTTCTATCAGGAAGATATATTGTTGAAATTCGTTCTGAAAAAGAATTCCATAATCCAAAATATTCCATTAATATAGGAACATTTGCTATATAAATGCTTAAAACATTATCTTTTATAGAAAAACCATCATCTAAATCACGACTCAATTTAGGATCAATAGTAAATACATTATGATCTAAGCGATTTTCTATATTTGTATATTTTTCCATAATTATTTTAATAAATGGATTATTTCCTTCTTTTTTCATTACTTTATCAACATCACTAGTAAATTTCTTTATTGGAATAAATAAATTTTTACAATAAAGTTGATATTCATAAAAACACCCTAAGTTGTTAATTTCTCCTATCATATTAATAATAATACCTACTGGATGCTTATCTTTCCATTCAATATATTTAAAGAGAATAAATCTATTTATAATATTTTTATTAAATCCTGTATTTTTTAATTCATATGGAATCAAAAATGCTGGAATTCTATTATCATTTGGAATACATTTATAATAAAATTTATTGTTTTTACTTCGTCCATATGTTTTACCCACAAGTAATAAAATTCCAGGAATATTATTATCATTTCTGATTGGAGAATAAACAATTTCATTACTTATATTTATTACATCTCCACTGAAAAGTTTATGTTCTAAGGGATTTATCATAGTTTCTTTATTTTTAATTTCAACCATAGTTTCTTCATTATACCAAGTATATTCATGATAATTAGAATTTTGAATATGAATTTTATAATGCATTTAGTATTATACTATTCTAACAATATTTTTATCAATTTTATATTAATATATATAATATAAAATTAAAAACTAGAAAACTAGTGAATTAAAAATGATATTCAAATATATTTTTATAATTACCATCGTCTAGGTGGTCTAAAATTTCTTCTTGGAGCTCTTGGTTTAAAATTATTATCATTTTTTCTCCTATCATCATAATCATTTTTCTTTTCTTCAAAGTCTTCACTATAATCATTATAATTCTCTCTAGGTTTACTCTTTTTTCTCCCATTTTTATCTTCTTTTTTAAATTCATCAAATATATCATTCATATCATTCATTTTTTCAATAAAACGAGTGTGATCTACACCACTATTATCTAACTTCTCTTTTTCTTCATTAAATCTTTTACCCATTTCTTTAATAAATTTATCATTATATTTTCTATTAAATGATATATCTTCATACGAAATTCCCATTTCTTCTGCCGCTCTTCTCTCTATTCCTCTTTGATCATTATCTTCTTCTAATGATTTATCAAATTTATTATTACCAGATATGTCATAATCTCTAAATCTTTTCTCGTAAAAATATTTTGTGCATTTCTTCCTATATCTTTTTCGTTTTTCCTTTGTGTATCCATTTACACTTATATCAAAATTATCACATAAATTATCTATTATACTATACAATTTCATATTTATAAATAATAATTTTTTTGCATCATGTAATAAAATATTGTTGCTTAATTCTACTGCTTTTTCAATTTCATCATATGGGTCTCTATTTACAAAAGAATTACTATTTCCTGAAAAATCTATATTAAGAATTTTTAGTGTTCTCTCTTCTGCTTTATTTAAAAAATACATAAATGAAACATCATTTATTAATAAATCATTTTTACTAATATCATCTTCAATTAATTTTAGAAAATTATGTGTAACCATTGTAGTTAATGGTGTAACTGCTATATTTGAAACGTCATTATCTAAACCAATTAATACTCTAGTAAAAGTATTTTTATTTTCTTTTGGATTTCCACTATTGTCCAATCTAAATATATCATAACCACCATGTATTTCTAAATAAGTTATTTCAGGTATTGGAGAAAATGATATATCAAATCTACCATAACTTGGATCGGTTTCAAATGTTGTTAATATTTTATCATTTATTGCTTGAAAGGTATTTTTTGAAGAATCATATATATCTTTTAAGTTAAATAATTCACCACTAGCCGATATTAAATATCCATCCAAATCATAACCACTTATTAATAAACTATTATAACTTATATCAGCATCACTGTCTGAATCATTCTCTTTAAAATTAGATATAGATGAATATGGGCTGTGTAAAATAATATTACTATTATTATTATTTCCACTAATTGTAAAAGTTAACATTATATATATAAAATATAAAAAAATTATTACAAATATAATAATTTTTTTAAAGATTCATTATGTAAGATATATCTTCATCATTTATATTATGATTTAAAATATTTATATAAAAATATAAACTGTTTGGCATTGTTAATTTTTCTTTACATTTTGGGTATTTATTTAAACAAAAAAATCCATCTATATTTTTACTAATATCTAATTTACTAGTAAAAAATGGAACACTAGAGGTCATATTTAATGCGTCAATTAATTGTTTTTTATTAATAGGTCTAATAATATTGCAATTTCCATAATAACTAGAAGTTAATATATTAATATTATAATATTTAATATCAGTAACCTTTTGAGAAATTTCATAAATAAATTCATTTCTAATATCAAATCTATCTATCTCATTATTATTATATTTATTTTTTAAGGTTTTAACCATTCTAATTAATGAATCATAATTATTATGTTGAATACTAGCAACTGTAGCTAAACATCCTGCAGAATAACAATATATATTTTTATCTAAAATATATGATTTTTGCAAATTACTGTAATAATACCAGAAACCTGAATAACCGCCATAGCCAATCATTACACATTTTTCATATTCAGAAATAAAATATTTAAATAGATTACTTATAGCAAAAAGTAATATAAAAAAATGTTTAGGTTTCATTATTAATACTACATGCATTATATTTTATATTATTTTATTAATCAATATAACAGTTGTTACATTTAGTCCGTCCATTAACAATACTATAATTTTCATTATTATTTGAATTATTTATTTGGCTTTGAAAATTAATTAACACTTTATCACAAATAAAACATTGTATTATTGGATATATATGTGAATAATCCCAAATGAGAATTCTTAAATCAATGGGTAATTGCATATAGGAATGATCGTTATATGTTGTATAATACATAAAATGTTTTAGTCCATTTTTATTATACATTTTATAATAAAAATATATTAAAATTTTTTTACTCTACCTTTTCTATATTTTGTTTTTCTAGCTTTTTTTATTCTTTTTTTACTTAATTCACTATGTGTTTTTGGTGTTTTTTTTGTAATTCTTTTACTAGGTCTATAAATATCACTTTTATATTTATATCCAACTTCACCACGTTGATTCACCCATTTTTCTTTAAACCACCTAGATAATCCTTTGCGTGTAGTTTTTTTTCCAATATATGGATTTTTATTTTTACCATGTTTTTTTATAAAATTTTTTTTATACGTTTGAACTAATATACCACTACGATATGCGCTATGTTTGGGATATTTTTTATATATTATTTTTTTAGTTTTATTATATAATTTCATATCTTTAGGAATTGGCATTATATATATATATATAAATAAAAATATATAAAACAATTTATATATATAATTTGACATGTATAGAAATTTTTTTCCATCAATTAATAAATATAATAAAATAATATTTTGTGATAACGCTGGAGGTAGCCAACTACCAGAACAAGTTTTAAATAAAACAGCTAAATTTTTAGTAAATAATTATGTTCAACCAAATTCAAATAATATTTTATCTAAAAAAATAACAAATGATATAAATAAAATAAAAATTTTTACTAATAAAATAATAAATAATAAGAATGGTAATATTGTTTATGGTAGTTCATCAACACAATTATTTTATAACTTAGCTAATTCTCTTGATAATAATCTATTATCAAAAAAATCAAATATTATATTACATAATTTTAGTCATGAATCACCAATTAGTCCTTTTGAAAGAATATGTAAAAAAAATAATACAGAAATTAAATGGTGGAATTTAGAAAATAATAAAGATAAATATTTTTTAAATTATGATAACTTATTTAACAAAATAGATGATAATACTAGTTTACTTGTATTACCACACGTTAGTAACATATTAGGTAATATTTTAGATATTAAATATTTAAATGAAGAATGTAAAAAAATAAATAGAAATGTAAAAATATTAGTAGATGGTGTTGCTTTTTTACCACATGGATTAATTGACGTTAATGATTTGGGAATAGATTATTATGGTATATCTTTTTATAAATTTTGTGGTTTAAGGGTATCTGCATTATATATAAAAGATATTGAAGAGATAGAAAATCAAAATCATTATTTTTTTAATAACTGTAATAAAGATCATATTACAAAAAAATTAGAGTTAGGTGGTTGGAATTTTGAGTCTGCAAGTTCTCTACTAGGTTTAAATGATTATATTTTTGATATATCAAAAGAATATAATAGTAATAATAATTCAAAAAATTTATCAAGAAAACAAATTAAATTTGCAATGGATAAAATAACTAATTATGAAAATAGTCTAACAAAAGAATTTTATAAAAATATAAATAATAATAATGAAATTAAAATTCTTGAAAATGGTAATAAAAATAAAATACCTCTTTTTTCTTTACTATTTAATAACTATAAATCTTATAATATAAATTTAATATTAAATGAATTAGGTTTAATTTGTAATAATAGCACTTTTTATTGTGATAGATTATTTGATGATTTGAATTTATGTAAAAAAAATGGCGTATTAAGAATTTCTTTAATGCATTATAATACAATTAGTGAAGTAAAAAAAATTTGTTCTTATTTAAATATGTTTAAAAAGTTTAATTTAAATTTTTCATTTGAAGAATATAATATTAAACCAACTTTATTAGTTAAAGATTCATTTAATTTACTAAAAAAAGATAATTATTATGATAATGAAAGATATCGAGCATTTTCATTAATTAATATTAAAAATATCGACAGTATGAAAGTAGTTGGAGATTTAAATTTTTATCAATCAAGTGATTATAATAATTATAATGGTAATACATTAAGAAAATATCAAAATATTAATAATAATTTATTAAATGATAGTTCATTTAAAAAATATATTACAGTTTTTAAAAATAAAATTACTAAAGAAAGTGGAGAAAAACCCAAATTTATTCAAATACATCAAATTAGAGTAAACGCTAATTGCAATGATAATAAAGTTACACCAGAAGGTATTCATCAAGATGGGTTTAATATTATAGGTATTTTATGTATTAATAGAGTTAATATAAAAGATGGAATTAATAATTTTTATGATAAAAATAAAACACAAATATATTCAAAAATGATGGAGTCAGGTGATTTTATTATTTTGAATGATAATGATAATTTTCACGATGTTACAGATATAAAAGTTAATAATAGTGATCAAATAGCTTATAGAGATGTTTTTATTTTTACAAGTATTTCATAAAATTGAAAATTTAAAAAAATAACTGTAAATTAATAGTTATAATATAATGGATCGTAATCGCGTAAATAATGGTCGAATTTCAAAAAATAAGAGGTGTTCACCATGTATGTGTTGTCTAAAAAAAAGAATTGAAACATGTAAAATAACTACATTGGTAGATAAATCTCAAGTAATTATGAATAATAATATTATGGATAATACTACTAATAATAGCAGTGATAATACATGTAATCATGTATATAAACATCACGAAATTAATGATAATTAATAGTAATTTTATAAAATAGTTAAAATTTTTTTGTTTTAACTATTTACAATGATATTTCGTTTTATCGGTGGAAAAAATATTAAAAATCTTTTTAATAATAATATTATAAAAAAAAATACTATTCCTATAATAAATTATATAGCTGAAAATACAAGTAATAACAGTAATAATATATATTTAGAATATAAAAATTTAATAAAAGAGTTAAATTCTGATTACATAATTGCATTAAAATTATCATCATTAAATTTTAATGAAAATTATTTAAATAAAATTATAGATGATTGTAAATTAAAAAATATTAAATTAATTATTGATGCAGAAAACAATAAAAATATAGAAAAATATAGATCAATAGTAAATAATGCTATAATTAATCATAATTCAAAAAATTTGAATGTTATTAAAACATATCAAATGTATAGAAAAGATAGTTTACATGAACTTAACCATGATATTAATTATTTCGAAAATAATAATATTAATCTATCATGTAAATTGGTAAGAGGTGCGTATTATAATGAAGAAAAGAATGAAAATCATTTATTTAAAAGTAAAAATGATACAGATTTAAATTATAATAAAGCAATAATAAAATGTTATGAAAGTCGATTTAATAACAATATTATTGCATCACATAATCATTTTTCTATAAAATTAGCAATGTTATTAAATAAAAATGATAAGTTTATTATTGCTAACTTAAAAGGAATGAATGAAAGATTTATGAACAATATAATAGATATTAAAAAAGCTGAATATATTCCATATGGAGAATATAATGAAATGATACCATATTTAACAAGGAGATTATATGAAAATATAGATCAAATTAAATATTCATTATTATAATTTACATATCTTTAAATAAGGTTTTAATTTCTTCATTTGGATATTTATAACTAAAATCTGGTTGATCTTCACTTCCATCTCTTAATAATTGATAATCACCGGTTGTAGTGCATAAATTATAAATATTAAAATTATCATTTATATCGAATTTTTCTGTTCGTGTGGAAAAATTAACGCTAATACTTCCTTCTTCACCGCTAATTATTCTATGAAATATTCCAGCAGGCCAAACAACCATGGCAGGACCGTTAAAGTATAATTTATCATTTTTATAAACTTTTTCTGGTGAAACAATAAAACTAGCTTTTGTTTTTGTATTTGGACAAAAAATATCAATATATCGAGTTCCTTGTAAAACTAGTAAATTATCATCTTGACCAGGATGCATATACCATGGACGTTTTACCGGAATTGGCGAATCTTCAACCGGCCCAGGCGATATAGAATTTGGCCCATGAATAACTCTATCAATTCCATGAATTTTTGGAATATCAGAAGGAACCATTTCATCAAACATCACACCTGTTGTTCGGCGTAACATACGTAATGGAATTATTCTATACATTGTTATTAATATATAATAAATTTTTATATTCTTTTGTTTACATTATATAATGCAAATAAAAGAATGTTATGTAAGTCATAATGGAATTTCATGTTTTACAAATATAAATACTTTAGTAGATATTAAAAATATTAATTTAAAATCAATAATAAATAATAATAAAAATAATTTTTTATTTTATATAACTTTACGAGTTAGTGAATTTGTAATAAATGATTTTATAAAAAATAAAATTTATTTATTTGATAATAAATTTAAAGATACTATATTTGAATCAATTTCATTTTCTTAGAAAAATATAAAATAATCATATAATAATAATGAATAAAAAAAATAAAACACAAAAGAGAGAATTTTTGTATAATCCTAATAATCCAAAAAAATCTTTTGATGTCTACATTGATAAAAATCCAAGTGATACTATTAACATAAAATATAAAACAGTTGAAGATATAAAAAATACTATTAGGAAACTAGAGAGATTATATAAAAGTAAAAAATATCCACACAAACGCATATGGCAAGTTGGAATGATCATGAAAGTTCGTCTAGAAGCAATGAAAAAACACAAAAAAGACAAATTTCCAAATGCAAAAAATGTAACAAAACGTTATAATCTCTCCAAAAAATATTTTAAGTTTTTAGGTAAAAGAACAAAAAAAAAGACTTTTAAAGAGAGAAAATCAATGAAATTTAAATTGTAATTAATTTCTAAGCTATTCTTCTGCTAAATTTTTACCTTAATCACTATAATAAATTTATATTTTTTTTGTTGAATTATTTTTAACTTTTGTCCATCGTTGAATACCATTAGATGTTTCTTTAATTTTCTAGTGCCAACCTTATATTTTGTTGCAGTTTCAGATGGTCCTTTTCTTGTTTTACAACCATTAAAAGATGCATATTTCTTCATATTACATATTATGCTTATATAATTATATAATTTATAAAATTGAACAAAATTATAAAATTATAAAATCTAATAATGTCAATTAGAAATAATCAACAATCAGCTATAGATGCTGTTTTGTTTAATAATTTTAAATCTGGTGTAATAGCACATGCAACAGGCACTGGAAAATCGATCATTGGTATAAAAATAATAAATGAATATATTAAATTTAATAGTAAAGCAAATATAATGTGGTTATGTGAATTTAAAATAATTATAAATGAATTATTTAATAATAAGCTATTTTGTGATAATTTAAAAGAATTAAATAAAGATTATAATTTATTTAATTATTCTATAAAAAAAGATAAAAACTGGATATCTACATTAAATAATAGTAAAAAACCATATATATTATTTATAAATAGAGCATATTTAACAAGCCAACAAAAATATAAAAATTTAAAAAATATAATGAATTTAATAATACATGATGAATGTCACTCTATTAAAAATATAAGCACAAAATCATTCTACAATTATATTAAAAATAATAATTGTAATATAATTGGATTATCAGCAACACCATATTATATATATCCATTTGAAAATTTAATACATAGTTATACATTGTATGATGCTATTATAAATAAAGATATAGTGAATCCACATATATTTTGGTTTACAAAAGAACAAAAGTTATCAATCAATGAAATCATAGAAGAAATAGATGTTATTGTAAGGAGTTTATATTATAAAAAAATTGTTGTTTGGTGTGGATTAATAAGTGAATGTAATGAACTAGCTTTATTATTCTCTAGACATTTTACAGATTTTAAAATATGTATAGATACTTCATTAAATGTAAATTATCACTCTATTGGAACATTTGATACTTTTAAAGATATTTCTAGTAATGCATTTCTCTTTTGTGCAGCAAAACACCGTGAGGGTAGTGATATAAAAAATTTGGACGGTTGTATATTTATGGATAAAGTAAGTAAAAGAACACCAAAAACGTTTATTCAGTGTCTAGGTAGAGTTTTACGTATTAATGAAAATAAACAAAGAGGAATAATAATTGATATTAAAGCTAAAAGTGCTTATGATGTTATTAAACGATTAGGATTATATTTAAATAATAATAATAAATTCCCCTATAGTTATAGCTATTACTATAGTAATAATAATAAAATTAAAATAAATAATCTTTTAGTTGAAGAAACTATTGATAACTCTATAAAAGAAATAATAAATGAAAATGATGTATCAAGAAATGCAATTAAAAGTAAATTTAAAAAAAATGTAATTGATAATGATATTTATAAAAAACGACTAGAGATGGAATTAGATATTTTTGAAGAAAAAAATTTATTAAAATATTTATATTTTGCAATTGAAATATTAGAATTAACTAAAGATATTCCACATGTTACAAGAGGTTCGTGTGGTAGTTCATTACTTTGTTATTATCTAGGTATATCACATGTAGATCCTGTAAAATATAATATTAAATTTGAAAGATTCTTAAATATTTATAGAAATAATTTACCTGATATTGATTTTGATTTTCCTCATTCAAGTAGAGATGAAATATTTTTTAGATTGGAAAAAAAATGGCCAGGTAAGATTGCCAGAATTAGTAATCATGTTCATTATCATGAAAAATCAGCCACAAGAGCAGTTTTAAAAGAACTTGGACATAATAAATTTATTGGAAAATATGAAATAAATGATTATATAAAAAAACTTCCTAAAAGTACAAGAGATATAATCTCTAATCGTGTAAAAAATATTGAAAATAAGTTTAGAATGTATTCATTACATTGTGGTGGTATCGTATTTTATCCAGAAGGTGTTCCTGAATATTTAAAATATACTGCAAAGTCACAAAATGTAATAAACCAAATTACACTAAATAAGTATGATATTGCAAATGAAAAAAAATTTAAAATTGATATATTGTCTAGTAGAGCATTAACACAATTGTTTGAAGTTGATCCAGAATTAGCATTCAAAGACTTTTCGAATATTCAATTAGATAATAATGTTTTAAAATTATTTAAAATGGGAAAAAATATAGGTATAACATTAGCTGAGTCACCTCTAATAAAAAAAGCCATGATTGATACAAATCCTAATAGTATAAGTGATTTAGCACTTGTTCTTGCTATAATTAGACCAGCAGCCAAAGAATATAGTGGTAAAACAGAAATATCAAAAAATGATATTATATATGATGATGATGCTGTTGAATTTTTATCTAAAAACTGCAATGTAGATTATTCTAAAGCAGATTATTATAGAAGATGTATAATTAAATATGATAATGATATAATTGATGAAATTAAAAAGAAATTGTCTATAAGTTTGTATAGTAAATTAGATGGATTACATGGATATGGTTTTTGTAAAGCACACGCATATTCATATGCTGAATTAATATATAAATTAGCATATTTAAAAACATATAAACCAGAACAATTTTGGAAAAGCACACTGAAAAATGCAGAAAGTAGTTATAGATCATGGGTTCACTTATTTGAAGCTAAGCAAAATAATGTAGATTTTAAGTATATTAAACAATTAAACGAATCAGTTTACTGCAAAAAAAAGAATAATGATATTTATAAATTAAATCACAATGATCATTTACAAAAATATGGAATTTGGAATCTTAAATTAAATTTAATGTATCCAGGTTGTTATGGTTATATCCATAATAATAAATATTTTTATAAAGGAATAATAGCAAGTATTAAAGTTTTAGATAAAGTAATTATTTATTTTATATGTGTTGGTATAAATAGATATATTGAAGTTATTATAAATAGATTATATATAAACAATCTACTTTTTAAAAAATTTGGTATTAAAGGACATGGTAAATTAGAAAATTCTTCAATTATATGTGTAAAAAGTATAATGAATAAATATTTTTAAATATTATTTATTATACAGTAAAAATTTTATTTTTTTAATAATTTTACATATCCTTTATAAAACTTATCAACTATATATTTACCAAGATCTAAAACTCCTTCTTTAACTTTTACAAATAATTTTAATGCTTTATTATTTGTTTTATTTAATAAGAATGCTTCTTTTATTTTATCATTTTTAATCTTATAATAGAAAATTTTATAGTTATCTTTTTCTATATCATATTCACCATTACTGTAACTTCTAATTACACCATTATCATTATGTATTGTTCCAATTCTATGAGAGAATGGAAAATTATAATGTTCATGAGCTTCTTTAAAATTTTTAAATAATTTCATATATCTATAAATTAATATAAGTTTTTATAAATTTATATTAATTTTTTTTGAAAATTATTTACATTCTCTCTTTTTCTTTTTGTAATTATCAACTAATCTTGAAAACTCTTTTCTTTCTCTCTTTTTTTTCTTTTTTGTCATTATCAACTAATCTTATATTAGTAGCTATATTACCTACACTATCATTCGAACCACCACCTAATTCTACATGTAACTTCAATGTAGCATAATCAAAAAATACTTCGGGTCCAGGATCAACTATTGGATTGTTATACTCACACTCTTCAATTTCAAAATCAACTAATTCCTGTTTAATAAAATATACAAATTGTTGTCCTTCGATCTTATCTGAATCTTCATTAATGTGTAGTCTAATTTTTCCATGATTTAAATCCTCCTTATGATAATTAGTTATATTTTCAAAATAACAAATATGTCCACGTACATTTTTATGTTGTATTTCAGCATTTGGAGGTTTACACCGAATTTCTCGAGGCAATACTGGGAGTAATTTGTTCATTATACATATTTCTTATATTATTATTTTTACCAAATTTTTTATTCATTTAAAATCCACTTTTGATTCCAATTATTCCACACGATAATCGCTTTCCAGCATTTCCAGTTTTTAATGATTCTTCATTATTACCTAAACCAAGGTCGTCTCTATCTTGATGAACGATTATCATTCTACCTATTATAGAATTTTTTGATCCAGGAATAATACTAATTTTATCGGTAATAATTTTACCAAAAGATTTTCCATTTTTACTTATTATATTACCCAAATCTCCAGCATGTGAATCTTTGCTAGTAAGAGAACCATGATTTTTCCCGAAAGGATTAAAATGTTCACAACCACTACTACACCCTTTAGTTATATCACCACATTTATGAATATGAAATCCATGTTGTCCATCTTTTAAATTTTCAATATTATAATTAATAATTAAATTTTTGTCTTTTTGCTTAAAATTAACTATACCTTTAACTTTATTATTTTTAACAACTTTATCTGGAAATAATTTTGCTATACATTGTCTAGATATTTTACCACCACATTGATTAAAAGGAGCACATGAGGCTCTCATTGAAAAACCTTTTTGTTTTTTACATTGTTTTTTGGTAAAGCGTCTAGGCAAAGAAAAAATTTTACCATCTTTTCTTTTACATATTTTATTTTTTCTAGTAATATTACAACAATTCTGTATCATATATATATATTAAAATATTAATAATATTTTGAATAACAATTATCACGCCCAGCATTATCTAATTTTTTTTCCCAATCACAAGTATCTTTATACTTTGGAGATGTTGTATTACACCATCTATGTAGTTGTGTCATATTATCATAGTTATTTTCGAATAGTTTTTCAATTGTCATAGAAATTCTAGTAAATAATTTATTATTATTTGGAAAAGTATCATCTGGTTTAAATTGATTCAAATTATTAAAATATTTGTTCGCAACAGTGAATAAGTGACGTTTAAATACGCGATGCATTATTTATAATAATATATAGATTTTTATATATTTAATACATTTCAATTTTAATGTTAAAAATTAAATTTATTTAATAATTTTTTATATTGTATTTTTATTTTTCTATAATTTACTGCTTCTGTTGTTAACCAGTCATCATCTGCATATTGATATACATTTAAACTATCATGTAATTTTATTGCTAGATTTTTCCAAAATAATAAATAATGTTTTCCACTACACATTGATAAACAATATTTTAATTTTAATGCAGTTGAATGAATAGACACCATAATTTTGTCATATTGATCAATTTCTATTTGTAATGCTAAATCTATAGCTATTTCCTCTGGTAAAATATATTTTCTCCATGCATTTTGAATTTTTTTTGAAGCTCTATATCGTATATTATTTCTAATTTTAAGAATATATATAGAAATTTCATTTGGAAGCATTTGCCATGACATTTTTATTTAATATTAATATTTTATTAAATAATAATATCAAATATTTTTCAATTTTAATTTTTTTTTATTGTATAATATAAATGACACATTTAAGTAGTTCATCGTCAATTATGGCTATGGTATTTTATTCCTTTTTAACTTTTTTTCTTGGACCATTTTTAACTAGACCATTTTTAGGAAATCATCCTGATCAATGTATCGCAGGTTTTTTACTTGGATTTACTATTAGTGTATTATTATGGATGAAATTTGGAAAAATGTTGATAAAATAAATTTATTTTATTAAAATTGAAAAATAATTTTTATAAAAATTTTAGGTATAAAAATTATTATATTATGAGTGAAAATAAATCTATTCAATTAGGTTTATGTTGTATGAATACTATTTTATCTTCTAAAAAACCACCAATTATGTCATCTAGATCTGTTGTTTTAAAAACATTAGAAACAAAGGGGTTTGAACCATTGAAAGAAAAGATTATTCAAAATTTAAAAGATACACTTGTAATGATGGATTGGAATGAACAAAATGGTATTAAAGTATTTAGATTAAGTAGTGAATTATTTCCACATTACTCAAATTCTAAAGCCTCAAAATATGAAATTGATTTTGCATTAGATTTACTTAAACAAATTGGAGAGAAATCTAAAAAATATAATCAACGTATAACATTTCATCCAGGACAATATAATGTTATAGGGACACCAAGTAAAAGTGCTTTTGAACATACTATTAATGATTTAAAATATCATTGTGATATTTTAGATTTAATGGGTTTAGATAAAAATTCTGTAGTAGTAATACATGGCGGTGGAGTATATGGTGATAAAAAAAAGACAATCGAAAGATGGTGTAAACAGTTTTATGATTTACCAGAAAATGTTCAAAAAAGATTAGTATTAGAAAATTGTGAAAAGAATTTTTCAATAGAAGATTGTTTAGAAGTATCAGAAAAAGTTAATATTCCAGTTGTTTTTGATACACATCATTTTGAATGTTATAAATTACTACACAAAGAAGAAAAATTTAATCCACCGGATGAATACATGCACGCTGTATTAGAGACTTGGTGGAGAAGAGATATAAAACCTAAATTTCATGTAAGCGAACAAGGATCTGGAAAGATTGGACATCATAGTGATTTTATTGAAGAAATTCCTGATTATTTACTTGAAATACCAGAAAAATTTGGTTGTAATATAGATATTATGATAGAAGCAAAATTAAAAGAACAGGCAATTTTTAAATTATATGAAAAGTATATATTTTTAAATTGTAAAATAGCTAAAAAAAAAAATTAAATTAAATGTAAAGGCAATGGAATGGGCACAGCGATGTAATTATGATTGTCAATGTTGTGAATAATTATCTATATATTATATATAATGAATAATTCTAACTTAATAATATATACTTTTGTAGTTACAGCAATATGGGATGTTATTTTAAGATTTATGTCTCTTAATTATAATAAATTACCAAAAATTATAGATAGTTTTTTACCGTTTATAAAAGATTTAAAACCATACTTTGAAAATCATACATTATTAGCTGCAGCATTAATTGCTGGTTTTGTTGGTGCGACAACTCAACCAATAATAATATTTTTTATGTCATTTCCAAAAAATCTTAAAAATTATAAATACATATTTAAATTTTTAATTTTATCATTTATAATTAGTGGTTTATATGGATTTATAATGAAATGGAGTGGATTATTTCCTCACTTACAAAGATATTATTATGATAAATTAGGTGTTATTAGAAGTATATATCATGATGGTATATCTGGATTAATTGTTCAAATAACTTTACTTTTTTTATTTAATATATTTTAGAAATTTAAAGAAAAATTTATATTATTACATTAATATGATATCAAGATATAATTATAACTCTATAATTTATAGTATAATGAATAATAGAGAAAAAGAAAATGTAGAAGAAAAAGAAAATGTAGAAGAAAAAGAAAATGAAGATTTAAATAAATTAGTGCAAAGTTTAATTAAAAAAAATGAAATTTTAGAAGAAAAAATAGATAAAGTTCTCTCTTTATTAAATAATGAGGTAGTAGAAAATACACAAAAAATGTCAAAACATATAGATCTTATTGAGAATATTTATAATAATGTTAAATCACCCTTAGGATATTTATGCGATAAAATTAATTATTTAAAGGGTAGTGATAAAACAGAATACACAATTGAAAATAAAACATCTGATCAAATGTATATCCATTAATTTATTTTATTTATAAAATTAAAAAATAAATAAATTAAAATACTTATACTTTCTAATTTATATTGGATAATATATTTTTTTTTAAAATCATTCATTAATTCTAATGCAGATTCATTATAATAAAAATAATAAAATAAAAATAATATCATATTATTTGATGCGTGTATTGGTGAATTATTAATAAATGGAAGTGTATAACTTATTATTTCACTTGTAGTTATCGCAAGCAATGGATTATCTGGTAATAATGTGCAAGCAGCAATAGCTCTTGATGTTCTAACGAGCGGTATAAGATACATAAAGATATTTTATAAATATCTTTAACTCTATTTAATATTACAACCTAATATGCATAATACAATTTCATATAATGATTTATTATCATTAGTTGATTTATTATCGTTTTCATAATAATTAATATCATCATTGTCTAATTCTATTTCATAATAATCTATTTTATCTATATTACTTTTATTTTTTTTATTATTTTCTGATAATTTATGCATTACTTCATCAATTATTTTTTGTCTACTTGTTCGTTTTAATAAACGTTTACAATCATTGTCTAATAATATAGATTGATCGTGTATTTTTGGATATAATGACATTTTATATTTTTATATTTTTTATATTATTTATATATTTTTTAAAAAGTTTATCAATTTTTATTTTAATCTTTTGATTTGTTAAAAAGACCATCAAAATTATATAAGTATTTTCCCAAAAATAAATCATATGTATTCCATTCATCGGGAGCAATAATTGATAAAACGTCTTTGTTATTTATCATATAATGATAATAATGTTTGCCCGGAACTTTTTTTGACATCATAGGTATATTATGTAATTTATCATTTAATTTACTATCATTAATAATTTCTGATGCTTCTTGTTGCAAAAATGAAATTTGTTTTGCAAGTAATTCTAATTTTGAATAACATGAATAATTTTTTTTTATTATTTCAATATCACTATTTTCATTTAATAAAAGCATTTCAAAAAGTGTTGTAGTAGTATCTTTATCTAAATTTGTTAAAGCAATATATATTCAATATATAGATATATGTTTAATATATATATTGAATCTTTATTTCATACAAATAAATGGAAGCAATAATAAAGAACATGTAGTAGTTAGGTTTGATAAAAACGGTAAGTATTTGAATGGTTTAATATAAAAAATTACTGTTGCTATAATTGTAAATATTATTAACATTAGACTACCATAATGTAAAAATAATTTATTAGAATACCATATTCCATATAAAATTATTATAGATGCTATAAGTTCCCATAATCCCGCTCCAAAAACTATAAACTGACTAAATGTTTTATTTAAATTAAATAATTTTTTTGATAATCTTTCTGATTCACTTTTTCCTAATGTAAAAAATTTTGTTAATCCGGAAACAATAAACATTAATATCAAAAATGAGCTTGTAATTTTTATCGATAATTGATTCATTTATTTATATATATATAATTATATTATAAATTAAATATTTTAAAATAAACCTTGCCCCATTAGAAGTTCACTTCCAATAATATGTCCAGTTGCTAGCATAGCTAGCCGCCCGTTACTTAGTTCTGAATTATATGCACGATCACTTAGTTTATTTACATCAAAATTAAGATGATTACCTGGTTGAAAATCATCTTTAAGAGTAAATAGTGTTCCATTTGTAAATGGATTTTCCCATCCACTTTTTAGACGACCAAATTCAAGAAGCGCCATTACATACCAAAATGGAAGCTGTTGTCCAAAATCCATATCAGAAAGATAATTAATTCCAAGTGTTCCAGGCTTCATATATTCATATAATGGAAGTAGAGTAGATGCAACCATTGCTACACGACCATGCTGAAGTTCAAATTCACGAAGATATTTTGAATTCTTTTGATTCGAAAGTTTAAGTGGATCAAAAAATCCAACGGGGGCAATATCACCATAATATTTAAAATCTTTAACTAGAGGTTTATTAGTTAGTGATTGTGAAAGAAAAGCTGAAAGAACAGGATAATACATTGCTAGCATCTTATTATATGTAGACATGATATTATATCTTTAAACGATTTTTGCTGCCAAATGTTATAAATAGTATTTGATATTAATCATACCCATAACGGCGATCATGATATAACTTCCATTCATTTAAACTAACCGATGTATCACCATCTGAATCCTTAGCTAAAAATTCCCATAAATCATTTCTATTCATTTTACGACCAAATTTGTTTTCAAACTGTTTTTCAAACTCCTCCCATGTTATTTTACCATCATTATTTTCATCATATTCGTTAAATTCATTTATATTAATATTTTCTTCTATTTCTTCTTCTACATCTTGTTCTACTTTTTCATTTTCATTATGAATAATGTTATCTCTATTTTCATGTATTATTTCTTTATCATCATAAATTGTTTCTTCATTGTCTAAATCATTTTTGAGAGAAGAATTATAAATTCCCATATAAAATTGAAAAATATTTTTTATTTTATAAAATATTGTAAAAAATGATTTTTATTACTATATTTTTAATATCACATCAAGAATGTTCACAAAATTCTAATATATGCTCTTATCCATTTCATGAAAATATTATTCAAAATGATTGTAATTTTGATATTATTCGTATTAATAGAAATGATTTATTATGTAGTGATTATGGGAGAAATAAAAAATATTGTAATCACTATTCATTACCATATGAATTTACAATTACAAAAGAAATTGGAGCTAATAATAAAGAAAATATTATTATTAAACCATATGCTATGTGGGAAACTAATGATTTTAATTATAAAATAAAAGTTGCCGATCTTTATTATACATTTACGTGTAGTAACTTAGATAATTTTCCAAAATTAATTCTTAATATAGTTCCAAAAAAAGAATTTGATAAATCATTTCAACAAGAAATATTTGAATTTATATCTTTAATCTGTTTGATATTATTTATTTATGTAATATTAACTTTCACATTTGCGTCTATATCTAATACAAATGATAATTTTTGGTTAGGTTATACACTTGCAAATTCTCAAAATAATTACAAGAGAAGAACATATTGTGAATAAAATAAATTATTTATAATATAATTATTGAAAAAGTTCTTTATTTTTTAAATTAAATCCTATAGCATCAAATTTACTAATATCAAATTTAATAAAGTATATTAATAAAATAAAAAATAAAATTAAGTAGAAATACATTATTATAACAATAATATATTTAATTTTTTATTTTTAATATTTTTCATAATAGTTTTTTATAAGAGTTGTTCTATATTATCTATTACTCTCTCTCTACATAATGGACATGTAGGATCTTGACTTAACCATTTATCCATACATCGTCCATGAAATATATGATCGCACCCAGTAAAATATATACGTTTATCATGTTTATCTATACAGTTTAAACATTTTTGTAACTGAGTTTTACCCTTATCATCATCTAAATCTTCTAAACAAATAGAACATTTATCATTTAAAAATGCGTTATTAAATTTATTTTGTCTATCTAAAAATCTTTCTGTAGTAAGTATTTCAGATTCAATTTGTTTTCTTAACTTTTCTTTCTTTATTCGATCTTGAATACTTCTAAAATGTCTTACAAATGATTCCCCAACTCCGCCCTTTTTTGTAAATTTTTTATTTTTTGTAGATTTTTTATTTTTTATTTTTTTAGATTTTGAAATATATTTTTCTTTTTTTATATATTGTTTTTTTGTAGATTTCTTTTTTATTTTTTTATGTTTATAACTTTTCATATATATATTAAAAATAAAAATAAATAAAAATTATGAAATAACATATTTAGCGAAGTATATTATTTTTTAACATTTAATATATATATGGAGGAAGAGTTTGAAGAAATTACTGATATGGATGCCGCAGAAGCAGCCATTGCAGAGTCAAATGCGCAATCAATCCAGGCATTAAATGATGATTTACAATCGTATTTAAAGTTAAATCGCACTAATTCAACATTTAAAGGTTGGTTAGCTGAATATTCACCTGAGGATGTTAGAATTAATCCTAGATTACGATATGAAGATAGTGTGCAAAGAAATATATGGAATAATTCAAATGCTAACAAAATGTTCGGGGCACCATTGGTGCCTCCATTGACCCCACATGAAAGTCACCAATCTTGTGGTTGGCCTAGTGGACCCGATTCGCGCGGCTTATTTGGTGGAAGTAAATCTAAAAAATTAAGAAAATCAAGAAAATCAAAAAGAACAAAAAAAACAAAAAAAACAACAATGAAAAAAAGAAGAAAAACAACAAAAAAAAATTAGATTTAAAATAAGTTATTTTATTAATAATATAATATAATATATATATGAATATATTTAATATTTTTAATATATCATCAAAAAAGGGTAAAATATTTTTTAAATATAATATTATATCTATTATATTATTTTCCATATTGTATTGGATTGCTGATTATATGTTAACATATTATCCCAAAATATCAAAAACTTTATTTTTAGGTGAATATACAGAAAAAAATCCAGTAAATCCTTATTATTATTGGTTATGGCACTCATTCGTTACTCAAACAACAGTTGGATATTCTGGAATCACTACAGAAAGTGGAATACCTATAAGTTATTTAAACTTACAATCCAATGTATATAAAGTATGTAATTTTGCTCAATTATTTACCATATTACTAATAACTACATTATCTATATAATTTATTAATAGAGAAATCGATTATTCGATAATATTAATTTTTTCAATAATATTATGTTTTATATTTTGTTTTTGTAAAAATGATATAAATATACTAGGAAAAACTGCAACTGTATTCATGTAAGTTCTATACTTAAAACTAATAATCCTAGTTTTATTATCTTCAAATTTTAAACTATACCACCAATAAGCTGGTATAAATAATATTTTTCCAGGTTGTAACGTTAATTCAAGACATTTAATTTTATCAAAATTTTTTTTATATTGATCTTGAACATTCCACGGGTTTATTGGTGATCTAAATTCAAAATTATCATAATCTTTAATTGGATATAAATATTTACTACTTCTTGGTGGTGTCATTTTTACTTTTATACATCCACTTAGTATAACAAAATAATTTCTATAATTTATATCATACCGAAATGGTGTTATTGACCCACTTGATCCTAAAATAAAATCATAATAGTTAGATGACATCATATTTGGTCTTAAAAATTCATCATTAGCTTTTATATTTTTTATGAGACTTGTTTCCTCTAAGAAATCATGATTATTTTCTGAAATAAATTTACTTTGTTCATCTTCTTCTAGCACTTTTAATCCATCTTTTAATGTAACTGGTAAAAATAATTCTGATTCTGGATCAGAATATGTGTTTAATATGTTTCGCAATTTTATATCGAAAGATCCGTAATTTTGAAGTATATTTTCTTTATTAAAATTTATTAAAGATTGTATATTAAAATCAAAAAGAATTGGTTGTCTTAGATCACATATTTCTTCCAGTCTTTCTTTTGATGGATTTAATATTTCTAATACTTCTAAATCATCACTTGTTTTCAAATGAAAATATATATGTAAATATAAAAACAATACCAAGCAAAATATTAAAATTATAATTATTATATTCATAAAAATTAAATATAATAATTTTTTATATATTTAACACATTAATTATCGTGTATAATGTTTATTTTTCACTAATCTCAAAATTAACATGTTTTCCATATTTTTATTATTATCTATATTATGTTGTACATTATGTTCCACATTATGTTCTACATTATTATCATTTTTTTTCCTCACAATTTTCATTATCTAAATTTCTAACTTGATCAATATAATTATAAAAATCACTCTTTAATTTTGATAGTTCATTACTTTGTGACATAATTATTGCATTCATTGTCTTTATTAATTCATTTATACCATTTACATCATTACCAATTTTATTCATTTTATTATGTAAACCAGTTATTTCAATAGTATTATTTTCTATCTTATTAGATAATTTATTATCGGATACAACCAAATCGGAATTAGTTATATCATTATTATTCTTCTCTTTTGTTTCTAAATTAAATAATCGTTTATCATGTTGTGCCAATAATTGTAGTGCAGTAATTTTTTGACGAGGTTCATTATTCTGGTTATCCTGGGTATTCTGGCTATTCTGGGTATTCTGGGTATTCTGGGTATTATTATTTATTATTTTATTAGATATTGGTTGACTTCTACGTTTTTTTGCAGCAGCGATAGATACTGAGTTACTCATTATAAATTATATAATACAATTAAAATATGTATTATTTTCGCATTTCCATTTTAATTGGAGGATGGGAACTATAATTTATAATTTCAATATCTTCCAGAGAATAGTTATCTATTGAATCATATACATTTTTAATTTGTATTTTTGGAAACTTAAGTGGTTTTCTTTTAATTTGTTCTCTTAATATTTCAATATGATCATCATATATATGAGAATTTCCTAAATAATATACAAATTCTTTTGCTATCAAGCCACAATGTTTTGCCAATATATGTGTCAAAAAACTATAAGATGCTATATTAAATGGAACACCTAACCCAACATCACCACTACGTTGATACAATGAACACGATAATTCATTACCAATAACATTAAATTGTGCTAATATATGACAAGGAGGAAGCGCCATTTCATTTAATTGTTCTGGATTCCACGCTGACATTACTAATCTTCTAGAATATCTTTCTACTGGATCTTTCAAGCAATCTATAATATATTGTAATTGATCAACACCCTTACCTGAATAATTCGCTTTACAATTACTATATGGTGCATTAAAAAATCTCCATTGATGCCCATAAACCGGACCTAAGTCATTTACATCTAAATGTTGAAGATTTCGACTATCTAAAAAATCACGTGATGCATTAGCATCCCATATATGAACATTCTTTTCACGTAAAAAGCTGTTATCTGTTGATCCTCTTAAAAACCAGAATAATTCTTTAGCACATGTTTTCCAAGCAACCCGTTTTGTTGTAAGTATTGGTATTATATTATTATCCAAATTAAAGTGCATGGCTGAACCAAATATTGTTAAAGTATTTCCATTTCGACCACTTACCATTATTCCATAATTTAATATATCAGAAATTAAAGAAATATATTGATATTCATCATGAATATCATCATCTTTTCCTTTTTTTAAATTTTCTAGAGCTTTTTTTAACATTATTAATAATAAAAATATTTATATTTATATTATTTTAATTTCTTCTTATAAAACATATGGAAGGTCTTAATGAATCAAATAATAGTAAAGATAATAATAGAGAAGGATTTTTTAAATACGTCTTTAACTTTGATGAAAAAAATGTAAATGATATGCTTAATATGTTTCAGTATTCATTTATAGCAGTTCCGTTTGTTATTCTTATTTTGAAAGTTCTGAATTATTATACTCCAGAAGAAGATGAATCAAAAGGGACTTTAGAAATATCAGCAGAAATAGTAGGAAGTATTTCTTTAATACTTCTATCTATTTGGTTTATTAATAGAATTATAAACTATATTCCAACGTATACCAAAACTGATTATCCTAACTTTAATGAAATTAATTGTATTATTCCACTATTTATAGTTCTTTTTACTATGAAAAGTAAATTGGGTGCAAAAATTAATATATTAGTAGATCGGTTAGTTGATTTATATGAAGGAAAAACGAATTTAAAAACACAATCAGATAATCAAAATGATTATAAAACAATACAACCTATTTCGCAAGTTCCAGTTCATCAAAATAGTCAAGCCGATTTTTTAAATCCACAACAAATGCAAAATAGTAAAGGTTATACAGAATCACAGTATTTAAATGCTGCACATAACAATTTACCACAACAACAGCAGCCACAACAACAACAACCACAAGATATGTATCAAGGACCAATTAATCCATTACTAGGGGCAATGGAACCTATGGCGGCAAATGAAGGAATGGGAAATATGTTTGGTAGTGCATTTTAAATATTTATGAATATATAAATATATAAATATATATATATATATAATGTCTATTATTGCTTTAAAAAAGAAAGCTGAAAATAATAATCCACGACTAGCCCCATTATCTGGTAAAGCTCCATTTTCATTAAATGGCTCGCGCAGAATCTCTAATAATAATGGAATACCACAAAAATATAATATTTGTTGTTTAGACAATAATAGTATTAGACCACCTATTATGAATAATAGAGGTATGTTAAATTCAAAACATAAAAAATATAATAATATTGTTCATACACCACCAAATGTATATCCTACCCAAGAGCAATATATTAAAAATAAATCTGTAAACTGTTATATAAAACGAAGTATACATGACATTCAAAGAGAAAATGATATTCAAAAAGAAAGGCTATGTAATAATAATTGTAAAATTTTTGATTCAAATGGTAATGTTTATCGATCAGGTTCCGCAAATAGTTATTTTATTGGCGGCACTAAAATTGTTACTTCTTTATTTACTAAACATTTATCAGAGACCGGCGCTATTAGTGGAAGTGAATATATAAAAAATATATGTCCTAATCCTTAGAAATAAATTATTTTTTATAGTAAAAAATTTAGTATATTATTATATATATGAATACATTGAACACATTAAAACAACAAGGACATGTTATTAATAGTGATAATGTTAATGTTCAAAATTCACAATATATATTAAATTGGATTGCTGCTGGTGGTAATCAACACAATAATAATAGTGTTACTGACGTTTGGGGAGATAATTCATATAATATTCCAAATAATATTATAAGCACCAATTTTACTAGTAAACATAATTATAA
>MDTE01178156.1_pt1 | contig 35166 bp, 32 predicted proteins | sample 811231 | NCBI WGS metagenome assembly MDTE01 (sample SAMN05326651, study PRJNA326480) | marine metagenome | isolation source: seawater | place: Indian Ocean: Red Sea | collected 2010
CACATATTTAAATCTCAGAAATCTTTCTCTAAACTGATGTGCATAGAGAATACACAAAATCGTTGTGGGGGAACTGTTATTCCTAAAAGTGAAATCGCTGAAATTGCTTCGATCGCTCATACCGCTGGTGGTGCTGTTCATATTGATGGAGCTAGGATCTTTAACGCCGCTTATGCTTTGGAAATTGATGTTGCATCTTTAGTGCAAGATGCTGATACGTTATCCTTTTGTTTTTCTAAAGGATTGGGTGCCCCTGTGGGTTCAGTACTAACTGGAACAGAAGAGTTTATTAATCGTGCGCGTTTGACGCGTCGACAAGTTGGGGGTGCAATGAGACAATCTGGAATTATTGCCTCTGCCGCCCTATTTGCCTTAGAAAATAATATCGAACGTATTGGAACTGATCACGTTAATGCCCGTCGTCTAGCTGAGGGTTTATCTCAAATTCCAGAGATTGATGTTGATCTAAATTTAGTACAAACGAATATGATTTTTATTAGTTCTAAAAAAATTGATGTCGCTGTCCTGCAAAATGATTTGGCAAAACATGGAATACTTGTTAGTTCAACAGTGCCTAATACTCTTAGATTGGTAACACATTTAGATTTTTCTGAAGAATCAATTGATGTGGTTATAGAACAAGTACAGAAATCTACGGAGAATATGATTGGCTAATTTCAAACCGCTATCTTTTTTTGTAGGTTTTGTTGGGTTTTTCTTATTTTTAAGTTGTAATAACTCTGAATCAAAAATACTTAATGATAGTGCCCAACAAATTGTCTACCAAATTCCTTTTACCAGTAATGAACAACATCGATATAAAATAAATAATTCCGAGGAAGATGAAATAGCATTGGGAGTAATGTCTTCGTATATAGAAGATGGGCACCTGGTGTTAGAACAGAAATACTTGTCGTTAAAAGATGAAACAGCAACAGATGAAATTGTTTTGGTTGTTGATCCACAAACACTTAAACCTTTAGCAGGATTAAGAGAAATTTCACATGCAAATCCTGATGGTAAACAAGTCAATGATGTTTATGAGTGGGTCTATGATAGTAACCTTGATTTTCCTAAGCTCGACTCTACTGTGACTACCCAGAATGGAATAAAGAATCAATCTTTGGAGTTAATAGGAAACTATTTTGACAATGAATCTTCATTTTGGCTATGGAGGACTCTTGAATTTTTTGATGGTGGAGAGTTCTCTTATAATACATCGATTGTTCTAAGCAATGAGAACAATAGCATGTCAGTTAGAATTTTTCCCGAAGAATCAGTACGTGTACCGGCAGGTACTTACAATGCTTGGCGTCTAGTTATTCGAAATGGACGAGCTCTGGCAAGTGCTTGGATTAATACACTACCTCCCCATGAAATGGTACGTTACGATAATGGTGATATAGTCCTGCAACTTAGTGATTAACTTCGGACGGTCATGTAAGTGTTATTTTGGTAGAACTCTTCGGTCAATGATTCAACTCGATCTTTCCAAGCTGATTTACAGTCCTCTAATTTTTTTGAGAAAATTTCATATTCACTCTTATTAATTATAACTATGCCTCCCGCTCTGAAACGATCTCGTTCTTCTATAGTAATTCCATCCCAACTTTCCCCTGGTAAAAGCGATATATCATTTAACATTTTTTGAATTTCCCATTCAAAAACACCTTCATGATCAGGAAATGCATATAGCCAAAAAAGGAAATCATTATTTTCTCTAGGCAGTAAATCACTACAATCTATAGCCGCGCTCCACAATGAATCAATGATAGGAGCTAACCCTTGCATGATGAAAACCAAATGTTCTTCGGATGCAGCAAAAGTTTCAAGGTCATCAGTATTGTTTAACCAGACCCCGACTCCTATTGATTGTTCTGAAAATCCAGAAACAGTAGCATTTACCACAGAAATGTTACTCATGTTTGTAGCTTTTTCTAGTGCAGCAAATTTGGCATTTTCAGTGATCGATTTTTTTAATTTTGCGTTAATTATGTGTAAAAGTGGCAAAATATTTTCCTTCTAGAATATTAATTCAATAATTTCCCATCATTCATTTCTACAACTCGATCTACATGATCTATTACGAAAGGATCATGTGTAGCTGTAACTACTGTGACTCCCGATTCTGAAATCTTACGTAACAATGTAAAAATTTGTTGCCCGGTATTAGAATCCAATTCACCAGTGGGTTCATCAGCAATAATCAATGGAGGATTATTTGCGATTGCACGTGCAACAGCTATTCTTTGCTGTTCTCCACCAGATAATTCGTAAGGCCTATGTTGTGAACGGTTTTCTAACCCAACAAGTTCTAACAATTCTCTAGTTCTTTCTCTTCTTTCTTTTGCATTATTGCCAGCAATTCTTAGAGCAAGTTCTATATTTTCTGAGGCAGACATTAGAGGAAGTAATCCGAATGATTGAAAGATAAAACCTATCTCGTGTCTTCGTAGCTGAGTCATTTGTTGATCTGAAAAGTGAGAAATATCTTGGTCATTAATAATTATTTTTCCTGTAGTTGGATGATCTAAGCCTGCAATTACGTTAAGTAGTGTTGTTTTTCCCGATCCCGATCTCCCGATGACTGCTAGGAATTCTCCTTTTTGTACAGATAGATTTATATTATCCAATGCCCGTACAGTAACACCTCCTGTTAAGAAATCACGAGTGATATTCGATGCGACTATAATCATATTTGGATTCGATCTTAGTTTTGTTGATTCCACTTTGACCTTCTATCGTACGGGGCTTTAGTAGATCTAATTTCTATATATCCATTGGATGAATAATTTAAACGTGCCCGTTTTTCAATCCCCATTTTTTCTAAATATTCTTTTGGAATCTGTAATCTTCCCGAATGGTCAATAATTGCAAATTCTTCTAATATTTCCCCTTTGCCCTTGGAGTATTGAATACTACGAAGTTGCTCACTGCTTGTTTTTCCATCTCTCATGGACACTACTCTATTTACTTTGGAAATAATATCTTCGTCATGTGTAACGATTACAATGGTCACACCTAGATTTTCGTTTAAGTCATGAAATACCTGAAAAACTTCATTTGCGGTGGCACTGTCTAATTCTCCTGTAGGCTCATCAGCAAGTAGTAAGGTAGGGTTATTAGCAAGGGCAACAGCAATTGCGACTCGTTGCTGCTCACCTCCAGAAAGTTCATTAGGTTTTTGATTGCCTCGATGGCTCATTTTAACATTATCTAATAATAACTTGGCTCGATCAGTAGCTTCTTTACGTGAAGCCCCATCAAGTATTAACGGCACTGTAATATTTTGTTCCGCAGATAGATAAGGGATTAAATTACGCGAAGTTTGCTGCCACACAAAACCTACTTCGTTTCTTCTATAGTTAACTAATTCTTCTGGTGTGATAGTTAACAAATTAAATTTGCCCACAGTAATTTGACCTGCAGAGGGCTGGTCTAGGCCAGCTAAAATATTAAGAAGTGTAGATTTTCCTGATCCAGATGCACCAACTATCGCCATAAGTTCGCCATAGTTAACTTGTAGGTCAAGGCCGCGAAGCGCAACCACTTCAAGTTGTTCTGATTTGTAGATTTTAAATAAATCTTCGCAGAATATGTATTTTTCCAGGTTTTGTTGTCCTTTATTCATCATCTAGCTATCTCCAATACGCAACGCTTTATGTATTGCCAATCGGAAATACATTAATACTATACCTACTGTGGTGATAATAATAACGGAACCTAGAATTATCCAAACTAGGAATATTTCTGACCAAGATACATCAAGTACAAAAGGTGGTGTTATGGGTAACCCTTTTTCATTAAAAGCCATAAAACCCATCATTAAGTTACCTGTTTGTAACCCTACAAGTGTCCCTAAAACTACTCCAGTTATCACAACAAAAGTTTGTTCGACTATGGCAATTGAAAAAATTTGCCTTCTTGATAATCCTAAGGTTCGTAGAATAGCAAATTCCAAACCTCTTTGTTGTGCTGACAGATAGGAATAAATCAAAAATCCAATACTTGATAACAAAAGTACCGCACCAAATGAGATAGCAAGTATCCCTGACCAACCAGCTGCTACCAAAGGATCAGTTTGTTGTTTTAGTTGAGTTGTAGCCACGTCAGTGACATTAATACGACTGCCCAACTGATTTATATTTTTTAATGTTGAATCTATATTATTTGTATTTATCCACATTTCAGAAAAATAGGGTGAGCGATAAGGGAGAGTCGCCTCTATGTTTTGCATTAATCTTTTAGCATTTAATAGAACAAGATCATCATTAGTTTCAGCATGGTTGTATGTGGGAAAAAATTTTAGTTCTCCTGCAAATTCCGCATCATGGTAACTGTTGAATGTATATATTTGAAGTGGATCACCGACTTTAAGTTCTAATTCTTTGACTGCATTGGTCGAAATATAAACTTTTAAAGGTAGTGAATCTAATTTTTCTCTAATTCCGTGGATGGCTGGTGGTCGTGATGTAGAAGACCAATCTAATCGTGTAGAAAGTTTATTATCTAATGGTCCATCTGATGAGCGCGATAAAATATCAGCATTTGAAGGGCTGATTCCTTGGATAGTTTCGAAACGTTCATTATAAAATTCTGTTACAAATATGTGCTTTTGGAATTCAGATTTTTGAAATTGTATCTCTGAAATACTATTAAACTTCGTTGTTTCAATATTTTCTAAGGAAGTAGTAGTAAGGACTGGTCCAATCAAAACCGATCCATAACCAGATGCGATGCGACTTGAAGTGGTAAAAGAAATTGCTTCAAGAGTCGCTGGAAATACTAAAGGTTTTGTGTTTTGAGTTTCACCACTCATACTTCGCTCATGCATTAAACTTGCAGAATAGAAAGTCCATTTTTTGGTAGTTTCTGCTTGAGGACGTAAATAAGTAACTAAAAATTCTCTACGATCCCCATTAGCATCTCTTATCGATAATTGAACATGAAATCCTCCTCTTATATCTATAGCTTTAATCCAAACGCCTATTTGTTTGGATTCTGTTGGTATCGATGTACCTATTCTCTCAGCTGGTTCGTTTTCGTTAAGCGTTTGTGCAATAGTATCAATGCTTGATAGTGAAAAATCAGGTCGCCAATATAAAGTGTCTACCATTTTCTCTGGTTCTAACCCTAAGATTGATGTGCGTGCATTTTTTCCTGATGTTCTGATTGTGGCATTACCCCGTACCACTCCTATAACAGGATCTGTTTTCAAAAAATTGTCATTAATAGATAGTGAATCTACATATGTTAGCTCTGAAGGCAAATTTGATGCACGAACTGTAGAGCCTACTTCATAATTCGCTCTGTCACTGTATGACTTATCAAGTGTTGCTGAAAAAGTAGCTCCGAATGTTCCTACACCTGTCGCGAACATTAATAGTAAAACTAAACGACTATAATGTGTGGGATTTCTTACGAGTGCACGTAGACTGACCGTTGCTGCAACGTTGTTAGTCCAATCAACAATATGTGCAATTATTCTCAAAAATAAAGGGAAAATTCTTAAGAAAAAGACGCCTACGGTAATCATGAATAAAGCAGGTGTAGCTAGTAGTATAGGGTCAAATGAAGTTTCACCTAAAATATTTTCAGAAAATAGCCCTTTTTTTTGAGTTAATTGCCATATAAGTAAACTTAGAAGAATTAGCAAACCTAAATCAAGATAGTATTTTAGAAAAATTGGCGCAGTCTTTGGTCTAGCTGACGATCTTTTTGAAGTGACGATAGTTGTTTTTGTTGAAAGGACGAGGGGAATGATCAGTGTAGTAAATGCTAGTAATCCACCTAACCCTGCTAGCAAAAAAGCTTCCGTTGAAATTCTGATATTTAAAAATTGACCTTCAGAAAGCTGTGAAAAAGCTGGAGTAATACCTAATGCTGAAATTACTATGGCAGCAAGCAAAGGTCCTGTAATAAGTGCAATTAACGATAAGACACCTCCTTCTAGTGCATACTGTGTGATTAATTGTCTTGTAGTAGCACCTCGAGATCGTAGGGTGGCAATTTCATTTTTCTGACGATCGTTTAACATCGTACTTACCATAAAAAGGTAATAGAGCACGATTCCGGTAATTTGAAGGAGTAAAACAAATAATGGTATTTGTGTGAAAAATAATTTTTCATCATAGGTATTCAAAACTTCTAAGAGATCAGTTTGATGGCGTGTTCTATTTTCGGTTGCGTAAAGTTCATTAGAAAGGAATGTTAGGTTTTGCGATATTCTCTGGGCATTATTTGCACGAAGCTTGGTTAGGTCTATTGTAAAATAATCATTGTAATCTGCGACAATTTTTGGGTACTTGTCCGAAGATATTGTAAAAAAAGTAGCTTCGGACACATGGAGAATGATCGTTTCCCATGCTCTGGAAGGTGCGTCTATGGCAGAAGCATTACCTGCCCAATATCGATTTTCAAGATTTTTTGGAACTATTTTAGCTGTAACAATTATTTCTAATGGAGATGCATTTTCATCCCAATAGGGATATAGGTCTAAGCTATCTCCGATCTTGATGCCAAGTTTTTCTGCAGTTTTGCCTCCTATAGCGGCAGGGATTTTTGTGTAGCTTTGATTATTTTGCTGTACCCAATCACCCTCAATGATGTCAATGTGCTCTTTTAAACCTGAACGAAATGATAAATTTGCTCGATTTCTATTGGGATCTTCTAAATTTATTTGTTCGCCAGCGGAAGTAGAATAAAAAGTTGCGCTGATTCCATTTCGAACTAGATTAGAAAATGTTTCATCAAGTACATTTGTGACTGCCCTATTTACATTTTCTTCAGAACGTTGATAATTTTCTCGATTTAAGCTTTGTGTACTACGTGTGACATGAATATCAAGAGCTGTTGGTTCTTTTTGCTGAAGTGCGTATTTCAAGCCAAGATCTTTTATTGCCTCAGCATATATGGCAGTGGAGGACAGTATTGCTCCTGCAATAATTGTCCCAATTAATACACTACTTAATAATTTCCAATTTCCTTGTATTCTTAAAAAAACTAGAATAGGTAGGGAACGATATTTTTTCATGTATATTCTCTATGATGTACTAGGAAAAGTTTAACGGCGATATGTATCTTAAGGCTATATAATCATTATTAGTTTAGTGAATGTTTTCATATGAATTCTAAAATAATAAAAACAAAAGATGATCCCATGAGGTTAGTTATTTTAGATTCACATGGCATCATCTTTCGATCATATTTTGCCTTGAAAGATGCATTGACTTTAAAAAGTACAGGTGAACCAGTTAATGCTGTTTATGGATTTGCAACAAGTTTACTAACGGTATTAAGAGATTTATCGCCAACGCATATTATTGCTGCTTGGGATGCCTCATCTGATACTTTCAGAAAGGATTTAGATGAAAATTATAAAGCTCATCGAGATCCAACTCCACCCGATTTGATCCCTCAATTTGAGCACGTAAGAAATTTATTAGATGCATTCAATATTCCTCTAATTGAAAAAGAAGGATTCGAAGCTGACGATATATTAGGTACCTTTGCCAAACAAGCGGCAAAGCAGTCGATTGATACAATAATTGTCACTTTGGATAATGACATGATTCAACTCGTAGATGAAAATATACGAGTGTATATGTACCGACCGTACCAGCGAGAATATGTAATGTACGATCGAGAAGCTGTGGTGAAAAGATGGAATTTTGAACCAATTCAAATGATAGATTACAAATCTTTGGTTGGTGATACATCAGACAATATCCCAGGAGTTAAAGGTATTGGTGAAAAAGGTGCTAAAGCATTAATTGCTCAATGGGGAAATCTTGAAAATATGTTAGATAATTTAGAATTTTTGGAACCATCTCGATTACAAAAAGCTTTAGGTGTAGGGCAATCTGATGCACTATTGTCTAAAAAATTAGCAACTATCGTTGATGATATACCTGATTTAAGACTTCCAATGGTTGATGCATCATTCGATAGCTATGATAAAACTAAAGTCACTCGTTATTTTAAAGAGTTAGAATTTAATTCCTTGATTGATCGCCTACCTGAAAATGTTGCTTCTGTTGATGTTGAAGCTCAAGAGAATATAGATAGTTCATTTGATGTAATTAATGATACCGATAGTTTGGCTGATTTGGTTATCGAAATTAGAAAATCCGGTTCATTCTCATTTGTATTAATTACGGAAGATAGTCACCCTATTCGTGCTCGACACTCCTTAGTTGGTGTTGCTATAACTGTTCCGCAAAATACCACAGCTTACATACCAGTAAAGAATACTGACGTGCGAATAGAATCCCATCAAAAAAGTTTATTAGATACAGATTCTAACGATCTAACTCATTCCAATGTTGATTATGCAATAACTGTAGAAGATCTTGTGGAGTATTTATTACCAATTTTTAGTGATGAATCGATACAAAAAATTACTCATGATGCAAAATTTGCGATATTAGTTTTATCTCATCTTAACAATGGTAATTGTGAGTTTCCTAATATTATCGATACCCAAATTGCATCCTATTTACTTGGAGATTTTAACATTTCATTGGACCGATTAGCTCAAAAAAAACTTGATTTAGAACTCATTGATTCTAAATCACTACTTGGTAGTGGAAAAAAAATGATTCAATACCAAGAAGTAGATATTCAGATGCTTGCTCAATATGCATCTTCCAGATCATTAGCTCTTAGTGAATTATCAAATAATTTACTATCGGATGTTGAACAGAATTCACTACGAACGATATTAGATGAAATCGATCTTCCTCATATTGCTGTTTTAGCTCGAATAGAACAATTTGGCATGGCATTAGATCGATCTGTACTTAGTAGCCTTTCAGTGGAATTACGTGAGAAAATTTCCTTGTTAGAAAGTCAAGCATATAAGGAGATAGGACATGATTTTAAGATTGGTTCTCCTCAAGAATTGTCGAAAGTCCTTTTCGAAGAATTAAATTTGCCACTCACAAGGAAAACAAAAACAGGTTATACAACTGATGCTAATGCACTGACTTCCATGCGTCACTTACACCCTCTTATTGACGTGATATTGAATTGGAGAGAGCTAACTAAAATTAAATCGACTTACGTTGATTCTTTACCTTTGCAAGTTGATGCTTCTACAAGTAGGGTCCACACAATTTTTTCTCAGTCAACTACTGCCACTGGTAGACTATCTTCTAACGATCCTAATTTACAAAATATACCTGTACGTAGTGATTTAGGGCAGGCAGTTCGTAAGGCTTTTGTTGCGCGAGATTGTGGTGCGAATCCAATTTTGTTGTCTATAGACTATTCTCAAATCGAGTTAAGGGTTTTGGCACATGTATCAGATGATAGTGCCTTAAGGCAAGCTTTTATAAATGGTGAAGATATTCACTCTGCTACTGCAGCTTCTATTTTCCGTATTGATCAAAAAGATGTCACATCAGAAATGCGTCGAAGAGCTAAAGTATTTAATTTCGGTGTGCTTTATGGATTAACAGGATTTGGGCTTTCACAACGTGAGGGAATTGAAATAGAAGAAGCAAATGCTTTTATCGAAGCATACTTTAATGCCTATCCTAAAGTCCAAGAATGGCGAGAAAGTATAGTTGAAAAATCAAGATCTCAGGGTTTTGCAGAAACTCTCACTGGGCGTCGAAGGTTAATTGATGATTTACATTCAAGTAATTTTAATCGTCGACAAGCTGCTGAACGGATTGCTATTAATATGCCAATTCAAGGTACTGCCGCTGACATTATAAAAGTTGCTATGAATCAAATTGATAAGGAACTGTTAGAACGTCGTAAAAAAGGTATGTTGGGTCGAATGGTACTTCAGGTGCATGACGAAATAATTTTTGAATTACCAGAATCTGAATTAGACGATATCCGTGAGATTGCCGATAGGTTGATGCCATCTTTTCAATTGTCAGTTCCTTTGGAACTTGATGAAAAAAGCGGCAATTCTTGGGGAGTGCTATCCTAAATTTAAGAAATTATGCCTGAATTACCAGAAGTCGAAACGACCCGTCGCAATATTGCTCCATACTTAATAAACCATGTAATACATGATGTGCAGATTTACAAGAATGCTGAACGATTGGCAATCACACATTCCGCTAATGATATGGTATTGGAATTGAAAAAAAGACGTATTATTAGCTTAGATCGCTACGGGAAATATTTACTTTTTTCATTAGATAATGGTCGCATTTGGGTTGTTCATCTTCGGATGACTGGAGCATTGATAATTTCTGAATGCGTTAGTAAAAAAGAAAAATATGAAAGAGCTAGAATAACTTTAGATAATGGTAAAATTTTGATTTTCGATGATATGCGGAAGTTCGGAACTTGGCATATTGTTGACAATATTAAGCAGGCTATGCCAAGGATTGGTCCTGATGCATATTCATCGGAATTTACAATTCAATGGCTTCAAACAAAACTTTCGCAAAGGAATATTGCGATTAAAAACTCGCTATTAGATCAAAAAATTGTTGCAGGAATTGGAAATATATATGCAGATGAAGCTTGTTTTGAGGCAGGGATCAACCCCCAAAAACCTTCAAAAGAACTTTCTTTACATAAAGTTCGATTGCTTCATAGATCGATATTGAAAGTATTGGGTCGCGCATTAGAAAATGGCGGTACTACGTTTTCAAATTATCGTGATGGCTTTGGTCGTGCTGGAAATAATTCAATTAATGCCCAGGTATTTAGGCGTCAAGGCTCTGAATGTTTTCGTTGTCGTGCAATAATTAGAAAAATTAGGTTAGGTGGCCGAGGTACTCATTATTGCCCTTCCTGTCAAAAATAAATTCTTTGCAAGAGTTGTTGTTGAATGATGTCATTGATAACTTCTATTCTAATACTTCATTCTAGTAGCGAGATCGATAAGTGATCCTAATATATTCTTTACTTTTTTTGTTTGTACTTGTTGTATTTTCCTGCATTCTATTTGCAATCTTCATGGCTTCGTCATTTGTCAATTCAGTTCGGTACAGAGTTACTGGTATTCCTAGCGATTTAGGAATTAGTTTTGAAGATGTCTTATTTCATACTGAAGATGGTATTGCTATAAGTGGTTGGTATTTAGAAAATTCATCCAGTAGCACAACTATTGTTATAATGCACGACCTTGGTAGAGATAGATCTGATAATAAGATCGGATTACTCAATTTGCAGGTAGATTATGCGAAACAAGGGTTTTCGGTACTATCTTTCGATATGCGTGGGTGTGGTGAATCAACTGGAAAACGGGGTTACTTCGGGCAACTCGAAACCTTAGATGTTGAGGCTGCGACCCTCTATGCCCGCCGAAGAAAGCCTCAAGATTCTATAGTACTGCATGGTTTTGGATTAGGTGCGACCTTAGCAATCGAATTAAGTTCACAAAATCAAGATGTGACTGCTGTTATCGCAGAGGCACCTTTGAATTCATTAGTGGATTCACTCCGTGAAAGTTATCTTTGGATGCCGGATGCTCTTTTCCGACTGAGTAGTTATTTTAGTAAAATTATTTTTAAAAGTGATCCTTATTACTTTCAGCTTATGGAAAAAGTTAAAAACATTGATACGCCGATACTTTTTATGCACTCAGAGTATGATCCTATCGTTCCTGTACGGAATTCAATTAATCTGTGTGCCTCATCTACTAATACTGAACATTTTTTCTGGATGCATGAAAAACACATGGGACACTGTACTTATTATTTAGATAATCCTATTGAATATTTCATTGAAATTAAAGATTTCATATCTAAATTTGCACCTATTCCTCTTCATATGGTTCGCGATTCTGATCGTGATCATTTTGAGCAAAAAGTGAGTTAGTTTGGTTTGTGATTTATGAATTTTGGTAATTCAATTGCAGATGTGAATGGGATCAAAGTAGGTCATTGGACAGATGAGATTGCCTCGACTGGTTGCACAGTAGTTATTTGTCCTTCCGGTACGATAGGTGGGGTAGATGTTCGAGGAGCGGCTCCTGGTACTCGTGAAACTGATCTGTTGAAATCTGAAAATTCTGTCCAAGAAGTTAATGCCATTCTTCTAGCAGGTGGTTCTGCATTCGGTCTTGCTGCTGCATCTGGTGTTATGGATGCATTAGCGGAAAATGGTGTTGGATTTAAGGTTGGTGCACATACTATTCCTATAGTTCCTGCTGCGATTATCTTTGATCTCAACATTGGTGACAATTCCTATCCTGATTATGAAGCTGGAAAAAATGCAGTTGAAATGGCTCTTTCTAAGAATATCGCAATTGGATCCGTAGGTGCAGGTACTGGAGCAACTGTCGCAAAAATTGCAGGTATGGAACGTGCAATTAAATCTGGCATTGGTATGTCGAGTATTACGTTTGATTCAGGTGTTATAGTTAGCGCGATTGTTGTCGTGAATGCTCTTGGGTGTGTGCGAGATATTAATACCGGCAAGATTGTTGCTGGTGTTAGAGGCGAAGTCGGAGAATTTCTTGATGAAAATATGTTGATAGCTACACCAAATAATTCCATTGATAATGGTTCAAATACTACGTTGGGAATAGTGGTTACAAATGCAAAACTTGAAAAAACTAAAGTGAATCGTCTTGCAACTGTTGCACATGATGGTTTGGCTTCTAGTATTTGGCCTGTCCATACAAGATCTGACGGTGATGTTATTTTCGGATTAGCTACTCAAGAAATCGATGTTTCAGAATCTAACGCTTTCAAAATAGAAGCTTTTGCAGTAAAAGTTGTTGAACGCGCAATATTGAATGCTATCTATAACAGTAAATCATTGAGCGGGGTTCCATCAGTTCAGGATTGGCCTCAAAAATAAAAGTCAACAGCTAAACGGTTGACTCAAATAGAGGGAATTCTATAATTACTTTAGTTCGAATATATTTTTAACACTATACCGCTTAGATCTATTAGACTGAGACGGACAGTAAAAATGAAAAAAATACTATCACTGATATTCAAAATATGCGTGATCAAGGCTCTCCTATAGCCATGATCACTGCTTATGATTATCCTTCCGCGTGCTTAGCATCAGAGGCTGAAATTCCCATAATTCTTGTTGGCGATACACTAGGTATGGTTGTTTTAGGATATGATTCTACGATTCCTGTCACAATCGATGATATGATCCATCATGCTAAGGCAGTCGTTAGAGGTTCTGGTGCTTCACATGTGGTAGTTGATATGCCATTCGGTTCTTATCAATCAGGATGGCAAGATGCATTGAGAAATGCTACTAAAATTCTCCAAGAAACTGGATGTGATTCTGTCAAAATTGAAGGTGGTTCACGATCTGCTGAAACTGTCCAACGTTTATCCGAAGCTGGTATACCCGTAATGGGACATATTGGTTTAACGCCACAATCAGTGAAGCAATTTGGTGGATTTAAAGTACAGGGTAAAACTCCAAAAGATGCTGTTCACTTAATTTCTGATGCGAAAGAATTAGAGTCTGCTGGCGCATATGCTGTTGTACTTGAATTAATTCCTGTTGCACTTTCACAAATGATAACTCAGCGTATTTCGATTCCTACTATTGGTATTGGTGCAGGGCCATTTTGCAGTGGGCAAGTACAAGTTATGCATGACATTCTAGGCTTATTTAATAAATTTCAACCTAAACATGCAAAACAATTTCATAATGTTGGTGGTGATATCCTTGCCACACTAATGGAATATAGGAAACAGGTTGAAGATAGAAGCTTCCCTTCTGCGAACGAATCTTTTTATATGGACGATCATGCATTGGAGTTGATTAGATCTCAATTGCCTGATTTAGAGAATGATCTTAGTGATGCTGTACGCATAATGACTGAACAAAATTATGAGCTTATTGCGAGAGTTTCAGAATTCGAAAATATTATGGATTAGTTACTGTATTGGTATTTTAATTGAAAATCGTTCGCAAAATTGAGTCATATCGTAAACTCTATACAAGTTTGCACGGTCCGATAGGTTTGGTTCCAACTTTAGGTGGAATACACGAAGGCCATCTTTCATTAGTTGATTTAGCTAAATCAGAATGTGCTACGACTGTGTCGTGGTTGTTCCTTAACCCAAAACAATTTGCTCCTAATGAAGATTTAGCTATTTATCCTGCAGAAGAAAAAGAAGATATTGCTTTATTAAAAGCACGTGGAGTTGATGTTTTGTTCATCCCCAAAACTGAAGATATATATCCTGTTGACTTTGATACAGTCGTTTTATTGGACAAAATTACGAAGCCATTAGAAGGCTCTAGACGCCCAGGTCATTTCGAAGGTGTAACCACGATTGTTTCAAAAATGTTTAATATCATTAAACCTGATAAAGCTTATTTTGGTGAAAAAGATGCCCAACAACTTCGTGTTATTCAAAAAATGGTGAAAGATCTAAATTTTCCGATTGAAATAATTTCTTGTCCAACTATTAGAGATGATGATGGCGTTGCCTTATCTTCACGTAACAAATATCTGAGTGTAACTGAACGTCGTGAGGCAACATTTTTATACCGAGGTCTATACAAAGCAAAAGTATGTTACGAACAAGGTGAAAGGAATTCAGATGTTTTTCGGAACATCGTTATACAAGAACTTAAGAAATCTTCTCTGATATCAATTGATTATGTGTCATTATCCGATCACCGAACGTTAAGCGAAATCTCAGGCGATATTAATTCTCCAGCATTACTTTCATTGGCCGTTCATATAGGTGGGACTCATTTAATCGATAATGTGGTTTTACAATAAACAATGACTAAAGTTCTTTTTTCTTGTTAGCATAGTTTTATCGAACTAATAGTACTGTGTAAGGGTTGAAATGTCGGGACACTCTAAATGGTCTTCAATAAAGCATAAAAAAGCAGCTACTGATTCTAAGCGTAGTCAATTGTTTACGAAACTTGCTAGGGATATAACGATGGCTGCGCGGACTGGTAGTGATCCAGATATGAATTCTGCTTTGCGGTTGGCAATTCAAAAAGCTCGAGATTCTAATATGCCTAATACCAATATTGATCGTGCTGTTCAAAAAGGTTCAGGTGATAATGGGACCGACCAACTCGAAGAAATTACATATGAAGGTTACGGTCCTGGTGGCACAGCAATTTTAGTTGATACAGTTACTGATAATAAAAATCGAACAGTCGCAGAAGTTCGCTTAGTCTTTAGTCGCAACGGCGGAAATTTGGCTGAAAACGGTTCGGTTGCATGGCAATTTGACTTAAAAGGTTTAATTACAGTCAATACTCTAAGAACTAATGTTGATGATATACAATTAGCAGCTATAGAAGCTGGTGCAGATGAAATTGAAGTTTCTGAAGATGGATTGTTGGTGGAAGTAATTACAGATCCTGCTTTAATCGAACAGATTAGAGTGTCCTTGAGTAATGAGGGTTATGAAATTGCATCAGCTGATATCATAAAAATGCCTCAAAACACAGTTGAGTTAGATGATCAAACAGCAATTGCAACTTTACGTATGTTGGAAAAACTTGACGAATTAGATGATGTCTCTAAAGTGCATTCTAACGTAGGATTTTCTGAGTCAGTTATAGCTGCTGTGAGTGAATAATTTTTTTGGAGTTTCGTGGATAATAAATTTTCTCCAGATGAAATTATAATACTAGGTATTGATCCTGGTCTTACCGTAACGGGGTGGGGTATTGTTCGTGTGCAAGGACAATCACTTAGAGTAATTGGTTCTGGACAGATAAAGACAACGTCTAAAGAATCGCGTTCTGCTCGATTAGGAAAAATTGCTTCACGTATTCGATTGATAATTGAAGAATATTCTCCAAATCAAGTAGCGATAGAACAGCAATTTGTTGCTAAGAATGTTCGCTCTGCAATGGCAATAGGAGAGGCACGGGCTGCTGCAATGGTCGCAGCGGCAGAATTTTTATTACCTGTCTATGAATTTGCTCCAAAAGCGATAAAGGAAGCTGTTGTAGGTTTCGGCAATGCCACTAAAGAGCAGGTACAACAAATGGTTATGATGCAATTAGGTTTTTCTGAAGCTAATCAATCTTTTGATGTCAGTGATGCTCTTGCAGTTGCATTGACTAGATTTGCTGATGCCAATCTAGAGTTAGCGATGGCTAGGAAATGATAGTAGGTATTACTGGTCGATTGGTGCAATGGAATATTGATTCTTCAGTAGCATGGATAGAAGCAGGTGGTTTGTCATATGAAGTGTTTATTCCAGCTTTTGCGCAAGAATGGCTATCAGGAAATACTATTGATCAAGAATTAAAGCTATTTACTTACTATCATGTTACCGAAAGACAACCAACACCTCTTTTGATTGGATTTGCTTCGTTTGCTGAACGCGAATTTTTCCGAAAGATAATTGACGTTCCTGATTTTGGTCCAGTCAAAGCTGTGAGAGCATTAACTTTTCCAATCAATGAAATTGCCCAGTGGATTGAATCCGGTGATCGTCAGGCTTTGCGCCAGCTACCTGGCGTCGGAGAACGACTGTCACAAACTTTAATAGCAAATCTACAAGGTAAATTAATTGAAGAAGCTCAAGTTTATGTTAAAGATGATGCTGATGGGTCAAATATATTAATGGCTAATCAGCTTATGGAAGATGCGATAGAAGCATTAACAACATTGCAATATTCTCAGCGTGAATCTGAACAATTAGTTATATCAGCCTTAAGGAGTGATACAGAATTAAAAAGTTTAGAAGAATTGCTTGTGTACATATTGGAAAACCAAGTACCTACATAACCTTGGAGATTTCTATTGGCGAAAGATAAATTCATAGAAGAAAACAAACTATCTCAATTTTCAATCATTAGTGACTTTCAACTGATGGGTGACCAAAAGCAAGCAGTTACTGAAATAACTGATGCATTGAATAGTAATACTCTCGCAATGACATTACTTGGTGCAACAGGAACTGGGAAAACATTTACCATTGCGAATGTAATTGAAAAATTTCAAAAACCTACTCTTGTCCTAGCACCTAATCGTACACTTGCAGCTCAATTAGTAGCCGAATTTAGAGATTTTTTTCCTAATAATGCAGTTGAGTATTTTGTTTCTTACTACGATTATTATCAACCAGAAGCATATATTCCACGTACAGATACATATATTGCAAAAGATGCAGATATCAATGATGAAATTGATAAGATGCGCCATGCAGCAACTAGGGCATTATTTGAAAGGCAAGATGTAATTATTGTCGCCTCTATTTCTTGTATATACGGTTTAGGCGAACCCGGTGAGTATCAATCATTTGTTTTGAATCTTTTTAAAGGTAGACATGTTAACCGTACTTCGTTGATACGTCAGCTTGTTGAAATGCAATATACACGAAATGATATGAATACATTACGTGGAACTTTTCGAGTACGCGGTGATTCACTAACAATATTTCCTTCATATGATAATCTTGCGATTAGGGTAGATTTTTTTGGTGATGAGATTGAAAAAATACTAATCCTTGATCCACTTAGTGGAGAGATATTGAATGAATCTGAGAATACCTCAGTTTATCCTGCTAAGCACTTTGTTACTTCGAAGGAGCGTTTGCAAGAAGCTATATTGTCGATAGAGGAAGAATTAGCAGTTGAAACAAAAAAATTTCAAGATCGAGGGAAATTACTTGAAGCTCAGCGTTTAGAAGAACGTACACGCTATGATATAGAAACGATTAAGGAAACTGGATATTGTTCGGGGATAGAAAACTATTCCCGCCATTTGTCAGGTCGTAGCGCTGGATCGACACCATGGACCTTACTTGATTACTTCCCGGATGACTGGTTGATTGTTATTGATGAATCTCATATGTCTATTCCTCAAGCTCGTGGGATGTATGAAGGTGATATGTCACGTAAAAAAACTTTGGTTGAACATGGTTTTCGTTTGCCATCAGCACTAGATAATCGTCCTCTTAATTTTGAAGAATTTCAAAATAGAATTAATCAAGTTGTATTCGTCTCTGCTACCCCAGGCCCTCATGAATTTGCAGTCTCATCTCTCGTCGTTCAACAAGTTATTCGACCCACTGGAATTTTGGATCCTAATGTAGAAGTTCGTTCAACAAGTGGACAAATTGACGATTTGTTAAGTGAAATTAATCTTCGTAAACAAAGAAAAGAGCGCTGTTTGATTACGACACTGACTAAGAAAATGTCTGAAGAACTTAATGAATATCTACAAGAAATGGGCGTCAAATCTACGTATTTGCACTCTGAAGTGGATACTTTAGAACGGATTGAAATTTTACGTGATTTGCGGGCGGGGATTTATGATGTAGTGGTTGGAATTAATTTGCTTAGAGAAGGACTAGACTTACCTGAAGTTTCTTTAATTTGTATTTTAGATGCTGATAAAGAAGGTTATTTGCGGTCGAGTGGTGCTCTAATTCAAACTATCGGACGTGCAGCACGTCATCCCAAAGGGAATGTCATTATGTATGCAGATGTTGTAACTAAGTCAATGAAAACAGCAATCGATGAAACAAATCGTCGTCGATTAATACAGGATAAACATAATCAAGAGCATGGAATTACTCCTCAAGGTATAGAAAAAGCACTGCGTGATATAAATGATAATTTACGTGAAACATTCGCGAATGAAAAAGAAACAGATGTCATTTCGATTGTTGACATTCCTAAAGATGATGCTTTGCGTGTCATTAATGATCTTGAAAAGCAAATGCGTAAAGTCGCCAAAGAATTAGATTTTGAACGTGCTGCAATACTTCGAGATCAAATAGTAGATTTACGTAGAGATCTTTCTGATAGTGATTCTTTAGAAAGTTTGAGTTTACTTTCTTCGATGCGCAAAAGCACAAAACGACCTTCCAAACGTTCTCACGTGTAATTTATTTGTGTACTAATCGTTATCAAAAGGTTTCGGGAAATCAAAATCATTTGTTTGTGAATAATTTTGAATAGAATTTTGCTGACTAGTTTCATCAATGTTTGATCGATCTGTTTGTTCTGTTTCTGATTGTGAGATGACCTTACGGGCATTACTTCCGTCCCCTGCATCGACAATGCCTTGTTCTTCGAGAGTGTCCATTATTCGTGCGGCTCTTGGATAACCAATGCGTAATCTTCTTTGCAACAATGAAGTCGAAATGGTTTCTTGATTATTAGCTATATCAATAGCTTCTTGGATCATAGGATCTGAATTTACTGATAAATCGGTATCGGGAGTTGGAGCTGTTTCCTTGGCTTCATTTAATAATTGATCATAATTTGCAGGTTTTAGATTTGAAAACCTATCTGCTGTCCAAAAATCTACAAGAGCATTTATTTCACTATCACTAACATAAACACCTTGTACCCTTTTAGGTTTTTGATCGTTTGGTGGAACATAAAGCATATCACCTTTCCCTAATAATTTTTCAGCACCTCCTTGATCGAGGACTGTTCGGGAATCAATCGATGATGCAACTGCAAATGCTATTCGGGTAGGAAAATTAGCTTTTATCAAACCGGTAATGACATCAACAGATGGTCGTTGTGTCGCTACTATCAAATGTATTCCTGTCGCACGTGCTAGCTGAGCAAGTCGGACAAGTTGTTGTTCAACTTGATAAGGTGCTGCAATCATCAAGTCGGCTAATTCATCTATGATGACTACCCAGTATGGCATGGCTGATTGACCAAGATTTTTTTCGTTGTATGAAGAAATATTTCGGACACCCACGCGTGCAAATTTTTGATAGCGCGCTTCCATTTCGTTGATTACTGCTTGTAATGTGCCTACAACTTCATCCATTTCTACAATAATTCTTGAAAATGCTAAATGTGGAATTTCTGAAAAATCTGCTAATTCAACTCTTTTTGGATCTACCATTACAAAGCGAAGTTCTTTTGGAGAACGTTGCATAAGTAATCCAGTGATAATTGAATTTAAACAAACTGACTTCCCTGATCCAGTTGCTCCAGCTATCAGAAGATGGGGCATCGCGGATAGATCTGCTAGTACAGAATTACCAGAAACACCTGCTCCTAAAGCAATAGGGAGTGACATCTTTTTGAGTGCAGATTGATATTCAGAAGTTTCCATTAAACCTCGCATAGTTACTGTAGCAGTGCGATTATTTGGTACTTCAATTCCTACCATAGGTTTTCCTGGAACTGGCGCTTCAATGCGTAGTGCGGGTGCGGCTAATGCGAGTGCTAAATCATTTTGAAGTGCAGTTATTCGATTGACCCTGATTCTCGTTCTAGAAATTTCAGTTACTTTTTGGAGAGGTGCACCATTATCATCGTGAATTACTTCACCTGCAGCATCTCTTTCTGTAACTAGTTTTGTTTTAATGTCCCATCCTGGCTCTACTCCGAATTGCGTGACGGTTGGGCCTTGATTGATTTGCACTACAGTTGCATCAACTCCAAAGGATGCAAGTGTTTTAATAATTAAGTCTGCTCTCTCATCATTATCGACAGTACCTAGTTCAGTTCCTGATGTTTCTGCAAGGACATTTATTGGAGGTAATTGCCATCCATCATCAGAATGACGTACTTCATCTGCAGGGGTTTGCATGTCCATCGAAAGTTGTGCTACAGGTCGTTTTTCTAATTCATTATCTTGTTCAACAATAATTTCATTTATTTCAGTAATGTCTTCTTGAATGGGTGTATTTAATTCAGGAGTTTTTGGACCAGCAACTTTTGTTATGAAATCAGAGTTTGTTGAAGATTTTTGAGATGTACTCGAAAAAAGACTGGCAGTGATTTTTAATTTTATATTCTTATAAATAATTGTTATGACTGAAATTGACGTATTTATAAGGTATTTATCTATTCTTTTTGCCCAAAGTATTTGTAACCCTTGCAAAAATAAATTCGGTGGTATTTTTGCTATCTCTAGGGCACTATGTGGCCAAAGTAGAATGAATCCAAGGATCCCAAAACTCAACCAAATTACCACTCCTTCAGGCCAATATGTCAGTGTACGCCCTAATTCACCCCCAGCAGAGAATATGGAAAGATCTGTTGTTCCAATTAATCTATCGGGGTACCAATATCCAAGAATTCCTGATAAAAAAAATAATAAAAACAACAACCCGACGAGGTGTCTTCTACGCTCTGTCAATAACGAATTTTTTCGGAATGCCAATATGATACCTACTCCTGCTAGGATTACGACCAAAGTAAATGTGTGTAAACCGAGAGCACGAATTAATTCATCTCTGGCATCTGCAATTAGTCCGGCAAGTGGAATAAGAAAAGGGATAGAAGCTGCAGCAATTACGACAAATATAGTTCCAACAAGTTCAGGTCGGAAAATCGAAGTTGTATTTTTAAATAGAGAATTAATGTTTTTCTTCGATTGTTTATTCCTTGTGGATCGAGCCATTCGGCACTCCCCTTTACGCTCTCCAGATGGAGAGGTATCTAAGTCTTTGTAAGAATTTTAGCGCGAACTATAGGTTTCCTACGAGTGAGTTGGAACAAATACTGTGAAAGTTTTTTTTCTATGTCCATTTGTGTTTGTTGAATATTTATATTTTGATTTTCTGCCAGGAGAGTTTGAGAGAACGTTCTGATGTTTTCATAAATTTCAGATTCATTCTCTTTAGGAATAAATCCATAAGAAGAAATTGATAAGGGAACATCTAAAGTATTTTTTTCGGTATTGAGCAAGAGAGTAATTACTACCACTCCGTTATCGGCTAAGGCTTGTCTTTCATGAATAATGTTTTCATCAATTTCAGTGTTGCCGTATTGATCTATGTATATATAGTCCGTAGAAATATGGTCAGGTATTTCTGCGTAATCTTCATTAATTTCGAGCACATCTCCATCTTCTAGTACGAATACATTTTCAGGCTCCATCCCTAAATTAATTGCTAATTGGGCATGATGGACTAAATGTCTGAATTCACCATGAATTGGTACGAAATTCTTTGGTTTAATAATCCGATGTATTATTTTTAGTTCTTCTTTTGCTGCATGCCCTCTGACATGGACATTGTCAATCTGGTTGTAAATTACGTCTGCACCAGCTTCAAACAATAAGTTGATATTTTTCGATACTGATTTTTCATTTCCTGGCACAGGATTCGACGAGAGCACTACAGTGTCACCATCTTGAATTTCTATATATTGATGAGTCCCACGAGCAATTCTCGATAGAGCTGCATTTGGTTCACCTTGCGATCCTGTGCAAATAATAATAGTTTTGTGTGGTGGAAAGGAACGCATTTCTTTACGTGACATAAAAACTTGATCTGGAGCTGAAATATATCCCAAATCACGCGAAATTTGGATATTTTTTTCCATCGAACGACCAGTTACAAAAATTCTTTTATCAAATTTTATAGCTGCATCAATAATTATTTGAATTCTCGAAATTAATGATGCAAAAGTTGTCATGATAATTCGCCCAGGAGCTTTCGAAACTGCATTTTCTAATCTCTCTGCTACTACGGTTTCTGATGGTGTGTATCCGTCAATTTCAGCATATGTAGAATCTGCACATAGTAGTAGTACACCCTCATTACCAACTTCTGCCAGTCGATTAAGGTCTGTGTGTTGTCCCATTATTGGGGTGTGATCAATTTTAAAATCTCCAGTATGAACAATTGTGCCTGCGCTAGTTCGGATAATAAATCCCGCAGAATCTGGAATTGAATGGGATACTTGAAAAGATTCAATATTGAAGTTACCGATAGACACATCACTACCTGGATCTAATGATTGGATTTTGATTTCATCGCTTAGATGATGTTCTTGAAGTTTAACTTGTAATAAGCCGCGAGTCAGTTTTGTGCAAAAAACAGGAATATTAAATTCTTTAAGCAAATATGCAGCAGCTCCAATATGATCTTCATGTCCATGTGTAAGAAAAAGAGCTTTCAATTGTGTTTCTGTATTTCTCAGGTAGCTGAAATCAGGAATAATCACATCAACGCCTAAATGTTCATCTTCTGGGAACATGAGTCCACAGTCTACGGCGATGCTTTCATTGTTCACTTCATAGAGCATCATGTTTCTACCAATGTTTCCTAAGCCACCTAGAGGGATTACTCTTAATATGTCGGAAGATGTAGTCATGTTTTTCGTAGTACTCCCTAATTTATGTTTTAGTTTTCTGGATCAATGATTTTTTAATTTTTAAGAAATCGTTTTGAACTGTTTTACGTAAACTTCCATTTCTTAAAGCTGCAGCTGGATGATACATTGGAATAATCAGTCTTCCATCAATTTCTCTAACTTCTCCATGGATTTGGCTAATTTTTTCATTTGGGAACCATATCGACATGGAAAAACGCCCCAATGTTGCTATTACTGTAGGATTTACTATAGCAATTTGTTGTTGAAGAAAATTGTCACATGCTTGTATTTCTTGTGCGGAAGGATCACGATTACTAGGAGGTCTGCACTTAACTACATTAGTGATATAAACTTCATCTCTAGATAAACCGATACTTAGAAGCATTTTTTCTAAAAATTGACCAGACCTTCCTACAAAAGGTAACCCTAATTCGTCCTCCTTTTCACCTGGTCCTTCACCTATTAACATTAATTTCGATGTACTGGGTCCTGATCCCGGAACAGTTTTTGTACGAAAGCGTGCTAATTCACATGCAGGGCAGTCAGCTATTTTTTTATATAAATCAACGAACGATTTTTCTATTTTATACAATTGATGTAAATCGCTTGGAGCTCCAATAGGTATAGGTTTCCCATTTTCGGTCATCACAGTAAAAAATGAATCTTTCTTTAGCAGTATCAGCGACACAACTTTAGTATGCGTACGTTAATAATTGTACTATTAAGTCGGAGGTTAACATGTAAAACTGTTTTTGACTATGTTGTATCAATTATCAATCGCGTTTTACTAACCAAGCTAGACAGATTCCTACCATGTATAGTATGAAAATTGGCCCACCGACTAAGGTTTGTGTTATTGGATCAGGAGTTGGAGTAACGATAGCTGATATTGCAAAGGATATTACTAAGGCAAAGCGCCACCATCCTGCTAATTTTCTTGCACTTACAACACCAAATTTTGCTAATCCCATCACTATAATGGGAGTTTGAAATACGGCCCCCATTACTAGAAGTAGACGAATAGTTAAGTCCATATAACTACTTATTGTTGGGGTAACATCTGCAAATTGACTTCCGAAACTGAAGAGGAAACTATAGGCAGTAGGCAAAACAATTAAATATCCAAAACTAAGTCCTATGACAAAGGATAAGCTAGCACCAATCACTAAGGGTATCACCCATTTTTTTTCTTGATTTGTCAGTGCTGGTCCTGTGAAACGGAGTGCTTGATAAACCAACATAGGCATCCCTAATGTAATTCCTCCTAGAAGGGCTACACGGAAATAAGTAAATATATTTTCCATTGGCGTAATTGCTTGCGCTCTAAAATTATCGTTTTGTGCATAGGCTGGTTCTATCAAAAATTCAATTAGCCAAAGACCTAAAGGTAGATAAAAAAATGGGATCATTCCCAACAGAACTGCTGCGGCAGACCATGTCACTCGGTTGCGTAACTCTAATAAATGCTCAAGCAGGGTCATTTCCCCGCCTTCTGTTTCGAATGGGTCCTCTAATCCTGTTTCTAATTCTTCAGTATCAGATGTCATATAATTGAATGCCTGTCATTACTGGTCGAGTTTTGATGGGCGAATTGACTTTTGCACATCATTGGAAGAGGGAGTTTGTTCGTCTTGAGCAGATTCTTCAGTGGATATCACCTTATTATTTGTCGTAGAACCGATGTTAGTAGGTGCGTTCTGATCTGAATTGTCCATTTCTTCACGTATTGATTTTAACTCTTTACTTAAATCTCCAGCTTCACCAAGTTCCTTTGCTTCATCTTCGATTTCCTGTTCAATTTCTGATACCACTGATTTAACATCCTGCATAACTTCGGTTGTATACTGTCTAGCAATTCTGAACCAACGTCCACCTTGACGCGCGACCTCAGGAAATCTTTGAGGTCCTACTACAATCAAAGTTAAAACGAGCACAAGGATAGCCTCCCCGGCTCCAACTCCGAACAAGGTCATTTTTTTACTACCTTACATGTTAGGCGATTAGTCCTCGATACCAGCATCCTTGAGGAAGTCAATGACATCCTGGACCGATTGTATTTTCTCAGCATCCTCATCCGATATCTCTAATCCTTCTGCATCAGCAGAAAATTCCTCTTCCATAGACATGATGAGTTCAACCAAATCAAGTGAGTCAGCATTCAAGTCATCAACAAAAGAAGCTCCTGGGACTACTTCGCTTTCCTCAACACCCAATTGATCTACTATTAAAGTTTGTACACGCTCGTAAACCGATGCCATATTGTCCTCCTTATGATGTTGCTATCACCGCAGTAATAGTTTACATATTAACTTACATTATTTGCTTCAATTGCAACTGAGGCAAGTACTCCATTTACAAAACGACCAGACGATTCAGATCCGTACCCTTTCGCAATATCAACAGCTTCATTGATTATTACACGAAATGGTGAATCGTGATTATCAAAGAGCAATTCGTAAATTGCAAGACTTAGTACATTTCGATCAACAGCAGCCATTTCATTTAATGGGAAGGCTGGTGCATGTCGTTCTAATACAGAATCAATCTTATCTTTCGAATTTGCCGTTCCGTCAACTAACTTAGTTACAAAGGTACGCGCTTCTTCGTTCAAGTTCGATTCATTTAGTCGTAAATTAAGTACCTCCGAGGTTGGTTTCCCATGCTGTTCTGCTTCGAACAAAACTTGAAAACTCAATATACGAGATTGCCTACGTGAATTGGAAGCCATAAATATCCTGAACTACGACATTATTAATCCACCATCAACATTGATAGTCTGTCCTGTTATATATGCTGCATGTTCTGAAGCAAGAAAAGTAACCAAAGGAGCTATTTCAGATGCATCGGCGTATCTACCCATTGGTATTCTATTTTTAATAAATTCTTTTTGCTCATCTGATAGGTTTTTTGTCATATCAGTTAACACGAATCCTGGCGCAATAGCATTGACCGTTATACCTCGAGCGGCAACCTCTAGCGCTAGAGATCTAGTAAAGCCAATGATACCTGCTTTCGAGGCCGAATAATTAGCCTGCCCAGGATTACCTGATCTACCAACTACTGATGTAATGTTAATTATACGACCTGACCTGTTTCTTATCATTGGACGTAATGCAGCTTTAGAAACAAGGAATGTACCCTTTAAATTAGTATTGATTACATCATCCCATGAATCTTCTGACATGCGCATAACCAAATTATCAGAAGTCATTCCCGCATTATTTACCAAAATATCAATGTTTCCTAATTTTTCTTGGCAGGTTTTTATCATATCTTCTATATCTTTAGGATTGAGAACGTCCACTTTTAAAATTTGGCATTCAGAGCCAAGTGTGATTAGTTCTTTTTGTAATTTTATAGCTAAATCAGAGCTTCCTCGGTAGGTCAAGAAAATTTTTGCCCCTGCATTTGCTAAATCAAATACTATGGCTCTTCCTATACCTTTTGCTCCACCGGTAATTATCGCATTTTTACCATCTAGCGAAGGTTTTGTTAGTTTTGTAGAGTTTTCGTTAGTCATTATATTTATCCCACATGACTACTTCATATCAGCGATAGAACCTATATTACGTGTTGTAATTTCACGGTCTATTCGTTTGGCCAATCCAGATAATATTTTTCCAGGGCCGAATTCAATTAATGTGTCAATTCCATAATTTTTCATAGTTTGTACTGAATCGACCCATAAAACAGGATTTGTCACTTGATTGACTAATTCTTGATCAAAATTTTCTGAATCAGATATTGCTGATCCTGTAACATTTGACACGAGAGGCACTGTAGAATTCTTAAATACTATTTGGGATAGTGCATCTTTTAAGCCATTTGCTGCTGATTGCATTAATGGGGTATGAAATGCCCCTGCTACTGATAATTCAATAACCTTAGCAGCGCCTTGTTCTAAAGCAATTTCTCCGGATTTTCGAACTGATTCGATTTTACCTCCGATAGTGATATTCCCTATCGCATTTATATTGCAAATCGAAGATCCGTGCTGACTGCAAATTTTCTCGATTGTATCCTGATCAAGGCCTAGAACAGCAGACATGGTGCTGGCTTCCGCATCACATGCTATTTGCATTAGTCTACCTCGTTCACGCACTAATGATATTCCATCAGCAAAGGATAGGTATCCAGATGCAATTAGTGCTGCATATTCTCCTAAGGAGTGGCCCGCAACTAAAGCAGGCCTTTCGGAAATAATTGATCTGTCAATTGATGTGGCTAACGCCGCTATAGAATGTACTACGATAGCTGGTTGTGTATTAACTGTTTGAATGAGATCGGATTCTGGTCCGTCAAAACAAATATTTGAAATATTAATACCAAGAATATCATTTGCATGTTCAAAAATTTCTTTTGCAATTGAGGATTCTGCGTACAGATCTTTCCCCATACCAACATGCTGGGCACCTTGTCCAGGGAAAACCCATGCACTATTTAAGTTGATTGGTAAATCTTCAATTTGTTCTAAAAGCATAAATTACCTAATTGTCAGAATTTTGATTTCCAATTTCTTCATCTACTAATCGACCTTTTCGATCTCTAATGCCTCCTGCAGTATGACTTACTTTCCATCCTCCTGTAGAGCGATCAGGTACAAGATTAGGGACTTGTATCTGATCGTGACTACGTCGAGATCCCCTTTTTGCCTTGGGAGTCCTACGTTTAGGTAATGCCATTGGATTCCTCCTCTTCAAGTTGTTTAGCTAACACCGACAAAGCAGCCCATCTATCATCAGAAAGTTGTGCTGCTTCAAAATTTATTCCTTTGTCTAATCCTACACACTCTGATTTACATAGTGGAACTAGTGGAACAGCTGTCTGTTCATACTGCCGTATCGCTTCACTGAGATCTAGATGCCAATATTTATCGATTAGAAAATCTTCTTGATCGTATGCAGTTAATTCTGAAGTGATAGGGTGTGGTTCACTAGGAACATATTCTTCATTGAATTGTAATGTACATAAAGACTCAAAATTATTTAAGCATCTTGCACATTGTAATTCTAAGTTAATATCGATTTCTGCACTTACTAAAATTCCACGTTTGATTCTAAGTAAATTGACAGAGCCACTGATCTTTCTTGAATATTCAAATTCAGGCAATTGAATTAATTCATTCTCTATTGCTAATTCACGCTTACTCCCTACTTTTTCCTGTAGAAGTGTTGCGACGTTTATTTGCATTTCAGTGCTCCGAAAATTTATATTGCCATAGTCTATTAGACAATTAAATCACTAAAAACAAAAAAAACTAATCTGATCATTCTAAGATCCGTTAATATGCCATAAGATCATAGTGCTAGGTAATTGGATGACCGCCGGTGTACTTATGTTCACGGGAGGAAAGTCCGAACTCCACCGGACAGGGTGCCGGCTAACAGCCGGGCGATGTGAATCGACGGAAAGTGCCACAGAAACGATACCGCCTAAGTATTTTCGAATACCGGTAAGGGTGAAATGGTGTGGTAAGAGCACACCGGCGTTTTGGTAACAAGACGGCCGAGGTAAACCCCACTCGGAGCAAGACCAAATAGGGAAGCATTGGAGTGTTCGGCTCAGCTTTCGGGTAGGTCGCTGGAAATGATAGGTAACTATCATTGTAGATGGATGGTCATCACTGTATTTTCTTGGGCAAGGAATACAGTACAGGATTCGGCTTATAGATTACCTAGCAGCCCATTTATAAATAAATTTCTATTGCCTATCGACTCTATCTCGAGTTACTGCGACTATCGTTTGGTAAGAGTAGGGATCATATGATAGAAATTCTGAATGTAGATCATTTTTGTCAGGCAGTTCCAGATTTAGAAAAACAAAGTGATTTTTTGCAAAAAGTTTTAGGGTTATTACCTTCAAAAATTTCGCACCAAACTGACTTCGACAATCAAGTCTTATCTATACCTGGCAATTCCAAATTAGGTTGGGAATTGATGTCTCCTAATACAAATAAATCCTTTTTACATAGATTTCTTGATGGTCCTCGCGGACCAGGTTTGCACCATTTGACTATGCGAGTTCAATCAATTGAAAAAACTAAGAATCAATTGATTGAATTGGGCTATGAGCCATGGGGAGCAGAAGGGAATGTCGTATATTTACATCCTCAAAAAGGTGGGCAAGGATTTCTCTTTCAATTTTACGAAGCGAATGATGAGGATGTTTGGTATGATACCGAGCCTTTTACTGATAATGAAAAAAATACGATAGGTATTAAATCGGTAGATCATATTGCACATGCTCATAAAAACGTAAGTGGCCTAGTAGATTGGTATCAGAAGACATTTGGATTTTCTCCCTATAATGGGGACTCTGACAATACTTCTTCGGGAGAAGAATTTAAGATTGGTTTGTTACAACTTCCTTCAAAACAACTCAAGATAGAAATTATTGCTCCTGCACACCCTGAATCTTTTGTGCAGAAATTTTTGAATGAACGCGATACATCAGTTCATCATCTTACACTTGAAGTTGAAGATTGGGATCGTGCCATCGCCGCTCTTGATTTTCATGGTATTCGAACTTTTGGTGAACGTTCAAATGTTGGGGCAGAATCCTTATGGCATGAAGCATTTATTCATCCTAAAGAAACAGGTGGAGTATTGCTTCAGATTTTTTGGCAAGCTAAACCTGGGCTATGGGAATAAAAGCTTATATCTAAAGAGTTTATCTTTTCATTTCAACATTACGACCAGTGACACTATCTAATTCTATGATTAGTGCTTTTCCTAGCATTTCAGGATCACGGTCACGTTCTAATTTTGGAGAGTTATTGTAAATATTAAGAGCGACTTCTGGATCGGTCACAATTATTGCGCGCCCATGGAATTGCCAACCTAAATGTTCAGGTATATTCCTATATAGTAAGGCTACATTTTGATTGTTCGCAATTCTATTTAAGGTCCCAGAATTTGGATTTCTTACCCATATAGCAAGCTCGTCGTTTCGATGTACTTGAGTGCTTCCATAATATGTAAGAGAAGGTTTGTTATCTTCATCGACACTACATAAAATCATGGGAAAACCGTCGCTCAAAGCGTTATTGACATATTTTTGTATTTCTGGTGTAAGTTTGATCATATTTTTTCTGACAAATATTTATTTATTAATCGCCTAGTAATAGTCTGCGCCGTACCATAAGCATATGAGTAAAAGAGTATCAAACGTTGGCGATTGGCGTAATGGACTTCCTGTGAATGTCGATAGAGATGCTCTTCCTGTGATAAAAGAAGTTCAACATGACTCTCGTGAAGTAAGCGAAGGTGATTTGTTTATTTGTATAAAAGGAATGCAACTTGATGGGCATGACTTTGTTGACCAAGCTATTGCAAATGGTGCTAGCGTATTGATCGTAGAAGGAACTGCCAATTTAGATCTAGATAAGATTAAGATTCCACTTATCGTTGTAGAAAATACTCGTTCCATATTAGCTGATATTGCTGCAGCACATGAAGGATATCCCGGGAAAGAAATGACAGTTATCGGAATTACAGGAACTGATGGAAAGTCCACTACGGCATACCTAACTACTGCTGCCTTGGAAGGTTGTGGAGTAAAAGTTGGCTTGCTTTCAACGATTGAAACTCGTATTGCTGGAAAAACAGTTGCTGTACCGAAAAGGTTAACTACACAGGAATCTCCAGTTATTCAGAAATTCTTGAGACAAATGGCTAATGCTGGTTGTGAATATGTCATAATTGAAGCAACTTCTCATGGACTATCATTAAATAGATTGGATAATTGTTTTTTTGATATAGCTCTATTCACAAACCTTTCAAAGGACCATCTTGATTTTCATGGGACTTTTCAAAATTATAAGTTAGCAAAATCAAGATTATTTTCTAAATTAGAAAGCACCCATAAGAAATCTAAATTTCCTATAGCGATATTAAATAGAGATGATGAAAATTGGGTATATTTCGCTGACAATACTAACGCCAATGTAATTACTTATGGTGTTAGTAATGTAAAAGCTGATATTTTTGCGAATGAAATAGTTCAATGGTCTGATAGTTCAACATTCATGTTGTCTACTGACACTGAGTTAATTGAAGCTAGTGTCCCACTGCCGGGAATATTTAATGTAGCAAATGCTACTGCAGCTTTAACTATTGGTGTGGTTCTAGATATGGATATTGAAAACCTGACCAGTGCCTTGGCGCAATGTCATGAAATCCCTGGCAGGATGGAAAATATTGTTGGAGCGCCGTTTGAAATTATTGTTGATTACGCTCATACACCTAAAGCTATGGATCTTGTGTTGAATACACTAAGGTCGACTGTAGAAAAAAGAATTATTGTTGTTTTTGGTTGTGCAGGAGAACGTTCTTCAGATCGAAGAAAAGATCTAGGAGAAGTGGTAAGTAGGTTGGCAGATTTCTCATTTATTACAGAAGAAGATTCTCGGAGTGAGGATACAGATACGATTATTGCTGAAATTGCAGAGGCAATGATTTTCCAAGGTTCTGTTGAAGAACAAGATTTTGTAAGAATTGGAAACCGTGAGGAAGCCATAAATTCAGCCTTGAAGATAGCTAACCCCGGAGATTTGGTTTTGATTGCCGGCAAAGGTCATGAGCAGTCAATCGAAAGATCTGATGGAGTCTATGGTTGGGATGATAGAAAAATAGTAAAGAAGAAAATTTCTGAAATTTTCCAATAGTGTGCTTTTTTGCTATGTAAGTTTAATATAGTTTTATTTAAGGGGGATGTAATTTATGGATGAAGCAGAAATTGCACAACTTATTCATGATGACCGTGCCCATATGTTGCACTCACAGCACTATGCTCCTGATCATGAAAATCCAATGATATTTGTTAGTGGAAAAGGAGTTTGGCTCAAAGATATTCATGGAAAAGAATATATTGATGGTCTGTCTTCTTTATGGAATGTAGCAGTTGGCCATGGTCGTGTTGAATTAGCTGAAGCAGCAGCTGAACAGATGGAAAAAATTGCTTTTGCTAATGGATATAATGGGTTTTCAAATATACCAGCCATCCAACTTGCTACAAAGGTAATCGATTTATGTTACGACAATATGCGTGCATTATTTTTTACCAATTCTGGTGGAGAATCTAATGAAGGCTCTTTTAAGATGGCTCGATTTTATTGGAATCTTAGAGGTAAGCATAATAAAGTAAAGTTGATTTCTCGTCCACGTTCTTATCATGGAAGTACTTTAGCTACAGCCTCCATGACAGGTCTTCCTCCTTTTTGGAAATATTTTGGCCCCTTGCTACCGAATATCAGTCATACTGAACCTCCTAGTAATCGTGAGAGTGTCGATACACCTAACACTGATGGAGAAACTGCAGAATGGTTAGAAGAAGCAATTTTACGTGAAGGTCCCGACACTGTAGCTGCTTTTATTGCTGAACCTGTAAAAGGTGCAGGTGGTATTTTTACTCCTTCCAAGGACTATTTTCCTCATATTCGAGAAATTTGTGATCGATATGATGTTTTATTCATTGCAGATGAAGTGATTACAGGATTTGGAAGAACTGGAAAATGGTTTGCCTTGGAACATTGGGGTGTTCAACCTGATATAGTTTCCATTGCTAAGGCAATAACCTCAGCTTATATTCCGATGGGTGCTTTTATCGTGAGTGATAAAATCGCGGAAGAAATGCGTAATTTACCCGAAGATGCCAAATTTATGCATGGTTATACTAATAGTGCTCATCCTACAGCGGCCGCAGTTGGTCTACGGAATTTACAAATTATGGAAGATGAAAAACTTGTTGAAAATGCTGCGTCAATGGGAGAACGGTTAAGTTCTAAATTGCAAGAATCTTTCGAAGGACACCCTCATATTACTAATATTAGAAGCTTAGGTTTGATGGCAGGATTTTCGATAGTTAAAAATTCATCGACTGGTGAACCGTTTGATATTTCTGAGGGATATGGGAAGCGAGTGTTGGCGCACATGCGGGATGAAGGACATGTATTACCTCGAAATATCAATGATGAGATACTTTTGGCACCACCATTGGTAGTTAATGCAGAAGAAATTGATCAAATTATTTCTGCTACAGTTAATGCAATCTCAGAGGTAATGTAACTTTTTTTTTAAATTATTGTTATACAAAAATTTAAAAAAGGATCATGAGAGTGATCCATTTGACGATCTTCTTCTGCGTAGATACATTGGTACTGTGAAGGGAGGTGATGTGAATGGTTGATGATCATAGTCATCAAAATAAAAATAGGTATTACATCTTGGAGGTGACTTCAACTTGATCTCCTAGATTTGATGATTGAAAATGGGCCTACCGGTATCTGGTAGGCCCATTTAGTATCTTTATTGAATGGGACCGGTAAGAAATTGAATGCCTTTTAATATTGAACAATATGAACGTTATCTAGACACACAATTTTTAGGTAGAACTCTTCATTATCGTGAAACAACAAATTCAACGATGGATGATGCTCGTTTGATACTAGAGAATGATAAAGAAGCCCCGCCGGGGTTTGTATGTGTTGCAGGGGAACAATTGCAAGGTCGAGGTCGATTAGGCAGGACCTGGGTATCCGCTCCTGGTTCAGGATTGTATTCAACATTTTATATAAAGAAAAAAGTCGGTGAGAATGCACCTCTCATTACAATTGTTGCTGCAATAGCAGTGGCAGAAGCTACAAGATTAACTACCGGAGTGGAACTCAACTTTAAATGGCCAAATGATGTGATGTATGAAGGGAAAAAAGTTAGTGGCATATTAGCTGAAGCTTATACAGATTCTGGAGACCTAAATATATTGTTAGGTATCGGGATTAACAGGGAATGGTCTGGTAATATTCCTTCTGAGATTGCGAATATTGCAGTTAGTCTAAGTGAAATTGCAGGATTTGCCCCTAATACTGAAGAATTATTAGCTAGTTTAACCAATGTTCTTGAGTCAAAAATTTTTTCAATTACACAATTTCCTGAATCTATAATTGATGAATGGTCAAATAAATTAACTACTATTGGTAAAGAGATTACTCTGAATACAATCAATGGATCGATAGACGGTCAGGCAACTGGAGTTACTAATACAGGCGATTTAATATTATTAATGAAAAACGGCGAATATAGGCATATATCGGCAGGTGATGTAGCTTTAAGATAAAGAGTTGACGTTGTCGAAAAGGCCTGCGAGCCTCATAAAGTATTGTAATTATTACGAAAGCGATTTTATGCAAACAGGTAATTTATATAAATCTTGGAGAAGTGAAGGAATGAACGATATTGGCCCTTCAGAAATGGCTAACTTTCGTCGTATTGAAGAAATATTTCTTTCATTAACTCGCTCTTATGATTACCAAGAAATCCATACTCCAACGATTGAACCATTACACCTTTATACGGCGACACGAGTTTTGTCTCCACAATTATTGCATCGTGTTTATTCATTTTTAGACTGGGATGGCTGGAGTGGTGAAAGAGTCGTCATGCGACCGGATTCCACTGTACCGGCAGCAAGATTATTTACAGAGAGTGAAGATGAAATTTCTCGATTATGCTATGTACAACCGGTGTATCGTTTTTCGACCGACGACCAACCACGTGAATTATGGCAGTGTGGAGTTGAACTATTTGGCATACCCGCAGTAGAGGCAGATGTTGAATTACTTGTATTACTATTAGAATTTTTACAAAAAGTTGGCCTTAGTAAAAATCAATATCATATTGATATTTCTCATGCAGGAATGATACAGCTAATTTTAAATAATACTGGGATGAATTTAGAAGATCAGAGGCGTTTATATGCAACTCTTTTGGTAGGAAAGAATATTTCAAAAGAAGAGTTTTCAATGGAAGATTCTATTGTTTCATCTTTGGAATTGTTATCTCAAATTAAAGGTAGATCTTCAGAATATGTTTTGAATTTAAGGTCTTTATTAAAAGATTCAATCTCTGATAGAGAAGGCATAGAACAATCAGTTGCTGAATTAGAATCTGTTTCAAAAATTTTAAGTGAGTCAGAAGTCAATTTTAATATTTTACCTGGTACTACTGCAAATTTTGATTACTATACTGGTGTAACTTTCCGAGTTCTTATTCACGATGTCGAATGCGTTAGCGGTGGTCGATATGATTTACTGACTGAATCATTAGGTGCAAAAACAACTCCAGCATCTGGGTTTGCAGTTGATCTTATGAAACTAGCTCAATTTTCTGGGTAGGTGGAGAAATTGATGTCCTCTAA
>MDTE01011275.1_pt1 | contig 35157 bp, 34 predicted proteins | sample 811231 | NCBI WGS metagenome assembly MDTE01 (sample SAMN05326651, study PRJNA326480) | marine metagenome | isolation source: seawater | place: Indian Ocean: Red Sea | collected 2010
ATCGTCATGGCAGAATATTCACGATTACTTTGGGACAGAGAATCTTGTGATGCTTGAGAAATTTCTCAATGGAGAAATCACGGATGATGAATTCATGGCCGATGACATCAGGCTGTGGACAGAAGTCCAACCACGTATTCACCGTGATGACATCATGCGCTGCTACTCAGGAATCAGCCTGATGGAAGGTGCGCGAGATGTTGTTGAGGAGTTGAGTCGAAGAGGCATATTCGTCGCAATAGTCTCAGCTGGAGTCGATATCTTCGTTGGCGTAATCGCCAACATGCTAAGCGTTGATGATTGGGCTGCCAATGGTTTCGACTGGGATGAAGATGGATGGCTGCGTGGACCTGCTCCGACCAAAGTGTATTCTCACGACAAGGGAATAATGGTAGATAAGTTATCAAGAATCAAGGAATTGGAACCTGAAAGTATTGTGTCTGTAGGAGATTCCAGTACCGATCTCTCAATGATGATTCCCGGTTCTAGGTTCATCGGATTTAATCCAGCCAGACAGAGGGCAAGTGATGCATTTGAGAATAAAGGAGTCCCAATAGTAGACAGTAAGGATCTGAGGGATATCTGGGAGCACATCTTTGAGGGCGAGCCATTTTCCCAATCAGGCGAAGGGAATTGAAGCTGTGGCGTGAGTGTGAAGATTGACCACAGTCAGAATGCATGGTTTAGGTTGGAATCCAAGCATACGTTGGTAGTCGGTTTGGTCCTGCCAAGTAGAGCTGTGCACCATTGTCACGCCCTTGTGATTGCCCACATAGTGGCCGTGAACGTGACCAGTGACGAAGATGTCAGGAACTTTAGAGATGACCAGTCTGTCCTCTGGCTCGGGCGACAGAGGTGTCTTGCCACCCCAAGAGGGGGCTAGGTGCCTGCGCTCCAGCATTGCCCTCATAGCTAATTCTGGAGAGGAATAGGTCACTGAGCGCAGGGTCGCAACGAAATCATCGATGCTCTTTCCGTGATACGACAGTACTCTGACTCCATGTAGGCTGAAGTCACACGGATTGCCTACAAAAACTGCATCTGAGTAATCTTGCTGAACCTCGGGATCCAAAGCAGGTTGCGGCTCGGCTGGGCGCACAGCGTCATGGTTGCCGGGTAGGATGATTAGGTCAACCCAATCAGGTAGATCTTCTAGCAGACGAGCTAGTTCACCATACTGCTGGAACAAATCGGTGATGGCTAGATGGCGTTCCTGTCCTGGATAGATTCCAACTCCATCAACCCCGTCGCCATTGATTACGAAGTATTTGATTGTCTTTGCTAGTGGGTCGGTCTTGAACCACCCTACCATCTTCTCCCATTGTGGAGCTAGGAATGTCTTGCTTCCTACATGGACATCAGATAGAAATGCTGCTGAAATGGCCTCATCTGAACTAGCAGCGGACTTCGAGTGTTTTCCCATTGGAGGCAAATGTATGTCGCTAACTAGGAATAGAGGGTTTCCCTCTCCAATCATGAAATGGCCGCTTACTCCAACTACATCGTCATCCATCAGCCCGTCCCGAGCAGGGTGTAGCTCGGAGGCATTCGAAGGGGGCCTCAGATTACATCTAATCTGCATTGTCTCGTCCTCAATGACGAAGTTGAGATTGCCTGACTTCGACCACCTCGACTCGCAGACTAGGCCGACCAATGTAATCTCGTAGTCGTTGCTTGAGTGCCTCTGCCTGTTTCTCCATGCCTCAGCATTGCTGATGGGCCTGCGTGGGAGAGAGTGGGAAGTCAACATCATCTGACGAATCTGCCTGAGGCGATCAGAGAAGCAGGATTGCATATCTCCCATCTTGCCCTCTGTGGTCGAATTGCCCGTGATATCGAAGTGAACCTCTATCTCGGCGTCTACATCTTTGGCGAGCATGGGGAAGTCATCTAGACTGTAATGCTCCAATCCGTGCCTTCGGGTGGGCGGACTCATAGTCGGGCTTGATGCAGGCGCAATAACTCGACCTATTGCAGACCCACTCTCAGGATCTGCCAGTGTAGCCTGTTGAGGCTTAGAAGATGGTTTTTCTTTACTCTGGGTTTGTTTAGGAACGAGTGTGAGCATCTCATCCACTGTCTGCTCGTTTAGCAAGACCACATTGGATCGTTGCGCAGCCTCAATTAGAGGAGATATATCTCTAAGTTCCTCAATCTTGGCCTTCGCCTCCTTTCCGAGTACCAGCAAGCCTGCGGCAGCTAACTTACGCTGACGATCAGCCCAGCTCTCGCCGACCATGTCCAACCGAACTGCCGGGAACGCTCATGATGCTATCGCAGGATGGATATTGAGGGGCCGGTCAATCTTCCCATTCAGTGAGGGATGCTAGATCGACTGAAGAAATCTCCTCGGCTACTGTCTTCTTGTCCTCCTTCCATGAAAGGCTACCTTCCCACTCCTCTTCTAAGGGGTCCAATTCTGAGGTGTCTGTTGTCGTGACTTGACTCTTATCTTCCGGCTCACTAGAGCTGGAGACTCTTTCCATCGCCTCCAATCCCAATCGTAAAGCGAAGGCCGCGAAGGAACGCTTGTTGTCAAGACGGTCGTTATCACCAAAGTCCATTCGCCTGACTAGAAAATAATCCTCAGTAACCACTGCCACATGGACTCTTCCAACCTCCTTGTCTTCTGTTCCTCCTCCGGGGCCTGCGATGCCAGTAATTGAGATTGCAACATCTGAGTCAGATTGGTATCTAGCTCCATTGGCCATCTGCACGGCCACTTCGTGAGATACAGCTCCTGATTCTCCTTCTTCGAAGGCATTCTTCTCTACTCCAAGCTCCCTCATCTTGGCTTCATTGGAGTAGACCACCCACCCCTGCTTGAACCACTCACTGGCACCTGAGATGTCGGTGATTAGCGATGCCAGTAAACCACCGGTGCACGACTCGGCGGTGGAGACGGTCAACCCTCTCTTGCGCAATTGGCGGGCAAACCGGGATGCGAGTCCAGCAGTCTCTTCAACCACAATCTCCGGCCATAGCATACATTCTTGAGAGTTTCACTCAATCCTTGGAGTCATAATGGTGGGCCCGACCGGAATTGAACCGGTGATCTTCGCTTTGTAAGAGCGACGTCATAACCCCTAGACCACGGGCCCCGAGAGGTCGGAGAGGCGTTGTATTCAAATCCCCTCCGGCTAGATGGGGCGTCAGGAGGATAGGCATGGACGAGATATCCGACTTGCTGGAAAGGCTGAGAAAATCAGGCGTTCCGATGAACGACGGCATTGCCTACGCAATGCAATCTGTCAGCATAGAGGATTTTACTGATTTCGACATCAATACATTCCTGATGGATAGGCCTATCCCGTTCCTGTCTACCGAGAACGGGACTACCAAGACAATTTCAGCCCCTCATATGATTGCCACTCTACTGCATCATTTGGAGGTCCTAGAGGGGCATCATGTGCTTCTATTGGGCTCGAAGGGCGGCTATATTGCAGCCCTTCTAGACAGCATCCTAGGCCCTGCAGGTGCAGTTACAGTGGTTGAACCACATCCCGAGGTCAGGATGTATACCAACGAGCGCCTAGAAATTTTTGAGTCGATGGGAGAGCTTAGAGTGCTACCAATCGAATTACTAGAAGTGATGGATTATGAATTCAGGCCTGTTGATAGAGTTCTGATTACAGGTGCTGTCAGAGATTTGCATCCTGATGTCGAGAACCTAGTCGGGGATGGTGGATTTGTGCTAGGGCCATTCGGAGGTCCGGTTCATCAGAGGCTATTGAAGAGAGAAAGGCAAGGTGACGAGTGGTTTGACACCGACCTTGGAGGAGTCGTATTCGGGCCGATGGATCTTGGAGATGCCGAGAGGCCACCTCTAGACCCACATAATCTAGCAGAGCATCTAGAGGATATCTTAGGTCTGATTTCTGAGATAATAGAAATCGAGGACGATACTCTATGCAGGATTGAGAGTCTGATTGTATCTCTTCGAGAGTTGCCGGGTGACCTGCCGAACCTTGATGAGAAGTCAACAGAGGATGAGATACTGGAGCACCCTGTTATGGAGCTCCTGTTGATGGAGATGGACTGGTTAGGCCCTATGTGGCCAATTTTCGGAGATTTTTTCTCAGTAGAGATTGCCTCCCCTGGATCTCCTGATGAAGATGAGTACGGTATGGCAGGTGGGCACGAAGACCTAGTTCCGTAATTACTCTAATGCCGGCTGCATCAATCGTGTCAACGGAACTGAAATCGGAGGCAGATGGTCCGAGAATAGATGCCTAGATGTCTTTGGCTCAAACAGATTTCCTGAGAGCGCGGCTTCAATCACCTCTTCTTTCTTGAGAGATTCTATTCCGCAATTGGGCCAGACGGTTAGGCTTACTCCTTCATCCTCAAGATAATCCACCATTACACATGGCAGGCATTGGAGTTCAAGGCGCTGAGCTACCTTTGTCCTATGGTGACCGTCTAGAATAGTCCCTGTGGCCCTATCAATCAGAAGAGGTTTGGTATAAGCCCTCCACCTAAGTGTCATCTTCTCAAGATTGTCTACTCTGTGTTCTTGCACCTTTTCATGAGGAAGCAGGGTTTCGACGGGCACTAACTCGACCTTCACACCCTGTCGAAGTCATCATTGGACATATGCCTAACGCCCGAAGGAATCATGACCACCATGCCAACGGCCAGTCATGGAAGGCCCTTCCCAATATGCCAGCGAAGCTGACATGATGGTGCTGTCAGGTCTACGCTCCCTAGGCGAAGCTTGGGTGGTTGGCGGCTGGGTAAGGGAGTCTCTTTCCGGTAAACCACTGACGGATATGGACATAGCAACCACATTGCTTCCCAATGAAGTAAAGGAGTTATTTCCTTTATCTCTAATGTACGGGGCCGACTATGGGACCGTAGTCGTCAGACTCAAGAATCATGAAGAGCAATGGGAAGTTACTACATTACGTAGTGAGGGAGGCTATGGAGATGGCAGGAGGCCCGATAATGTCGAGTTTGGAGTCGATATCAAAGATGATCTCTCACGTAGGGATTTCACTATTAATGCCATGGCGTATGACTCAGATTGGAAACTCATTGATCCATTTGAAGGTTCTATAGATTTCAACAATGGAATTCTGAAGTCGGTTGGAAATGCTAGCAACAGACTCTGTGAAGATGGGCTAAGGGTCATGCGGGCATATCGCTTCTTAGCCTCTCAGAAGGTAGTTTCAATGGATCGAGAACTTAGGGCGGCTGTCAAGGAAAACCTCGGCATGCTGAGGCAGGTTTCCAATGAGAGGATTGGAAATGAGATGATGCGTACACTATCTTCCCAGAATGCCTCTGCAGCATTGACCATGATGGATGATGATGGAGTGATTCGAGAAATCCTTCCAGGAATCTCTACTAGAACTGATTTAGAGTTCTGTGGAGATTCTATAGTAAACTTGGCATTAATCTGTAGTAAAGATGAGCGTTCAGGGAATGAGTTGACAGTGTTACTAAGGGATTCTCTTAAGATGTCAACGGATGATCTCCGCGAGGTTTCATTCCTTCATTATGCTAGAGACGTGCCTATTCCTGTGGAAATCTCTGAAATGAGAGTTTTTAGAGCGGTTCTCCCTAGACTTCGTCAGACTCGATTCGTCCGTTACTTCGAAGGACTAGGTCGTGATATGGATGACTTTGTGGGCTCACTGTCTGAGCTCGCCCCACTCCGAGTTGGCAATTCCCCCATCGTAGACGGAAACGCTCTGTCAGAGGCCACTGGATTGGAGCCTGGTGCCAGAATGGGCAGACTGAAGGGGATGCTTCATAGAATCCAAGTAGAGAGAGATATTAGCGACAAGGATCAGGTTCTAGCACTACTAGAAGAGTTGGATTGGAAGGAGTCAGAGTATCAGAACTGGCCTACACTAAGTTGGCCCTAGGGCAGTTCATTTAGCATCTCGATATACTCTTGCATATCGAGGAATTGGTCCTCGTCGAATTCGTAAGGCTGTACTATCAGGCACCACCCATCCCCATATGCGTCGTCGTTAATTAGATCAGGATTATCCTCAACCTCTCCATTCAGTTCAAGAATCTTGCAAGGGAATGGTGCATTGATTAGCAGAGTCTCGATTTGTCCATCAAAGCTGGTAGTCAGAGTAACCATCAGATCTTCTGTACCGACCTCGTCTCCACTTCCCATAATCATAGGCGCGTCGTCGTCATCTGAATCGGTCTCGGTCTCTTTGTCCGAATCGAACTCGCTGTCATCCTCCGGCCTAGTAAGAACCACTCTAACAATTTCTCCAAACTCAGCGGGTACGAACTCGCTGACTCCTATCTTCACGGATTCTGCTTTGTCGTCCAATGCTTGGACCCAAACATGGTCCAAAGTGTACTTGCGGTCATGAGCTATGCTGTACTCGATGTAGTCCCCGTCTGCCATAGATTACCGAACCGCGCGTCTACAGGTCCAATTTGAACTATTCGATGCGAGAAATACCTTCTGCTTGCCACGAGGGATTAACTACGAAGTCCTACTCTCAATTGTCGAGGAGAGGGAGTTGGACTTCGCAGAGACTGAAGAACAGGTGATGATTCGCGATATGGTTCGCGATTTCGCAGAGAGTGTTCTAGCCCCTACTTGTCTTGAAAGGGACCGTGATCAGAAAGCCCCACTTGAGGAATGGAAGATTTTTTGTGAACAGACCGGATTGCAGGGGATTACAATCCCGGAAGATTATGGGGGGAGTCCGATAGATGATGTCTCCGAGGCGATAATCGTTGAGGAATTGGCTCGTATTGACCCTTCCTTCTCAGTGATGTTCTGCGTGCATGTAGGGCTGTGTTCAAAGACGATTGCGCTGCACGGAAATGAAGAGCAGAAGCAGCAATATCTTTCTAGACTCTCTGGAAATGAGATTGGTGCCTATTCACTTTCTGAGGCTGGTGCGGGAACCGATGCCGCGGCCTTGGGCTGCAAGGCGAAACTCAGTGATGATGGAACCCATTATGTCCTGAACGGCGAGAAGATGTGGGTCACGAATGGAGAGTGTGCCGACATCTATGTCTTATTTGCTAAGGATGTCGATCACCCCAAGTTCGGAGAGAAGAAACATGGTGGCACTACCGCTTTCATTGTCGAGAAGAGTTTTGAGGGCTTTTCTGTTGGTAAGAAGGAGGACAAACTCGGAATCCGTTCCAGTGACACTTGCTCCCTGCTGCTTAACGACTGTAAGGTGCCTGTCGAGAATGTTCTGAGATCCTCTGGAGAGGGTTTTCCGATAGCGATGAATGCTTTGGACAACTCTAGAATCGGTATTGCTGCCCAGGCTCTCGGAATCGCTCAGGGCGCTTACGAGTCTGCTTTAGGCTATGCTCATCAGAGGGAAGCTTTCGGCAAGCCGATAGCATATCACCAGAGCATTGGAAACTACCTCGCCGACATGGCCACTAGGACCGAAGCGGCTAGGTTGATGGTGTACAAGGCAGCATGGGCCAAACAAAGGCACTACGAGAACGATGCTTCTCGGCACACCATGGAAGCCAGCATGGCCAAACTGTTCGCAGGTGACGTCGCTATGTGGGTGGCTGAGAGAGCCGTGCAAGTTCTAGGAGGATACGGATACACCACAGACTTCCCCGTAGAGCGATTCTTCCGTGACGCCAAGATCACTCAGATATACGAAGGCACGCAGGAAGTTCAACGAATCGTGATCAACCGCTCCATCGCCCCAGAGTGATTGAATGACAGACTATCCAATAGCCGAAATACGGTCTCGTTTCCCTGGTTTGCAGCGTCAGGTAAATGACAATCAAGCCATCTTCTTCGATGGTCCAGGAGGTAGTCAGTCCCCTGAATCCGTGGGGGTTGCGGTCAAGCATTATCTATTGCATCAAAATGCAAATGTCGGCATGTCTTTCGCTACTTCTCAGGAAACTGATGGCCTGATTGAGAAGACAATGCGGGCATGTGCAGATCTGGTCGGTTGTGATAACTACCGCGAGATTGTTTTTGGACAGAACATGACTAGTCTGACAATCCAACTGGCTAGTGCTCTGAGCCGAACTTGGGGGCCGGGTGACGAGATTGTGGTTACGCGCTCAGATCACGATGCGAATGTCAGACCCTGGGTGCTTGCGGCACAATGGTCTGATGCAACAGTAAGGTGGATAGAAATCGACCCTGATGGCTGCACACACAAGGTCGAGACGATTGACTCTAGTATCAACGAACACACGGTTTTGGTTGCAATAGGTGCGGCATCTAACTTCTCTGGAACAATCAACGACGTCAGAGGAATCTGCGACAAGGCCCATTCGGTAGGAGCGGAGGTTTTCGTCGATGCCGTGCATTACGCTCCTCATGGCTTGATTGATGTGAAGGAGATGGGTTGCGACTATCTTGCTTGCTCGTCATACAAGTTCTTCGGCACTCATCAGGGAATCCTGTGGGGAAGATTTGACAGATTGGCTGAGTTGCCCGTGGCTAAACTGAGAGTTTCCACCGAAGAGGTCCCTTTCAGGTGGATGACAGGGACGCAGGGGCACGAATCGATGGCTGGGACTTTGGCTGCTATCGAACATCTGGAATGGCTTGGCAGGACTCTTGCTGACTCTAGCATCTCTAGACGAGAGGCCCTAAGAGTGGCATTCTCTGCAATTGAGGAATATGAGGGCAAGTTATGCTGGAAAATGATTCAGGGACTTGAAGACATAGGAGTCAAGATTTGGGGAATTAAAGACTACTCTATGAAGCACCTCAGAGCTCCGACCGTCTCCTTCACTCATCATTCGTTGACTGCTGAGGAGATTGGAATAGCGCTTGCTGAACACGGTATTTTCGCATGGGCAGGGAACTTCTATGCGCTGGAGTTATCCGAAGTTTTGGGGCTTGAGCCGGAAGGTGCACTTAGAGTGGGCATACTGCACTACAATACCGCTGAAGAGGTGGATAGGTTCCTCAAAGTACTCTCAGGAATCATAGGATAGTTACTCAACCCATCGGTACTCTCTCTGACCCTCTAGGTTGCCATCGCCACCAATTCCGACCAGAGCAAACTCACCATCTGGGCTGACGACCGACCTCTTCCTAGAGCCTCTGTGAAGAGCCTCGTAGACTGTCTTGTTGATTGGATGCCGGTTGGACAATCTTTCAAACAGATGGAATCTAGATGCAATTTCTTGCCAATCGTCTTGCACTTCGCCTTCAAAGACCTTGGCCTTGGCACCTGAGCCGTAACCACACAGTCCAACTCTCTTGCCAGTCATATCTATGTTGTCGATATAGTCCGATTCCATTGTAGACATCAGAGCTAAGAATATGGAACCAGTGTACTGATTTCCAATCAGACTGGATGCTCTCGTAGTCTTCTCGATTCTTTGATCGACGAAGGTCTTGAACTCCTCAGTCTTAGAGATGAGTCTGCGGTAGCCATCATTTGACTTCTCGAACTCCTCAATTCCTTCGGGAGTATCAGGAAAGTCTTCAGGCATAGGTTCAGGACCGATCTCCTTGACTATGTCAGCCCACATTGGCAGGTGCCTTCTATCGTGCCTGAAAACATCAGGGAACATTCTCTTGCCTTGGAAAGCATAGGGGAGATGTACGATGATTCTGCTCCACTGATTAGTCAGAATCTCGTCCGCTTCAGGGTCATACCGGCCCTCTCTAATGGCCTTCTCTCGGAAGTTGATGAAAGCCTGCTTGACAGATTCTGAGTAGCACCTGTTGGAAAACTGGCCATCGAATACCGGTGTGTCCTTGTGAATCTTGAGCTTTGGACTCTCAAACATCACATCATCCTTCTTTGAAGACCTTGGTAGGTGCTTGAGAATGCGTTCGGCGAGACCTTCCTTGACCTTCTCGCCGCTTTCTCTAGCTAGGTCTAGGACGTTCTCAACAATTGTTCTGGTATCTACTTCTCTCCTTGGCTTGAAGAAATCATGAACAGGCATGGTCGAGACTCCCCAGATGTCGGGAATTGCCAAAAGTCGAGGGTTGTGTCTAATCAGAATGGCGCCGCCGCCAGCCCCCTGAGTATACTCTCCACTCGAGCCGATGTCGTACTTGGCATTGTCAGCGAACACAACAATCCCGATCCTATCTTTCTCTTCGCCACCACGGGCAACCCAATCCAAAGTGTTGTGCATGGCATCAACTGCACCAATGCAAGCGAATGTCAGATCGACGACGTCGCAGTTTCGGAAGCAGTCCTTGCCGTGAATCGAAGCGTATCTTTGCTCTAGCATGTCCATGATATAAGTCGCGGTAGGCTTGGAGCCGTCTAGAGCAGATTCTGTTCCCAGATATATTCTGCCGATTGTGGCAGGATCAATGCCGTTTCTGTCAATCAGTCTGCGTACTGCATTGGCACCCATTGTTGCTGTATCTTCGTGCACATCAGGGATGGCCATAGCGGCAAGACCGAGTCCTCGATTCAACTTACCGAAGTCGGCTCCTCGCAACTTGGCGAAGTCTTCCATATCGAAGTATAGTCTCGGGAAGTGAATAGCTATGTCATCTATGCCTACGTTGGGCATGTTAGAACCTCGTGCCTCGCCGGTAGGGGGCTAGTTATGAGTCCTCTCCCTGCAAGATGGGTCAGAAATCTAGAACTAAGAGCATCACTGCGAGCCAGTGAGTTCTTCAATGGCCGAAATTAGTTTTGGTTTAGTGGCAAAATGCTGCGCCAGCGGCTCCATGACGTCAGCCAGCGCGTCAGCGACCGCCATTTTTGCATCGAGGGGGTGGATTGAGCCGTCCGATACAGCCGAGATGAAAGAATCGAGTTTGTCCCAAGTCGATGGTTTACCGTACTTCGGATCTGGAGTCACAGTAATCGAGCCATTACGGGGAATGATGATGAGTCGAGCAATCTCAAACACCGGTGACTCGGAATTACCCACTTCTAAGAAAGCTCCTCTCATTTTCTTCCTCAAAGCGTCCAAGTCGTCATCTAGCAGAATTGCATTGTCTGGGTCTGACTTTGACATCTTGTGGTCGAATGATTCCATCCTCCCACCGGGACCTTTGAGTCCTGACATCATAGGGGTGTGAACGCAAGTGGCCTTGGTCCAGTCGTACTTGTCTGCGACCTCTCGCATGTACATGTGTGCCTTACGCTGATCCATCCCTCCAAATGCAATATCGACTTCCAATTCAAAGATATCAGCAGCTTGGAGGGCTGGATAGTAGAACGCTGCAAGGTCGTGATCCGATGAGTCTTCATCACGTCCCATGATGCTGAATGTTCTCCTGACTCTTGATAGACTCATGTTCTTTGAGCACCTCAGAACCCTCTCCCAATACTTGCCTGAATCCATCAGATCTGATGCACTGATGAATCTCAACTCACCTGGCCCTTCTCCTTCTGGAGGGTTCCCTAAAAGTCCTCGGAACGTCTCGGCTAGGTAATCTCCTGCAATCTTGATCTTGTTCATATCTCTGTCGAATTTGTCATTGACCCAAGCGTGCCAATCTGCCAGCAGGATAATGACATTCACGCCCTCATCGAGCATGTCTCTAATGGTATCGGCAAGCAGGATATAAGCTACATGCGCTTTACCGCTTGGCTCTAGTCCTATGTACGCAACCAACTGGTTATCTCCGGAGTGCGTCGACCCTTCTGCTATGGCGGAGGCTATGTGGTCTACTCCGATTACCTCGCTACAGCCAGCGAACATCCTGTTGATGCGTTTTCTGTCATCGTCACTGAGTGACTCCATAGGGTCATTTTTTCCCATGCTAACCTCAATCAAGCAACTTAGACAGTTTCTCCGCCCTTCCAGCAGCCTTAGTGTTGTCCTCCTGCTCGAGTGCTTCCTCTATCTCAGCAATCATAGAGTCTGCCTGTGAAACAAGTTCATCTGGCATGTTTTCTGACATTGACATGAAGTGGCGGGCAGCTGAGATTGCAGACTTGGCCTTGCTTGCCTTCTTCGCCCATTCCTTCGCCTTGTCCCCTCTCTGCTTGGAGTTGTATCCAGTAGCGGCATCTAGGAAGGAAGTCCACCTCTTCCTATCGTCCATTGCAGCCTTAACTGCCTCTGGGTCCTCAAAGTCTGGAGGGACATTAGTGACATCAACAATCAGCGCGCCCTTCTCATTATAATTGGACTCAATGGAGGTCATAACCCCATGAGATGCACTGAATGAGTTGTCCCCGGACTCTCTCACGTCGTCGAAGAACTCGCTGGCTAGAGCCGCTAGGCCTCCATTCTCAGAAATCTGCTTAACTAGTCCTCTCTTTACGTCGAATCTCTCCATGCCATGGCGCTGGCTCGTAACTTCTTGAATGCTGTTGCCATTCAAGCCCCTAGGCCCGTCGAACGGGCTAAACAGAAGTCGCCCGTCCGCCGTGCATGAGATCCTCTGCCGCGAGAGTGTTGTCCGTTCTTTTCGTATCTTTGATGCTCGTGCAACATGTACACGCAGAATCGGCAGTAGAATTGGACAAAGTTATCATCCTCGCACCTGAAGATCTAGGGGTCCAAGGAGCTGCAATTAATCCCGCAGGTGAGAAGGTAATTGTCTATGGGGCCGAGTCTTACCTAGAATTGTTAGATGCATCGGATCCAGAGACCAGGATTGAATTGATTTGGAATGATGAAATCAATCTGCATGCAGGTGACTTTCATCCTGGTGGCCAGACGGCACTGATTGTGGGGGATTCCGGTGAAGTTCTGAGGTATGCTCTAGATGATCATTCAGTGACTGATGCCGGGGGTGATTTGGCTTTCGGTAATGTGGATTTACGCTCAGTTGCTTGGAACCCGGGTGGATCTTGGGCTTATGTAGGCGGTTCTGAAGGCTGGCTCTGGAGGATGAGGGCTGCAGCCGATGGGGGTGCAGAGGTGCACTTGTTAGAGGGGAGAGGCAGCAGTGAAGTCACAGCAATTGACTGCCATGGAACTAAGATGCTATGTGTAGTAACCAGTCTTGTAGATGGAATAGGGGTAATCGATAGAGATCACATTTTGTATTGGATAGGAGGAACTGGCCATACTTGGCAAGATGTGTATTGCCCTCCCGTCGACGATGGTCAATGCGTTGCAATCGCTGATGACAGGAACATTGGAATGATCGATCTTAACTCTGAATTTCCATGGTGGTCGATCCTGACTATTAGGCAGTTAACAGGAGTCGAAGGAGCATTTACCGGCTTAACTGGCCAACATCATGATAGATCAATAATATCAGTTACACCATTCGCACTTTTGGAAAATGATCTAAGTGAGAATGCCACATTCCCTTGGCTCGAGAACACAGATGTGGTGGAGTTTGACGCCAGCATCGCCGGACAGCGAGTAGTATCTACTTGGTCAACAGATAGGGACAGTGGTTGGATTCTGACCGATAGGGGGACTCTGATTCAGTATCATCCTCCTTCCAAAACAATTCCCGGGGTCCTAGGCGCATGGATTCTGATAGCCATCCCTGCTGTTACCGTCTTGGTGATTCTGAGTGTGACACTGAGCTTGTCACCAAGACTCCAGAACTGGTTCACACAGAAATTCGGCACTGCAGAAGAGAAGCATTTGGCGAAGCGTGAGGCGCGTCGCAAGAGGGGGCGCTAGTCGGCAACGTTCATTTGGGCCACGTGGTCGCGATAGGTTAGAGACATGGCATACGAGGCATTGGACTTCTACGATATAGATGCCCTCCTAACTGAGGAGGAGAGAATGGTCCGCGATATGGTCAGAGATTGGGTGGACAAGGAAGTTATCCCCAATATAGAGGAGGCTTGTAGTGATGGAGTGTTTCCCGACAAGTGGAGAGTAGATCTCGGAGAGATGGGGATTCTTGGCGCCCCTCTGAAGGGATATGGCTGCCCCGGTCTTTCTTATATCGCCTACGGACTCATCTGCCAAGAGTTAGAACGTGGCGACAGTGGAGTAAGGTCATTCGCCAGTGTTCAAGGCTCTTTGGCTATGTATCCCATCTGGGACTTCGGCAGTGAGGAGCAGAAGAATCACTACCTGCCTAGGATGGCAACCGGTGAGCTCATCGGCTGCTTCGGCCTCACAGAGCCTGACTACGGCTCAAATCCCGGGGACATGATTACTCGAGCTGAAGACAAAGGCGACCACTACTTGCTGAATGGTGCCAAGATGTGGATTACCAATGGCACCATAGCCGACCTGGCTGTGGTTTGGGCCAAGCTAGATGGTGTGATTCGAGGATTCATAGTCGAGAAGAGTGATCCTGGATTTTCAGCTCCTGAGATGACTGGTAAGCACTCGCTAAAAGCCAGTGTCACCAGTGAGTTGGTGTTCCAAGACTGCCGAATCCCTAAGGACAGGATTTTGCCAGAAGTAAAGGGGCTAAAGGGACCCTTCAGTTGCCTAAACAACGCTCGCTATGGTATTTCTTGGGGTGCCGTTGGAGCAGCGCAGTCTTGCTTCGACTCTGCAAAGGAGTATGCGTTGAGCAGGATTCAATTCGGCCATCCTATAGCATCATTCCAATTGATTCAGAACAAGCTGTCATGGATGCTTAGAGAGATTACCAAGGCTCAACTTCTGGCATATCACCTCGGAAAGAAGAAGGATGATGGAACTTGGATTCCAGAGCAAATCTCTTTGGCCAAGATGAACAATGTAGATATTGCCCTAGAGATTGCTAGAATGTCAAGGGATATACACGGAGCCAATGGAATACTCGACGAGTATCCTGTCATGAGGCACATGGCAAATCTGGAGTCTGTAAAGACTTACGAAGGCACACATGACATTCACAACCTCATCCTCGGACGTCACATTACGGGCATTCAGTCATTCACCAGAGAGCCCTAGGCTAAGTCATACTGGGATTTCCGAAAATTGATAGCGGGACTGACGTTCGGAGTGCTGTTGAACATGGCCATAGGAGTTCTACTCAAGCAAGTTCCCGATACCACTGCCAAGATTGGGGTCTCTGGAGGCAGGGTCGATGAATCCGCAGTCAGTAAGTGGTCAATGAGTCCCTACGATGAGTATGCTTTGGAGAGCGCTCTGAAGCTCAAGGAGTCCGGTGGAGAGGAGGTAATTGCAATCACGTGCGGACCGGGGCGAGCTGCCAAGATGCTGACCGATGCTGCCGCAGTAGGTGCAGATTCCTTGCTGCACGTACAAGTGGATGACCTAGGCGCTCTTGATAGTATTCAAATTCAGTCGATTCTAGCAGCCGCTCTGGGACGAGTAGGGTGCGATGTAGTCTTCTGCGGTAAGCAGGCTGCAGATACAAATTCAGGCTCTACAGGCCCAGGAGTAGCTCTTCTGATGGGTGCTAGTTGCGTATCTCATGTATCTGAGGTGTCATCTGATGGAGGCAGCTATCTCGCATTGCGAGCCAGTTCAAGTGGAGATGAGAGAGTTCAGGTTTCCGCGCCTTGTGTGTTTGCATTCGATAAGGGCTCAGAAGAGCTTCGAAGACCCAATGTGAGAGGAATCATGATGGCAAAGAAGAAAGTCATAGAAACGATTTCTCCTGAAGATCTCGGCGTTTCTATGAATGCTTCCAGAGTAACATTGGTGAGTCATTCTCCCCCGCCTGAAAAGCCGCCCGGACAGAAGTTTGAGGGTGCCGATTCAGTGGCCACTGTGGTGGGTAAACTCAGAGATGAAGCGAACGTAATCTAGGTGATTGAAATGAATGTAACAGTAATCGCTGATTCTACTGTCGACGGTCTGACTCCGGTCACGGCCCAATTGGTCGGGGTCGCTTCTTCAATTGGAGGTGTGGCAACCGTTCTATGCCCAGGGGGAATAGGCGCATCCGAGGCGGCTTCAATCTCTGGAGTTTCTAGGGTCATCTCCGTTGAGGGCGATTGTTTCGGAACATTCGAGGGAGGGGCGTGGGCTACCGCACTGGACTCACAGGCCACAGGAGATTTAGTGCTCGCAGCCGCATCCTCCCGAGGTAGAGATATTGCAGCATCTTTAGCAGCAATAAGAAACATTCCAGTAATCCAAGATGCTACCGGATTGCAGGGAGGAATGGTTGTCACCAGACCAATCTACTCGGGTAAGGCTATGGAGACATCCAATGTCTCAACACCATGCGTGGTTACTTTACGAGCTAATGCCTTCGATGGCGCACCCGATGGAGGCAGTGCTGAGATTAGTACTGTAAATCAGAGTGCGGATGTTGGACTAGCGGTGAAGGAAGCTATAGCCAAGGCCAGTGAGAGGCTAGACGTCGCCGAGGCAGATATCATCATCTCAGGAGGAAGGGGGATGGGAGACCCGTCCAACTTCTCACATCTTAATGAGGTCGCAGATATCATCGGGGCTGCTGTTGGTGCTAGCAGAGCTGCTGTGGATACCTGGGACGAGATTCCTCACAGTATGCAGGTCGGTCAGACAGGAAAGACAGTCCCTCCGAGCCTGTATATCGCTGTCGGAATCAGTGGAGCGATTCAGCATCTCGCCGGAATGAAGACAAGTAAGTACATTGTTGCGATTAACAAGGATCCTGACGCACCAATATTTGGAGTTGCAGACTATGGAATAGTTGCTACTTGGGAAGAGGCATTGCCTGCTCTAAAGTCAGAGTTAAGCAAGCTTTGATCACTTCACATGTACAGTGATTGACGATTTAGTCGCCGAACCTCTGTCATCTGTTACTGTGAGATAGAACACATGAACTCCTTTTGTGAGCCTGACCCTGATTCTGTCAGTGTGCCCAATTACTCTATGTCGATCATCCTCCCATGCCCACGATGCTATGTCTCCGTCCGGATCGAACGAACGACTGCCGTCGAGAAGAATCTCGGCCTTACCCTCATCATCCGCCTCTACTGTGATATCCTCGCCAGCATCTGCCACGGGTGGTAGGTTGATTGCACGTGCTGAAGATGATAATTCCTCCAAAATATCAGGTTCTGATTCTTCTTCTAAGGATACTACCTCGCTCTCCTCAATTAGATCTTGAAGAATCTGATTCGATTCCGGGTTGATTTCTGGTCTAGACTCAACAATGGACTCCTCTTCTAGAGATAGGGCTCCAGAGAACTCTCCCTTCTCATCCTCTTCTATTTCTCGTTGGATGTGATCTTCTGTGGGTGGAGTATCTGGGTCGATAATTACGATAGGTGCTGGGATGCTGCCTGACTTGCGATCATCACCTATCAGGGCTACTCTCTCCTCTAGCGACAGTATGCTATCTATGATTCCCGGATGCTCAAACTGCCAGATTATCTTGCCATCATTGGAGACCCTAAATAGATCGAACCATGAGGCTATTAGTAGGTCATCTCTCCAACTTGCAATGCTTGAAACTTGGTAATCGAATTGGGAGATTATCTCGGGCTCAATGCTGCCAATCTTCATCATCATTAGGGTCCCATCAAAGCACCCTACCACGACTCCATCATCTGTTGGCAGTAAGTAAGTTGCTCGGGAGAATATCTCCGTCGAGTTCAGTAGGCCTCTCTCGGGATGCCAGCATTCAATTCTATTCTCAGGACGATTATCGACTACTACTCCCAATGAGTTCCTTGCAACTACTAAGACGCCATCACTGCGAAACGTCATGCACGATACAGTCTCAACATCGTCCGCAGCCGCAGGAGATTCGTGCAATTGCTCCATAGAAGAGTTCAGAATCAGTACGCTGCCGTCCTCTAATGCGACTGCACATACTCCATAGGAAGAACAGGAAATATGTTCTGGCAATTTACATTCGATTGATGTCAACAGATTTCCTTGAGATGAAATAAGTAACAATCTGTTGGAGGAATCGGCCACTAAGACTCCATCTGGATGAGGGTATATCATTTCGCAACCCGACTCGATTGAATACTCCCAAAGTGGCTTGTCACTGAAGGCCCTTACTCCTCCAGTACTAGTTGCTGCGACTACGTTGCCGTCCAAATTGGCTAGGCCGATTATCCTCTCATTCAGTCCTATTGTACTGATTTCCACTCCGTCTGAACCGTATATGTGTAGTGAACCGGAGTCAAATCCCACTGCGAAATTACCCTCTTCCAATTCGCAGCAATGTCTTGCAACCTCAGTAAGTGCGGTCGAAGCCAATGCGGGGATAGTCTCTCTCACAATCCGTGATGGTCCGATGTGACTTCATTGTGCCGTGTCCGCGACCCTGTGAGAATCATGTCTTGGCTGCATCATTTCGCGCGCTTTCAACTCTTGAAAGATAGTCCTCAGTGACGCCCCCGGTCACGTAGACTCCGTCAAAGCAAGAGCAGTCAAAATTGGCCGGCTTGTCTTTGTCGTCTCCTAAGCAGGCCTCCACTAAATCTTCCAGTTCTTGGTAGATTAACCAATCAGCTCCGATGGCCTGAGCAACCTCATCGATGCTGCGGTCGTGGGCGACATACTCTGCTCGAGCAGGCATGTCAATGCCATACACATTAGGATGGATAATTGGAGGAGCAGATGAAGCGAAGAAGACCTGCTTGGCACCGGCTTCCTTCGCCATGTCAATAATTCTGCGCGAGGTGTTTCCTCTAACGATGCTATCATCAACTATCATCACCGTCTTACCTGCGAACTCCCAGTCAATAGTGTTGAGTTTTTTCTTAACTGAATCCTTCCTCATAGATTGTCCGGGCATGATGAATGTCCGACCAATATAACGATTCTTAACAAAGCCCTCACGGTAGTCGACCCTCAGAGTTCTAGCCATCTCCATGGCAGCTATCCTGCCACTGTCGGGAACAGGAATCACAGCATCTATGCCATGATCGGGGCGTTCCTTTAGTACTCTTTTAGCCAAAGCTGCCCCCATTCGCAGACGAGCTCCGTGGACTGAAATCCCATCTATGGTTGAGTCTGGGCGAGCGAAGTAGACGTGCTCAAAGATACACGGAGTGTGAGTAGGTTCGGAATGGCACTGCTTAGCTGAGAACGAACCGTCCACTCTAGCGATTGCAGCTTCTCCTGGTGCTATGTCTCGCTCAGGAGTAAATCCTAATGCCGCGCATGCAACGCTCTCGGAAGCGAAGATTCTCTCTGTGAAACCATCGTTATTGCATACTCCCATGAATAGCGGCCTGATTCCGTGAGGGTCCCTAAATGCCACAAGTCCCCATCCCGTTATCATCGCAATAACGCTGTAACTTCCCTCAACTCTGAGATGGGTCCTCTCTACGGCACGGAATATGTCGTCCTCAGACAGGGCCTCAAGTCCACCTGGCCTACCATTAACCGATCTTTGAATCTCCGCTGCGAACAGGTTCAGAAGGGCCTCTGAGTCGGAGCTGGTGTTTATTCTCCTGTGGTCGTACTCCAGTAGGCCGTTGATAATGTCCGTGGTATTGTTCAAATTTCCATTATGGGCTAGGCTGACGCCGAATGGAGTGTTAGTGTAGAACGGCTGAGCCTCGGCCACTGAGCTTGAACCTGCGGTGGGATACCGAACATGGCCCATTCCCATATGTCCGAGCAGATTGGACATGTGCTTGGCCCTGAAAACATCCCGGACAAGCCCATTAGCGCGCCTGTGGTAGATGTTATCCGAATCGCTGGTGACTATGCCCGCAGCGTCTTGTCCGCGGTGTTGTAGTACCAACATGCCGTCGTACACGCTGTTCGCTACCTGTGCATGTGGGTGTCCCAAAATACCGATGATACCGCACATCGGATAACACTCCGCGCTGGCGATGAGGGACTTAGCACTTTCCGGGTCACTTGCCTGAGCCCATGGAACGTGAGCGCTTGCTCCATCTGTACTTTCGAATCCTAGCGGTAGCGCCATAGCCGCAGTGAGCACACACACTCTTGGTCTTATGATAAGAGTGTCTGCCACAGCGTCTACACCTAATGTGCGTGGACTTCTGCCTCTTTCCCATACTGGGTGTTCCCTTCGACATCGCTACCACCTAGGACAGCGCGGCGACCGAAGCGGCTGTTATGAGAGTTACCCAATGAGGGGTTATCACTCGGAGTTGGATTCGGCATCTGAAAGCGCTATCAGAGGGTCATCAGGACGTCTCCTTAGAGTGGCTTGCATGATTAGCGCTGTGAGAATTAAGAATCCGAGAAAAATCAGATCGAACATGGAAAGTGCTCCGTTCACTAGATTGGTTCTGACAACCATTAGGCCCAGTGTTTCTCCTGAAGACAAGAAATTGAGATAGGTCGAAGTTCCGATTACGATAACAGCGGTAGTTATTGGAATCGCAGGGCGATGGTGGGGGTTCAGAGTTCCTAGTAAGGCAAGAACAATTAGCAGCGAGGTAAGTGCGGCAGACCCTAGGAAGGCGTTCGCAATAGTTTCCATTTTAGGACTCATCTAGTGCCTCCAAGTGTCTCCTCAGAACGCTCTGCACATACTTCCTCTCCTTCTCAGTCAGGGGACTCGTCTCCGGCTCAATGGGAGTTCTGCTCTCTGTGAATCTGATAGATAGAACGAAAACTGAGATTGCTAGAGCTGTTCCGAGGATTGAACTCAACCAAGATAGAATCTCTGTCAAAGTCAATTCCGGGAGAATTTCTAGCATCAAATACCAAGCGGCAAGCATAGATGCCCAGCCAGCTAGTAGAGGTAGTGGTTTTGAATCCGAGTAAGTGGGGGCTCCTGAGAGTACCAAGAAAGACCCAATTGCTGTAGCTGCGAACCAAGGTCCAGCGTCCATGATAGTCTGCATAAGAAGTGCCTCTGGCTCTGGTGGCTTTTCAGAGTGTAGCAGCATCAGAGCTAGACCAAGCAGTACAACAGGTAATCCGGCAGGATGTCTCCTGAAGGCAGGACCTGTCCTGTGCATGGCAAATCCAATCGTGGCGAGGCAAAACCCAATCCAAACCTGAGCAGCGGCTAAGGACATGTCCACTGGCGGCGAATGGCATTACATCGTATTTGTGACTCTTGTAGCCTATTTCGCGCCGCAGTACGCTAGATAGAGTTCATAAATGGGTCATCGGTGGCCGCGATGTCGCAGAACGCGAGGTGAGCACATGGTCAAGATGCCGAGGATAGTGAAGCGCTACAGTCCGGCAGCAGGTAAGCATACCGACCACACTGTCGAGCGAGTCAAGAAGCGTCGTGCCAGTGAACTGAAGTGGGGTCAGCGAAGATTCCGTAAGGTCACATCTGGTTATCGTGGTTTCCCAAGGCCCAAGCCGTCAGGAGAGAAGCCCACCAAGAGAGTCAACCTAATCTATCGATGTACTGAGACAGGTAAGGCACATTCTCCTGCAGGCAAGAGAGCTAGAAAGTTCGATTTAGTAGACAAGTAGAGGTGAGGTGATGAGTGGCAATTTCCTAAGAGTGAACTGTCGTGACTGTGGTCAGGAAGCCGTCATCTTCGACAGGGCGTCAACCTCTATCTCCTGTGCCATCTGCGGCGCTACTCTGGCGCGACCGGCCGGAGGCAGGGCGGATTTATCCGGAAGCACAATCATTGACGTCCTCGAGTGAGGGGATGTCATATGGCGGATTCCGAGCTTTGGCCAGAAGAAGGGGAGCTCCTGATTTGTGTTGTCAGCAGCGTCAAGGAGAACGGTGCATACCTAAATCTCGAGGGTTATGAGGGTAAGACTGGTTTCGTTTTCATCGGAGAGGTGGCTTCTGGCTGGGTCAAGAACATCAGTGCTCATCTCAGAGAGGGTCAGAGGGTTGTGGCTAAGGCCATCCAAGTCAGGAAGGACAAGCAGAGAATCGAGTTGTCAATAAAGTCCGTATCCGAAGAGCGTAGGAGAGATACTCTCCAAGCTTGGAAGAACCGTCAGAGAGCGAGTCAATTGATGCGTGTAGCGGCTCAGAGAGTCGGCTGGGATGAGGAGAAGACTGCTGCTATTTGTGACGAGATGAGAGGGATATTCGGGACCCTATTCGGTGCCCTAGAAGAGTGTGCCATGAGTGATACAGCCTTGGGTGATGCCGGCTTCACGGGGGATTGGATCTCAGTTGTTACCGAGTTGGCTGTAGAAAACATAGTTCCACCATTCGTCGAAATCAGAGGGGTGTTCGACATCCAAGTTTGGGGCCCTGAGGGAGTGAGTGCGATTCGTGAAGCCCTGATAGCTGCAGAAGCCTGTGGTGAAAATCTGGAGGAAGTCACCATCACATGCCATTACGATGGGGCCCCTCATTACAGAGTCGACATCAGAGCTCCCGACTATCAGGCCGCAGAGTCAGTCTGGGAGGCAGCACAGAAGGCAGCCTCGGACTGCATGACTTCGGTAGAGGGTTCAATAGCGGCTGAACGTCTCTGAGTTGCCTTTGGCAAGCATAGACTTCATTGACCCTTCCTGCCGCAAGCGCATCGATACAATGGTCAGGACTAGGCTGCAAAGGTGTACTTCGTGCGGTGAGTTTGGCCTCGGGACAAGGTGCGAGGAATGTGGTTCTGTCATGGCCGCAGTTTCGCCCATGAAGTACTCTCCAGAAGATCCTCAAGGGGCTAGGCGTCGCAAGCGTATTAACGTAGGGAGTGAAGAGTGGTTGGAGTCCCTCCCTACAACCAGAAACAAAGAGAGTGAAGAGGAATGAATAGAACCAAAATCCACTGGCTGGTAGGAGATAGCCTACCTGAGCATGCTTCAATGTTGGAAGCGGTTCCGGGCGTTGGGAATGTGGGCAAATTGGTCGTCGACTCATTAGTTGAGAAACATCCTTCTCGTACTCTTGCATGGATTCTTCATCCAGACTTCCCTCCTCATTCCACATTGGATGGAGATTCTCTGTTGGCCCCTCCTAGAATCTGCATAGAATCTGTGTTACTGCCGGATGGAAGGACGGTAATTACGATTGGCGGTAACCTGCAGCCTATGACTGCAGCAGGCCAGCATGAGGTCTCTGAGGCTATACTCAAACTCGCCTCTGATTCAGAAACTCCTCAGTTACTGGTTCTCGCGGGGCTTGCTGCAGGTGCAGAGGATAAAGAGATACACGTCATCTGCGCAGACGGTGATGTTAGGAAGCATCTCGAAGTGGATGACATTCCCGTTAGCAGAGAACATCCGGAAGCAGGAATGATTGGAATCGCGGGGCTTCTAATTTCGCTCTCTCCTCTGCATTCCGTCAGCACTATCGGACTTGTGGCCGAGACAATGGGAGCTAGTGCCGATGTCGTCGCTGCAGACAGATTGGCGGCTTGGATAGAAGCGGCCTTCGATTTGCCACTTGAACTGAGCCTGGATTCTACAGAAAGGACTGCTGCAAGGATTCTAGATGAGATGAATGCCGGTGGTGACCTAGAGGAAACCCTGGCGATGACTGATGTTGAATCTGGTGACTTCTACGTCTAGTCTGCTATCCACCTGAGGAAACGACGATTAGCTCTAGGTTGATGTCCGACTCGATAACAGAAGTGTGAGGCACAATCGTGTCCTCATGAACTGCTAGAACCGTTGAGGCAGGTATAGACATCCTGTCTAGAACCTCTGAGATACTGATTGGCACATCGGACTCTAAAGAAAGAGAATTTCCCTCATGTTCGACTTGTATTCTCATAGCCCTCACACATCGGGTCAGCCTTATGTTTGATTCGCAGGTGGCCAAAGTACTGCCGAGATCGCATAGCCCGGTATTGCGGTGGATTCGAAATCCACTGTCCATTGGACGCGGGGGTTCAAATCCCTCTCTCGGCGCCACTAGTATCCTGGAACTTCTGTCGAGTCTCGTAAGACTACTAGGCGTCCTCCTGGCCCCATTCTTACTTGTGGCTGGCCATTGAATTCTCCAATTTCTCCGTTGAGAATTGCAATTTCATCACCCCTAGTCACACCAGCTGCGGCAAGTGGGATGAACTGCTTGAACGCGACCACTCCTGCTGAGCCAGTCTTGTCGATTATTGTAACAGACCATCTGCTCACTCCTTCTCCATCAGGGAAGGCATTAATTGACCAAATCCTACCTATGACATTGGCCTTAGTTTCGATATCAACGATTGCGGCTTCGTCGGACTCGTCAGCGATTATGACAGAGGACTTTTGGTCTAGGTCCAGCACAATCTCTCCCTTCCACATCGATGCCATTGCATTCTCAATGCGGACTCTGCTTCCATTGGAAATGGATCTAGTGACTTGTCTAGGAGTGCCGTAGCGCGAGGGTTGTACCCTAGCTCGGTCATATCCCTCCTGTAGAATAAATGAAAGTTCAACCGAACCATCCTCAGCCAAATTAGGTCCGCGGAGACCAGAAACTTCCCCGACTACGCTCACTCGGGTTACAATCTCTCCCAAAGGAGTGATTGGCCAACTGTGGCCGAAACGGTCGATGCTGCGTTCCAGAGGGAGTTCAAGTTCGTGGTCGCTGCCCTCGCAGACTCCTCGCATGTCGCAGTATGTGCAGCGGGCTCGGGGATTAGGGTCAATCGGGACCTGAGATGGTACTCCTCCGTCATCGAAGTTGTAGATAGGAGCTGGTTTAGCAGGACACTCGTCCTTCTCGGGGTCCCTTGCGTGGATTTTCTGATACAATTCTATCAGTTCCAGTGAGAGTTCCCCCATTTCTTCTCCCGAAGGGCATTCGACTTCCTTGATTTCTCCGGCCCCAAGATACCAAATCTCCAGTGCTTCGACCTCCTCGGCCCTATCATGAGTCTCCCACCAGAGCCAGCAGTAGAGGCGCAGTTGATCGATATATCCGGCTGATCGATCCCCTCTGCCGATAGATGCCTTGAGATCGATTATTTTGATTCTTCCAGTCCAGTCGTACACCATATCGTACTCGCCTTGGAACCACTCCTCCGGGTGCGAGGTCGTCTGCTTCCACTGTCCAGCATCAGGATCGACAAACCAAGGCCTTGCCAACTCCCATGCCTCGCACCATGAGATCTCTCCAGACTTCTGGGCGGCTGGATGAGGCTGATCCCAATGTCGAGGGTAGCCGTCAGGAGGTGGCCAATGGCCTCGGCCCTTTCCTGCTCTCCAAACATCAAGTCCGGGTCCGCCGCCTGCATTCAGGCAGGCCTCTACCTGATCGATGTGCATTCTCAGGCCGACTCTTACCATCTCTCTGGCCTCGTCGGGGTCGGCATCATCCACGGAGCCCTTTCTATTGGGTAATGCCTCCCAATCATCAACAGCAGCATCCCAGCACTTGTCGAAATGCACCTCTGCACGTGATACAGCCCAACTGAGAAGTGAAGCCCTGTCTTTCGGCCACTGGTCTTCGGGTAACTCGATTGTCGAGGGACCGGGCCAAGCCAACTGGTTGTCATAGGCCGGTGAGCCATCATCAAGGAGAGGCGATGTCATTTCATCTTCAGCGTCTTTAGCAATGAGAGTAGGAGAGTCGCGCAGGACACGGCATATACACTCCTCAACTGCATTGCCACGGATTATCTGAGGAGGGAGCGGTGACTTCAGGCGCTCAATGTAGTTGTAGTACCATAGCCTGTTACAGGAGTTCCAAGTTATTACTTGCGAAGCGGATAGCCTGCGGAAAGGATTGACTCCAGCCGCTTCCGGATTGCCTTGCCTGACTGGCATGTAATGAAGTCCGAGTCGAGGCCATATGAACCCAACGAAGAACTAGAGATTCAACTGGTATCGTTCAGCCAGACGACGGTCACTTCCAACCTATCGAAGGTCGGTGTGACTTCCACCATAGCAACAGGTGCATCTACTTCATCGGCAATCGACTCTGCTATTACTAGGGGTAGTTCGATTCTGCCCTCTTCTGAATCCCAAAGCATGAACCTCTGGGGTAGACCTGTTATTTCGGTGATTTCATCTATCCACTCCGACTGATTCTCAGGAGAAGCGTAAACTGCTCCAAACATCAATGTAGAGTCCTCAGTGAGAGTCTCATGAGGCGAGATGGTCGCCTCACCTCTGCGCTCAAACCTTCTCCGTAACTGGCCTGCATCCTTGTAAACAGCAGTGCAGAACTTGACGTGGAAGCCGTATGGCTCACGTACGACTGAGTCATTACGGTCAGGTAGACCATTGGCTGCACTGTTGACTCGGTCTCTGAGCATCTGTGCCAATTCAGATGAGCCTTCAGCACCTGCTGTTATCTCAGTGGATAGGTTGAATCCTCGAAGTTCCATATTGTCGTGGTTTCCTACGGTTATCTCCAACTCGTTTAGATTCAGGAAGTTGATTCTGAACTCACGTAGTTCCTCTAGCAGCTCCACTAGTTCGGCCTCCTTATCCGGCTCACAAGGCAACTCCACTCCCGTCTCAATCCCGGCCTCGCTGCAAGCAGCAATCACATCTCGATACTCTTCTGCCTCCAAGTCAAGCAAGTGGAATCTAATCTCATCTAGCCCGGCTTGAGAAAATTCCGCAGCCCATTCTGTCCTGAATGGAATGCTTGTGTACATATGTAAGTGGAATGATGGTCCAAACTCAGCCTTAAGGGCCCGAATCCCCTCAAGCGTCCTCTCCTTAGCCATCAGAGGATCTCCTCCAGTTATCCCAGCACCTGTAGCACGCATTGCTCTGGCCTCTTCGATAACCTCGTCAAAGTTCTCGCAGCGTCGCTCGTTTGCGAACATGTGGTCGATGTCCCGGCGAGTCTCAGATAGAGGACAATAGTCGCACCGCCAGTGACAGTTTCCAGTGATGAACAGCACCAGTTTACTCCCCATCTGGCACTGAATGCAACCTTCAGAATCACCTTCTTCTGCGGCTTCGGGCAGGATATCTAACTGCGAGATGGGAAGCGAGATGCTCATTGTACTGCCTCCGCAGCTGCCTCGATGAGCCATCGGTGGAATCCAGTATCGGCCGAGAGTTCGGGGTGGAAGGTAAGGGCGATTCTGTTTCCATGCTTGATTCCAACCACTTCTCCATCGTGAGTCGCAGCGACCTCTGCTGAGTCGTCTACCGTGTCGAATCGGGGGGCGCGGATGAAGACCCCAGGAAACTCTCTCCCAAGCATCTCGGAGTAGAGTTCGTCTTGGAAAGAATCGGCCTGTCTTCCGTAGGCGTTGCGATCAATAGTGGCAGGAATAAGAGAGTCCCCTCCATCTTGGGGGTCTGATAGCAATATGGCACCGGCACAGGTCCCCAAGACCGGTCGAGAAGAATCCCTGCGAATCCAATCGAAGACGGCTGGGAGAAGTCCTGAAGTGTCGTGGTTACCAGTCAGCCTCATTGTGGTGGACTCGCCACCGGGAAGAACCAAGGCGTGAGGATCCGCTTCTACTAGGTCTGAGGCCATCCTCAACTCATGCAAGCTGATTGAGATGCCACACTCATTGGCAGCCTTCTGCAAGGCTGACATGTGAACATGTCTAGCACCCTGCAGCATGACTAAACCTATGCGCACCATAGCAGCGCGTCCGGACACTCGGAAATTACTCTGTCGCGCCTCCGATGAACTGAAAGACCGGTGGCGAGGCGTCGGATTGTGCACCCCGAGGGTCGCATCCATAACTTTGGGGCAGGGCCTGCTATTCTTCCCCTTGAGGTAGTCGAAGAGGTCTCTTCAGCCCTTCCCAACCTATCGGGCAGTGGTTTTGGCCTCATGGAGGCCTCCCATCGCTCCGACACCTTCCAAGCAGTCATTGACTCGGCTGTTGGAAGAGTCAGAAGTCTGCTATCGGTACCTGAAGATTATGAGATACTGCTCCTGCAAGGAGGGGCCTCGACACAATTCTACATGACTGCTCTGAACCTCATCGGAAGTGGAGGTAAGGCGGACTTCTTGGTGTCTGGAACTTGGTCGAAAAAGGCACTCAAGGAAGCGAGTAGGGTAGGCGACTGCGTCGCTGCTTGGGACGGTTCAGAAGAGGGTTTCAAATCTGTTCCATCGAACGGCGACTACTCGATCCGAGAAGATGCCACTTATGTCCATTATACCTCCAACAATACGCTCTTCGGGACTCAGTTTCATCATCTCCCAGATAGTGCAGGCAAGCCTAGGGTGGTCGATGCTAGTTCAGACATCTGCGGCGTACCTATCGATGTCTCTGAGCATGACCTAATCTACGCTGGCGCCCAGAAGAATCTAGGACCCAGTGGGGTTACTCTAGCTATTCTATCTCCTTGGGCATTGTCTAGATGTGGTGATGAGTTGCCAACCATGCTAAACTACCGCACACACGCAGCCAAGGGCTCGATGTTTAACACTCCCAATACTTTCGGCATTTTCGTCTTAGATAGGGTGCTTGCATGGGTCGAGCGGAACGGTGGTCTATCTGGAGCAATAGATAGGAACCGGGCAAAGGCTTCGCTGTTGTACGGTGAGTTGGATAAAAGTGACTTTTGGAGACCGCATGCTCACGGGGGCTCTCGCTCGGTGATGAATGTCACATGGCGTCTGTCCGATACCGACCTTGAAGGCGCTTTTCTCAATGAGGCGATGGATTCGAGTCTAGGCGGCCTCAAGGGGCATCGGAGCGTTGGAGGGATTCGTGCGAGTATGTACAACGGCTGCCCGATAGAGAGTGTAGAAGCCCTAGTGGGCTTCATGCGAGACTTCGAGTCCCGTCACGGGTGAGGGCACCATGGATGCTCGTGGCGCTCTGGACATCCTCGACCTAACTCTTCTAGACCGAGATGCATCAGAATCCGACTTGGATGAACTTTGCAGGTTGGCCAACATGCACCGTCCAGCTTCAGTATGTGTTTTCTCAGAGCATGTATCCTATGTCGCTGAGAGATTGGAAGAAATACCAATCAGCGCCGTGGCTGCAGGATTCCCAGTTGGAGACCATGATCCGGAGAAAGTATCTGCCGCAATCAGACAGGCTGTGGAAGCCGGAGCCAGTGAGATAGACTGTGTTCTTGAGCCAAGAGGCGAGACTCTAGGTCAGGCTGAGCATGCAATGTTGATTTCGATGAGAGAGGCATCGGCCGAACGTGTGCTCAAGGTAATCATCGAAACCCCCCTTCTAGACGAGCGTGGCATACGGGCCCGCACTAGACTAGTGCTGGCGGCAGGGGCTGACTTCGTCAAGACCTGTACGGGAAAGCGAGGCGGGTGCAGCGAAGAGGCTGCTCAAATCTTGGCTTTTGAAGTAATGAGGCATGGAGTGACAATGGGAGGTCGTGCCGGAATCAAACTTTCGGGTGGAATCGGCACTCTAGAGGATGTAAACAGACTAATCGGAATCGTGAACTCAGAAGATTTCTCAATTCATGGACCAGATAGATTGAGGATCGGTGCCTCATCTCTCCTTCACGAATTAATCTGAATGGTGGGCTCGGCAGGAATTGAACCTGCGATCTTCGCCGTGTGAAGGCGATGTCATAACCCCTAGACCACGAGCCCTTTATCTCTTGGCAGTCTAATTCGGCAATAAGTCTGATGATGCTTATTGGGAGCAGAATTCCCGCCGGAATCAAAAGTCGACCCTAATTCCGCGTTTCATGACCGCAGGTCTTGACTTCGATGTCCTGCGGCAGAAAGATACTTGGCGGGCATTCGTTGTCGGAATCGTCCTCTTCTGCATTATCGGGTATTCATCTCTGACACTGTTCGGACTCTCGGCATCTGCCTACGGGGTGTCCGATGAAGTTGTTCCAGTTCCTGACTTTGAGGTTGTAACGATGAATAGGTCTGGAATCGACGACTCCATCGCAGATGAGAATGGAATGGTCAGACTCTCGGACTTACGAGGCAATGTGGTTGTAATCGATTTCATGGCAGTAGATTGTGCAAATTGCCATTATGTCCAGACTCATATCCAACAGAATCTGGATGATTGGACAGCTCTCGAAGGACCCCATGGTGTGATTGCAATATCGATTGCCACTTGGTATGGATACGAATCATTCGACCGTATTAACAGGACATTTGGAGATGTAGATTCAGATAAGCACATGTCTTGGCCGGTGGCAAATGGCGGGACAGATGTTGTAATCCTAGAAAGTGGAAGTAGGGGGGATTTAGCAGAATACTACTCTGCTTTTGACTTACCCATAGTAATCGTAGTTGATCACGAAGGATATGTGGTTGCTAAAGAGAGCACGGGTACACCTTTGGATGGTTGGACTTCATTTGATTCAGCGATTGTGAGTGCTAATTCTGGAGAGGCAGAAAATCTACGCTTCGGCATTGAGAAGGCAGACCGTTCACTCACAGGCGTCTTTGTAATCGGTCTATTCCTAGGGATTCTAGTCTACTTCTCCCCTTGTGCCTTCCCGGTGCTCCCCTCCTACATCACCTACTACCTCAACCTCGGAATGAGAGAGGACGAGTTGCGACAGGTAGGTAGACTCACCGGTAGTATGCCCACGCCCATCGAGGTGGGAGGATACGCTGCTCTTGGTCAATTGACGTTTTTCGGAGTGGTCGGTGCCATCATCTTCGGACTTGATGGAATCATCAACCTCTCTGGAGTTCTACACGATATCGCGATATTGATTGCATGGATACTTCTGATTCTAGGTGGCCTGATGCTACTAGGGTGGACATCTCATCTGCTGAACTGGGTTCAAAGGGTGCTGGATCGCTATCAGACTACTGAGATGGATGAACAGTTCACACCTAGAAGGAACATGTACCTCTGGGGCATCGGCTACAGCGCAGCTTCAGTTGACTGTACTGCTGCTGCGGTGTTCCCGTTCGTGGCTTGGCTAGCAGTAGTGGGAGAAAGTGCATTCGTATTCGGCATGGCCGGGCTAATTCTCTCAGTAACTCTACTGATGATAGCAGTTACCGCTCTGGTGGGAATGGGTAGACAGTCGATGCTAGACTTCCTGCGCAGGTCCACAGGGATAGTCAAGGCGACCGGCGCATGGATGATGATGTTCGCAGGATTGGGTCTGTTGGTTTACTTGACCCAACCTGAAAAAGTTGCGACACTGCTCTAGCGCTATTGTCGCTGCATTGAATCGTATGCGATTATATTGAGGAGAATCTCACCGAAGTCCCTAGAATAGGCACAAATCCTTCGAATAGACTCAGATATTCTGTCCTCAAACAGAAGTCGGGAGGCTTTCCTTCGACCTGACCAAAGGCCCTCTTCGTGCTCTTTCAGAGCCAATTGGGCCGCCTTCAATGAGTCTCGGGCTTCCTCTATCTGATAGGGATCATGCGTTCTCAAGTTAATCATCAGGGATTTCAACGCGTCAATCCATACTGGCAATAAGGAGAGGGGGCGTTCCTCCGACTTCAAGCGGGGGCGAGGAGTAGTCTCCAAAGTTAGTCTAGCCATCTCGTGAGCGTGGTCCATCATCCTCTCGAGTGATCTCGCTAGATTTGCGTGTTCAACTCCTTGCTTCCTGCCTAATCCGAGCGATCTCGAAACTTGCTGCGAGTCCAGCATAGAACCCACCTGTCTCTCGATTAGATAATGCAGGCCGTCGACTTCTCTCTCTCGTTCCTCGAAATCAGAAATCAATTCGTCATCGGAACCGATGAGGACGTCAAATGTGTCACGAACCAATGAGGACAAAAGTGAGTACATCCTGTTCAAGCTTGCGTGGAGAGGCAATTCTCCAGCATTCAGAAGGCTGATTAGATTCACGCTATTCTCGGACTGTTCTCCAATCTCGAAACCTCTCGTAGAGCGCAGGAACCTGCGTATCTCGCTACGGGTCTCTCGGCTGAACTGGTTCTTGCTATAAACTGAGATCTCTAGGGCGCCCGACAGGTACGCTCCCATCAGGTGATCGTAGAGTGCGCCTTCGGGTATTCGGTCCTGATTCAGCTCTATGATGGTCTTCACCTCTTCTAGCACATCCAAAGGAGTAAGAGAGAGTTCTCCGGTTGGCCTCCATTCGACGCGGATGCCGTCCCTAGCGGAGAGTCTGTTCGACAAAACCCAAGGTTTGGGCAAGCTCATCGTGTATGTAGAACCGCCCGTAAGTTGCAGCCTACGGACGTCTTGCTCGCCTGGGCCAATGGGCATGAATAGGCGATTCTAATTATTACTATATAGATTACGCAACTTTGTCATGAAGTACCACTAGCGTTGCGGTGGCCCCAATGGAACCCATAATGACGCTAGTTCTGATTCTGTCACTAGTAGTATGTGCCTATATGGCTTGGAACATCGGAGCCAATGATGTCGCCAATGCAATGGGTACCTCGGTGGGCTCAAGAGCACTTACTCTGAAGCAAGCAGTGATTGTAGCCGCAGTGTTTGAGTTCGCTGGTGCATTCTTCGCTGGTGATGCGGTTACTGATACAGTTCGCAAGGGAATACTCTCTGTTGACTTTGAGACTGTAACCAATGCCTTCGCTAACGATCTGATGTACGCATTCATCGCTGCCATGATGGCAGCTGCGGTCTGGCTCACTATAGCGACTAGAATGGGGCTGCCGGTCTCAACCACTCACAGTATAATCGGCGGCATAGTAGGGGCTGGCTTAGTTCTAGAGGTACAGCATAGTACCTCACTAATTGACTGGGAAGTCGTTAGCAAGGTTGTGATGTCATGGGTCGCAAGCCCACTAATGGGTGGCCTGCTAGCGTTCTTCACCTTCTACATCGTACGTGGAACGATACTCGAGGCTGAGGATCCCATCGCCAGATCGAAGTGGCTGGCACCTATTCTAGCAATTCCTACGTTCTTTGTGCTCGGGCTGGCACTCCAATTCAAGGCGCTTAAGGGATTCTTTGCACGGGCACAGAGCAATGGATGGATAGAGAGTAAGTACGACTGGTTACCGGTTAAGGAGAACGGCAGTTGGAATCCGATGGCCGACAACGCTTGGTTCCCAATCAACAGCATCATTCTCGCTCTAATTATTGCAATAATTTCGTCTGGTGTTCTAGCATATGTTCTAAGGAATTATGAATTTAAGGGGGAGAAAGAAGGTTTCCATGGTGTAGAGAGAATCTTCGTTTGGCTTCAGGTAATTACTGCTGCTTACGTTGCGTTTGCACATGGAGCAAATGACCGTTCCAATGCAATTGGTCCGATGGCAGCAGTCTACCAAGTCCTATCTAGTGGAGGAGAGTTGGCAGCTAAGGCAGATGTCCCAACTTGGTTAGTCCTACTGGGTAGCGCTGGAATAGCAGTTGGTGTAATGACTTGGGGGTGGCGAGTTATGGATACAATTGGGCACAAAATCACCGATATTACTCCTACTCGAGGATTCGCCGCTGAGTTTGGAGCCGCAACCACGATTCTCATCTTCTCAATGCCATTCCTAGCAGTCCCGGTTTCAACAACCCATACACTTGTTGGAGCAGTGGTCGGAGTGGGGCTTGCTGGTGGTGCCAAGAATGTGGATTTCAGAGTATTTGGGAAAATCGTAGCATCTTGGGTTGCTAGTCTACCTGCTGCAGGCTTTGGATCCGTGGTGATATATGTGGCAAGTGGATCGGATCCAATTAATCTCCTAGTCATCATCCCTATTTCCTTCCTGATGGTTGGCTATGTAATGTGGTCAACTAGGGGTAGTGAGGTCTTCGTGGAGGACGCACTCGCAGAGGCTGGAGGAGATGATGAATCTGGGGCTCCCACCTACTTTGAGTTGTTCCACACTCATGCAGAGGCAGTTGAGGACACGGTCAAACATATGCTCGAAGCGGTAAATGCAGCAGCAGAAGGGAGGGATGCAAGTGCGGCCATAGAGGCAACCAATGCAGCTGAATTGAAAGCGGACGAAATCAAGAATGACCTTAGGGTTAAGGTTGGTGCTGGAAAGTGGAACTTCCTTACCACTCCTGACGAGTTCTTCCACATGCTATCCCGTCAGGATCGGATTGCCGACTACGCCCAGAATGTCGCTGAGCAACTTTCCTTCAGACCACTCTATGATGATCCAGAGGCCAAGTCATTACTCAAGGAGATGGCTGGAGCTGTGGCCAAGACAGCAGGGGTTTACGAGGATACAGTAGCCGAGTTGCGAGACCTTACACTATCAGGATACACCCGGGCCGGAAGGGAGAAACTTGGAGAGTTAATTGATCAGGTCAATTTGGCAGAGCATGAAGCTGATCTAGTCGAGAGTAGGGCTGCTGGATTCGTGTTCAGAACTGGCGAAGATGATGCATTGGCTGCAGTCCACATGTATCGAGTCCTGCAGAGGCTTGATGACGTCGCCAATGCATGCGAGACTGCTGCAAACGGTTATCTCTCACTCGTGCACAACTGATTAGACCCAACCTGCTTCTTCAGCGATCTCGCCGGGGGAGTTTTGGTCGGTCAAGCTCAAAGCATACTCGAACAATTTCCAAGTAAGAGTGGCTACGAAGAGTCCTGTTACTAAGTCAAACAAGTAGTGCTGCTTGGTGGTAAGTATGCTCACGCATAATAGGGCATATTCGATCCACAATATGACAAGGAATACTTTGGCCAGAGTTTTCTCACCGTGCTCTCGGCTCACCCACCGTGTCATCATCCTAGCCAACAAGAAAGAATGGACGATATGCAAGCTGGGCCAGGCATTCCAGGGATTGTCCGAGAAGTGGATGAATCCGAACAATTCCGATTCTATTCCATTGAGAGGTTTGTCAACCCAGTGCTCACCTAACTGCCAGCGCAAATCGATCTCTGCGGGCAACACCAAGAAGATTACAACGCAGAACAGGGTAACTAGAATTAGTCCCTGCATTGCCAGTAGTAACTCCATCCTTCCTCGGTCGTCTCTAGGGCACAGAACTAGAGTTGCAGGATAGAACAAGTATAGGGCCGCATAAGGGATGATCATCCAGTTGATTACAGGGATGTCTCTGTCTAGAGAAATCTCCGGGTCCCACACAGTATCTAGACAGTGATAATCTAGACAGTGTGCTGCGATGTTGTTGGAAGCGAAGTATGGGACTGCAACGCATAACAACCCTACTAGAAACATCTCGATAGGAAACCAGTTACCGCCAATCATATGCCGGCGAGACCAGCTAGAACCCCAGAATCTCCAAGGCATTACTAAGGCATGAATCCTTGATGGGTGGGGCTCGAACACGGTCTTGGCGTGTCGGTCAGGCAAATGAATCAAGCGGAGTCATCAGACCTAGTAAAAGAGACTGCGACAGTTATGATTGCAGAACCAATCAAGGCAGACAGGAAAACACCCAGGTTGGCTAGGCCAAATTCATTTGTAGGAGATCTCAGATAGCCGATTCCAGTAGACAGATCTGCTGTTACTAATCCGTAAACCACTACTGAAAGTAGACCTGCGACGGCTCCAGCAAGCGCGGCGTTTGGTTGCGTTTTCTCCCATAGGAGGAGGAAGACGGGAGCTACAGTGGCCGCCGCTAGCAGGTCGGCGAACAAGAATAACTCGAATACACTGGAGGCTTGTAGGTTCACAGCCAGATAGACTGCCACCGGCATTAGAAGAAGAGTTGCCATGCGGGCATGACGCAGATTCATACTCCCATTGGATATGTCTCTGGATATTGATGCGACTATCGCGTTTTGTAGAGTATCGGTGCTAGAACAGACGAGTGCTATGGTCAGGACAACGAATATCAG
>MDTE01038163.1_pt1 | contig 35148 bp, 34 predicted proteins | sample 811231 | NCBI WGS metagenome assembly MDTE01 (sample SAMN05326651, study PRJNA326480) | marine metagenome | isolation source: seawater | place: Indian Ocean: Red Sea | collected 2010
AAAGGGCAAGTTGTTGATGCAGCAATGACCGAAGGTTCTGCTCTTCTGATGAGTGCCATCTTCGGACTAATGAATTCTGGAACTTGGTCCAAAGCCCGTGGCACTAATCTGCTTGATGGAGGTTCACATTTTTACAACACCTATGAGACGCGCGATGGGAAATTCATTTCACTAGGATCTATAGAGCCAAAGTTTTATTCATTGCTACTAGACAAATTGGGGATTGATCAGACATCGGATTTGCCGGATCAAATGGCGCGACAAGATTGGCCAGGGCTCAAGAAAAGATTTAGCGAAATCTTTAAATCTAAGTCAAGGGACGAGTGGGATGATCTTTTGTTGGGTACTGATATATGTTACGCGCCTATCCTGAGCTATGAGGAGGCCAGAAAACATCCTCATAATATCTCCCGAGGGACATTTGTGGAGCGCGATGGGAGCTACGAGGCCTCGCCAGCTCCGAGGTTTAGTCGATCCGCCCCACAGCTACCTGAGAGCGATGTCCCCGCTGGCTTTCAATCGATAGATATCCTTAGGCGTGCGAGTTTCTCAGACGATGAAATTGATGAGTTGATAGAACAAGGTGTGGTGGTTCAAAGCTAGCGTTGGTCTCTAACAACGCAACGGAAACCAATATGAGAAGATGATGTATCTATCATTTGTGGTATCCGAGCAGCTGGACGGTAGCGAAGGCAATAATTAGCTGCACAGAGGTGCGAGCCTCCTTTCAATACTTTGCGTGGGATGTTTATTTCAGGCATTTGAGGATCAAAACTTGCTTCTAAATTACCTCCTTTCGGATTGGTTCTTAAGCCTGACGAACTGCAGCAGGGAGAGCTGCTTGTTGTTGGATGGGTCGGCATCCACCAGTCTTGGGTCCACTCCCATACATTCCCAATCATATCGAAGAGTCCGAACCCGTTCTCAGGGTAGGTATAAACCGGAGAGGTTCCAGAGTAGCCATCAAGCTCGGTATTGAGCCATGGGAAATCTCCATCCCACGTATTTGCCATCGCCTTACCATTTGGGTACAGATCATTTCCCCATGGGAAAGTAGTATCCTCATTACCTCCCTTCGCTGCATATTCCCACTCGGCTTCCGTAGGAATAGATTTCCCTCTCCAATTTGCATAGGCAGTGACGTCCTCAAAGGCAACTTGTACGACAGGATGGTCACTGGCTAATGCTTCGGGTTTACCGAGGGGTGCTCGCCAGTTTGCACCCCTAACAAATTCCCACCAGTAGCCAGGATTATTAAGGTTAACGGGACCCTTTGTTGGTTTGAAAACCAAGGATCCAGGTTCGAGATTTTCTAAATCGATGCTTGAGTATTCCTCAGGATCTAGAGCCCTTTCTGCGACAGATTTATAGTCAGTAGCTTCAACAAAGCGTGCAAATTCTGTTTTTGTAACTGGGGTCTTATCAATCCAAAAACCATTCACCGTTGTTTTATTTGTGGGCTGCTCTTCGGGATAGAAGTTCGAAGAGCCCATCTGAAATTCTCCACCCGGAATCCAGATCATATTTTCGGTTAACATTGATACGGATGACCAGTTACTTAAGGCACCATTACTTCAATCAATGCGGGTCCAGGAGTTGCAAAAGATTTCTCTAAAGCATCAGCATATTCCTCCACTGTTGTAACCCGCCATGCTGGCACACCCATGCCTTTTGCGATATCAGTCCACTGAAGTTCGGGGTTAGTAAGATCTAACATACTCATCGCTTTGGGCCCCGGGTTGTGCGCTCCCACACGTCCAAACTCCACCTGTAAAATTCCATAACGCTGATTCGCAAATAGAATTGTGGTGATATTCAGTCCTTCTCGTGCTTGCGTCCAAAGGGCCTGATTAGTGTACATACCGCTGCCATCAGCTTGTAAGCTAATCACGCGTTGTTCGGGACAGGCCACGGCAGCACCCGTTGCGCAGGGAAGTCCGAAGCCTATAGCGCCACCAGTTAAAATGAGCCAATCATGAGGGTAGCCTGTCCGTGTTGCTGCTATACTACCCCCACCATTCATGCCGCCTTCATCGACGATTATTGCATTCTCTGGAAGGTAATGTGCGAGTGTGGTGCCGGCCGATCTTTGATTAAGCTCTCCAGAAGGTAGTTCAGGTATTTCAAGATTAGTAACAATAGGCTGAACCTTATCAGCGCCTACAGCATCCATTAGAGCCTCCAGGGCACCATCTATGTCCTCATCGCGTTCCGCAAGCACATGTAGCTCGCAGCCTTCGGGGGTTAGGTAATTAGGCTTGTCGGGATAAGCAAAAAATGTGACGGGGGCTTGGGTACCCAATAAAATTAAATGCCTTGTGCCATTCAGCACCTCTGCCGCCATTTCTCCAAAATAGGGTAAGCGAGCAACTTCGGAAGTGCCTGCGCCGCGATGGACTCGACCGACAAAGGTATCCATGAGAATGCGTGCTCCGGTTACCTGACCGATTTGGTTTGCCATTGCGCTGCGCGATTTAGTGAGCTCACCATTCATTAGGATTACGCTTGGTTCTCCGCTTTTTAGAACATTAGCGACAGTATCTACATTGAGGGCGCTGTAAGCTTTGGGTTGAATACGTGGTAGTGGATTGGCTGATGCTGTAGTGCGATTCCACGCAGTATCGGCTGGTAGGATCAAGGTGGCCACTTGCCCGGGAGGTTTCGTTGAGGCTTGAACTGCCTCTGCCCCATCAGCTGCAACGCTATCAGCGGACTCGCTTACTTTGACCCATCCAGAAACAGGCGCTGCAAATCCTGCGACATCGGACGTCAGCGGCGCGTCATATTTCCTGTGATACGTCGCATGCTCTCCTACTACGTTAACCACCGGAGTACGCGCTTTTTTCGCATTATGAAGATTGGCCAAGCCATTTCCTAATCCCGGACCAAGATGGGTTAAGGTGACAGCTGGTTTTCTTGCCATTCGAGCATATCCATCGGCTGCGCCTGTCACAACTCCTTCGAAAAGACCCAATACGCAACGCATTTCAGGATTATTATCTAGTGCTGCGACAAAGTGCATTTCTGAGGTCCCCGGGTTTGCAAAACAAACGTCCGCTTCTGCATCAACAAATGCCTGTACTAAACTTTCTGCTCCGCTACGGTCCTTCTTATCTGGCATTTCAATCTCTTATGGTTGTTTCAACAGCGCCAATCATACCCTGTTTTACGCAGGTATTGTTGCGCTGCTCTTACAGATCGCCTAGCATATAAAAAGTCACGAATTCGGAGCAAGACTGTGATAAAAGTTGGGGATCAAGCACCTCACTTCAGCTTATCTAATCAAGACGGCAAAATCGTTTCGCTTTCAGATTTTAAGGGTAAGAATATTATTTTTTGGTTTTATCCTAGGGCTAGTACGCCAGGATGAACGATTGAAGGGGAAGGGTTCCGTGATCGAATCCAACTTTTTACAGCGCGAAATACTGTAGTTCTTGGCGTGAGCAACGATGCTCCAAGTAAAAACAAACGGTTTAGGGAGAAGTATGACTTTCCATTTGATTTGCTCAGTGATGAAGATCTTTCCTGCTCTGTAGCTTATGGGGCAGCAGCTGATTCATTCTCAGGTAAGGCAGCGCGAATTAGTTACCTTATTGGCCCAAATGGGGAAGTGCGTAAGGCTTATACAGCCGTGAAGGCGGGCGCTCACCCTGAAGAGGTGCTGAGCGATTTGGTTGACCATTCATTGTCGGATTAGGTGAGTCATTGGTAAATACTAATATCGAATAAGTATTCTATTTGCTTTTCGAAGAGGGGGTTCTGACTGTGACCGAAATAATGCCTCGAAGGAAATTCGCTTTGAAAGAAGATGCAATAAACCCTTACGCTATCCCATTGGAAGAGATCTGTCTTGTCGCTCCAGGTATATGGGAAAGGGATGAGGTGGGGCCCTTTCTGGAACGTCTGCGCAGTGAAGCGCCTGTGCACTGGTGGGAAGCAGAGGATGGCTTCGGTTTCTGGTCGCTGACTCGTTATGAAGACATTAAGGCAGTAGACATCAATCATGAAGTATTTTCTTCTGAGCCGATTATCACAGTTCTGGATCCACAGGAGGACTTTCCTCTACCTATGTTCATTGCTATGGATCCTCCCAAGCATGATGATCAAAGAAAAGTAGTTGGTCCAACCGTAGGTCCCTCTAACCTGGCTAGGCTTGAGTCAACTATTCGGGAGCGGGTCTGTAATATTCTTGATTCTCTACCACTGCTTGAAGAATTTAATTGGGTAGAAAAAGTGTCTATAGAGCTGACTACCCAAATGTTAGCGACATTGTTTGATTTTCCTTTTGAGGATCGCAGCAAGCTAACACGTTGGTCTGATGTAGCAACTTCTAACGATGACAACGGTATATTCATCTCGGAAGAGGAGAAGCGCGCTGAGTTAATGGAGTGTCTGCAGTATTTTACTATGCTCTGGCAAGAGAGAAAAAAGACAAAGGGCGGATATGATTTTATCTCAATGCTTGCCCATGGAGAAGCCACTCAAAACATGGATCCTACAGAGTTTCTGGGAAATTTGATTCTTTTGATAGTTGGAGGTAACGATACAACCCGAAATTCTATCTCTGGTGGTGTCTATGCTCTTAATAAATTTCCCGAAGAATATGAAAAACTGCGTAGTAATCCTCGGTTGATTCCAAATATGGTTTCTGAAATCATCCGGTGGCAGACGCCTCTTTCTTACATGCGTCGAACTGTTCTTCAGGAAACGGAGATCAGAGGCCAAAAAATACAGAAAGGTGACCGTGTCCTGATGTGGTATGCCTCTGGCAATCGCGATGAAGCCGTATTTGAAGATGCAGATAGATTAATTATCGATCGTAAAAATGCTCGTCAGCATCTGGCTTTTGGATTTGGTATCCATCGCTGTATGGGTAATCGTCTGGCCGAAATGCAGCTAAGGGTGCTTTGGGAAGAGATCCAGAATCGATTTCACTTTATTGAGGTTTTAGAAGAGCCAGAAAGAGTTCGTAATAGTTTTGTGCGGGGTTACTCTAAGCTTCAAGTGAAAGTGCACGGGTTATAGGATCCCCAATGTTTGAAAAGGTTTGCAGTTTTTAAATCTAGCTCGTGCGTAGATTTTATCCAATGACGCTCGGTCATGACAGGTACTCTGTTCTGTGCTCTTAACTTTTTTGCTGAGATTTCTCGATATCTTTAGTTTTATAATTTTCCTACCTTTCATTGGGTCTAATTTTCTTTGCGTGGATCGAAGGCGTCCCGAATACCCTCTCCAGTGAAGATGAGAAGCGTTAACATACAAGCGAGCGTAAAGAACGTGGTGAGGCCTAACCAGGGTGCATGGATATTAGTTCGGCCCTGGGCAAGTAGGCGTCCAAGCGAGGGGGAGTCTGACGGGAGACCAAAACCTAAAAAATCCAGAGAGGTCAGCAGGGTGATGGAGCCAGTGAGGATAAAGGGAAGAAAGGTCAGCGCAGCAACCATCGCATTTGGAAGCACGTGTCGAATCATAATACTGATGTTGTTTGCTCCAAGAGCTCGTGCTGCGGTTACATACTGAAAGTTTCTTGCTCGCAGAAATTCCGCTCGCACCACTCCCACGAGAGCCATCCAGCTAAAAGCAACGAGGATCCCTAGCAGCCAGAATACGTTTGATTCGACAATGCTTGCAAGAATTATCAGAATGAAAAGTACAGGTAAGCCTGCCCAAATTTCTACAAAACGTTGAGCTATAAGGTCTATCTTACCTCCGAAATAACCTTGGATACCGCCCGCGCAAACCCCAATGATAGAGGCAAAAAAGGTGAGTACTAGTCCAAACAAAAAAGAAAGTCGCGCTCCATAAATAAGGTTTGCGGCAACATCTTTACCCACATTGTCGGTTCCCAACCAGTGCTCCTTGGACGGTGGATAAGGGGCAGGGCCTGGCAGGTAGTAATCTATCGTATCGAAGCTATAAGGAATGGGTGGCCAAATCATCCAACCACCACTTTCAGAAATCATGGCTTGAACTTCTTTTTCACTGTAGTCCGCCTCTACTTCAAATATACCACCGAATTCCGTTTCTTTGTAACGCTTGAAGATGGGGAAATAGATCTCATCATCATAGGAAAGCAGTAAGGGCTTATCATTAGCCAAGAATTCGGCAAATAGCGTCAATGTAAAGAATGTAAGAAATATACATAAAGACCAAAAGCCGCGTTTATTTGATCGAAAGTTTGCCAGGCGTCTCCTGGTTAAAGGAGAAAGATATGAGGCATTGGAAGGATGTCTGATTTTATTATCCTTAGTTCGATTTGGTAACATTAACCTTCCCTTATTTCGAAATCTATCCTTGGGTCTACAAGCATATACGTGATGTCCGCAATGAGTTGGGTAACCAGACCAAGAAGAGTGAAAATAAAAAGTGTAGCGAAAACAATTGGATAGTCTCTTGTTAAGATAGCTTCGAAACCGAGAAGTCCTATCCCTCTTAAAGAGAAAATTACTTCGATAAGAACCCCTCCAGTGAAAAGCATGCCAAGCAATGCTGCAGGGAATCCGGCAATAACAATTAACATGGCGTTACGGAACACATGGCCGTAAAGAATGCGTCTTGGCGCCAGCCCTTTTGCTCGAGCGGTTAAAACATATTGCTTGTTGATTTCCTCTAGGAATGAGTTTTTGGTCAACATGGTTAATGTTGCAAAACTCCCCGCTACCATTGCAGTAACCGGCATTGCTATGTGCCAAATACGATCCTTTATTTTTTCGAATACACTTAAGTCTTCATAAGTATCAGATATAAGACCTCGAAGAGGGAACCAGTTAAAAAACTCACCCCCACAGAATACTATTATTAGGAGCATAGCCAACACGAAGGCCGGAATAGCATAACCTACTAAAATTACGACACTACTCCACACATCAAAAGGTGTTCCATCAGTCACGGCCTTACGAATCCCTAGAGGTAGCGACACGGAATACACAATGAGCAGGGAGGCAATACCAAGTGATAGTGATACCGGCAATCTTTCTGCGATAAGATCGATCACAGGGATGTCCTGATAATAACTGTTACCAAATTCAAAAGAGAAGTAGTCTCTCATCATCATAAGGAATCGGATATGAGCGGGCTTATCGAACCCAAATTGTTTTTCCAGCTCTGCAATCAGCTCCGGGTCGAGTCCTCTTGCAAACTCGTAGCTGCTCTCTCCGCCGGGTGTACCTGCTCCCCCTGCAGACGATCCCCCTCCGCCTCCGATTTGGGCTGTGGCTGCTACACCCTCGCCCATTATTCTCGCTACAGCCTGATCAACCGGCCCTCCCGGACTCGCTTGTATGATGATGAAGTTAACCAGTAATATGCCTATCAGTGTTGGAAAGATCAGCATGATTCTTCTAAAAATATAAGAAGAAGCTATCAGCTGAGTCGTTTCAATTGCTTTGTTCATACAATTTTTCCCACCCCTTAATTTCTAAGTCCCCCCTTCTTCCCTAATTATCACCCTTTTTTACTTCTAATTGTTATTCCTTTCTCTAGATACCGTATTAGTAAATTTATATAAAAAGCGCCAAATCCCTCAAAAATAGGTTTTAATGATCACTGAATGCTGGCTTGTGGAGAAATCACTGAATTTTTCATCGTTTAAGTTATTGACTTGCGTCACGATATGTTTACCTATTTATTTACTCCATGTGCAGCAGAGCAAGGCAAGCGATCGCCCATGTTTTCAGCCTAAATACCAACATGCTATAGCCAACCTTTTATCCCCGAAATACGGAAAGTTTTTTCGCCATTTCCAGTACGCGAATCCCAAGGCACCGAAAGGTGGTTCGATGAGGGTCCCACAACTAGGTACCTTTGATAATTACAACAGCATTGTTGAGAAGGGTCGCCTTGCCGCCGGGTACGAAGTTACCGGTGGGCTAGTTTATGATTCGCTCCTAGAAAAAGCGATTGATGAGCCCGTCAGTTATTACGGACGATTAGCAGAGGGCGTTGCCGTTGCTCCAAATAAGGAATGGATTGCATTTAAATTGCGTTCTGAGGCGACCTGGCATGATGGTCGTTCTATAACTACCGCTGATGTTCTGTTCACCTTTAAAATGCTCAAAACCTTCGGCTCTGTAGCGATCAAAACAGCATTGGCTGACCTTCAAGACGTATTTGCTTTTGGAGACTCAGAAATTTGTTTCGTCCGAGATACCGCCGCTGAGCTAAATCCGTCATTACCTTTTCTCGTAGGTGAATTTAGTATTCTCCCGGAACATTATTGGCTGGATAAAGACCTCTCCAAAACTAGTATCTATCCCCCTTTAGGGAGCGGCCCCTACCGACTTTTTGAGGCGAAATTAGGAAGAAAATTGAGTTATGAACGAGTTATTGATTATTGGGGAGCTAATCTCCCTGTTAATAAAGGTCGCTACAATTTCGATATCGTGGAGTTTGACTATTTTAAAGATGAGACTGTAATGGCTGAAGCTCATAGGAGCGGCGAGTTTGATGTAAGGGAAGAGGGTGTATCCAAGGCTTGGGCAAAGCAATACGACTTTCCTGCTGTTAAGGCAGGAATTTTTAAGAAAGAATTAAGACCCCTAGCAAGAGTGGAGGGGTTGTGGTGGCCAATCTTTTGGAATTTAGAACACCCTCCATTGGATGATATTCGAATACGAGAGGCCTTGTGGTTGCTTTTTGATTTCGAATGGACGAATCGGGTGATTTTCCACTCTTTCTATGACCCTGGGGTAAGTATTTTTCAGAACTCCCCCATGGCACACAAAGGTTTACCCTCTGAAAAGGAGCTTACCTTACTGAACCCTTGGCGAGATCAAATTCCTCCTCGAGTGTTTTCAGAAGAATTTAGACACCCCCCCAACTCCGGTTTCGGTACAAATAGAGAGAATCTGCATCGTGCCATTGACTTATTCGATCAAGCTGGATGGGAGGTTTTTGACGGGATCATGCGAAGTAAAAAAAGTGGCGAGACTTTTAAGTTAGATATAATCGGCGCATCCTATTATTCCATTCGACAGAGTACTTCTCTTCTTCAAAATCTTGAGGCAGTTGGCATAGAGGTTAATGTCTTGGCCTTAGAGGTATCTAACTGGTTGCATCGAACTCGTACGGGTAAATTTGATGGTAATAACCTACGTTTGGAGCCAACTTTCACCCCGGGATTACAGCTAAGGAATTGGTTTGGCAGCGAGGCAGCCGATGCAGACTATGGTCAAAACTGGCTGGGTCTTAGAAGTCCAGTAATTGATAGTCTTATTGATTCTGCTATAACCGCGGACAGTGCGGAGAATCTTTTCGCGGCCACGCGGGCTCTGGATCGTATTATTATGTGGAACTTTTATTTGATTCCACTGGGATCTCAACCAGGCTTTCGCCTAGTTTACTGGGACAAGTTTGGCGAAGTTCCGGACCAGCATCTAAGTAGGGTGCCGTTTATTGACGCTTGGTGGTGGGATGAGTCAAAAGCAGAGCGGGTCGCACGAGGGCTTGCTGGCCTTATGGAATCACCCTAACTATTTAATTCCTCTAGATTCTTGAAGTGATCTAGCACCTCAGGATTAGCAAGGGCATCTTTATTGGGTATTTCCAGGCCATGTACTGCATTCCTGACGGCTAGTTCTGCGATCTTGCCGCTGATGGTCCGCGGGATATCAGGCACTTGAACCATTTTGGCTGGAACGTGCCTAGGTGTCGTGTCTCGCCTGATCGTAAGTCTGATCTGGTCCTTAATTGTTTTGGTGAGGACAATACCCTTTCTCAAAACCACAAATAATACTATTCGTGTATCATCACCCCAGTTTTGGCCGATAACTACGCTGTCTAGAACCGTATCAACCTTCTCAACCTGTCGATATATTTCAGCGGTACCTATCCTAACTCCTCCAGGATTTAGAATCGCGTCGCTTCGGCCATGGATAATGATACCCCCTCTTTTGGTAAGCTCACCATAGTCTCCATGTGCCCAGATGTTAGGAAATTTATTGAAATAAGCAGCGTGGAACTTGCCTCCTTCCGGATCATCCCAAAATCCTATGGGTGCAGATGGAAACGGCTTTGTGCAGACCAACTCTCCTTTCCGACTGCTATTATCGGCCTTCTCAAAAGATTGACCATCCTCATTCCAGAAATCTACTGCCATGCCGAGGCCAATACATTGTATCTCTCCCTTGTAAACAGGGAGAGCGGGATTACCCAGCATGAAACATGAAATTATGTCAGTACCTCCACAAATGGATGAAAGACACACGTCTTCCTTAAAGTCACGGTAGATATATTCGAAGCCCTCTGCGCTAAGAGGGGAACCTGTGGAAAGTATTGTCTTCAAACTGTTTAGTTTATGGCTTCTCCTAGGCTTTAAGCCGGCCTTGTCCAAAGAGCTAATAAATTTAGCGCTTGTTCCAAAAATGGTGATCTGTTCATCATCTATAGCATCGAGTAACAGACTGCCTTCCTTTGCGAATGGTGATCCGTCGTAAAGAACAAGACTTGCCCCGGATGCGAGACCTGTAACAAGCCAATTCCACATCATCCATCCACACGTCGTATAGTAAAAAACCACATCATTCGGGGTAATATCTGTATGGAGCCTATGTTCTTTCAGATGTTGTAGGAGCGTGCCACCAGCACTGTGCACAATGCACTTCGGTACACCTGTGGTCCCAGAGGAGTACATAATAAATAATGGATGATCGAAAGGTAGTTGTTGAAATTCCAAATGTTTAACTGGTGTGTCACCAATAAATTCTTCAAGCAGTACAGTATCTTCGTTGCTATCTTCGTATCTATCTACCATGGGAATTATTATGACTTTCTCTATGCTTTCAATTTTTTGCTTTATCCCCAATATTTTCTCAAAACAATCAATGGTTTTCCCGTTGTAGAAATACCCATCCGTGGCAAATAGAATACGGGGCCTGATTTGGCCAAACCGATCGATCACCCCGTTAATACCAAAATCGGGAGAGCAGGATGACCAAATGGCACCAATACTAGCGGTCGCCAACATTGCTACCACTGTCTCTATAATATTAGGCATTAGGCCTACCACTCGGTCCCCTTTGAGGATTCCTTGTTTTTGCAGAGCGGAAGCCAGTCTCTCAACCTCATTGAAGAGTTCATCGAAAGTCATTACTCTCCGATCACCATTCTCGAGCAGGCCGATTAGAGCGACTCGATCATGATTGCCGCTGAGCAGATTCTCCGCAAAGTTAAGTTTGCTGTCACTAAACCAAGAGGCCTGGGCAAAATTGTCCCCGTTTTTTAGGACTGGTTGTCTACCGATCGTTCCCTTTACATCGCAAAATTTCCAGACTGCTTCCCAAAACTGAGTCGGGTTAGAAGTTGACCAACGATGTAGATCAAAATAGCTTTTTAAAGCCAGTCCATATTTGTTTGACAGTTCGTTAGTGAATTCACTAATTTGACTATTCGCAATACGACTTGCACTTGGTCTCCAAAGAGGAGCTTCTACCATCTTTCCAGCTTACATCCTGAGATTCGCCCAGATTACAGCGTGCAAAAAGCAAGATCAAAGATTTACAGAAAAAGAAACGTCATATCTTTTGAAAAAGTTAGTAAATGTACCTAGGCTACATTTAACTTTATTTTTTTTGACTCTGTTGTTTAACTGAATTTTAGTTTTTTTATATTTAATCCTGGATGAAATTATGGAATTACTAAAGGATATCCTTGTAGATAAAGTCGCGCTGGTTACCGGTGCTTGCGGAGGGATAGGCCGCGCGATTTGTGAGCGGCTAGCCAGTGATGGTGTGCGACTAGTGCTAGTGGACTTAGATACCAAAGAGGCAAAACGCGCGGCCTCAACACTGAAAACAGATACTTTTAATATAGGATTGGATATTGGTGATCCTAGTGCTGTTAGCGATGCGCATGATCTCGTTAGCAAAGAGTTCGGAGATGTGGATATTTTAGTTAATTGTGCAGGCGTGCTATCAAACAATAAACTTTTGGATACGTCCCCAAAAGAATGGCGCAAAGTGATGGCTGTTAATTTGGATGGTGCGCTTTATTGGTCGCAGGCTGTGCTTCCTTCTATGAAGCAAAAGCGCTTTGGACGCATTATTAATATATCTTCTTTCGCTTGGAAAGCAGGTGGGCTTACGGCAGGGACAGCATACACCGCATCGAAAGGAGGAATGGTATCCCTAACTTTTTCGATCGCATTGGAGTTTGCAAATGCAGGTATCACTGCAAATGGCATCGCTCCTTGCTACGTGATGACTCCGATGGTGAGTGAGCAGCTTTCCGAGGAGCAGCGTCAGGCTACGTTAGATCTTTTACCCGTCAAAAGATTTTGCTCGCCGGAGGAAGTGGCGCATGCTGTCAGGTTTATCGCATCTCCTCTTGCTGGTTTTATTACAGGTGAAATCATTGATATGAACGGTGGATTACATTTTGACTAGGACATATCCTAGATTAACCCGCGAAAATTCTCGAAAACTTGAAGCATTAGTGCCCCCTAAGATCGTGCATTTGGGGCTGGGAGCTTTCGCGCGCGCGCATATGGGTGAATACGTTAGGCGGCTTGATAGCCTCCCTACTGATGAGCCGTGGCTGATATCTGGTGTTTCCTTGAGAACGCCAAATGTTCGAGATTCCCTTAGGCCTCAGCAAGGAGCTTATACTATTGTTGAGAGGGATGGCCCCAGGGATGCGCCGAATGATAGGTTCACCATTGCTCATTGTGTCACTGAGCTGCTTTGCGCTTGCGACGATGCCGACATAATAAAAAGTCGTCTCTCGGATTCTCAGACAAAAATAATCAGTATAACGGTGACGGAGAAGGGATACTGCCGAGATTCCGAGGGGCTTCTGGATCTTAGGAATTCTGATATCCAGTCAGATATTAAATCGTTGTCTGTGAACCCAAGAGCGACTGTGAGGACGTTACCTGGTTGGTTAGCGCAGGCGATTTTACTGCGCGCAAAAAAAAATTTACCAATCACTATTATGTCACTGGATAATCTTCCCCAAAACGGGACCAGTTTACATAAAACAATGGCAACCATGTTGCGATTATTGGACCCCAATGCACTTCTATGGGTTGATGAGGGAAATGTCAGCTTTCCAAATAGTGTTGTTGATAGAATCGTTCCGGCGACCTCAAAAGAGGATGTTAGTGACGTCTCCAAGCAGTTGAAACTTAATGATGCATGGCCTGTCGTAACAGAGCCATATATAAGCTGGATTCTCGAGCAGAAATTCTCCAGCCCGCAGCCTAAGTGGAATCTTGTTGGCGTTTCGCTTGTTAAGGATGTCGTGCCTTATGAGGAAGCAAAACTTCGACTATTAAATGGGTCTCACTCACTGATCGCTTACTTGGGTCAACTAACTGATAAGGAAACAGTTGCAGAAACTGTAGACGATGAAATTTTCGGTAAAGCGGTAGAGGGTTTCATGGCAGAGATCGGAGATACGATTGAACTCCCAAAAACTCTTGACCTCAGGGATTATCAGTCTGAGATCTTTGGAAGATTCTGTAACATTGCGTTGAATCATAAGACGGCACAGATCGCGTCTGATGGCAGCGAGAAAATACCTCAGCGTTGGTTAGAGGCAATCATAGTCCTTCGCCGAGAAGAGAAACCAATCCGTTTCCTGGCGATGGCGCTTGCAATTTGGATTAGGTATTTACACGGTAGTTCTGAGCGAGGTACTAAATTGGATATATCAGACCCTCGCAAGAATCGGCTTATTCAAATTGTAACCAATGGATTTAAAAAGAGATCAATGATTACAGATGTGATAGCGCTCCTGAGTTCTGATCTTGCTACCGATCTTGCGTTTGTAGCCAATGTCGAGCGCTATTACGCCGAGATTATTAGTGATGGATGTCGCACTGCGTTAAAACGTTTACTAGGTTGAGGGAAGCCTCATTTTGCCATCCAAAGTCCTAATGCCGGATTTGAGATAAAATAGTATTTTTCACCATTCAAATTAGTACGCCATCCAGATTTCATATCCTTGGGCAAATATCTTTCGGAAGTTTTCGCAACATCGCCATAGTTGAAGCCCACCGATTCAATTTCGTTCGATGAAAGCTGTCCAGGACAATAGGTAACCTTGAATCTGCCTTCCGTTGACCCGTGAATTAGATGCGCGGCAGCGGACAGGTTGTTAGCCAGATCTTCACTTTCTCTGATGTACTTCATTATCTGCCTTGAACTACGATACCCGTAGGTCCTTATTAATCGATCGATTTCGCTATCCTCACCAAATTTTTCTATGCCGGGTCCTAATATAATTAGTTCGCCACCATCCGCGATTGCCATGCGGGTCCTGTAGATTGCCTTGTTCCCTAGCCACGTGCTGTGGAATTCGTTTGAGTCTAAATAGACGACTATTTTCTTTAAACGCTCTGGTAACGTTGTAATATTTACCTCTGCAGACAGTCTTGCCGCGGCTTCGAAGCACTCTACGTCGTCTCCTATAAAGAGGCCTCTAGTTACAAGTTCACCCTCTTCGTTATGGTCGATCACGGTTAGGACATAAAGGATGGGAAGTCTTTTGCAAAACTTAGCTTCAGCATAATTTAGAATCTTACGTAGAGGTGTATTGATTTTACCCATCATACGTTCCATACCGAAGGCGGCACCGATAAAGTGACTTTCGTTGATTCCTTCTGTGCCACCGGTTCCAACAAAAATATTTTTATTGTAGTTCGCCATCCCAATTACTTCATGCGGCACTACTTGACCAATTGATATGATCAAATCATGCTGGCCATTCCAGACTAGTTTATTCATTTGGGCTGGCCATGGTTTTTGCCAAATACCTTCTGTTACCTGCTCAACATAGGCTCCAGGCACCTCACCAACGGTTATGACATCTTTTCGCCAGCGATGCTCTCGAAATTTTTTCTTGGGTATCCCAGGGTACATGATGGATAGTTGATCCTCACTCATAGGAGCATGTGTTCCTAGGGCGGGAAGAATGTCGACCAAACTACGACCGTAATAGTCATCGGTAATGCATGTTAGTTCACCGGCCCGGCTATGCACGCGGGTAAAGTCTGGAGGTATCGCTAGCACCCGAGTTCGTGTCCCGAGCTGTCCGAATACCTTATGCAGCGATTGTCTTAAATACTCGTCCTCGAGTACCTTGGTTGCTGAGCCTTCTGCTAAATACAGCGCCATTTAAGTCTAATCGTCTAGTTCGATATCGATACCGAGTGCTACAGAAATCAATTCGAGTTGTTCCGCCAGAATGATTGGATCTGTGTTTGCTGCAAACTCCACTATTGCCTGGGCATCAAACATTGGCTCTCCTGTCATAGCAGCTTTAACGATATTTGTATTCAGTTCAAGTACATTAATTCGCTGGCCACTGAGGGCGCTGGATACGTCCCTTACTATACCAGGCCTATCTAATCCAAGTAGCGTAAGCTTATGGGTCACTTTATTGGTATCCCTGGTTTCGGTCCCTTCCCTTACTGTAACGTTTAAGCCTTGATCTCTTAATGATTGGAGTGAGCTGCTTAATGCTTTAGCCTGATCTTTATGGACACCAACTTGAATTATTCCTGCGAATTGTCCAGCTAGTTGACTTAGCCGGCTTTCCAACCAATTACCGTCATGATTTTTAATGATGGCAGATATAGATTCTACTAGGCCGGGCTTGTCCTCGCTGATGAAGGTTAATATCAAATTTTTTGTCATAGGCTCTTCGTGGCACCTGATTTTTTTTTAACTAAAACGCTAGTGAGTTATTTCCCTGCGAGTGCAAATCTTATTACGAGCCACACCCAAAAAGCCTGGCGTTGCTGGAAAGATGATAACAGATTTCTCAAACGACCAATGTTTGTCCTAATCTTTTAGCGACTAAGGAGCAATGAGGTTTGTCGAGACTGTGCAATTAGGTTCCCACTATTATCCCAAAGTAAGCCATCCTCAATCATTCGGCCATTATGCAAATCGAAGGTATTAAATTCACCTTGTACCCACCCTGGAGATGGTTTTCGCCTTATCTGTACCGTTAGTTCTAGTGTTGGAACCCATCCAATATTACCCAAAAGTCCGAAGATTGAGGGAGGAAAAGCATCTGCGAACAGTATGGTAGAAAGAGTGCTGGGACTGTCCTCATCTAACAGTTTAATCCAGCCAGAAACTTTCGCTTTACTAGCAGTTCGTTCTTTGTGTACGGGACTTATACGGACATCTAGTCGCTTAAGTAAAGGAAGCAGAATACCCTGTTCTTCAGCAGATCTTTGGGGGCAGGAATCAGGCGGTAGTATTTTTGGCGCGGGAATTTTTATTGATTTCGAGACGGCGTTGTTCCTAGACAGGTCCCCCAAGCTGGCAAGAATTTCCACCCGCGGCTTGTCCTCTTGATAGAGAGATGCGCGCATCGTACTGATGGTTCGTCCGGAGCGAATACTTTCTACAGTTATTTCACAGGGAGTATCTGGGATTCCTGGTCGCAAAAAATGCGCAGTGACGGTAATGGGGTCCTTGTGTTCCTTTGAAACCTGAGCTATCGCTCCCAACGCTATGCAAGCTAAGTACCCACCGTTTGGATTGTTACCAATATTCCATTCTTTACTTACAAATCCAGATGAACGACCCTCGTCGGAAGTTTTACTAGCTGTTTCATCATCGAAGTACGACACAATCTCAGTATTCTTTAACGAAGTGAGTATTCAAGATTCATATCCAAACCGGTTTGTTCGAACCATTCCACTACCTCACGATGATAGGGAATGCCATCGGTTTTACGCTTCCTTGTTTCTTCATGCTCAATGAGCCCGGCATAGTAGACTCTCTCATGCCCCTGAGCAGGAGTCATATTAGCGATGCGTCTTAACAGAGCATCCATATCTGCTTTGAAACCTGCTGTATCGACAAACGCTTCAACTTTCATGGCCATTAAGAAAAGCCCATTTTTCCGCTGAGGGTTCAAATGCCCAGGTCCATTACCTGACAAAATTCCGGCCATCATGTCCACAATAGTAGCAAAGCCAAAGCCTTTATGACTTCCATTTTCTCGTGTACCGCCAAACGGTAACATCAGAAATTGGCCATACTCCGGCGATTGAAGTTTCTCCATGATTGGTTCTCCCTGTAGATCAGCAATCCATCCTGGCTCGAGATGTGAACCTATTCTTCGGGTTAACATAAGCTTGTTAGCAGCAACCTGAGTGGTAGCAATATCGAACATAAAAGGAGGCATTTCCCCTGCCGGTATTCCCCATGCAATTGGATGAGTCCCGTAGATTGCCTCAGAGCCAAATGTCGGTAGCTGGAGGCTACCTCCTATCGAATGCATGGCGATACCAATCATATCTTTGCTAACTGCCATCATTGGATAGTAGCCTAACATCCCAGCATGGCTGCAATTTTGAACTACCACTGAACCAATGCCTGTTTTATGTGCTTTATCTAAAGCCATAGTCATAGCTTCAGGACCTACTTGGATCCCCAGTCCACGATCCCCGTCAATCGTAGCAGTCACTAATGATTCTCGAAGACACTTTACAGAGGGTCTTGGATTGATGATATCGTTTCGATACCACTCGATATAATTTCGAAGCATATTTGAAACGCCATGGCTTTCGCATCCGCGCAAATCACTGGTGATAAGAACATCAGTCATGAGGGTTGCTTCCTTGTCTGCAACACCCATTCTTTTGAAGATTTGCTTTGTTGCGAGACGTATCGCATCTTCTGTAACGAAAATTTGGTCCTCTGGGGGGACCATAAAGCGTTTTAGCATTAGGGACTTCTCTATTATTGACCAAGAGAGTTTAACGAAAGTCCGTGTTTATCGCATCTAGGGCGAACTCTCGATATCTGAAAGTTACTCGATTACACTAGAGGAGATCAGCAGAGGTAAGAGTGGAATCCAAAAAATGAGAATGGAGGCCTTCGGCGACGTTTTGGTCATTGTTATAGATATAAATCAAGCTAACTCTGTCTATGAACACATCTTAGGAGTAACCGTTTAAACGCGCATGGGGACTCAGACTTATTACTCTTGCGGTAACTATCATGATTTTCTTATCGCTCTTAACAAAAAATCGTTATATCTTTTGGATTTAGACGGTAAACAAATAGAGCCTTATAGGGAAGGATCGGATTGCCGTGAGCTAGATTACCTCGCATAGCGCAGTCGGAAATCTAGATGAGTGAATTTCAGCCGCCCACCCTCCGTCAAAGGGCATCCGCAGTGTCTGATCTGGCGAGGGAACATGCTGGGGAGAGCCAAACACTAGGCCACCTCCATCCTCAAGTCGTTGAAGCCTTGCAAGATATGAGTCTGCCTCAGCTTTTAAAACATGGATCTTTAACTACCATTAGAGACTTTGTAGACGTATGCGGTATCCTTGCAGAGGGTGATATGTCGGCGGGCTGGTGCAACTTTGTCTGGGGAATAAACAATTACCTTCTCGGGTTGTACCCTAGAACTATTCAGAACAAAGTCTGGGAAAATCCAAAAACGCTGATTTCTGGATCTCTCGGTCCTTTCGGAGAAACGGATGTTGTCTCGAGTGATGGTGCACTAATTTCTGGTCGTTGGTCCTTTAACGCAGCTTGTGATTATGCAGACTGGTTATTACTCGGATTCAGTGATAGCGGAGGAGATTCGTATCTTGCACTCATGCATAGCTCAGAGTGTGAGATAGAGGATGGCTCACGAATATCCGGCCTGCGCGGCGCAGGCTTGAAAGATATAACGTGTAAATCAGTGCATATTCCTGTTGATCGTTTGATGCCGGCTAGTGCAACGTTGATACCCTATGGAGCATTGCTTGTTCTTGTAATTGTGGGTCCGGTAATAGGGGGTTCTCAGGCTGCAGTGGGGGAGTTTCGCAAGGAATTGAGCGGATCTTCGGATCAGTCTCTGTTGCTGCAACTAGCGGAAGCGAGTGCGGAGATTGATACCGCTCGCACCCTAGTACTCGTGGACGCTGACATACTTGATGTTAATCCTGCACCGAATTCGTTTATCACCGCGCGAATCCTTCGAGACACTGCTTATGCTGCCCGCCTCTGCAATCGTGCGACCCAAAGGCTTGTCGAGGCGTCTGGGTCAAGTGACTTGCACGAAAACAGCGATATCCAGAGAATATTGAGGGACGTAACAGCAGCCTGTGGACACTCTAGATTGAGATGGGAGGGCCAGTCGCTACCCTACGCACACATGTTAGTAGGTCGATAAAGGTGAGTCTGACTATAAGCGCAAGTAGACTTAATTATCGGGTATGAGTGACTCTAACTCCTAAGGGGGTCGTCCTTTCTCCACGGAGCAAGTTGCCCTTCGTAGACTGTGGGCCCTTTACGGAAGTGAGCCGCTTCGTTTAACGTTTCCACAAAAGGCATATCACTGGGGTACAAACGGTCAGCTTTTGGCCTCGCGCCCGCCTTGGAGACATGCCCCCAAAGGGGATGGCCAACGACTTCTTCCGCGATAGCCGCAGCTTCAATTAGTTTGTCTAGGTTGTAACCCGTTTCAATGCCCAATTCATGACACAGATCAACAAAATCTTCAGTCGGCACGTGCCCTGCTGCACGGCCATTGCCGCAATAGGGACAACCACCCATGCCTCCTAATGATGTATCAAAACTATCTACACCGAGCTTTAATGCCGAGTAGAAACTTGCCATGGCTGCACCTCGAGTATTATGGAGATGCATGTGAAATTTTTTGATTGCAGGATATTTTTCTTTAATTGCCTCTAATGTTTCCTCAACTAAATGGGGCATGTTCCAGCCCATAGCGTCGAGAAAGGTGACCTTAGTAACGGGTATGCCAGCGTCATGCCAACAACAAACAATATGGTCTAAGAGATCCATGCGTTGTTTAAGGGAGAAGGCCCCTTCATAGTTCGACCCAAACGGGTTACCCAGGCCAACTGAGGCGTTCTTGGCTCCGGCTCTAACGGCTGCTGCAACAGTGTTTTTTACAGAGGCTAATTGTTGCGCTTGAGATCTATTGTAGTTTCTGCGAGCGAAGGTATCGCAAAGCTCTACATTCGAGGAAAATCCCTTCAATCCTGTCCTAACATCGATCTTTGGAAAATAAGCGTCGGCGCGACTGAATCCTTTTTGGTTGAACACTGCAGCAGTATACTTAACGCCTTCTTTAGGTATAAATTTTTCGGCGATTTCGTCTATGCAGGCCATTTGAGGAGTCCACTTAGGGTGCGCAAAGGACCCAATTGAAATCACTTTTGCACCGGTCTCACCGAGAGCGTCCAGCAGTCTTAGTTTTTCAGCTACTGGGATGTCCGCACTTTCGATTTGCAATCCCTCACGCATAGTGTCATCGATAATTGTTACGGATTTTGGGAAAGCCATAATTAGCCCATAGGTTTGTTGAGTTGCAGAGGGTAAACACTCTGAGGCTCCCTGGCAACTTTGCTCCAGTTGGGGTGACCAGGAGTCTCACATTTTAACGAGTAGACTCACCATGATAAGCTAATCGGCTAGCAACCTATTTACTTACCCCCTTTCCCACCAACTCCAAAACCGCCAAAATTATCACCAAATCCTCCTGATTTTTCGTCTCCAGCAGATTTAAGTCCCATCACGGGTGGTCTGGTAAATTTTGGTTTCGGAGGAGCCTCGTAAGAAATAGTAAACTTAACATCCTCAGTGGCGATCGGAACACCGTTTGAAAATCTAGGCGCATATCGAAATTCTGCGAGAGCCGCCAATGCTTCATTGTTAAAGTTGGGCTCTGAGGAACTTTCAATTTTGGGGTTTTTTACAAATCCCTTCTCATCGACTGTAAAGCTCAGCTTTATTTCGACGGGGCCAGGCTGCTTTAATTTTACTAAGTCAAAGTTGGGAGGTCTTATGTAAAGCGGATCCGCTATCCAATTACTGCGCTCACCAATAGCCAGGCAATGCTCTGTGGCACTTACACTATTGCCTGTTCTTTGAAGAGCATCTATCAGCATTATGCGTAGGTTCCTTTCCATAGTTGTCATTTGATCATCGCTAGTTTTGAAGGCATCAAGCGATGCGTTTAGATGATAAGTAGCTTCTGTAAGGCTTTCATCTTGGAGCGACCATATTGCCATATGGTAATTGGCCAACCCCCAACGAACATCGTTTCTTTGTAACGTACCCTTGTACGCAGTATAGCTGGCCTCAACAAAAGGTCTGGTATGTTGATTAGCTTGACGTTTTAGTAGCCTAACTACGATATCAAAATTCCGCTTTCCTCTGACCAGTGGATTGTCGTTGTCATTTAGGATTTTAGAGGCCCGAAGGAAATAACCAATCGCTTCCTCAGACTTTCTAGAATCTATATGTGCGCTTCCAAGTTCCAGTAAAGGTGCTACGAGTTCTTTGGCATTTTCTCCATAGGTCTCTTCCATTACTTCTAACTTTCCTCGAAGCGTCTTGGCAGCCTTTTTATAGTCTCCGGTTTCGTTCAGCAGGCTTGCATAATTGATTGCAAGTTTGGCCGAATTTAGATGGTTCTTGCCGTAAAACTTAGAACCTAATTTATAGGCATCGGCTGCAGCACCAAGGGCTAAAGGTATGTCATCGGCTTCTACATACTGGTTATAAGATTGATAAGCTTGCTGAAACTCAGATTGCAAGTCTGCAAATGATGAGGTTGATTGCAAGATAATTACCAGAATCAGATAAAGTTTCTTAAATTTTTTCTTCATGTTGACGTCCAGAGGGCAAACCGATGAATAGGCTGCCTCCAAAGCCGTCTTAAATCAAGTAAAGCGACCTACATCCCTCCTTATTTCCCAGGAAGTGAATTTTCCGCGATCAATGGGATTTTTGTCCAAATCTGCTTACAGATTTACTTCGTATAAGGATTGTGAAAAATCTCTTTTTAATTTTTGCCATAGTGTTAGTCGAGAAGGTTAATGCTGCAGATTTCCACCATGTCCACATCCGGGCCCACGACACCCTTCAAGCAGCAACTTGGTATGCGGAAAACATGTCAGGGGAGCAGCTGCAAGTGGCCAATTTTCATGGAGTACGCTTTAATAGGAAGTTGATGCTTTTCGCGCCGAAAGAGAGACTTGGACCTGGCGGCTCTGAGGCACCACCTAACTTAAAAACCAGCTCCGGCACCTCGCTCGATTATCTCGGTTTTAGCTTTAAAGATTTGGAGACAAAACTTATAAGTCTGCAGTTGGCAGGCGCTAAGGTAACGCAACCACTCGGGCCCCTAAATAGTGACTTAAGTCATTCTATAGCCTTTATTGAAGACCCTTGGGGTCAGAAAGTGGCTGTGCTGTCTGACCCAGAAATTGAGGGTTTACACCACGTATGTATTGTTTCCACCGGTCCCGAAAGCACGATAGCTTGGTTTTCGGAAAGTTTTGGTGGAACAATTGGGAACTTCAATGGAGACTACGGATTGCCATCAATCCGATATGGAGACTTCTGGGTGGTCGTCTCAAAAATTGATAAAGAGCCCGAGCCTAATATTTTCTCAATGATTGACCATCTAGGGTTCCATGTCTCGGATGTAGAGAAAAAAATGTCAGTTCTTAAAGACGTTAATGTCTTGAAGCCCCCCCAAGGATTTTATTGGTGGCAGGTGATACCGGGGATGCCGGGTCCTAAGAATGGTTTTGTCGAGAACTCGGCTAAGGTCTTAATAGAGGTTATGCAACTGAGATGAGTGAGTTTGGTGCGAAAATACTTGACCTTCCGCTTAAGTCTTTTCGTGTCAGAAAAATTGGCACAATCTATGTCAAAAAATGCTTCAGATTGTTGACTTCGATTGGCCTAAAAGTACAATTAATGTTTGCTACAGCCTACCCAGAGCGGTTGCCGAAGTTTTAAAAATCGACGTTAAGTATTAGGAATTAACCAAATTTTATTGTCAGAAAGTTTCTGAGAGGGAGAAGTATGCTCGTTGCGATTGTGTTCATGTTGTTGGTCGTTGGATCAATAGCGTTCCATCTTTGGAGTCCCAGCGTTGGCTGGTGGTTTTTGCCTAGAGCATCTCATTGGGATCAAATAGATTTAACACTTGATATAACGTTTTGGGTCACCGGTTTCGTCTTCGTTGCTGTCAACTTATTCATGGCCTACGCCGTGATTAAATACCGGAATCGAGGTAAGGATTCCAAGCCTGCCAAATACGAACCCGAAAATCCAAAACTCGAACTTTGGTTGACAGTATTCACGGCTATCGGTGTGGCAGCTATGCTTGCCCCCGGGCTTTATGTCTGGAATGAGTTCGTTCACGTGCCTGATGAAGCCTGGGAAATGGAAGTACTGGGTGAGCAATGGCGCTGGACTTATCGTCTTCCTGGTAAAGATAATAAGTTAGGTACTTCAGACGCTTCTTTTATCAGTGAGACAAATCCTTTGGGTATCAATCCTAAGGACCCGTTTAGCCAGGATGATCTTATCATCGATACCGGCATTGTTCATATTCCAATAGACAAGCCTTTGAAATTGAATTTGCGCTCCAAAGACGTTTTACATGACTTCGCGGTAGCGGAGTTTAGGGTGAAAATGGATTTGGTCCCGGGACTGGTTTCCTATCTCTGGTTTACTCCCACCAAGGTAGGAACGTACGACGTTTTATGCGAAGAGCTTTGTGGTCTGGCCCATTTCACTATGCGAGGGAAGGTGGTAGTTGATACTTTAGAAGATTTTAATGCTTGGCAATCAGAGCAGATAACTTTCGCTGAAACTCAGGATATACCTCCTGCCAATCTTGTAGCTGGGGAAAGCCTTTACCCGGTCTGCTCAGGCTGTCATGGGCAAAATGGAGAGGGTAACGTCGCCCTTAATTCGCCAAAATTAACAGGTATGTCAACTTGGTATCTCGAGCAGCAATTGCACAACTTCAAAAAGGGTATTCGTGGTTCACATCCCGAAGATATCTACGGTCAACAAATGGTCGGTATTGCAAATATGCTTGTTGATGACGCTGCGATAAGAGACGTAAGCGCATACATTGCTTCTTTCCCATATACACCTTCAGATTCAATTGCTATTGGAGATGTAAAGCGGGGTGAAAAACTATGGACAACCTGCGGAACTTGTCACGGAATGGAAGGACAGGGAAACTATGCCACGCACTCTCCCAAACTTAGTGGTCAGGAGGACTGGTACGTTCGACGTCAATTAGAACATTTTAAGAAGGGCATCAGAGGCGCGCACATAGACGATCGATTTGGTCATCAGATGATGAGTATGGCGCGTATGCTAAGGAACGATAAGGATATGAATGATATTTTGGCTTTTATGAATAAATTACCAACACAAACTCAAATTGGGCAAGTAGCCCTGGCACAAAGAGAAGGAGTCAAAGAATAATGGCTTACGTTGCTTATACCGACAGAGAGCATCATTTCGCTCATCCACATAGTTGGGTCACCAAATATGTTTGGAGTCAGGACCACAAGGTTATTGCGATCCAGTATGGTTTAACCGCAATTGCAGTTGGAGTGGTAGCACTTGTCCTCTCAACCATCATGAGACTGCAGCTCGGATTCCCCGACACGTTCTCTATTATTACGCCCAGCGAATATTACCAGTTCGTGACCATGCACGGGATGATCATGGTGGTTTACCTCCTAACGGCTCTATTTTTAGGTGGGTTTGGCAATTACCTTATCCCGCTTATGATTGGGGCGCGCGATATGGTCTTCCCGTTCATGAATATGCTCAGCTTCTGGTTTTATTTCTTATCCGTGATCATTTTAATGGCGAGCTTCTTTGTCCCAGGAGGGCCTACTGGAGCAGGTTGGACGCTATATCCGCCTCAGGCCATATTGTTCGGGACGCCAGGCGCTGATTGGGGCATCCTGTTAATGTTGATATCGTTAGCGGTCTTCATTATTGCGTTTACCATGGGGGGATTAAATTACGTAACAACAGTGCTTCAAGCCCGAACCCGCGGTCTTACTTTGATGCGCCTGCCCCTCTCCTTATGGGGTATTCTTACAGCTACTGTCTTGGGTCTGCTAGCCTTTCCTGCGCTGCTAGTGAGTGCCATTATGATGACACTCGATAACTTAATTGGTACGAGTTTCTTTATGCCCGCGTTGGTATCGATGGGCGAGCTGCAAGAGCATCAGGGTGGTAGCCCTATATTATTTCAGCATTTATTTTGGTTCTTCGGTCATCCAGAGGTTTATATTGTAGCCTTGCCGGCTTTCGGGATCGTCTCTGACTTACTTAGTGTGCATGCACGGAAAAATATTTTCGGCTATCGCATGATGGTTTGGGCCATTGTGATTATCGGAGGGCTAAGTTTCATCGTTTGGGCTCATCACATGTATGTAAGTGGTATGAACCCGTACTTTGGGTTTTTCTTTGCAACGACTACGTTGATTATCGCAGTACCTACTGCCATCAAGGTTTATAATTGGGTTCTGACGCTTTGGCAAGGTAATATTCACCTGCGAGTGCCGATGCTATTTTCTATTGGGTTTATTTTTACATTTATCCATGGCGGGTTAACGGGCTTGTTCCTGGGAAATGTAGTAATTGATTTACCCCTTTCTGACACCTACTTTGTCGTAGCGCACTTCCATATGGTTATGGGTGTGTCCCCGATTCTGGTTATATATGGCGCGCTTTACCATTGGTTTCCGAAAATTACTGGAAAGATGTATAACGCAACGTTAGGGAAGTGGCACTTTTGGCTCACCTTCCTGGGCTCTTACGCAATCTATTTGCCCATGCACTACCTAGGGTTCCTGGGCGTTCCGAGACGCTATTATGCATATGAAGGTATCGACTTCATCCCGGATTCAGCCTTAATGCTTAATACGCAGATTTCTACAGCCGCGCTGTTTGTTGCAGTGGTGCAACTTTTATTCTTTATTAACGTCATTTGGAGCCTGATGTATGGGCGTAAGTCCGACCCAAATCCCTGGGGCGCGACCACTCTAGAGTGGCAAACTCCAGAAAATCCGCCTGCCCATGGTAACTGGGGTAAGGAGCTGCCAGCCGTATACCGCTGGGCCTATGACTACAGCGTCCCAGGTGCAGAAAAGGACTTTACCCCTCAGAATGAGCCTCCAAAACCGGGTGAGAAGATAGAGTTCTAAGTATGGAAGCGATTTCAATATTGGCTTTCATTTTCACTGCGGTTGCCGTCTCGTACTGGTGGCTTTGGCGCCAACGAGTTTTCGACAAACCGTGGGTAGAGGAAGGCACTGAAACTGACGACAGGGCTAGTATCGGCGGAGGACTAGCTACGGCCAATATGGCGTTATTTGCTTTTTTGGCGGTAGTTACTAGCCTTTTTGCTCTTTTCATCAGTGCGTACTTTACGCGGATGGAATTAGATGATTGGACGCCATTAAGCGAGCCTGGATCTTTATGGTTCAACACTGTTGTGCTTGTTTTAGCCAGTGTTGCTATACATTGGTGCACCCGCACTTTAAGCCAGACAATCTATAAAGTAACCCTGCTGGCAACTGGAGTCTTCACGCTAGGATTCATTTGGGGGCAGTACGTTGCTTGGCAGCAACTTTGGGCTGCAGGCTACTACTTAAATTCTAATCCTGCTAACTCTTTCTTTTTTCTGTTCACTGCTCTTCACGCCCTGCATCTTTTCGGAGGTTTGTGGGTTTGGACGCGCGCCACATTTCGGGTTTTCTCAAACGTAGAAGTTGAGAAAGCAAAAATGAGCGTTGAGCTTTGTAGAACCTACTGGCACTTCCTTTTAGTGGTTTGGCTTGTGTTATTCGCCTTACTGCTATCCACATAACTATGGGACGAATACTATGAGCGAGAGTACTGCATCGAGCCCCGATGAATTAAAAGAGGGCGCTGCAGGATTTACCCAGGACTGGTCCTCAGATAAACAAACCTTTCACGCCCCCTGGGGAAAGGCGATGATGTGGTTCTTTTTATTAAGTGACACATTCATCTTCAGTTGTTTCCTGATCGCTTATATGAAAGTTCGAATAACCACCACGGTACCTTGGCCAAACCCAAGCGAAGTGTTCGCGCTAGAGGCTTTTGGTTATCCAGTGCCCTTACTTCTAATTGCAATTATGACCTTCATCCTAATCACAAGCAGTGGGACGATGGCTATGGCAGTAAATTACGGCTATAGAAAAAACCGCAAAGTAGTAGTTTGGCTAATGACTATAACTGCCCTTTTAGGACTGTCGTTTTTAGGAATGCAGGCATTTGAGTGGAGCAAGCTGATATCAGAGGGAATTCGACCTTGGGGTAATCCGTTCGGAGCGTCCCAGTTCGGATCCTGTTTCTTTATGATCACAGGATTTCATGGACTCCATGTCACTGGCGGCGTGATTTATCTTATAGTAATAATCATGAGGGTCCGTCGAGGAGATTATGATCGTTCGGGTAATTACGAACAAGTCGAGATTGTCGGACTTTACTGGCATTTCGTTGACTTAGTCTGGGTTTTTATTTTCGCATTCTTTTATCTTTGGTAAGGAATTGATATGTCAGACGGTGAAGGGCAACAACATCCCATAGCAATATATCTTTGGATATGGGTTCTACTATTTGTGCTAAGTGCTTTCTCTTACATGGTAGATATCGCGGGATTTCAAGGTATGCTCCGGTGGAGCTTGATTTTACTGTTTATGTTTTTAAAGGCTGGGATTATTATTGCCGTCTTTATGCATATGCAATGGGAACGCCTTTCCCTAGCGACAGCCATCTTGGGCCCGCCTATTGTACTTCTTGTTTTTATCGGATTAATGGCAGTAGAGGGTACGTACACAGAAGATTTACGAGAATACTTTTTCAGTCCCCCAGAGGTAAAATTTTCCACTCCTCACCATTGAGACTCACAACGGCAAAAGTGTTTCAAGTGTGTAACACCTGCTTTCGCCCCGTGCGAATGCTCCTTACATAGTTGAAAGGAGTCGCTTGCTGGATTGAGACTGCTTAAAAAGAAGACAAAAGCGTCGGAACAGGTGAAAAGACAGTTATAGGCCCACCGTTTGGCGGACTATATTTACCGTAGTAGTAAGCAACTGGTTATCCGAGCACTCCTCAAAAGTTTCTTAGCACGTTGCGCCGCTTATTCGAACCTCCCATCTAACGTTTCCCTTAAGCCATAAAATATTACTTCGTAGCATTGAAGGCTTTCGGAGGCGAAGAAATCCGAAAATAAAATGTCTCCGCCCTCGCTATGGGAAATTGGTTTTCTAGCCCTCGTAACCAGAGATAGCCTTTATTTCAAGATAATCTGTAAATCCGTGGGCTCCCCATTCCCTTCCATTACCTGACTGCTTATATCCTCCAAAGGGTAAATCTTGTCCCGGCGCCGCACCATTTAGGTGGACATTACCTGCTCGGATCTTTGACGCGACACTCCTAGCGTGTTTTATGTCACCACCTTGGACGTATCCTGCGAGGCCATAATCTGTATCATTCGCTATTGCGATGGCCTCTTCTTCAGTTTTATACGGGATCATGGTTAGAACAGGGCCGAATATTTCCTCTCTAGATATCGTCATCTCATTATTGGCTTCTGAAAATACAGTTGGCTTAACAAAGTATCCCTTGGAAAGTCCGTCGGGACGACCGAGTCCTCCTGTGACGAGCTTAGCGCCTTCTTCCAACCCCTTCTCGATGAGTCCTTGCACCTTATTGAATTGCGCTTCCGAAACGACTGGACCCATGGTTGTGCCTTCAGCCTGCGGGTCTCCAACTACAACCTTTTCGGTCACCTTTGCAGCAATCCTTTCTGCATCTGCTAATTTATCAGCGGGCACGAGCATTCGGCTTGGGGCATTACAACTTTGACCAGTGTTATTGTACATGTGCATAACCCCTCGAGAGACCGCTTCTTCGAGATTTGCGTCCTCAAGGATGATATTCGGGGATTTACCACCGAGCTCTTGCGAGACTCTTTTCACTGTAGGCGCGGCGTTTTGGGCCACAAGAGTACCTGCCCTTGTTGAACCCGTAAACGATACCATGTCGATTCCGGGATGCTTTGAGAGGGCGGTGCCTACTCCAGCTCCGTCTCCGTTGATCATGTTGTAAACCCCTTTCGGTACGCCAGCCTCATGGAGAATCTCAGTAAAAAGGTACCCAGAAAGTGGCGCTACCTCTGAAGGCTTCAAAATCATGGAGCAACCAACGGCTAACGCTGGTGCGACCTTACATGCAATCTGATTGAGAGGCCAGTTCCAGGGCGTGATCATTCCACACACCCCTATTGGCTCTTTAAATACCCTGTGGGGCTCTCTACCCTCTTCAAACTCGAAATTCTTCAAGACCTCCAGTGCTTGCGCAAGGTGCCCCAGGCCAGCAGATGCTTGTGCTTGAATCGCTAACTTCGCTGGTGCGCCCATTTCTTCCGAGATCGCGTCGGCCAGATCCTTCTGACGTCTCTGATATACTGCAATAATTTCGCTGAGTAGCTCCACCCTAGTTTTGCGGTCAGATGATCCGAAAGCTTGAAAAGCGACTCTTGCCGCTTTCACCGCCTTATCGACGTCTACTTCATTACCGAGGGAAATTTGAGCACAAACCCCTTCGCTTGCAGGATTTATGACGTCGAACTTGTTAGGGGAAGTTGGATCTACCCACTCGCCATTGATGTAAAATTTCAGATACTCTCTCATGATTCTGTCTCCCGATTTCTAAAACAATGCAAAACCCCAAAAATTAATATATAGATTACCATATTTTTTAAAATTGAGAATGATTCTCATTATCGTTTATAATATTTTTGAACATACAAATTAATACGCGTTAAGGAAACAGAAAGATGAAGACTTTTTTCTTAAGCTCGTTGGGTCTCTTCAGTCATCACGCGATGGCTCATGAGGGATCTATATTGGCGCCAGGACATCAAGAGTTGCTAGCTCTAGCACTAATGGTGTTAGGAATCCTTCTTGCAACAATCGCTTTAGCGATTGAGCGGATTTACCCCGCCATTGAAAAATCTGAAACCTTAAAAACAAGTTTCATAAAGTGGCATCACTACTTCGTGCTGACCCATAAGCCGAATAAGTTTGGGGAGAATACATCTTGATGTCATTATTAAAAAACGTTCAAGCCCATTGTGATATCCCATGCAAAATTTACGATCCAGCGATTGCCCAGATTGCCACTCTCAGTATCACTCATTCGCGAGATGTAATATCCGAGAAGAAGGGAAGTGAATATTCCCTTGAGTCTGAAGCAAAGATTGCTCGCTTGTTTTTGGAAAAAGAAGAGCAGCGACTATTGTTAGGAACGACATAAATATTATCTGGCGTGACTATTTCAAAGAGCCGCAGATAGAAATGTGTCCGACGATTCAAACCTTGGTGCATTAGCTCATGCAAGCTGGTTCGAGGTGCAAACAAGAACTAGATCCCGAAAACTTTGCAAATCTATTAGATTTGGTAAACAAGTTTGCTTCTATGTTCTAGGAAACAAAGGCAGTTTCAACAAGGCTAGTTGTAGCGCCTTATCCTCCTGCGCTAGGGTTCATACAACCAGTTTTACGTGATGTATAACCTATTGTGGGTTTCGGGAAACAGTATGTTGCCCACCATTAAGCTACGAGATATCCTACTGATTAGAATGGGCTCTTCGATCAGTAGTGGAGATCTAGTTGTAGTGTTCCTTCAGGCCATCGGACTGATCGTGAAGCGAGTAAAGCAGGTGGATTTAGAAACTATCGAACTTGTTATTGACAACCTAAGGCTTGGCTCATCGACATGCGGGCCAGCGATCGATAAGCGATTCATTTAAGGGAAAGTAATTGCCAGTTTAAGTAAGCCATTCAGCCTGACATTGTTTTTAAAAGAAAGGTGAGTTGGCACATACCGAACCTAAGATCCAGCAATGCCGGTGTATCGTAGAAACGATGTGCAAACGTGGGACGACTTTAGTTCAGCGACAGCAAAACTTATTTAACAAAAGAGGTGTTTAGTGAAAAGTAAAGTGATAATAGTTTTTGGAATGATCTCTATGCTCTTGTCCGGAGTGTCGATGGCGAGCGATTGCGAGTTGAATGTCGAGACGGCCGACTCTTTCTCTTGGCCGTCCGCTCTTAGTGTGCCTTCGACATGCGTCTCCGTGACGATAAATTTATCGCATACAGGTAAGATGCCGAAAAATGTTATGGGACATAATTGGGTTTTGTCCAAGACTGCGGATGTAGCGGGCGTCGCCAGCGATGGTATTCAAGCTTATACTGCAAGCGGCCGCACGACAGCGGTGAAAGAGCATGACGACCGAGTGATCGCGGCAACCTCGTTGATCGGAGGCGGTGAGGCAACATCTGTCACTTTCAGTCTGGAAGGTTTGGATGCGTCTGAATCGTATACTTTCTTCTGCTCGTTTCCGGGACATTCGGGCCTGATGCGAGGCACGTTCAAAATAACCTAATATGGATGCTGCCAGCACTGGCCGCTATTTTTGAGAGGAAATAGACAATGGTCGGGCCCCCGGCGAGAGGGCCGAGCCTCTCCAGGAACGTTCCGAATTTTTGGCACCTTCTCGAGAAAGGAAAGCTTTCAGTCATTTAGTTGCTTAGACCAGACTAGTTTCAGGTGAGAAGGACTTCCGCTTGGTGATCTAGAATTAGCTGATACTGCCTCGCTGAAAGCGTCAGTAAGAGGGTCCGCTCATCAGAGCTGTCCCGCATCAGTTGCGCTAAAATGGGCTGAAGGGCAGGAGCGAAAAGAGTTCCTACCCGAAAGTCAGCATAAAATTCGTCTGAACTATAATCTGTAACACCGTGCCTAATAAGGTGGTCATAATAAGTCGCGAGCAGGGCGTCCTCATGCCTTCGTCGATAATTGGTCGGTAGGAGGGCAGCCATATACGCTAAGTCATGAGCACCGCAACCGATATTGAAGCTATCCCAATCGACAACAATGACTGGGTCCTCTAAAGCATCGGGATCGTAGAGAATGTTTTGTAGATGAAAATCTTTGTGCACTAATGTTTTGTTTTTTTTACACCATACATGATGTTCGAGTCGACTAATTTCCCGAGGAAGTTTTACAGCCAACTTGGACATATAATTTGGTAATCTCGTCGTAAGGTATGACTCTAGCCATTCCCTAGCTGCAATTTCCTTGGGACACTTTTCCTCAGGGTTGTTATGTGAGCAAAAGCTTCGGAAGTTTGCGAGCAGCGGCTCTGTTTGATTCCAACAGTAGGCGTGAAGTCTTGCTAAAGTTCTCACTATCTGCTGGAGTTCTTTTTTAAGGGGTGGAGCCTGATTGAAACGAAAGCTTTTCATACCTGAACAATCCTCAAGTATTAAAATTCCAGCACCAGTATTAATTTCAAGTTCGGTTGCGTAAGGCCGTGGGGATCGAACAGGCAGCACTGGAGCGAGGTGGCGATAAAACATTATTTCTCGCTGGAAACCCCCAAATTTTAAAACAGCCGCTCTACTCCCCTTCTCTTTCGGTGGAACCTTAATAAAGAAATCGGTAGGAAGATCCGGTTCACCGCCACGAATATTTAGGAAGCCGATATTGCTGGCATACCCAACCAGATCTCTAGATGATGTGATAGAAAAATGTTTAAGGCAGGAAATACCAAGTACTTCTTCTAACCAAGGCGTTTTTATATCTTCTAAGCTGGTAGGTGGCGCAGGCAAAATTTGATGTTAATTTTTGTTCGAGACGTTTCAGTCGTCAGCTTTTGATTAGACGTCTGAAAATTTGTTTTGTAACTAAACGGGATCGGGATAATCTTCACGGACATATGCACTGCGAGATCTATCTTCGTGATTTTTTTTCTTTCACTGCTAACTTACGTTTCTTCGTTCTCTCCACCTTTGCTTTTTCGGCGATTCGCTGCTTCTTGCTCCATTCTTTCTCGAAGTCTGACAGTGCTTTTGCTCGCGCAGCAAGTTTTTTTTGGAAAGGTTTGGCTGTATTGAGCTTGTCTTGTGCTGTCTTCATTATCTCAGCGGCTTCGAGGATTGCGTCTTTAAGTAATGATGCTGCTGCCTTCGCTTTTTTTAGTTCATTTTTGGCTCGATTAGAGCCGCTTTTTCTAGCAGCCTCTGCTTTTTCTCGAACCTTTTTTGAGGCTTCCTGAAATTTTTTCCTTTTTCTGCGATAAGCTGACCGCGTAGCGTCATATTCTTTTTGGTGGCTCTCCAAGTACCTTTCTTTTGACTGAGTAATTTTTTTTTGGATGGTTACGAACTGCTCTTCCAGCTCAACAAGCAAATCCTTTGCCGATTTCTTTGGCACACTATTCTCCTAGTAGGGATCCTAATCCCTTAGCTTAAACAAACCAGCATTAACGGTCCATCGCTCTTTCGAGAAGCTGAATCAAAAATGCGTTAAGATTGTATCGGGTCTCAATTTTTTATTTGAGTTATCAATCCTGGTGGAGTGCACCAAAATTTTGCGGCTCATCAGCAACGAATACTGGAGACTCTGCCATCGAAAAACTATGGAGATTCGAAATGCCTGTAATAGATATGTCTACACTGAAGCCGGTTGGTGAGTTTGGTTCAAAAGCATGGGGTGATGCCTGTGTGGCAGCAGCCATAAAGATGCTAGAAGCCGCTAAATTACCTTCTTCGATTACCTGGGCCTTTTCAGAAGATTATACTCATCCTCCAGAACGACTAATGGAAGGTGGCCGAACCCATGCGGGTTACTATCTTATGGTCAAGGATGGTCAGATTTACGGGGGTGACGGGATTAATGAGGAGGCAAGAGCGATTCCTGGCTTCCACGTAAAGATACCATGGGCTCCTATTTGCAATCAGTCTGGTGCCTTTTATGGCAGGGAGGGACAAAAACAGCGGTCGGCTGAGGAGGCAATCCTTTTCTCGGCTATCGAGGATTACGTGGGACGTAAAAACCCTTTATCTCTGGATATAAATGACCAAGGAAAACCGAGCGTCATGTTGGACCCTGTAGGTCCTTGGCCTAAAGAAGTGGCGTTGGCCTTGGGCGAAGGTGCTGAGGAAGGTAATGGTCTTCACAATATCGCAGCTACACTTCAGGTAAGTTCGCCAGAGTATTCTGATTTGCCGGTTACAGCTCTTAGAGTTCCCATTTTTTCAGAAATGACAGAAGAGCAGAAAAAGTCTTTTATTGCTCTTTGCGGTATAGATTCGGAGAAATAGTTTAAAAAAATTCCATCACGGTGGTCGTGTTGGATTTGTTTAAATCTATTGTGGTCTGATGTGGATTAGTGGACGTAAAGCTTGTGCTAACCTTCGTCAATTCGAAGGGTGACAATTTTGTTAAAATTTTTCCTGACTATCCTTGTTTTGGTCCTTGCGAACGATGGTTTTGCTCATGGGAGCGTAGTTGACGATAACGATATTTGTCAGCTTGAAGTAGGCTTTTTAAAGGCTCACTTTAAAGTGTATCTTCCGCAGACACATGATCGGGAAGAGTTTTGTGAAGATTTGCCCGCAGTATCAGAGAGTGTCTTTATCATGGAATATGAACATGAATTGCTTTCGAGTATGCTGATCGATTTTCGTATTATTCGGGATGTCACAGGGCTAAAGGCTTTTGCAAGAGAGGAGCATATTCTAGCCATCGAAGATTTAGACGCAGCTACTGTATTTTATAAGGATGCCGTCATAGAGCCCGATGTGTTCTCCGTTGTCTACCAGTTTGATGAGGCCGATTGGTACGTGGGCATCGTAAGAGCCTCTCTGGGAGCGGAGACCTATACCGCTGTATTTCCCTTTGAGGTTGGATTTACTGGCGTCGGTTATTGGCCTTTCTTTGCTGTACTTATATGCTTTTTAACGACTTTGGTTTGGTATGAAAAGCGTTATCAAAAAGGGAAACTATATGCAGGTAGCTAGGGTATTTTTATTCACTCTGATATTCATTGCTCAGGGAAACTTAGCAAAGGAATCATTGAACGTGAACTATACGAGCAGTATCGAACCCATTGCCATCAATGTGATGCACGAGTGGATACTCACCATTGAATCAGTCGATGGGCATCCGATTACGAACGCCGATATAACTGTCGAGGGCGGCATGCCTGAACATAACCATGGCTTGCCTACCCAACCTAAGGTGACAAAAAATTTAGGAAATGGCCAATACCTCCTTCAGGGAGTCCGCTTTCACATGCCTGGCTTATGGGAAATTAGAGCAACGATTAGAGTCGAAGGGGATGAGCACAAAGTAATTTTTCCCCTCAACTTGTAGTGGAAAATTTGAGGTTTTGCTTAATTCTATGTCCCGCTGTAGCAGTCGTTTGGTTGCTCTTCACAAATTTAGAGCACCCCCCAGTCTGGAGCGATTCTGAGTTACAAGCGATACAGTCCCTC